>JAEEGG010021054.1_pt1 | contig 12982 bp, 12 predicted proteins | sample 9134161 | NCBI WGS metagenome assembly JAEEGG01 (sample SAMN16246543, study PRJNA631951) | gut metagenome | biome: gut microbiome; feature: rumen; material: CR-attached | host: Bos | place: Iran: Karaj | collected 2018-10
CGACTGATTACTCCGGCCAGCCGCTACCGCTTGTTATCCTGAGCTCTTGAATACAATGGCAAAGTTACTAATAAAACCCCGCGGAAGCAAGAACTCCACGGGGTCTTTAACACTACTTTAACACTTACCCGTCGTACACCGAGCACTTGCCGCGATTGTTGAATTCCCGGACGGCGAAGTGTACCCAGAAACGGACACCTTTGCGCTCGATGAACAGCTCGTCGAACTCCTGGTTGGCCCGTTGGAACAGGAGGTTGAGGATGAAGGCGTACTCCAAGGCCTGCTTGCAGTCCTTGCAGACGATGTCCGCTGCGCAGCCGTCGAGGTGGTTCGAGTCGTTAACGCCGCCGACGGCTCGGTTCAGCATCTTCGAGCGGAAGCCGGAGCTGATCTTCACGGGCAGCTCCTTGCCGTCGTTCGTGCGGTGTGCCTGGTTATACACTTCGCGCATCTTCTCCAGCCACTGGCATACACGCGTCAGGTTCTCCACCTGCAGCGGTGTGGGAACATTCTTTATCTCGGGGTGGCTCGTCGAGCTCACCATCTCCTCTAACGAAAAATGAGGAGTCAACATTGTCTTTTCTTTCATAATGCTTAATGCTTAATGCTTAATGCTTAATTCTTAATGCTTAATTCTTAATGCATAATTGTGAATTGTACATTGTACATTGATAAATTGTACATCGCTTCACATTAGTGAAGCTCTGATTTTCCTGTACCTACCCTTTACTAATCTCTCGATATAGCCGCGTTTACATAGTCGGCTAAGGGCGGTGTCAACTAAACTTTTATCGATACCGTACACCTGCTCCGCTTCCTTCGACGTAAACTCCTGCGGCAGCTTTTCGTAGCACTGGTCGTACTTCGACTGTCGCTGACGTCTCTCCTGAATGTCGCGCTTCTGGTTTTCGAAGTACAGCTCCGCCAACCTTCCGAAGAAGTATCGCTGCGAGTAGTACTGGATGTCGAGCACCAGTCGGCACAGCCGCTTGTCGATGTCGTCCACCTCGAACGTCTTCTTCTCCTTCCACTCGTCCCAATGGCGCATCAGTATGAACGGCATGGAGATGTTGATACCATAGTAGCCTACGCGCTTCAGCAGCATCTCGTCGGCTTTGTCCTCGTTGTAGGCCGCAATCTCCGTATGGTACTTCTGCCAGTCGTAGATCTCTTCGCACAGCGGCCACACGGGCAGCTCGCCGCTCACGTCGTCCAGCCGGAATGCCCATGTCTTCAGCAAGTCCTGACGGGCGTGGTCCGTCCGCGGCTTCTGTACCAGCTCGGGCATCTTGAAGTTCGTGCTGGGCATGGGTATGACCGCCAGTCGTGTCGACAGTCCCGAACCGAAATTCCGCTCGTTCACCTTGCGCTTCAGACTGAGGGGTGTTCCCGTATAGACAAAGTTCCAGAACACGTCGAAGGGGCCGTTCACGCTGTCCACGTTGCGGTACTGCTGGTCGTCGGTCTCGTTGTGGAAAGCCTTCAGTTCGAAGATGCTCTTGTCAATCCACTGTCCGCCCTTCGACGATAGTGTGGCGTTTTCGAGCTCGGTGTCGAACGTCAGCAGGTGCAGGTGCATCGGCTCGCCGTCGACGGTGTCCACCGCCCTCACCATGTCCTCGATGAAGACGCCGTTGGCCGTCCTTGAGCCGTGGCAGCGAATGATGGGCTCGGGCATCTTCAGACCCTCCTTCTTCTGTTCCTTCGAGCTCGTGGTGCGCAGCTTGACCTCCTTCTTGTAGCGGTTCGTGGCGTCGTTGCCCACCTTGTCGGCGGCTATCAGCGGAGCCGCCAGCAGCTTGTATATCCAGTCGATGATTGACTTTCCCGTTCCAGGGTCGCCAATGACTATGACGCAGTAGTTCAGCCGTCTTACCACGTCCGGTGAAAACCAGTAGTGGTACCACGTACGCGTCATCAGCGTACCAAAGAAAGCCGCGCTGGCAAAGAGTATCACGGGGTATGCCGGCTCGCGAACCTCGGAACACACCTCCCTCAGGCAGGGGTAGTAGTCAAACAACTCTTCGATCTCCTTGCCCCATGCCTCCAGCGGCAGCTTCGCCTCCTCCTCGTCGGAATTGCACACGGGAACCGACCCCGTTGTGCACTCGCCCTTCAGCCGCTTCACGGCCTCCTGCACAGCCTTCGACGGCTTCGGTGTGGCGTACTTCTTCTCGGCCTCCTTCAGCCGGGCGTCGGCGCTGCTGACCGTCTCGGCGACGTCCTCGCCACGTTCCTTGACGATAGCGTCCACCCACGGCAGGCTCTTGAGCATCTGCTCCACCAGCTTCTTGTTGCGCCCCGTCATCACCAGCAGGTCGTAAGCCCGCTTCAGCGACTCTCCGTGGCGGCTCATCCGCGGCGTGCCCTCCGGCTGGCTGCCGGGCTCTCCCGTCTCGCGGTACACCTCGGCCATCAGCTCTTCCACCGTTCCCGTCCAGCCGTCAAAACTACACAAATGGGACGGTTCTTTTTGTGTAGTTTTCACTCGATTCTGAACGCCAGTCGCCACGCTCTCGCCTTCCACCGTCGGTACGGCTGCTCCGTTGCCTGCTCCACCCGCATCAGCACGTTCAGCATGAGGTACATTGGCAGGGCCAGTCCAATGACCGTCATCCTTATCATGATAAGCAGGATAAACAGTACCACCCTGACGGTACACAGGATTCCATTCTTCAGCAAATTCCTTGTCTTCATACGTAAACAGTTCTTCTTCGTTAATAAAATAAATGTCTTCCCTAAGGCTCACGAAGCACGGACGGGTGCTGTCGATGCCCGAGAAGTCGGGCTGCAGCCCCAGCTGCAGCGACTTCTCGATGATGTTGTCGGCGAGGTTGCCCCACTCGCGGTGCGCCTTGAACACCACCTTCAGGCCATACCCGCCCGGGCTCTTCATCACAAACACGATGTCGGCCATCTGCTCCGCCGTCCACGACTCGTAGACCTTCCGAGGATCTTCCTTAAGGTGGTCGATGTCGAGGATCACCAGACCGCTGAGGTTCGTCGCCACCTTCTTGCGCCAGCGGCCGACGTTGCCCTTCTCCGACGTCGTCTCGTCGAACCACGCCATGAACATCACGCCAGGCAGCGTCCGCTTCAGCCAGTCGCACCACAGCGCCACACGCTGATGGTCGTTCTCAGCCTGGCGGAACACCTTGCCGTACTTCGAGTTCTCCGTGGCCATTCTGCGTGCCCAGTCCTTGTACTCCGGCGTCTCCACCCACCGCTCCGAGCAGCCCTCCTCCTTCACCTCGCGGTGCTTCAGCACCTTCCAGCGGGCGGAGTAGTGCGGATCGTCGAAGAGGCTGTAGAACAGCTCGCGCGATACTATCTCCGTGGGCTGAGCGAAGTTCTGTTGGAAGCTAAACATTTGTTCACCGTTTGTGTTGCGCTCAACAACTCGTTTGTCATGTCAGGCACGTCCGTGGCAATGGTGATGAGCACGTTCACCACGCCCTTCGTCTTGTTGTGCCATACCTTCGTGGCAGGGGTGTCGCAGAGCATCTTCCCCTTGTTCGCCACCGACGGCTCCTTCTTCATGTACGGCTTCATGGCCACGGCGAAGTCGCCATACATCTCCCCGAACGGGTCCACCGTCTCGCGCTTCACCCTCAGGTGAGCCACTATCGACGACTCCTTCCGTCCCTCCGTCTCGTACACCGTGCAGCAGCCGTGCTTTCTCACGTTCTTATGGTCGGGCTCACCCGTCTCATAGGCTTTGAACGCGAAGTCGCCCGTCTCCCGGTTCATCTTGGCAGAGCCCCTCACTGTGAGGGTGCTCTTGCCGTTCTTTACATTATTCTCACTCATAATACTAAATTCTTACATTGTTACTTTCTTAGATTTTCATTATTGGTCGCTACGCTCAAAATTACAAAAAAATTGAATCAAAAAATTATAAGCGCTCGGCGTTCTTTCAACATATAATTGCCATGTAATTGACCATTAATTTATCATTAATATTATATGAATAATTCGTGTTCAATTCTTCTCTCATTGCTCTCTTTTATAGGTGCTCAGGCGAGCAAGCTCGGAGCGTGATAATTCGTGTTTACTATCCTTTTATAATTTTCGAAATAAATTTTCTTATAATTTTGAGGCCATAGGCCGACCCCCAACAAAGATGCCGATTAGCTTAATTCTCAATTGTACATTCTTTGCAAGCAAAGCGGCAAAGCCGAGCGGTACATAGTCAAATTGTACATATTTTAGTTCTTCAATTTTTCAATTCTTCAATTTTGGTATCTCCCAGTTAAAGTCAATACTGCAGCCCATGTCCTGAAGCGCTTCCAGGAAGAAGACACCCGTCATCTTCGCGTCGTGCCAGTCTTCGAAGTCCGTCAGGATGCAGTACAGCTTCCCCGTGCTGCTGTCGCGAATCCTCAGACGCCAGGGCAGCTCGTTGCCCTCGACCTTGTCGATCTTCATGTCCAGCTTCAGCAGGCTGCTGCCTATGAGCAGACGGCTTCGTCTGATGAACTCCGCCACCTCCTCGCACGTTCCTTTCATATAGGTAGCGTGCTTTGCCGCATTGCCCAGCATCTTCGCCAGCACATCGGGCTGCAGCGTATCGTCCGGCTGTCCGAGGTACGAGAACTTCGACATCTCCGCCTCCACCATCGACACCCCGTTCTCCGCAATCAGCACGACGCCGTTGGGCAGCACCATCAGGCGGTGGGGCAATCCCGACTCATTGTCGGTAGCATAAATAATAGGTATCATAGGGCAACAATGCGGTTAAGGGTCAGGGTATTGAACTTGCGCACACGACCGTCCTGGGTCTTAATCTCCTTCACAGACAGCGTCACCGACGCACGGCACACATAGTTGGCCAGCTGCGGCAGCTCCTTGCAGCGCTCGCCGCGCATCTCCGCCACGAACGTGTCGAGCCCGTCCGTCATTTCCAACTCCACCACCGGCAGCAGTTTCTTCTGCTGCGTGATCTGGTCCGTCACCTCGATTTCAAACACCGGTGACTGCGTCACCACTTTTACTACTTTTTCCATAATTCTTCAATTCTTTAATTTTTCAATTTTTTAATTTTTCAATTTTTCAACTCTCCACGAACACATCCAACTGTACGTGTACTTCCGGTCGTCCGTCACGCAGTCTCTGCTCCAGGTACCTCACTCCCTCGGGCGTCCACACCAGGTATTCCCGGTGCTTGCGCTCACCCATCAGCGAGTAGTACACGAAGTGACGTTCCTCCGCCAGCCGCTGACCCTCCAGACTCTTCGCCAGGTGCCAGCTGCCACCCTTGCGGTACTGGACGCCCATTGCCTTCAGCAGGTTGTTGAACGACGTCACGTCCATGCCCCACGTCCGGGCCACCTCCGTCGCCGTCAGACAACCCATGCACGGCGCGTTCACCAGCTTCAGCGTGCGTCCCACGATCTGGTCGGCCAGCGCCAGCACCTCCTCGTAACTCAGCTCCCGTCCCTCAGCGTCGTGCGTCGGGATGTAGCCGCCCGTCTTCCTGATCTGCGGCAGCACCTCAGCTGTCACCCAGCGCTTGAACTGCTTCGCCGTCGGCAGCTTCGACGAGAGGATGAGCGAGTACAGTCCGCTTTCGTTGATGACGGTCAGATTCTGGATTCCACCAAGGGTGTCACGTTTCGTTACCCCCTTGTCTTCATCGTCCACATGGTCATGTAGCGCTTTGCGAGGATTGCTGTACCCTAGTGCCGTTGCCACGTCCTTTCCGACAAACAGCGGTTCGCCCCGCTCGTTGGTCAGCGTCCGGATTTCTCCGAACAACTTGTTCTTGAATACTTGAATCTCTTTCATACCTTATTTTTTTAGAGATTACTACCTCGCGGAAGGAGGGGCGCCCTTTCTCCCCGCTCGGTTTCTGACGACAAAGTTAGAGATTTTCTGTATAACTCAAATTGATTGAAATGTGATTGATTAAAGCAATCCAACCAATCCAATGAATTGGATGAAAGTCATCCAATAAACATAAAAAAAGAAGGCAATTTCTTACCTTCTTACTGCTTTTGCGACCTCGCCATATACCTTTTTGGCGATATTCGCAAGGGCCTTATATTTAGTCTCGCTTCTTGGAGATTTCAGATAGTTATCCCAGTCCGAGAGAGTTAATCCTACACCCCTTTCTCTCCATATTGTTCTCTCACCAGATATCGACTTGCGAATCTTTGCAAAGTCTACTGATTTTAGCTTATCACTAAAGAACTCTTTTAATTGGTCGCATATTTCGCCGTCAGCACATTCTTTTTTCTTAGGCTTGTCTTCATGCGTAATCAATAGTCCATCAATAATCTTCAGAGGTTCAATAATTGCAAGCCACTGATTTTGTCTGTTTGGGTCGATATGTTCAACACCTCCTACCACAAACGGCAAGATAGCATTTCTAATTTCTGTGATTTTGCCTTCATACTCTTTGGCAAAAATGATGTTCTCATATTCCAGGCGTTCGCTGTCATCTCCTTCCACCTTTCTTATAATATAACGTATCTGGTCTACTTCAGGCTGGAAGCAATGGTCGTTCATATCGTTGACGCGTGAGAATATTCTCTCGTTGTCTTTCATTGTGTCAATGTGAACGAATCTATTCTCATCTACTATTTGCCCAAAAACCTTGTGAGCATAATCAACCTCGGATGAAGATAACGGAGTGTCTCTTAGTGCCATCTGTTCTATGAAGTCTGCAACCTCAATGAACTCGCCGTGACTTTCGTACTCATCTTCTATAGTTCTTGCTTCCTCGTATATCTCCTTATAGCCATTTATATTGCAGGCTACGTCTGTCAACGATTGGCAGACTTTCAGATATGGATGACCTTCCGCTTCTGGATAGATATTGGCCAACAGTAAAAATGCCGTCAGAGAAACCATCATTGCAGAATGTTCAGCCTGTGTATATGTTCTCCTTATAACATCATCGTTTTCAACTTGAAAAGAGGAGTAACGTTCACACAGATCATCGAACTCTTCAGCGACGATTATATTGCAATTGTCGCTACTTATTGATTTCAGCTTATAAGAAAGATTGTTTGCCTCCTCCCATACGTCTTCTGGAGAAAGGTCATCACCACGCTGTTTCCACAAAGGGGTATAGAGTATCCTGTATATAGGATTCTGCCTATATCTCTCGCGCCTCGCCTGACGCTCTTCAACAGACAGTTTCCTATACATCAATACAGATTCTTAACACTATTCAATATTTCCACGAATTTGCTGAAATCATCTTTGCCAAACAGCGATTTTGAAGTCAGTATAGGTATCATCGCATCAGGTATCTCAACCACCACATCATTATCCAAGGCATCACCAGAGATTCTAATCATAGTGTGACCGTCTTGGGGGTATGCCTTTATCTCAGAACCACATGCAGAACTCAAATCTACTAATGATTGCGTCTGAGGATTCTCTTTTACCAACGTCAACACTCCCTTCTTAGGCGCTTTCAAGTCTGCATCAATGCCGCCGCCTGTTTCGTGCCTAAGTGCGTTCATGTTATCTCCCAATGTCATCAGACGGCCCAAGTTAGGAGGAGGAAAAGAGAAGTGTACACGCGAGAAGCCCTTTGGATAAAGCTTCACATAATCCCAGAAATCTTCAGATTTATAAACCGGACCATCGCCAAAACTGAAATACATTCCTTTCTTCTTTGAAAGCCATTCATCAATTATCTTCTTGAGAGCCTTTGCTACTTTCTTTGTACCCGTGAGTGTCTTTGAGTTAGGCCAAGCACTTGGTTTTTGCTCTACCAGCATTCGCTGCATGCCGTCACGATTATCCCAAACAACATAGCACCAAGGATAATCTTCTATCTTGTGGTCATTCAACTGGGCATCAGTAACATTCTTCTTCGACAATCGGCCAAATTTCATAATGGCTGTATTGCCCTCGATAAAGATGGTATCATATACGTATCTGGATTTCCCAGTATTGAAAGTACGTTCATTCAAAGGAACGTCTTTTTTGAAGAATGTACGAAACGTAGCTAGTCTATTCTCCCACTCTTCGTTTGTACAACTAGGCGAAGGGAAACCATCTATCTCCAACTGATTGTTGCCGGAACGGATGATACGTTCGAACTGATAAGTGTAAATTGCAAATGTTGACATGTAGTTATCTATACTTGATTTAGGTTTTCGTTAAAGGAAAAGGGCGAATAATCTCACAACGGGTGCAGTTCCCTTGAATCATTCGTTCGTATTCAAAAATTTGTTCAAATAGTTCTTCAACTTCTCCAACACCGTTTGTTTCTTCTCGCCGCTTTCAGGCAGGAAGGGGTTCACGGGCGGTAATATCTTAGCTATGCCCGTGAACACAAAAGGGTCGGCTCCGCTGTGCACTCCTTAATCTTCTATGTTTACATCGCCAATATCGCCCTCAGATTAGTATCGGTAAACGTGCGCCAAATCATCAACTTGATAGGCTTGTAGTCCTCGAACAACTGCTTGACAAACTTAATCTCGAACACTAGGCGGAAGTCGTTCTCGTCAGCCGTTCCCACGAATTCATGTTTCGTGCCAACACGAGCGACTTCAATCTGATACAGGTCACGAATACCCTTGCCTTTTGTGTAAGGCATGAAGTAATATAGCTTGTTGAGCTTCACCGTCGAAGGGAACTTCTTGCCAGTAAAGTACGCTTTTGCACGCTGATGGGTATAAGGTTCGATATACTTGTCGGGCACAAGACTTATCAGCACGTTCTTCGAGTCATCAAGATCGCTATTATTAATGTTCTTCTTGTGAGCGAATGGGTTGTTAATGATGCAGACATCCTTAGGATATTGCTCGTGCATGTCAAACATATCAAGCTCAAAGAGTTTTGGAGGAAGCATTTCGTGTCCAGCCTTATCAGCCTCTTCATACTGGCTCTCCTCAGGATGCTGCGCATCAATCTCATTGAACAAACGTATCAGCGAACGTCCAATGGCAAATGCGAGATTCACAGGCACGGCGTTACCAATTTGTTTATATTGGTCAGACATATTGCCCTCAAACTCCCAGTAGTCTGGGAAGGTCTGAATGCGTGCATACTCGCGAACAGTCAAAGGTCGTGTCTCTGTGGGGTGACAACGTTCCGTTTGTTTTTGAGCTGGTGCACAAGTTAGTGTCAGCGAAGGTTCGTCCATTGAAAGGCGGCGAGCCATTCCTGTCTTACCACCTCCAAGATAGAAACTTCCACCCATGTATTCCTTTTGTTCCTCTACAGGCAGGTCACGCCAGTCACCACCCTCTGGTACCATGGCCATTACACGAGCTTTCTTAGCAGGATAAAGTTGACCTTCTGACTCAGGAACATCTTTATCGAATAGTTCACCACTAAAGAAAGCATCGCGTAGCGTCATTACTCGACGATATGGATCAGGCCACTTGAAACGGAACCCTTGTTCATAGATGTCATTTCTAATAGCAATGAGTATTAGTCGTTCGCGTTTCTGTGGGACTTGGTACATAATTGCCTTCAGCACACGAGGCTCAACAAGTGTGTAACCAAGTTCTGCAATGGCATTACGGATAACATCAAGTGTCCTTCCGTCTTCATGCGACAACAGACCCTTTACGTTTTCACCCATGAACACCTTTGGCTGGATTTCACGAACTGCGCGAGCCAGCTCAAAGAACAGGGTACCACGAGTATCGTTCAGACCGCCTTTCTTGCCTGCGTATGAGAAAGCCTGACAGGGGAAACCACCAGAAAGGAAGTCCACTTTACCATGAAGCGGAGTGAAGTCCACCTGATGAATGTCACCCTCCAACACATTCCATTCAGGGTGATTGCGTCTGAGTGTCTGACAGGCCATAGCATCCATTTCGTTCAGTAGCACATGACGGAAACCAGCCAAATGCATACCAAGCGCTAAACCTCCAGCACCAGCAAACAGTTCTACAGAAGTAAAGTCGCGAAGAGGCGCAACATGAAACTCTTCATCCCAATTGGTGTCAAGCATCATTCGTACAGGCTCCACATCGGTTAGTTCCTCCATGTAGAAACCCTCCTTGCCCTTTTCGTTCCTGTGATAAGGATATACGCCGCTCTCACCCCACTTCTGCGTTGTAGCAAGTGAGGTTCCCGTAAGGTCGGCTAAGTTCGTTGCAGATAAAAATGTTGGCATAATTAGAAATTGTCAAATCCTTCGTAGGTCTTGAATGCAAGCAAATAAAGACTTTTCATGATGTCTGGTGATATTTCTGCCAGTTCTTTGAAAACGGTATTATTTAAAGACTCACGTTTCATATCAATAATGACATCATCCAATATTGAAGGAAGGGTACGACATAGCTTCATAAATGCTTGCTCATCACCAAATACAATCCCATAGAACTTATCCATAGATACCCTTCGAATCATCTTATGCTTGAAGGTTTCTCCATCAATGCTAACCACCCATATCTTATCTTGAGACTTTGCAGCTATAGCTTCAACCAATAAACACGTTGCTTCACTATCACGCAAAATCTTATTTTGCATTCTCATGTAAGTCTTTGATGAAGATGAAGAATTCATGGTGTTGTGTTTATTCTTCATTTCAACATAGATATGCTTTTGTTCATTTACGACGTCAAAGCCTTTTTTAGGGACAACCCATCCATTTCCTGCATATTGGAAAATATTCTGATGGAAATAACCTATATGATTGTTATTTGATTTGTCAATTTGTCTTATGCATTCTGCTTCTATAACTTCTTCTAAAGACCGACCATAAACTTTTGCATCAAAAGTAAGTTTAATTGGATCTATGATATTTTTGTTAAAAGCCTTTAAGTCAATTTTATCACTATAGCGTTTAACAGTAGCTTTCACATGTTTAAAAATATCTTCATCAGAAATGAAACCCAAATTATACTTTTTCATAATCGTTGTTTATTATGTTATTATATCGTTCTACTTTATTATCTCATAACTCCATCCTTCATTCTTTGCTATCTGCAAAAGATTTGGGACATTAGCTTTCTCCCATTGGTTCGAGACGACGAATTTCACGCCATCACCGCTAGTGAGGATATACTCTTCTTTCAGAAGATGCCTGTACATCGAAGTTTCTTCCTTCAGATTACGAGCAGCCTCAATATCGTCCTCAATGAAGTTCCAGGCGCCCCATCTGCCAAGCAAAGCATTATGGAACGTGTCCTTCAACTCTTCGATAGTGGTTTGCGGATGCGCCTTCATATATTCTTTCACGATGGCATACCCCATCACGCCTTTTGTCTTGTATTCCGTACCATTAAGTCGGATAGATACCTTACCCTTCAAGTCATCCGCCTTAACCTCCAAGTCCAACTTAATCGGTTTGTGAACGGGCTGCGACCCTTGCTGGCTATTGCGATTCTTCTCAAACAAATCACATCCCACAAATTTTGTCAACAACGTGACATACTTGAAGAAGTCTTTAATTTTGTATTCCTGAATCTTCTGGACAAAGGGGCGCTTAGGCACCTGAGTGTTTTCGGTCAAATCGTATGAACTGGCATTTCTGGCAATTTCATAGGACAATGATTCCAGATAGCGAACCTCTGTTGTTGTCAGCGAGTTGTCGTTAGCCATAAAGGCTAATGCCTCGTCCCAGAAAACTTTCTTTGCACTATGGGAGGCAATACGCTGAAGAAAATCATCCGTCTCGCCGATGTAGGCTTTGCGTTTCTCTCTGTTCAACAGGATATACAATGCGGGCTTTGCCAAGTCCTCTCTGGCATCGCGAATCAGATTGTCATAATCGCGCTTGATGTCATAGAGCTGGCATACACAGTTATCCATCGTGATGATCTTCGAGCCGTCTAGCACGTCGTCGTAGAGTATTGTATGTATCGTCTTTGCCATAACCTAATATTGCCAACATTATGTTCTAATTTGCAAAGATACAAATAATAATGATAGATAATGAGTTTTAATTTAGTTTTTAGACATATTTAATATTATTATTACATCGGCCCTAACTCCACATAGCCGTCTCCCAGGAAGCGTCTGCGGACTATAGAAAGTATGGAATCAACGGCGTAGACCACGGCCACCCACATGACCAGGAATGCTGCAGAAAGAAGGGTGAAAGATACTAAGTTTGTCATAACACTCGATTTTTTTAATGAAACATTTATCGGGTGCAAAATAAACACAAGGGTGTCCCAAAAGTCGGGACACCCCACCAAATTTTAATATCTTTTAAGCATTTCGGCTGTCATTTGACACATTTTTCACGAAGTTCCAGCAGTTCGAGCACTTCGAAGCCGTTGCCATGCGAGAGCAACTCGTCCATGTGTCTCGGGTTAATCGTTAGCAGTCTCGCCGCTTTCAGCGGACAAGGCTGCGGTTAAGCGAGGGCAGAGCTAAGCGTGCTTAAGCTATGCCGAGCGCAAGCAGTCTCGCGGCATTTATGCCGCAAAGATACGAATTACCCCCGACATTCCAAAATATTTCCCCACTTTTTTTCGAAAATCGTGGGAATCGACAGTGACAAAAGGTGGCAGGTTGCAGGTGGCATTAAGGTAAAAATGGAAGTGTTAAAATGGGTGAGAGATAATGATTTTACCTCTTTATATATATATTATATATAATATATATAATAAAGGGGTGTCCGCGACACCTTAATGCCACGTGCCACATGCCACGTTGCCACGTCGCCTTCTGCCGCAGACAGGCACTTTCCGTCAAAAACGACTAACGAAAACTCTAAGTTAACAGGTGTTAATTATGTTAACGCCGCGCGCCGCAAAGAGCGCAAATTAACAAATATTTAAGTTCTTCGTGTACAAGGAAGCCTAGCCGCTCGCTGCGAACGTGGCATTAAGGATTGCAAGCAAAAATCGCCGCTTTCTGCAGTAAACACTGGGAAAAGCGGCGAACGTGGCACGTGGCACGTGGCATTAAGGTTTTTCTGATTGAAAAACGAATTTATTTGTTTTTTCTTAGAAACGAATGGGTGGTTTACTTAGAAACGCGCTCGGCTTTGCCGCTTTGCTTGCAAAGAATTTTCCTAATTCAATCTAATTTTGTCCACGCGCTCGGCTAT
>JAEEGG010021055.1_pt1 | contig 12982 bp, 11 predicted proteins | sample 9134161 | NCBI WGS metagenome assembly JAEEGG01 (sample SAMN16246543, study PRJNA631951) | gut metagenome | biome: gut microbiome; feature: rumen; material: CR-attached | host: Bos | place: Iran: Karaj | collected 2018-10
CTTCCTTGTCTAGCCCCTGCGTAGAGTTGTTGTCCACCTTGTCGACGCTCAGCACGTAACCGCCGGTCACGTCGTCGCCGCTGATATCTTCGTCCTTGAGTTTCGCGATATGCACACGGGCTTTGGCACGCTTGATTTTTTCAAGCAACAGGTACACGCCCTTGTATTGCCCGTTCAGGTAGAGCTCAAAAAATTTGAAACGGGAACTGTAGCGACCCGTGCGCTGGTAGAGCCAGTAGGCGAGCGCATTGCGGATGAGCGTCTTGTCAACATACGGCCCGTGGAACACCCAGTCGGCGTTTTTGGGCATGCCTAAAACCTTGAGGCTTGTGTCGTGGCAGGCTGTATCGGCAACGTTCGTGCAGGAGCGTGCCTTGAGCTCTATGCCGTAACCCTTTTTGGGAAAGTCTGCGGAAGTCTGCCCGCGGATCTTGATGCCGATGTTGTATTTTACGCCCTTGGAACTGTCTGCAACGCTGTTCGTGCCTTTGTCCAGGATGCTCATTGTGGCGGGAATCTTGTCGGCGCCCTTCTGGAGCGCTTGCCTATTTTGCGTGTTTATGATGATAAGCGGCAGGTCGTAAGACTGCGCAAACACCGGAATCGCCATGACTAGGACGATGCCATAGAAGAAAATTTTTGATTTGCAGAACATATTATACTCCTTGACCAAACTCCATATAATAATCTATATAATTTGGGAGGTGGAGTATGCATTTATCACAGATTATGCACTATAAGTGTTGACAGTCTGACATCCGCAAATTTCATTAAAAAAAGTGGCAAAAATTCACAAAAAAAAGGACATCCCGCCTGGGGGAGGTCCTTCTGGTCTGCTCGAATCTAAGCTCGGCTATTTGTTCATTATCTTGCCGTTGAGCGTTGCGATCCAATGCTTGTTCCGGGCATTGGTCGGAACTGCTAACGTCGTTACCCCAGTCTTGATTTGGGTCCTGTAAAGAACGGCTCCGTTCAGGTCAACAAGGGCGAATGTGCCTCCGATGCTCGTGTGGATTTCAAGGCGCTTGCCGATGACAACGAAGTAGTTCGTTGGAGAAAGTCTGCTTAAGTTACTGGCTTCAATATGAGCTTTACTTGTATCGCCCATTTCCGCTCGCCAGTCGGGTTCATGAATTATAGGCTCGAATACTACAGGGTTTGCCGGTTCCGTAAAACCGAGTTGTTCGTCCATCCATGCTATTCTTTCTTTCACTTTTTTGCGGACATGTTCGAATTCGCCGTCCCAAGTATCGGCGTTGAATCCGCCCATAGCCATGCCCGCCCATTGAGTCCTGATTGTGTTGCAGTATTTCATGGGGAATGGGTCCTCATCATGGGCTCCGCTTACTTTTCCTAAGTTCGGCCATCGTTTGAAGTTTCTTTCAGCGGCACTCGTCAGGGACGTTTTCATGGAGTCCAAATAGGTGTCCATGGTCTTGGTGTGCCAAACACCGCTGCGAAGTTCAGCCCATCGTTTTTTCATTTCGATCTGGAAAATGCTATCCTTCCACATTTCAAGAAGCCATTTTATCGGTTGAACACCGCCTAAACCAGTGTTTTTATAAACGCGATTTATTTCCCATCCTTCAACATAACAGTTTGTGATCGTTGCGAAAAAAGCCGAATCATCGCTGTTAATTTCGTAATTTTCTGGGCGGTAGTCGTTGCATAGAATTATTTCGAAATCCCATGGTGGACCTAAATTTATTTTGCCTACGGTCTTGTTGCCTTGCTCGTCCGTTTCGTCCTTGGACTTGTACATGAAAAAGTTGTTCGCTAAATAAGGATCCATATTGTTGGTGAGTTCTAGATGCAAAAGATAATCTGCTGCGGAAACTATATCCACGTATTTTTCGTATCCACTTCCGCTTTTATCGCCTTTATATAATGAATCGAGTTCGCTTAAATAATTTTGTATGTATTCTTTCTGCTCGTTTGTGATTTTTTTCTTTCTAGGGTAAAGCAAAACGACGTTATGGCCATCGGATGTCTTGAAATCTCTTGTGGTATAGTCAATCACTTCCCCTGCTCCACGCCTATTGAATTTTCTATCGAATTCCCAAATGTAGCCTCCGGTAAGGTTCTCGCCTTCGGCGTCCGTTTCTTTGAGTTCGCTTACGTTGACACGGTATTTGTCGCGCTTGATTCTTTCGGTTAGCTCATAAACTCCGCGATAGACTCCGTTGATGTACAAATCGAAAAATTTGGTTCGCGGGCTGTAACGGCCTGTTTGCCGAAAGAGCCAGTGGCCAAACGAATTCCTTATCATGCTTTTATCGACATAGGGCCCATGCAAAACCCAGTCGTCGGAGGGCGGGAGGCCAAGTAGGCTTACATTAGTGTCTTTGCCTGTCGCATCATGGAATTCGATGGTATAGTTTGGCTTGGGGTATTCGGCCGAGGTTCGACCACGGACTTTGATGCCTATGTTGTATTGCGTGCCTTTGGAACTATCGGCGACGTTGTTTGTTTTCCCGTCCAAGACTTTTATGGTGGCGGGTATTTTTTGAATGACATCGTAGTTAAGACACCTATGGTCGGTGTCAATAAACATAATGGGCAAATCGTAGGTCTGTGCGTAACCTGAGCCAATGATGCAACCTGCAAGGGCTGTTGCTTTAACGAACATATTCATAATATGCATCCTCTAACATCTTGAATAAATTTATATGGAAGAAGCCAAAAGGATTTGTTAATTTCTGGTTACGCACTGTAAAATGTTGTAGTTGTTTTTGCACATGAGGCTTTTTTTGGTCAAAAAATGGGACTGGACGAAACGGTATGCTGGTCTTGAGCATCCAATAGATGTATTTTAGGATAAGGAGGTTTCTATGTTTAAAAAAACGCTAAGATATGTTCTGCCGTTGGTGTTTCTTTTGGCAGGATTGGCGAATGCCCAGGCGCGCTATACGCCTTCGGAACTGGATACGCTCGTTTCGACGATCGCACTTTATCCGGACCCGCTCCTGGTTCACGTCTTGGGTGCTTCCGTGCATGTCGATGACATTCCGAGAGCAAGTGCTTTTGCAAATGCGAATCGCCATTTGAAGGGCGACGATTTGGCTTATGCCATTGAACGTGCCGAATTGGAATATGATGAATCGGTGATTGCGCTCATTCCGTTCCCGGATGTGCTCCGTAAAATGTCGAAATATGCGACATGGACAAAACAGCTTGGCGAAGCTGTTGAAATGCAAAAAGCCGATGTGATGGATGCTGTGCAGAGAATGCGCAAGGTTGCTCACAAGAATGGCTATTTACAGAGCGATGACAAGGTTGCGGTGACGGTTGATGATAACGTATCCATTCAGCCTGTTCGCGAAGAATATGTGTACGTTCCCGAATATGACCCGCGTGTTGTTTATTATGTCGTATCGAGTGATAATGCTCGAATCCGTTATGTCGGTGGCACATGGACGGGTGCAGGACTCATTTATTGGGGCTGGGATCCGTTCTATTATGACTGGGTGCACCGCCGACCGCATTACCGCCATCCGCATCGCTATGCTCCGCCTCCGCGTCATCGTCGTTTTCACGAATCTGTTCGCTCGCCACGTCATGATAGGCTCCGCGACAGACCTGCGCCTAGGCATTTGGATAATCCGCCACCTCCGAATTATAGGCGTTCGGTGGCACCTCCGCCTCCTCGTTCTAATAGTCTTAGGGGTGGTCGCCCTGTTCCGCCTGCTCCTGCATCTCAGGGTTTGAATAAATCTGCAGGTTTGGAATCTCGCTCACATTCGGCTCCGCCTCCTCCGCCGAATTACAAGCGGCCTGCACCACCTCCACCACCGCCGCAGGCTTCTAGTTCGAATGATGAAGAGGATAACCGTTGGAATTCTCGTCGTTCAGAACGCCATCACGGCTCGCATAATCCTCCTGCGCCACCATCGCGTAGAAGGTAAGGGTATCGCCTATTGAGTTTATCCGTGCGTCCTGACTACAGAGCAAATCGGGCATTCTTCGTCTTTGTGCCCACGCGCTTTGCAGTAATTGCGCCCAAAATAAATGATTTGCAAGTGACGCTTTTCCCATTCGCTTTCGGGAAAAGTTTTTTTTAAATCTTCTTCGGTTTTTTCGACGCTCGAACCGTCGCTTAAGCCCCAGCGTTCGGCGAGACGGTGAATGTGCGTATCGACCGGAAATGCCGGGAGCTTGAAAATGTGGCTCATGATGACGCTTGCCGTCTTGTGGCCGACTCCGGGGAGGCTTTCGAGTTCTTCGAACGTGTGCGGGACTTCGCCTTTGAACTTCTCGACGAGCGCTTGCGAGAGCTTGAATATGTTTACGCTTTTGGTGTTAAAGAAACCGCAAGGTTTGATGATTTCGGCAATGCGGTCTACACCGAGCTTGATCATCTTGGCGGGGGTGTCCGCTTTTTTGAAGAGGATTGCGGTTACCTGGTTCACGCGGATGTCTGTGCACTGGGCGCTCAGAACGACTGCTACAAGGAGCGTGAAAGGGCTTGTGAAATCTAGCGGTATGGGCGGATTTGGGTACAGCTCGTCCAGCTTATCGCCGATGAATTTGATTTTCGCAGCTCTGTTCATTTTCCCCTCCTTCAAACTTTACTGGATTCTTCACTTTCGTTCAGGATGACGAGTGTGCTTGTATAATTCGCACTACTTTCGTTTAAACGTCTCGCGTGAAGTCCTGCTGCATGTTGAAGCTCGGCATTTCGTCGTGCGGGTGGCCTACCTGGACGGCAGGAACTCCAGCATACGTCGTGTGTGCCGGGACGTCGTGAAGCACCACTGCACCGGCCCCGATCTTTGCGCCATCGCCAATGTGGATATTGCCAAGCAGTTGCGCGTGGGCGCCGAGCATAACGCCGTTACCGACTTTCGGGTGACGGTCGCCAATTTCATTGCCTGTACCGCCCAAGGTCACTCCATGCAAGAAGCTCACGTTGTTCCCGACGGTTGCAGTTTCACCAATCACGATGTTTGTGGCATGGTCAATCAAAAGCCCGTGGCCGATCTTTGCTGCCGGGTGGATGTCCATGCCGAATTTGCGGCTGATGATATTCTGGAGCATCTTTGCCGGGAAATGCCTGTGCTCTTCCCACAGAACGTGGGCTACGCGGTAAGCCTGCAATCCCTGAAATCCCTTGAACAAAAGGAGTGGTTCTAGATGGCTGGTGCAAGCCGGGTCGCGGAGGACCGTTGCGCGCAAGTCCTTTGTCGCGCAAATGAGCAGATTGGGGTATTTTTCGTACATGGCACTGAACATCTTCTCGAGTTCTGTGCGGTCGATGACTTCACCGGCGAGCTGACAGGCGAGGGTTACACCAAGCATATCCGCAAAGTTCTTGCGGTTGATGACTTGCTCTTCGAGCATTAATTTCGAAAGCGGCTCGGTATTGACGAGTTCTTGCGCTTCCTTGCGGAGAATAAGTTCGATTTCTTCTGGTGCCATGGTGCGCCCAAATATAGAAAATGTTGAAGGCTTCGCCTTAGAGTCGATTTTGAATCAAAATGAAAATTATGCGGGCGGGGTCCCAGCTCGGAGAATTCTTAACCCATCCTGGCGCAAGCGCCAACCTTACGGCTCAACCATGACCATACAAGTATGGTTGCGGCACTCGCCTTTTAAGGTTGTGGCCGACGCTTTATTCTTTTGACGATTTAATTTTTTTTATGGAATTACAAGTATGTCTCGCTTTGAGTAAAAAACGTTTTTTGTGAAAAAACGGACATTTTATTATTGATTTTTAAAATTCTAGCAACGCTTTGGCGGGGATCCAGAACCAATCGGGCCTAAATTCCAGCTCGTAACACGCTTCGTAGATGGCTTTCGCCAAAATGTAGGGCTTGGATTCCTTCTCGATTTCTTCGGTGGAAATCCCGGAGACCTTGGAGTATCCTGTGACAAATGCTTTTTGCGCTTCGGTCGGGTCGGTCTTGGCGACGGCGCCTGCGTAGGCGAAGCTGCGCAACATCCCGGCGATATCGACTGCGGGGGAGCGGATGGTTCGCCTGTAGTCGAGGCTGCGCGTGGGTTCGCCTTCAAAATCTATAATCTCGAAATGCTTGGTGCCGTTTGCGCTTTGCGTAATCAGCACTTGCCCGAGATGGTAATCCCCGTGGATGCGTTGCTTTTTGATGGTCTTGTCGCTGAAAGTCTCGCGGAGCAGGTCGCTATAGCGGATGCGCAGTTCCGGGAGCTTCTCGCGCAGTTGCGGGGCGTATTCAGTGTCCGTTGTGTTTTGAAGCAATTGCTGCAATCGGTCAAATGGCGGATCAATGCCGCTGTACTTGGGGCCGCTTAAATGCTTCAGGCTTTCGTGCATCTGGGCGGTAGACATCCCGAGCTGGAAGGCGCCCGTGCTGTTCATGTTGCTGCAGAACTCGCTCCAGGCGTCAAGTGCATTCGGGAAATGCTCTTCGAGGATTCCCCACGTGTAAATTTCGCCGCCTTTCGTCTTGTAGTTGCACACGGCATAGAGCCTCGGGACGCGGCTACTGTCGGCCTTGTTCATGGCTTCCAGAATTTCGGCTTCGGGGTGGATGCCTGGTTCTAGCCTGCGGTAAAGCTTGAAGAAAAACTTCCCAGGAGCGCAAAATGCGGAGTTGCTCTGCTCTTTAGAAATGGGCTTGATGCTTGTAAGGGCGCCCCTAGAAATCGGTCTTGTAAGCCGAAACGAAAAGAAACCTTTGTCGCCTGAAAATATGGATTGCTGCGCACCGTCGAGGAATGCGTCTTCGAGAATCTTTCCGACCGCGTTCTCGTCATCGATGATTGCGTAAATATCGCTTTCGCCATCGGCAAACGAGACTTTTGCAAGCCTGATGCGAGTGCCTCCGGCCTCTGTGGAATCGAGCTGATCCACACGGGTTACGTTTCTTTTTTTCCCCATGAACCAGCGTTGTTTGCTAAAATATTTTATGAGGTTCATGTTTCGAATATATAATTTCTCAGATGAAAATATTTTTTTAATAACAATTTTTCTCGATCAAATAATGTATAATATAAACCATAGGAGATGGAAGGGTGGATTCTCCTTGGAAAAATAAAGAAAGTGTCTTCGATTATGTTTCGACTAGTTCATGACTAGATTCGAGCGGGATTAGGAGAGGGCACTTTCTTTTTCGTTTTATCCGCTATTTACCTGGACTTGTGAGAGGTGCGAAATATCCCTGGGAGCGCAGTGAGGCTAAAACTTTTAGCTGCTGCGGGACGGGTTCGCGTGGAAGGCCTTCGACGACGAAGGGCGGAATCTGCTTGATGGGCTTGAATGCTTCTGGAACATCACTGTAGTCGCAGAGTTGCCATGCGGCAAGCAGTTTTTCGATGAATGTACTCCACGGAAATTTGTCGGTGGGGTGCATTGTGAATCTTGCGGGTTTGAGGTTGTCCCTCGCATCGAGCAAGAGGCTCCCGTCTTTGTAACAGGCAATAACGGCGGCTTTCCTGGATATGCCGTCTGTTGCTTTCTGGGCGGGAATGTCTAAAATGAGCTGCAAAATAGAACTTATGCTGTAGCGAGTTCGCGTTGGATCAGGCTGTACTCGTATTCAGAAATGGAGGTCATCTTTAAGATCAGTTCGCGCTTGAGACCTGCTTTGATAAGTTCCTTTGCTTCATCAATCTTGCTTGTTGTTGCCATATAGAGCCTCTTATTTTATAGAATGTAATATAAAAATAATTTTTCTGTGGCAAAAATGTCAATATTGGAAAGAAAAATTTTTGGCAAATATATAAAAAATGTGTTCTGTAACACATTGATGGTTAATGAATTAGAATTGACAAGTTGTCCAAGGCCGATTTTTGAGTAGGGCCTATAAAAATTCCGGTGGGACAATTCCATCGAGAACAGGGAATGACTTGCGGTAGTGGCGCTCGGCCTCGAGGTCCAGTTCGGCAGAAATGACGGATTCGCTTTGGGCAGGGCCTTCGGCGAGGATGTCGCCGTTGGGCGAAATGATGAGAGACGTGCCGGCGAGTGGAACCTGGGTGTCTGGGGATTCACTTACGGCATTGACGGCGGCGATATAGACCTGATTTTCGATGGCTCGTGCCTTGAGGAGCGTTTCCCAGTGGGCGCGCCTTTTGGCGGGCCATGCTGCCTGGATCGTGATGAGTTTTGCACCTTTTTGTGTCGCATGGCGGAAAATTTCCGGGAAGCGCAAATCGTAGCAGATAAACGATGCTACCGTCCAATCTTGCAGTTTAAATAAATTAACCTCAACCCCTGGTCGGAACGAATCCTTTTCTGGAAAGAACAAATTCATTTTATCGTATCCGCAGAATTCCTGGGCTGAGCGCGGATTGTATATGCTGACGTGGTTTAAAAATTGATTGCAGCTGTTTGCTTCACGCGCTCTTGAAATGCCTGCACCCATGATGGTGCAGCCTGTTGCGGTCGCGACTTCGGAAAGCATGTGTGCGGTTTCGCCTGATTTGCAAGTGCTGAAGTCTTCGGCAGCTTCGCTTAGATTGGCCGGTATGTAGCCCGTGGCAAACATTTCGGGGAGGAGCACAAGGCTTCCTTCTGTAGGCTTTTTTTCGAGAATAATTCTCTTTGCTCTTGCGATATTCTCGTTTTTATCGCCTTTGGCACTGTCCAGCTGGATTAAATAAACTTTAAGCATGCGTATAATATAAGATGTTGCGACGTGGCTAAAAATTTTCTTGCATAAATTATCTATTTTGAAAGCATGAATTTTCGTCTAATTTTCAGTTTTGTCCTATTTGTTGTGGTTGGGGTCCTTGCAGCTTCGCCAACAACAGTTATTGGTGTCGTTCTTGAGGCTGAATCGGACTTGCCTATCAAGGATGTTGCTGTCTCGTATCAGTCCGGCAAGCGCATCGGGGAGACTGATTCCCGAGGTCGTTTCGAGCTGACGGTGGATTCTAAAAATGCGACGCTCGTGTTTAAAAAAGAAGGCTACGATAGCGTCTTTGTGGAACTGCAAGATTTTGCAGATCTTCTGGACATGGTCATTACGCTTAGCACGAATGTTACAAACCTCGGCGCAAGCACGATTATCGGTGATGGCGAACCTATCAAATGGGAAGTCGAACGCACTGTGAAGCTCGAAAAGCTTGAAGATGCTGCCGGCATGCGATTTGACTTGACGGAGCATTTGAGCCAGATGCCTGGGGTTTCGGGCCAGAAGGATTTTAGCAGCGCCCTTTATTATGATGGATCGCGCGCAAGCGATGTGGCATACCATTTGGGCCGCCTCCGCATTCCGAATATGCGTCACTTGGACGTCGGTTTTCCGGGCAACTTGTCCATCGTGAATCCGCATACGTTGAGTGGCATTGAAGTCCACGACCATTACGGTCAGGGACCGCTTGGGCAAGGACTTGCAACTTCGATCCAGTACATTCCTGAGCAGACTAAAGGCGAATGGGGCTTAAGAGGCTCTGCAGGGCTTACGCTTCAGGAGGTTGTCCTTGATGCTCCATTCTTTATCTGGGATAGTTTCCGCTTTGCATTCCGTCGCCTGGATGGTGACATGCTCAAAAATTTGGGCGAAAAATTCTTTACGGAATTCCGTAAGCGTAACGATGACTGCTCTGGCGACTGCAAGGTGAAGTCTTCGGATCCGTTTGACCTTTCGGCGTTTGACATTTATGCGCAGTTGAACGGTTCTGATTCCTTGGGAAATGCAACATGGGCTTTGCGTACGTTGTACAGTTCTGATGAATACAAGGTGAGTCAGGATACTTCGTCTACTTATGGCGCTGTCAATTCAATTGATATTATTGAAGGTAGTCAAAGTTATTTGGTCATCGGTGCTGAGTATGCATCGAAGTTCGGAACGAGTTTCCATGCGGGTCTTGTCCGTGAAAGTCTAAGCGACACGCTGCGCGATACGACGGGATTCCGTACGGGCAAGATTTCGGACCCGACGGCAAGATCGTTTATTGATGGTTACAGCCAGACTCATACAACACTGAGTGCCGGTGCTGACAAGAATTTTAATGCGGATATTTTCGGTGCTGATTTGCGTGGTGCAGTTCTTTATGAACATCACTTGGTTGAACGTAGCTATCCGGTTCCTGGTGGCGAAGAAAGTAGTGACTACCAGACAGGCGTCTTGTCGGGTGCTGTAACGCTTGACTGGAAAAATGATTATTCAGAACACATGGTTTCTGTGGGTGCTGTTGCCGACGCTGCTGACCATAGGGCGCTTCCGACGGCTTCGTTTGATATGGAACGCAATTTGTCCAGGACGGATACCGCTTACTGGAGACTCTTTGGTAATGCCGCTTATCGTGCAGACTGGAAACATTATTTTGATGACGGTGATTTGACGGGGCGCCTGGAATCCGGGACGTCGCTCAAGTTGGGCCTGGGTTACCGTTCAAAATATTTGGTCGCCCAGTTCGCGGGCTTTGGACGTTTCTACTTTGATCCTTTGTTGCCGTTGCCGAAAGCTTTTGCAAATTATAAAGATGTGACTCCGATTGATTTTGCCTGGGTTACCGGCGCTTCGGGTTCGTTCGAATGGAAAACTTCGCACCACTTCTCGATGGCAATGAATGCAAGCTCTGTTTATGGTGAATATGAACTGAAGGGAGGCAAGTCCTTGCCATGGGAAGCCAACTCCCGTCTGGATGTAGTCTCGCACTTTAGGTATTATCCGCGAAAGGATTCCATCGTGTCGGTTATTTTGACGCACCATGCGGCATGGCATAGACCTCTTTATTACTATGCCATTAAACCGGCATCGGATGGCAAGAGCGGAACCCGAGAACTCAAGGACTATAACAAGTTTACGGATTTGTACAGAACCGACGTGCGCGTGAATCTCGATTTGACGAAGACGAAGGGTTTCTTTAGAAATGCAAGATTCTATTTGGAACTTGACAACATCTTCTCGAAGCTCGATGTGGCTGCGCTCAAGTTCCTTGGTTCTGAAAATGGTCGTGAACGCTCTTGGGTTGCTCGCGATAAGGACAAGAATACTGCGAATGGCTATGACCTGGTGCCGTTTATCGCAAAGGGCATGGGACTCTTTTTCCAGTTTGGCGTAGAAGTGCAATTGGGAATTTAGTGAGTAGGCGGTAGGAAGTAGACAGTAGGAAGTCGCGCAAGTTGTCATTGCGAGGAACGAAGTGACGAAGCAATCTATTATTTTAGTAATTGCGCTTTTCGCGGTTTTCTCGTTTGCACACGTGACGGATAGCTTGTTCGTGCCGCCGAAGCCTGCAAAGCCTTTGCGTTATTGCTCTTCGGCTAAGCAATGGGTGGATTACGCCAGTCACGATTCTAATTTAGTTGAAATTACGCACATGCGCGGGCTGCGCATGGATTTGCGTTATGCTACGTTTAACAACGTGACCGGTCACGATATGTATTGTGGGATCCAGCGCGCTTTTATCCATAAGGATGGTTTGGTGAAGCTGAAACGTGCGCTTTCGATTCTCGCCAAGGAATTACCGGGATATTCGCTTGTGATTTTTGATGCCGCGCGCCCGATGTACGCACAAGCTGTTTTGAAAAGCTCTGTTGCTGGAACGCCTTATAGCAATTTTGTCTCGTCGGGTAAGACGGGCGGGCTCCACAATTATGGCCTTGCACTTGATTTGGGAATTGCCGATAGCACTGGCAATTTGCTTGATATGGGAGCCGATTTTGATTCGTTTGAACGCTGTGCGGGAATCGTGGGCGAAGCGGATGCTTTAAAGTCCGGGCGCCTCACTCAACAGCAAATTGATAACCGCAATTTGTTGCGCAATATCATGAAGCGCGCCGGCTGGGTGATGCTCCCTAGCGAATGGTGGCATTTCAACGCATTCACGCGCGCCTATACTAAGGAAAATTATCCGCTGTTCCCGATTTGAGTTAAGAACTCTAAGTTACGAGTTTCTAGAAAATTTTATGTCAATATTTTCTAATGACCAATGACTACTAACTAGTAACTATAATCTCGTATTTACGGTAATGACTTTATACTTGCGCGTTTCAGGCGGTCGTTGAGTGCCATGCCAACGCCCGTGTTCGGGATGGGGTCCACGAGAATCAAGTCGTATTCGGGCTTGTCAAGGTCGTGCATGAAGGCGTAAAGCTTGGAGGTTGCTTCGACCATGTCGCCTGTAGCAGACAAGTTTACCGTAGCGGGGTTGGGGCCTGCTTGTGTGCCAAACGCAATGCGTACGGTATGCTCCGGGAGCGTGTAGCCTGCCGGAACTTCGCCGTAGTAAAGCGGAACTTGTGGGCGGTAATGCGTATCGCACTGGCCGGGGGCGAGCATCGGCTGGCCAGGCTTGGACGTGGATTCCTTGATTTTGACTTCACCGAGAATGGCCTTGAACATCTCGGGCGTGATGGCGCCTGGACGCATCACGGTCGGTTCGCCGACGAGCGAGATGATGGAGCTTTCGACGCCTACGGAGCAGGGGCCGCCATCGACAATGCCTGCGATGCGGTCGGCGAGCTGGGCGGCAACGTGCTCTGCCGTTGTCGGGCTTACGTGCTTAAAGAGGTTTGCGCTCGGTGCGGCAAGCGGGAGTCCTGATTCCTTGATGATAGCTTGTGCAATCGGATGGCTCGGGAAGCGCACAGCCACGGAGGGGAGGGCGCTTGTGCAAAGGTCGGGAATGCAATCCTTCTTGGGAAGGATGATGGTCATCGGACCCGGCCAATAGGCTTCGGCGAGCTTGTAGGCGCTATCGGGGATGTCCTTTGCAATGTCGGTGAGCTGAGCAATGTCTGCGATATGGACAATCAGCGGGTCGAACGTCGGGCGTTCCTTGGCGGCGAAAATCTTGGCGAGAGCTTTAGGCTCGAATGCGTTACCGGCGAGTCCGTAAACTGTTTCTGTCGGGATGGCGACGACTTCGCCTTCCTTGAGGAGGCGGGCTGCTTCGCTGACACTTGTCCATGGCGGGAATTTCATGACCCAAAAATAGAAAAAGGATGGCTTTTCTGCCATCCTCTTTTTTGCTTATATGTTTTTCGCTTAAGCTTCGGTCGTTGCGGCTGCCGGAGCTTCTTCCTTCTTTTCGTCCTTGCAGCCGAAGG
>JAEEGG010021059.1_pt1 | contig 12979 bp, 12 predicted proteins | sample 9134161 | NCBI WGS metagenome assembly JAEEGG01 (sample SAMN16246543, study PRJNA631951) | gut metagenome | biome: gut microbiome; feature: rumen; material: CR-attached | host: Bos | place: Iran: Karaj | collected 2018-10
AAAAATGTACAGATGTACAGTGTACAGTTAGTTTTCTCCCTAATGAAGCAGCTATACCTTCAGATGAAGCGTATAGCTGCTGCTATTCCTAATATCTTTCTTCAATAACTCTCCAATCCACTATCTTCCACAACTCAGCAAGATGAGCAGCACGACGCTTCTGGTAGTCTAGGTAATAAGCATGCTCCCACACGTCAAAAGTCAGTAAAGGTTTCAACCCCTTGACAACAGGGTTAGAAGCTCCAGGTTCCTGAGTGATGACCAGTGTACCATCAGACTGAGCAGACAACCATACCCAACCACTGCCAAAGAGACCAACCCCCTTAGCGACAAACTCATCTTTGAACGCATCGATACCCCCCCACTGTTTCACTATCTGTGCTGCCAGCGCACCCTTAGGAGCATTCGCCACTTTATCAGCAGCACCAAACTGTGTAAAATACAGATTGTGATTCAGCACCTGACCAGCATTATTGAATATCGCCCCAGACGATTGCTTCACAATCTCCTCAAGAGGTAATTCCTCCAATCCACTGCCAGGCAGCAACTTATTCAGATTATCCACATACGCCTGCAAGTGCTTTCCATAATGAAACTCCAGTGTCTTAGCACTAATCACTGGCTCCAAGGCATCCTTACTATAAGATAAATCAATCAGTGTAAACATATTTCTTCATGTATTTGAGTTAAACAAAAAATATTATCTCATATTCCTTTTTTACAGATACAAATATATATAGATTTTTACTAGTACACAATTATAATGACTGCTAATTATTCTTTCAGAATTCTTGCAAACATATTTTTATTTACGCGTTATAATATGTAATAAAAACAAAGGCGTAGAAACCAAAATCCCTACGCCTTTATTATTACACTAAACGCAAAACTTTATATTCTTAATCCTAAGCCAGGTATCGTCTCCAAAATCTTCACACTATTACGGAGCTCTACCTTCACGCCTTTAAGAGCTGCAGGAATAAGGATAGCATCCCCACTAATCAGTGATTCTGTAAAACCATTATTATCTATAATGGTACACTCCCCTTCCACACACATCCAAATCACGAATGTATCCCTTTTACTATAATCAAATATTCTGGGTTCTGTCAGTTCATACAACAAGGTAGTAAACGAAGAAGAACTCACCAATGTCTGCGCAACATTCGTCTGATGAGAGTAATCTATTTGAGCATCCCCACGGGCATCCTCATAATCCATCGCCTCGCCAGCTTCCTTTACATGCAGTTCACGCAGATTTCCATCCTTATCCCTGCGATTATAATCATAGATACGGAAAGTAGTATCCGATGCCTGCTGAATTTCAGCCACCTTAATACCAGCCCCAAGGGCATGAACCCTACCCGCAGGTATGCTGAACACATCCCCCGCTTTCACCTCATAATACTGAAGCGCTTCAGCAAAAGAGCCATCTTTCACCTTTTCTTTATATGCTTGTTGTGAAAGCTGAGAGTTCAGCCCAGCTACCAAAGAAGCACCTTTTGTAGCCTCCATTACATACCACATCTCATCCTTTCCTCGGGCCTCCCCTCTGGCTCTTGCCATCACATCATCAGGATGCACCTGCACCGAAAGTGTCTGTTCTGCCTCCAATATCTTAACCAGTAAAGGGAATCCCGAGTCAGTTCCTACAGAATTCCCTTTACCAAGAAATGCTTCCTTATGCTCTTGTATCAAATGATCCAAAGTCATTCCCTTAAATGTACCATTGGCCACTACCGATACCGCTCCTGGCATATCAGAGATAAGCCAAAGTTCTCTTCCCCAAAGTCGGGGTATATATATTGGTTCAAACTTTATAGGATACATTATCATCTCAAATGCAATTTAAAGTAACTACCTCCAGAGAAATACTTACATTCATGAAGTTCAGCAATTACATTTATATTATCGCGCCAGATCTTATAAGAAGCACCAACATTAATTCCTTCGCCATCAAATTCACCCATCAGATTGAGTCCATTTACCCATTTCTGCCATTTATCAGTCTCTAATAATTGCAATTCAAAATTGGCCCCAAAAGCAGGTCTTGTAAAATAATTATTATCTTCACGACTATATATTAACGCTGCATGTGCTCCAATCTCACCTACACCTTCAAAAGTCAAGTGTTTAGTTGCGGCTAAGAAGAAACGAGTATAATGATTTGTATTATGATCATCGTCAATTATAATTTTCCCTCCTCCATTTCGTTCATGACTTCCAGGGTCATTTGTTCCAAACACCACTTGTGGCGTCCAATCATAATACCAACCTTCTTTCCAAAGACGAAATCTAGCTCCAAATTGCCTATCTTGGTTTACAAACTTTCCCCAAGTACGTTTTGGCCAGTACTTACCAGGTTTACCCTGATTTAACGTTAAATCATAACTAATCTCAAGCCAAGGGAAGAAAGTAATATTTACATAATAATTATATGTATCATAATTCCATTGTGGTGAGGGAGTCATATTTTTATTTAAGAAAGACCCACCAAATAGAAAAGTCTTATCTTTTTGCATATCAGCAGTAGGCATATGCAAGAGGCCTGTCGTTCCATACGAATATTGCCCTAATACGCATGAAGGCAATAAGAGTATCAAACAGGTAACAATTATTAATTTACATCTACGAAATAACATATTTCAATTATTTGCAAAAGGATTCTTATATACTCCCAACAATTGTTTTGAGAAATAATAGAAAAATCTCATGTCATCTATAAAATATCTTTTAAAAAGCCGTTTAGGCTCCATCAAAAAACGATAAAACCATTCCATTCCCAAAGTCTGCATCCATTGAGGTGCCCGTTTTATATTGCCTGCTTCAAAATCTATAGTAGCCCCAAGTGCCATCCACAACTTAATATTAGGCATTTGCTCTTTAAATTTAAATATCCACTTTTCCTGTTTGGGTGCTCCCACTCCTACTAATACCACATTTGCCTCACTCGCATTAATGGTTTTAACTATTTCACTACACTCTTGTTCATTATTCTCAAAACCAAAAGATGGGGAAAGAGCTCCTATAACGATATCGCGACCAACTCTTTCATTAATCTTTGTCATCGCTTTCTGTGCTACCCCTTCTTTAGCGCCTAAAAGAAAAATCCTACAATCAGGATCATCTTTATGATACATATAATATGATGTAAAGAAACTACTACCTGGAATGGCTTCTTGAATTGGATTTCTCAGAAGTCTCGATAAGAGACAGAGTACCCTACTATCGCATACTACCCAATCAGCCCTTTTATAACAATCATAAAACTCTTTATCATATTGAAGCTTAATCAAATGATCTAGATTCGGAGTTATTAAAACTCCCTTATCAAGAACTGATAGAAACTCTTCTCTATCTATATTTATGATATCTATGTTTAAGATAGTAGTACTGCTCATGAAAATCAAATACACCTATAATTAACGCGCACAAAGGCATGTGAAAGCATTTACTATAATATCACCAAAAGCAAAAAGAAACTCTTTATACATCCAACAGTTAATCGTTGTATTATGAAAATCAGTTCCTTAGTCTTTCATATAAAGATCCACAATATGAGTTTCTCTTTCATCCTCTGGAGGAAGTTTCATATAATCACCATAATAAGTTTTCAAATATTCATCATATTCACACAAACCATACAATTGTGTGTCTTCAAAATCATACAATTTCGGAGTCCCGAAAACCTCAGGTAGGAAACATCGTCCCATTCTACTTTCAGCATGATTATATAAAAATGGCCCATCTTGTTTCTGAGAAGTCCTATTAATATAATCAGGAATAGTTTCAAATTTTAGAGGATATAAAAAAAGTTTCACTAGATAAGAATATAATCTCTCCTTTAAAGGTCTATCATCACTATCTAAAAATCTTGCTGATTGTATTTTCTTTAAATAGAAATCTATCCAATTTTGGGACAAAAAACTAAAATCATTCTCAACATGATCCAAAATAAATATATCAATATAAATACCAGAGGCATAACTCATGTTCTTCTTATGTTTTTGAATCATAGTAGTTCTCGTATCTTCGATCTTTAATAGGTCATATGTCACCTCTTTTGAGTTATTATAATCTATTAATCTCAAATAAGAAGGAAGTTCTTTTGCCAAACATCTTTTGAGTTCTGACACATCTCTTCTATCCACATAAAAATCCATATCGTCATCCCATGGTATAAAACCTTTGTGCCTTATAGCGCCAAGCATCGTACCATAAGCCATATAGTAACTAATGTGATTATTTGTGCAAATTTGATGGAGGATCTTTGCGATATTTAATAAATAATCATGGATCTCATCAATTCCTGTAATCAATCTCATTATAATAAATCAATACACTTAATGTTTAAGATCGCTTTAAAAACATTATCACAAAAGCACGTACCCTTCAAAGATGTATCTAAAAAAAACTCATTTGTAACTTTAGCTACTTCCGAAGTAGGATGCTTCAACCTCTCTACCAATTCGTGTGGATTATATGCTTTTGAAAGCATCATAACTTTATTTGAATCTTCATCAAGTTTCTCGGAATAATTATAAAAATCATTTTCGTCTGGAGTATAAAAGACTATTGGTCTATTTAATAAAGCATAATCTACAAATACTCCAGAATAATCTGTTATTAGAATATCTGTATATTTCAACAAGTCTTGGTTAGATTCAACCTTTTGGTAAGTAAGAATATAGAAATTATCATTATCTTTTATCTGGAATTCAGGAGTTGACGGGTGTAACTTAATTATAAACAAATAATTATTCTGTTTTAAAAACAGATTTAAGGCTTCATTATCTACCAACTTATCCACAATATCTTTTAAGGTATTAGGAGATTGTCCCTTAGCCCTATAAGTAGGCATAAAGGATATTATTTTTCTATCTCTTATTTCTATTTTATCAATAAATATCTGACAACCAGTATTATAAAATAGCGCATCATTTCGCGGTTGTCCAGTTATAATAATAGTAGATAAATCTTTAATATTAAATTCTTTAAGTGTTTGATGGGCAACATAAGCTGAAGAGACCATCGAATAATCTCGCTGCACCCATGAAAAGACCCTATCCATTATCTTTTTAATACGTGCAGTAACACCTTTATATTTATAATTGTATATTTGTTTAAAACTAAAACCATGCCAAAGACTAACGATAGTTGCTCCTCCAAGCATTGGGAAGTGTCCAAAATCATGAAGGCCATGAGTATAAAAAGCCACTCCTGCGCTTAGTGCCAGTCGTAATCCCTTAATAGAATATACACTATATGCTTCATATCCAAGACTTCTCACAAAAGAAACCACATCTACAACTGATGATAACCAGACTGCCCGAATTCCACAATCAGTTTGTTTATTGACATATTCAAACAGGAACCTTGAATTATCATCATATTTCTCACCACGTATAGCCCCGAAAACCCATAGTCGTTTATCCCTATATGGATACAACTTACATAAATTGAATAAAATAGCATTTATTGGCCACAGATACTTTTTATAATGTAAGCTACGGCCTAATAATGTCCTGAGAGAGCGATAATTCATTTTTGAGAATCTTTAATTCTTCCACTATTCAATTTGTATTCATAACTATGAAGTCCCTCTGCTCTAAAATCTCTATGATATCTCTCCAAAACATTTTTAAATACCTCTTCATATTTAGGAATAAACAAATCATCTTTAGCTTCTAAATGACATAAAATATCTCTTGCCAAACCTTCTGTTTGGTTCAAATCTGTTTTACCCTGATTAAAGCCTGTTCCTTTTATTGAGCCTGGAGAAACATTTAAAATTCGATTGGAAGTCCCGGCTTTCTCCAGTTCCACATTTACGCTCTCTATAAAAATCTTGAGGGCCGCTTTGGTCGCTCCATATACAGAGAAAAATGGAGAAGACATAAATCCAGCGACACTTACCATTACGCCGCAATAAAAATCTGCAGGGCTTTCAATCTTTGGATAGAATTTATTTATCAATCTCAGCACAGCAATAGTATTGACGTTAAAGCTATCAATAATATGTTGTTCCTCAACATCTTTAAACAACGCCAATCTGCCAAAGCCTGCAGTAATCATCAAGGTGTCTATATCATAAAAATCATCAAATATACTATAGTCTTGGGAATTCAAATCAAATTGTCTAAAAGAGAACTTCTTGTTTTCATAGTCTGGTAAAATAGGATTCTTATCTACAATATATATGAGCTCAAAATCCTTATTCCTAGCCAATTCTGTAGCAATCGACAAACCGATTCCATTAGACCCACCAACAACTAAAGCTTTTCTCATAATAATAATCTATTTAACTTTAAACATCTCACCTGTAAGCTCATAGAATTCTTTACCAACAACAGAAATCATGACCTTGCCATTATAGAACCAGCAACCTTCTGGTTCTTTATCGAATCCTAAAGCTAACATATCAACAACTTTAGTCTGCTTCTTTTTCTTTAAATTAATAACCCTAAGGTATACATAATTATTACTGGGGATATTACTTGGCATTCCTTGAACAAAATATAATTTTCCTTTTCTGTAAAAACCTCCTTGGGCATTAAACATATTAAAATCACATTTAAAAGAATCTAAAATATCATTATCTGTCAAGTAAACATTCTCTTGAATAACACCATCTTTATAAAGGCTCGGCATTTTAAACTTTGTAATCATCCCTTTTCCATAGTTAGAAGCTTTCCTATTATTGTTCCTACTATATGTATAAAAGACATTTTTTTTAGTATCTATTACCATATTGGGATTACCCAAACAATTCTCATCAGTCATCAACGGAAGATATATGCACTGAGTAAGGTTCATTGAAAAAGATACGATAGAATCATTCTCGTCCAATTCCGGAACAATCCTGTATGCTGTAATCAAGGCTCCAATAGAGTCTGTAGGGTTACGCTGATTGATGTATAACAATGGGAACATATCCTGCTCATCATACTTTTCGCTTCCAAAGTTGCATTGGTTACAATGAAAAACTAATGTTGTCCCATTCTTTTCCTCATGAGGAGTCAAAAATAGTCTGTAGATTCTTTTGTTCTCCTCAAGATCATACAATAAAGCAGATGACAACCGGTCTTTTACGGAGATAATATATTTTCCATAATTTGCGACACTCTGCCCCCAATCTCCTTCAGTAGAAAATAAGTTAAAGTGAGAATTCTCCTGCGCATTAGCCGAGATAATACTAATGAGCAATATGATTAAACAGTATAGTGTATTTTTCATCTATCTCCTATTTCCAGTAATACTTGTTATAATCATGTCCCCTAACCCGTTTCCCTTCAGGAGGCAATTGCATATAATCTCCATATTTTTCTTTAAGAGCCTCATCATACCCCTTCATAATAAAAAAAAAGTCCTTTTCAAATGGAGCTAAAATGGTATCCTCAAGAACTTTTTTTCGGTGACGTTCTCTAATGCCGTATCTCATGAAAGCCAAGTTACAATAAAAGTTAGCATCTTGATAATTCACCTTCTGGCATTCTTCAATATGTTTGTCAATGGCATTATATGATAAAAACATGACAAATATCTTTTTAATTATCATATGACAGAACTTTCTAAACCGAGTAATAGGAGGGAAGGGATTATGAGCCGATCTAAGAGCATTGCCTTGAGACCAATAAAAGCACATCTTTTTCAATCTCCACTTCAACCTTGAAATAGAGTCTTCCACTCCATCAAGCGGAAACAAATCTATCCAGACTCCTTTGTTTCTGGATGTCCATGGCAATAAAGAATCATCGACATAAGATCTTCTGACATCACATATTCTTGTGAAAGCAATAAACACAGAGTTTTTATATTCAGGCAATTCTCTCGAAAACGCTACAAAGCCGTTTTCTGATGTATACGTTTTAATAAAACGCATATAATCTGGACGAGGCATTGCAATGTCTATATCATCATCCCACGGGATAAAACCCTTATGACGAATAGCTCCCAATAATGTACCCCCCTGTAATGTGTATTGAATATTGTTCTTTACACAAAAGTTATGTACATCACGCAAGATTTCTAGACTAACATCTCTTATTTCCTGAACAGACATCTCCCTCATTTCAGATTTCCATAAAATTTATACGTTCAACGAATCTCTGCATAATTCCTGCCAAAACAATACTTTCTTTTCTTCTCAAGCGAGCTGTACTAAAACGATGGTTATAAATACATGAAACAAACTCCTGAATTTCATATCTCAATCCTGCTCCATCCCATTTATAAAAAAACTTTTTGTTTTGGTTCTGGTCTTCAAATCTAAACTCATAATAATCCGTCAGCCACCATGGGGAAGGTACATAAGCGTACCCTTTTGTTCCTGATATCACTAAATTACCTTCTGTCTTTACGCCTAGGCCCAACTGAAATGAGCAAATGCCATTTGGATAACGGATAACTCCACGGGTATAAACATCCACACCATTCTGCATTTTAGCATAAAAGTTGATATTCAAATAATCAACACCCATCAGTTTCACAATTGGCAACAACGGATAGGATCCGAGTTCAAACATCGAACCTCCAGCCTGACTTTCATCTAGTTCACGAGTAAACCTCTCACCCCATAGTTTAGATTCAGAAGCACTAATATCCACAACATCACCTATTAATCCACTTTTAACCATTGTGACAAGATGATTGAAAGCAGGAGAATGAGCAGTTTTGTTTGCTTCCATCAACACTACGCCCTTTTCTTCTGCAAGTTTAAACAATTCACGAGCTTCACCTTCGTTAAGTACAAGTGGAGTTTCACATAGCACATGCTTCCCGTTCTCCAAAGCATATCTCGACAAAGAATAATGACTAAGGTGTGGAGTTGCCACATAAACAGCATCAACATTATCTACAAGTTCACCATACGACTGAGAAATATGAATTAATGAATTCTGCTTTGCCAGTTCACAAGAAGCATCTCTGTCTATATCATACACATCTGTAACTTCTACGGCACTCACCACTTTGCACTCTGGAACAAATCTCTTAGCTATTCTACCAGCACCGACAACTCCTATTCGAATAGTTTTCTGCAATTCTTCACGTAACATCGTCGATGAAATGCCCTCTGTACGTGGTAAATAGATTACCTCACAGAACTCATTTAGGTAATCAAACTTACCTTCCCAATCCGATCCAATGGCAAATATATCTACATCATATTTCTGTATATCATCGATTTTCTGACCGACATAGTCTTCAATAATTATCTGATCAGCTAGGCCTGTTGCTCGAACTGCATCCACTCGCTCTAAGACGTTATTACGAACATTCAGTTTCCCTCGCTCGCGGTCGAAATTATCATTAGTAACCCCTACAATGAGATAATCACCTAAAGCTTTAGCTCTTTTCAGGAGATTAATATGCCCTTGATGCAGAAGGTCATATGTGCCATATGTTATAACTTTCTTCATAAAAAGTATTCAAATCTCTGAATAATTAATCAATTATTATACATTAAGTCATCTATCCAAGTATCATACATTTCATCGTAAGTTCTCCCATCTCTATCCCACACATATAAATAATGGTCTTTATTGCCTTTGAAAGGTTCAACAATAACGAATCTACCATAATTCAAAAAAACGAGGGAAATAAAAACTATTACTATGGGGCGAACCTTAAGAGATTTTTGAGCATATATTTTATTTAAGATACTAGCAAAAACTACAGCAATAAAAAAATAAAAGACTGCATTATATCTACTAAATAATTCTATTTGCCTTGCAATAGGTAACGTTAAATAGCCAATGATAAACAAATTATACGCGAATATATATGTATGGTCCATCTCTTTTATAATCTTATACCCCCAAATAGCTACTACCATAAATAAAAATTGCATGGTCAAACCAGGGAATGCATTCCTTTCAGCTCCAGCAAATCCACCAACTAGCCAATAATCTGCATTATCTACATAATGAACGTAATCTCCCAATAACATTGAATACCTATTAATAAGATCAATTAAGCTTAACATGAAATCGGTCTGAAAGAAAAAACCGATAATATAAAAAAGACCAATAGTTACAATCGGACGTAAAAATATAGTTTTACAATTATATATGATAAAATAGAGAATACTAACTGGTGCTAATGCTAAATGGAAGCAACATGCTAAAAAACTGAAAATAAAATATAGGAGTACCTTCTTGTCATTCTCTTTTAATAAAAATGAAAGTCCTATAAGTAAAAAAGAGAAACCGAAATACCATCTTACCATATTTTCAACTCGAGACAATGAGAAAAGAGCAAAAAGTGGAAGTGCATAAGGGACAATTTCTCTATAATTCCTTATGAAATAGATAGTTGAAAAAATAAAAACAAAACTCAAAAAAAGGACAAAACCTTGCCAAGAAACGCCTAAAAATGACAATAATTTTGCGACAGCAACAAATCCTATTTCATAATCAAAATCACCTCCCATTAAAAAAGACTCGTATCTCTGTCCATATAAATTATAATCTATACCTCTTCCATATCTTAGTCCAACATTAAATGTATAAAAAAGAATTCCTAAAATAACAGCTTTTGATTTTAGAGAATCCACTCTTTTTAGTTCTTTCCCTGATAAATACAGAGAAAAAAGCATTGAGATAAGTAACAAGTCATAAATAAAAGCCGTCATTCCATACAATTTTAACAACTTATAGTTTTTTCATAGAACTGCCCCATAAACAATTTTGTATAAATTGTCCTTACTCCAGGAATACGAATCTTCCGAATTGCTAAATCTATTCTCCAAAATAACTTATATTGATTAACATAATTCTGGAAGTGATTGATATACTCAGCTATGTCTGTACGAGAGGACCTTCTTCTATAAGGGAGTCCTCTGTTTATATACTCTGCAATTTTATTATTAAAAAAAGAACTATATTTAGGATAATCCTCCAAGAAACCTGATAGCATGTCCAAAGTTGAATCCATTATTGCGAGCCTCTTTTCATCAATAGTTCCTCGGACAGAAGCCTGCCTCCCCATCCAAGATTCACTATTATCCACTCTATATACGGACATCACGTTATCAAAATAATAAATAGAACCTACTAATGCCGCATATAATTGAAGCGGATAATCACCAATAAGACACCTACGACAATAACTTGGATATTGTTCCATTATACTATATCTGAACATCACACTACAGGTCGAGATGTACAAACCTTGCCTATAAATTACATCTTCAATATTTAAAAAGCCATTTCCTTTCCTGCAATATTGTTCTTTATTATATCGATTTAGTTTCTGTGAATAATACTTTGTTCGGGAACAAGTCATTGAGCAATTTGAATTATTCTCCATGTAATCCACCTGTAACTGTATTTTATTTTCATCCAACCAATAATCATCACCTTCACAATATGCCACATATTTAGCCCACTTTTCCCAACGCTCTAAATATGGAGCTTTAGCTTTCTTTCCAAAATGATTGGTTTTCAAAAAATAAACAGCAAAAAAGCAATTCTTATTATGCTTATGCCTTGAAAAAGATAAAACATAATCATCGGTTTCTTCAATCTGTCCTTCTCCAGATTCTTCAAAATGAAGTGCTAAATAATTCTTTATTACTTCTTGCTCACCATCAGTACTAGCATCATCAAGAATCACACATACAAAAGGGAAATATGTTTGTTGCATACAAAAACCGTCCATTGTATCTCTTATGTATGCAGCATGATTATAAGTCAGACATCGGACACTAACTAAAAAATCTATTTTATCCATTCTTCTTACTCAAAATAATAGATTTGGCAGTATCAAATTCTTGAAAATGAAAAATCTGAACTACCAATAGGAATAAACCTGCTCCTATCAAAGATGCTATTAAAAATCCCCAAAAATTACTGCTAATTAAAGTTGTAATGAAAAAAGAGACTGCAAAGACTATCAAAGATGTAACCAATGTGCCAGACAAATCATGCATCTGTGTTAGGAAGCCAACATTGATGAGTTTTCCTGTATAATATGTATTGATAAAAAGGCATAGAAGGCTAGTCAGGATACTTGACCAGCACATGAAAAGAAGCCCAAAAGGAATACTTAACACCAAAATCACAACACCAATGATTTTTTTTATAATTTCTAAACGGAGAAATAAATCACTGCGTCCTTTTACCTGTAACAGATTCAAATTGATTGCATGAACTGGATACCACATCCCAGCCAAGCTCAAAGGAATAATCATAGTGGCAGCGAAATGCCATTTCTCTCCTATAAGGAAAGTGACCAACGGATATGACACGCCAGCCAAAATGCACATCAAGGGAAATACAATAAAGGCAGACAGCCGAATAAGTTTACGGTAATTATCACGAAGTTTGACATCATCGTTTTGCAACGTACAGAGAACAGGATAAGTTACGCGTTGCAAGATACCAGTTATATTAGAAGACGGCAATTGAACAAAATGATTGGCCTGAGTGTATTGCCCTAGGTTTGTTGCACTGAATACTTTACCGATTACCAAAGTATACATATTTCGATATATTGTATCTATCAAACCACTGGCAAGTAGTTTTGAACCAAATGCGAACAGTTCCCTGAACGAACTCCATGAATAAATGAAGAGAGGCCGCCAGCTAGAAAAAAACCATAATAAAGAGGTATTAATTATAGCGTTTAAAATTTGCTGCCAAACTAATGTCCAAACTCCATATCCATTAATTGCGAGATAAATAGCTATGCCACCGGAGACAATTGCTGAAATAAGCGAAGCTTTAGCCTGCGTTTTAAAATCTATGGATGCGGTATATATGGCTCTTTGAACTACTGCAAAAGAATTAATTACCACAACAAGACAAAGGACCCGCATCAATTCCAACAATTGGGGCTCCTCATAAAAGGAAGAGACTAATGGTGCTATAGCAAACAGCAAAAAATAAAGACATAAAGAAACTATTATATTAAAATAAAAAACCGTACTATTATCTAAATCCGTGCGGTTCTGCTTTCTAATCAGTGCTTGCGAAAA
>JAEEGG010021066.1_pt1 | contig 12977 bp, 10 predicted proteins | sample 9134161 | NCBI WGS metagenome assembly JAEEGG01 (sample SAMN16246543, study PRJNA631951) | gut metagenome | biome: gut microbiome; feature: rumen; material: CR-attached | host: Bos | place: Iran: Karaj | collected 2018-10
CAAAAGTATTTTACCCATGAAAAACATTAAAGTCCTCTTTATTATCGCACTGCTTGCCGCCTTCGGCCAATCGCAGGCCTGCACCAACTTCCTGATCACCAAAGGCGCCAGCGTCGACGGTTCCAACTTCATCAGCTACTGCGCCGACTCGCACATTCGTTATGGCGAACTCTACTTCACCCCTGCCGCCGACTGGCCGGCTGGCAGCATGCGCGTGTGCTACGACCGTGGCACCACCGCGCCACGTGGCAGCGTTCCGCAACCGACTCCCACTTACCAAGTTGTGGGCTACATCAATGAAAACCAAGTGGCCCTCGGAGAGACCACTTTCGGTGGTCGCGAAGAGCTGATGGACCCGACGGGCATCGTGGATTACGGCAGCCTCATGTTCATCGCTTTGGAGCGCAGCACCTCTGCCCGCGAAGCCATCAAAATCATGGCCGACTTGGTGGAAGCCTACGGCTACGGCTCCGATGGCGAGTCGTTCAGCATCAGTGACGCCAACGAAGTGTGGTACATGGAAATCATGCCCAAAGGCTACACGCCCCAAGTGACCAAGACTGGCGACACCATCAACGCCGACCGTGGTGCCGTGTGGGTGGCCATCCGCATCCCTGACGGTTATGTAAGCGGTCACGCCAACGCCGCACGCATCACCACCTTCCCTCTGCGCGACGGCAAGACCTCCATCACCGACAAGGAATGGAAAAAGCTATATAACGAGCAAGTTGAGGTGATTTACAAGCACGACATCATCGACTTTGCCCGCCGCAAGGGCTACTTCAGTGGCAAGGACAGGGACTTCGACTTCAGTGCCGCATACGCTCCCGTCGACTTCAGCGCCGCCCGCGTGTGCGACTTCCGTGTTTGGACCATGTTCAACAAGGTCTGTGATGGCATGGACGAATATTGGGACTATGTCACAGGAAAAGACCTCACTCACCGCATGCCCTTATATGTCAAGCCCAAAAACAAAGTCAGCCTCAGCGATATGATGGCCTTCCAGCGCGACCACTTCCAAGGCACCGAGTTGGACAAGACCCAAGACGTGGGTGGAGGTCCCTTCGGTTCACCTTTCCGCTTCAACCCATTGTATTGGGAATACGAAGGCAAGCCTTACCTCAACGAGCGTAGCATCGAAGTGGTGCAGACGGGCTTCTCCTTCATCGCGCAGAGCCGTTCGTGGCTGCCCAATCCCATCGGTGGCATCATCTGGTTTGGCGTCGACGACACCAACTCGACGGTCTACACGCCCTTCTACTGCTCCATCAGCGAGGTGCCAATCGAATACCGCGTAGGCAACGGCGACATGCTGACCTACAGCGAAAATGCCGCCTTCTGGGTCTTCAACCGCCTGGCACATTTCAAATACCTCTTCTATAACCGCGTCATCGGCGACATCCAAGCCGTGCAGAACGAGTTGGAGACCGGCTATCAGGAGCAGGTCAACTATGCCGACAACGAAGCCTTGGTCCTATACACGCAAGACCCGCAGAAAGCCATCGCCTACCTCACCGACTTCTCCAACCAAGCCGGACACAACACCGTGGCCACTTGGAAAGAATTGGACAACTACCTGTTAGTTAAGTATTTGGACAGCAATGTCAAACAAGAGGAGAACGGACAATTCAAGCGCAACGGCTATGGCTATCCCGCCAAGCCAAAACAGCCCGGTTATCCGGATTCATGGAAGAAAGCCGTGATCGACGAAACTGGCGACAGGTTCAGACGACCGTAACTAGTTTTTCATAATGCTTGTAGGGCTGTCGTATTACGGCAGCCGCATCGGGAATTACCCTGCGGTCGCCACGATGTGACAGTCCTACAAACGTTTTGATTATCTGCTGTTTTTATAGGATTAATACAGTGTTTTGGCCCCCAACTTTTCCAAGGGTTCATCGGGCAAATCCGACCAAGTCTCGGTGGGTTTCACATTGTCGTCCTTCATGCTGAAAGTCGTCGTCAGCTGCTTTTTGGTGAGATAATTGTTGCTCACGTTTTCCGCTTCGCCCGACATGCGTGAATACGATTGAATTTCAGAGCCGATCAGATAGAAATCACCGTCCTGATACCTGTAGAGATAACTGTTCTGATCAACAGCCGAACTGCCCGCCGAATAAAACCACTCGATATCAAACTTCAAGTCGCCTTCATCAGTGGTTTCAGAGTCCACCGTCACAAAGCCAAATTCGTCTTCCGGGCCAGGAATCGTGTTTGGGTATTCCTTGAAAAGTGAATATGTCTCGTCGCATTTGCCGAAATAAATGGCCAAAACGGGTTCGTTGAAGTTGTATTCATAGCCATCGTCACGAACCATCATGTTCTCCGGATTTCGGGGCGTTGCACAAATGACCATATCCTGGATACCGTCATTGTTCAGATCACCTTGTTGGAAGCAAACCGTGTCGCAATTGTTCGGAAACACGTCTTTGGCAGTGACTTCTGGTTTGAATAATGCCGCATCACCATTGTTATTTATGTTCAAATTCTCCGTTGGGGTATCAACAGTCTGTTCAGTTTGTTCCGGGGTCGATCCCCCATTGTTTTTGTTGTTACCGTTTCCATCGCACGAATACAGTGCAAATGAAATGACAGCGAGTAGAATAAATACTTTTTTCATAACTAATTATTTAGGATTATACTTCAATATCTTTTGATTTCAGGACACTTTTCGACTATGACCATTGACCATGACCGCTTTCACAGATTGTTGGCGTATATGCCTTTGTCCCAAGCGGTCATTGTCATTGTCATTGTCATAAGTCATAGCCCTATGGGTTCGTGCAATTCACATTATTCCTGAATAAAATGATCAATTTCATCCATGTTGCCGAAATGGATCTCCTCAAAGACCAGATTGCGTTTGGGGATATTGACAGTGGTGGCAGGCTTTTCGTCCACCTGCTCCGTCCTTTTGCCATTGACGAAATCGATCAGCTGATAATACGAGCCGCCGCCATCGGGCCATACCATCGACTGCTCAAACTCCAGGAGACGATAATAGCCATAGCCGTTGTCGCGGAATGTATAGGACTTTTCTGACTCCGTAGTAGCATTGACAATCAGGTTCCCTTCCTCGATGTAGGCATAGGTTTCGGTGTCTCTGTCAAAGCTTTTGCCTTGGAACATCATGTTGTAGGAGCCGAAACTATCACCAAAATAAACCGCGAAGGTCGAATTGAGGGCATTGACGACCAAGTCGAGGACACCGTCATTGTTGAGATCGCCCTCTTCGTAGGTCGGATTATGCTCTGATGCGCATAGCTCTTCCTTGGTCTTTCCCGACACCTCAAAGATGTTCAAACCGTCGTCTTCAACATATTCGTCAAAGGCACAAACCTCGTCGCCGATCTTGAAATCCGAAAGTTTCTTCATCGGTATGTCTTTCAGGTCATACATATCTGTTCTGTGATGATTGATATCTGTATCCATTTCGTGCCAATCGACATCAACGACCAGTTTTTTGTTAACCAAGTCATATTTGATGTCATTGTCGTCGTCAACACCAAAAGTAGTACTAAATGAATTAAGATAGAAGTCATCATCCATATACCTCAGATAGTAATTCTGGACCACTTCCCCATCGGTGGCATATCCCTCTTGAATAAACAGCAGACCATCATCGCCGATAGCCAAATTACTCCAGTTGGCATAGAGATCATCAGGATGCGTGTTGACGGCGTATTTCTTGAACAAAGTGTACTTGCCATCGGCATCACCAAAATAGATTCTCAACCCGTCGCCTTGCACGGGTTCGATTCCTTCATCTTGATTGCGGTACACTTCGTTTCTTGCGACGATGGCCAAATCTTTGACGCCGTCATTGTTGAGATCGCCCAAAGCGTAAAAGTCGTCTACCTCATTCGAGACGAGGTCGTCGAAAGCGAACGAAGTCGCCTCCTCAACAACTTGCGTAACGGTTTGTTCCACTTTATTTTGCACCTGGTTTTGTTCTTGAGGCTGATTGTTGCCTGAACCGCACGAGCACAATGCCAAAGCCACGGCGGCGGAAATGATAGATACTTTTTTCATCTTGAAAGGTTTTTCGATTTCATGCCGCAAAAATATAACATGAGTTCTTTTTGTCCAAACTTTTTCTGAAAACACCCATACCGGGGACCTCGGTTTCCTCAAGGCGCTTGGATGAAAAACGCCTTGATCTCGTCCTCCTGCATATTGCGGAACCCATATTCGCGAACCACTTCTCCCTCTTCCATGAAAACAATGACAGGGAAGTTGCCGCTAACGGCTTTCAACAGGTTGGCCACGTCAGGATACAGCACATCGCGATAATGCGCCGACGCCGACTTTTCATAGAACTCGGCCACGCCTTCATCGTTGCCCACAAAGACGAAAGTGATGTTTTCGGCAGGGAAACCATAAAACTGCTGCATCAGCGAGAGTTTGCGCGCTGCCATCTGGCAGTATTCGCAACCCGTCGAAAAAAAGCCGACCACCTGCTTTCCCTCGCGCAGATTCAGCGCATTCAAAGGAGATTCGTTCAGCATGGCATCAAAAAACTCCACCTGAAGGTTTTGTTCGGGGTCGGAATTGGAGGTCAAACTATCGGGCGGCGAAGCCACGAAAACGCCGATGCTTGATGCCATTACCACAAGACACAAAATCAGCCAGCGAAACGGAGTCCGCCAACTGTCCATCTTGTAAATCAAAAAGAAAAGCACCATCAGCAACCCATTTTTGACAAGACTCTGCTTAGGATCAAGTTGGAGAAAGTCGCCGAAGCAATGGCAACTGTCAGTACGACCTAGCGCCAACGCATAAAATAATAATAAGGTGTAACCGGCCAACATGGCCATGCTCCCCCACCAATACACCTTATGCAAGGTATGGGAGACCAATCCAATGCCAAGGACCAATTCAAGAATGATGGCCAAACGGGCGACAATGAACGAGAAATTCAGGCTGAAAAAGCGGTAACTGTAGATGTAAATCTCGAAATGGTCCATATCAAGGACCTTCAGGACTGCCGATACAATGAAAACCAGGCCCAGCAGGACCTTCAATGCCGATTTGCCAAGCGAGCGGGAAGCATCCAAGACTTACGGTTTGTGGTTATTGTTGTTGAAAAGGTTTTCCCACCAACTGGGATTCTCACCCGTCACCTCATATTCCGACACTTCGGTGCAGATGACCTGGCCCCAACCCACAATCTCCTTCGACTTGTCGGAACATGACGAGCCGTCCTCGATGGTGTAATAGTCCTCGCCCAAGTTCACGACCTCCTCATTCTGGATGGTGGTGCAACGGCAATAGCGCGTCTTCTTGCACGATGGCAAGACCACAACAGCCACAACGAGTGCAACAAACAGTGTTTTTTTCATTCCCATTTCGAATTACCCTGCAAAATTATAAAAAATTGCCGTTCTGAAAGAGAAAACGGCAAAAAATAAAGCGTATTGCCTATGCGTCCTTGAAAAATTCCGGATGCAGTTGTGCAAACTTCCTGTCGTATTGGCGAATGCGGTTCAGTGAGCGACGTGTCCAAACAAGACGAATGGCATCGCGCTCTTCCTCCGTAAGGTGCCAGTCGATGTCGGAAGAAGCGTGAAGGCGATTGGTGAGAGAATAAAGCAACAAGGCCGCCGACACACTGATGTTATAGCTCTCCGTGAAGCCATACATCGGGATGCGCACATGTATGTCGGCATGCTCAACGGCATAGTCAGAGAGGCCCAGCTTCTCAGTGCCGAAGACCAAAGCGATGGGTTGGTCCAAAGGAAGCGTTTCAGGCGTGAAATCATCACGATGGGGACAGGTGGCCACAATCTTGTACCCCTTCTCATGCAACCGTTCGTATGCCATCGGCGTGTTGAACTCCTTGTCCTCGTAATAATTCAAGTTCAACCATTTTGTGCTGCCCAACACCACATCAGGGTTGACATCAAAGCGGTTGGTGTTTTCTACGATATGGATATCCTGTATGCCGCGAAGGTCGCAAGTGCGCAACACTGCGCTGGCGTTGTGGGGTTGGAAAATGTCCTCCAAAACAACCGTGACATGCCTGGTACGGCAATCTAGCACCTCCTCAAAGCGCTGTCGGCGCTCCTCGGTGATGAACGGCGTCAGAAACTCAAGCATGGCCTTGTCTCGAACCGCATCTTGCTGCAAATCAATCGCCTGCATTTCGCGCCCATCGTACACTATCGATTTCTTCATGAGGTCAAAAGTATGATAAAGGAGTGCAAAAATACGAAAAAAGAAAAAATTGCAAAAATTTGGTCAAAGGTATGCCGAAAAAGCGTACTTTTGCAGCCAAATTTTGAATCGATATGGCAAAACAGAACACAAAACAAGGAGACGAAAGACTCGAGAACGTCGAGTCAGCCTTAAGCAAAACCGAACTTTGGATTGAAAACAACCAGAAAATCCTCTGGATCATTCTCATCGCGCTGTTGGTCATCGGCGTGGGCATTTTCTTCATCAACAAATACCAAAAGGAGCGCAACGAAAAGGCCCAAAACCAAAGTTTCCCGCAAGAAATCACTTTTGAAGAGCAATTCGCCAAGCCTATGGACTTCGCCTCATATTACATGGAAAATGAGAACTATGCCACTGCGCTGAACGGTGATGGCGAACACGAAGGTTTCTTGGACATCGCCAATAACTACGGTTCAACGAAGGCTGGCAAACTCGCCGCCTACTACGCCGGCATCTGCTACTTGAAGCAAGGCAAATACGCCGAAGCCATTGAGTATCTGAAGAAATACACCAACAACGACAAGGTGCTTGCCCCCATGGCTTTGGGTCTGATCGGTGACTGCTATCTCCAACTCGGCGACAAGCAAAATGCCGTTTCCTACTATGAGAAGTCCGTCAACAAGAGCCCCAACGAGTTCTCCACCCCGGTGTTCCTCCAGAAGTTAGGCATGACCTATGAGATTATGGAAGACAACGCCAAGGCATTGAACACTTACAAAACCTTGAAGAAAGACTTCCCGAACAGCTCTGAGGCTTTCGAGATCAGCAAGAACATTGCCTATCTCGAACAAAAGATGAAATAAGAGCATTTCTAAAACAACATAACATCCTGGCTCTTCGGGGTCAGGATTTTTTTTGACACCCATGGAAAACAAGATCAGAATCGCATATTTCGGCACACCTGAATTTGCCGCCTCCCAATTAGATGCCATCCTCGACGCCGGCCATGAAGTGGCCGTGGTAGTCACCATGCCCGACAAACCCGCAGGTCGCGGGCGTCAGATACAATTTTCGGATGTCAAGAAGACAGCGTTAGAGCGCAACTTGCCTCTGCTTCAGCCCGAGAAACTGAAAGACCCTTCGTTTTTGGAGCAGTTGGCTGCCTATCAAGCCAACTTGTTCGTGGTGGTGGCATTCAGAATGCTCCCCGCCGTGGTATGGCAGATGCCCGAACTAGGCACCTTCAATCTCCACGCTTCGCTGCTGCCCCAATATCGTGGCGCAGCGCCCATCAACTTTGCCATCATCAACGGCGAAACAGAAACGGGCCTCACCACCTTCTTCCTCAACGAGGAAATCGACAAGGGCGCCGTCATCATGCGTAAGCACATCGCCATACGCCCCGACGAGACGGCAGGCGAACTTCACGATGAGTTGATGCTGCTAGGCAACAAGGTGGTCGTGGATACCATAGAAAAGATAGCCAGCGGGACCGTGTCTGCCCTACCACAAGAAGAGTTGGCAGAAGGCCAAACACTGAAACCGGCCCCAAAAATCACCAAGGAATTCTGCAACATCGACTGGAACCAAGACCGGCTGACCATTTACAACCACATCAGAGGACTCTCCCCCTACCCTGCCGCCCACACACAACTCGTTTCGGAGAACCAAGGCGCCATTGACATGAAAGTCTACAACGCTGAAATCGAGGACTGCCGACACGATGAACCAATAGGCAGTGTCGTCACCGACAACAAGAAGTTCCTCAAAGTAGCCGTAAAAGACGGTTTTATCCAATTGACCAAGGTGCAACAGGCCGGCAAAAAAGCCATGCCAATCACTGATTTTTTGAGGGGCACACCATTGATAGGTGTCTGGAAAACAGTCACTGAATGAGAAAAATAGGCCTTTTTATCTTTTTTTCCTGTTTTTTAGACAAAAAATGCGCTTTTTTTTCCAAAAATGCTTGCATTATTCAAAAATACATTATTTTTGTCGGGTAAAAGTTAAACCCTAATTTAAACTAACTATGAATAAAGTAGAATTAATTGCTGCCGTGGCCGAAAAGGCTGGCATGACCAAAGTCGATGCAAGAAAGGCTATCGATGCCTTGATGGAAGTTTCAAAGAACGAACTGAAGAAGGGTGAGAAGATTGCCCTCGTCGGTTTTGGCACCATGGGCGTGACTGAGCGTCCTGCCAGACAAGGCCGTAACCCCAAAACGGGCAAGACCATTAAGATTGCTGCGAAGAAAGTCGTCAGATTCAAACCCGCAAAAGACATTCTGAAATAATACAACACGTTTCAGGAACTAATAAAAGGCCGTCGTTATCGACGGCTTTTTTTGTTGTCTCTCCTCTTTACCACTCCGTCTCTCTCAATCTGCAAAACCTCGTTGTCGACAAGGAACCGGATAGCATCCAGCACTTTGTTCTCATCGAATTCACCACATTGCGCAAGCAAATCTTTCATTGGCATCCCCGAATCGCTCATCACTGTTTGCAACTTTTCCTCAATGGAATCATAAGGCACAACCATCTGTCGTCGGCACACATCACAACGACCGCAGGCCTTGCTGGCATCCTCATTGAAATAACGCAACAACTGAATACTACGACATTCCTTGTCGTTGTTCACGAAGTCAATGACCGCTTTCACGCGTTCCTCAGCGTCTTTCTTGCGGTCGAAATAGTTCTCCTTGGACAGTCCGAAATGCTTGGCATCGACAAATTCAGAAAGGAAGAGTATCTGAGGCTTGTCGTTGCGTGGCGCATAAGAAAGGAAGTTATACGATTCCAGCTTCTTCAACTGTTCCTGCACCTTCTCTGCCGTCATGCCAGTTTTCTTGGCCAACGTCTCCTCGTTGATTTTCACGAAATCCGTCATCACCCCAGGTAGACTACGCAACATGCACTTAATCAATTCGCCATATTTCGGGTTGTTGACTTGAAAACCATAAATATCGTCACGAGAGGCCTTCACCATCACCTTGGAAGGTTCGTCGAAACTCTCAGAAAGCACGATAAACCCTTCTTTCTCAAGAATCTTCAGGGTATGGAACACCTCAATGAGAGAAAAACCATACCGGTTAGAGAATTCTCCAATGACGAATGGATACGACACATTCTCCCCTGCTCCAACGGGAATGCTGAAGTAGTTGCCCAATGCATTATATATCAACTTGATGCGCTCCAGTTCAGGGAACGACTGCGCAAGATTGTCCTTCAGTTGCTGGATGTCGGCGGGAGAGACAAGCAGGAAGGTCTCGGAAGGCTTTAGGTCGCGACCCGCACGACCTGCCTCCTGAAAGTAGGCTTCGATGCTGTCGGGCAAGTCCATGTGGATGACCAAGCGCACATCGGGTTTGTCGATGCCCATGCCAAAGGCGTTGGTAGCTGCCATCACCTTTACCTTGCCTTTCATCCAGAGATCTTGGCGCTCGTCGCGTGTCTTAGCATCCAAACCGGCATGATAGAAGGTGGCGCTGATGCCCACCGAATTGAGCCAGTCGGCAATCACCTGGGTACGCTTGCGATTGCGTACATACACAATGGCACTGCCTTCCTTCATAACTTCCAGTTTACGACGCAACACGCCGTATTTGTCAGCCTCATGGACCACGTTGTAGGTCACATTCTTGCGTTCAAAACTGCTTTGAAAGACATTTTTCTCCTTAAAACCGAGACGAAATTGTATGTCATCCACCACCTTGGCCGTCGCAGTGGCTGTCAAAGCCAAGACAGGTGTCTTGGGCATATAAGGTCTAATGTCGGCAATCTTCAAATACGGCGGACGAAAGTCATAACCCCACTGCGAGATGCAGTGTGACTCATCGACAGCCAAGAGACAGACCTTCATTTTGCGCAAGGCCTCAATGAACTGGTTGGTCTGAAGGCGTTCAGGCGAGACATAGAGGAACTTTAAACGCCCAAAGGCAGCTTGGTTATAGGCCAACTCCAAGGCATCGGGATGCATGCCAGAGTAGATGGCCGCAGCAGGAATGCCTTTGTCCACGAGGTGGACCACTTGGTCTTTCATCAGTGCGATGAGCGGCGTGATGACCATGCACACGCCCTCCATCGCCATGGCCGGCACCTGAAAGCAGATGCTCTTGCCGCCGCCTGTAGGCAGCAAAGCGAGCGTGTCTTTTCCAGACATCACCGAGTCAACGATATCCTCCTGTAGGGGACGAAATGAAGAGTAACCCCAAAATTGCTTTAATATGGCGCGGGTTTGGGAGGACATGGTTATTGCAACTTCTCTATCTCAATTTGCAATTGAAGCATTTCATCACGGTATTGTGCCGCAACCAAGAAGTCCATCTCCTTGACGGCCTTCTCCATGTTCTTCTTGGCCTGCTGGATAGCTTTCTGGATTTGCTCCTTCGACTGGTAAGCAACCCGACCTTCGGCTGCCATCGTGGCATCATCCGATTGCGAATACGCCACTGGGGCAGGCTGACCCTTCAGAGTACCCAAGGAGTTGTCAATGGCCTTAACGATGGTCTTCGGCACAATGCCATGGGCTTCGTTGTAGGCCATTTGCTTGGCACGACGGCGAGCCGTCTCGTCTATGGTCTTGCGCATGGAATCCGTAATCGTGTCAGCATACATGATGACCTTGCTCTCCGCATTTCGGGCAGCACGACCTGCTGTCTGCGTCAAAGAACGCTCGGAGCGCAAGAAACCCTCCTTGTCTGCATCAAGAATGGCCACTAGGCTCACCTCGGGCAAATCCAAACCCTCACGCAAAAGGTTGACGCCCACCAACACATCAAAGTCGCCCATGCGCAACCCTTGAAGGATCTCCACACGCTCCATGGTATCGACATCAGAGTGGATATAACGCGTCTTGATCTTCAAACCGTTGAGATAAGTGTTCAATTCCTCGGCCATACGCTTGGTCAAGGTGGTGACCAGCACACGCTGGTTCTTTTCCACCACCTTATGGATTTCATCGATGAGGTCATCGACTTGGTTCAGGCTAGGTCTCACTTCAATCACTGGGTCAAGCAATCCCGTGGGGCGAATCACCTGTTCCACAAACACGCCATCGCTTTGCTGTAGTTCAAACTCAGCAGGCGTGGCGCTGACATAGATAGTCTGACCCGTGAGTGACTCAAACTCATCGAATTGCAGAGGACGGTTATCCAATGCCGAAGGCAAACGGAAACCATATTCCACCAAAGTCTGCTTGCGCGAACGGTCGCCGCCATGCATGCCGCGAATCTGCGGGATGGTGACATGGCTCTCGTCAATGACGGTGATGAAGTCGTCAGGGAAATAGTCGAGCAGGCAGAAAGGTCTAGTGCCTGGACTGCGCCCATCGAAGTAGCGCGAGTAGTTCTCGATGCCTGAGCAATACCCCAGTTCCTTCATCATCTCGATATCATAGTTGACGCGGTCTTCCAAACGCTTGGCTTCAAGATTCTTCCCTATCTCACGGAAATACTCCGCTTGCTTAAACATATCGTCTTGAATCTCTGTAATGGCGGCATTGAGTTTGGATTGCGAGGTCACGAAAATGTTGGCGGGAAAGATGGTCAACTCCTCAAGGTCTTCCATTCGGCGTCCCGTCACAGGGTTAAGCATCTCCAAACTGTCGATTTCATCATCCCAAAACACGATGCGGTAGGCATAGTCGGCATAGGCAGGAAACACGTCCATCGTCTCCCCTTTCACCCTGAACTTGCCCTGCGTGAACTCAATCTCATTTCTCACGTAAAGGGCGCTCACCAAGGCTTTGGCCACATCATCACGAGTGGTTTTCATGCCTCGCTCGAGGTAAATGACGTTCTTGCCAAAATCATCGGGATTTCCGATACCGTAAAGGCAAGAGACTGAAGAGACCACGATGATGTCACGCCTTCCCGACAGCAGGGCCGAAGTCGTGGCCAAGCGCATCTTGTCGATGTCCGAGTTAATGGCAAGGTCTTTTTCGATATAGGTATTGGTGGCGGGGATGAAGGCTTCAGGCTGGTAGTAGTCGTAATAGGACACGAAATAATTCACTGCGTTCTCAGGGAAGAACTGCTTGAACTCTCCATAGAGTTGTGCTGCGAGGGTCTTGTTGTGGCTCAGCACCAAGGCAGGCCGATTGAGTTGCGCCAGCACATTGGCGATGGTGAAAGTCTTGCCCGAACCCGTCACGCCTAAAAGCGTCTGGGCACGGTCGCCACGGTTCAAGCCGTCCACCAATTGTTGGATGGCTTCAGGCTGGTCGCCGGTAGGCTGAAAATCTGAGACTAGTTTGAAATCCATATTGATTGCAAAAATACGCATTTTCCTTAAACTGCACCATAACATAATCGTTTGCGCTTGCCGTATTACAACAACTGCAGAACTGTCACACCATGGCGACTGCAAAAAAAAAAGACCAGTCACAAGGACAGGTCTTCATTGTTATAGTAACAATAACGCGATTTACTTCACCTGGTCGACGATGGCCTTGAAAGCCTCGGGGTTGTTGAGGGCGAGGTCGGCAAGGACCTTGCGGTTGATCTCGATGCCCGACTTGGTGAGCTTGTCCATGAATTGGCTGTAGTTCATGCCATATTCGCGCACGGCGGCGTTGATACGGACGATCCACAAGCTGCGGAATTCGCGTTTCTTGTTTCTTCTGTCGCGATAAGCGTAGGTTTGACCCTTTTCGTAAGAGTTCTTCGCCACAGTCCACACGTTCTTTCTCGTGCCGAACTGACCTTTGGTCTTTTTCAGGATTTTCTTTCTTCTGGCTCTTGAAGCCACTGCATTGACTGATCTTGTCATTTCTTTTGATTTTTTCGTCCAGCGCCTCGCTCCTTTCGAGAACTTTTCTGC
>JAEEGG010021068.1_pt1 | contig 12977 bp, 8 predicted proteins | sample 9134161 | NCBI WGS metagenome assembly JAEEGG01 (sample SAMN16246543, study PRJNA631951) | gut metagenome | biome: gut microbiome; feature: rumen; material: CR-attached | host: Bos | place: Iran: Karaj | collected 2018-10
TCCATTTTTCTATTCCGTAATGGTTTTAGAATCTTACCATACGGGAACAATGGCGATGATAGCTGGGGATTGGACCATCGTGCCGCTCAAGGCTATAATCGTTTTTTAGGAACAAGAGATTTATTTGGAAGGGTCGATGTTCAATCAAACGATATTAATGAATTCAAAGAGGTCTCTAGCAGAGATGGTGGTCTAATTGAATCTGAGGCGACATTACAACTAAAAAAATTTTTTGATACTGCTCATAGACGTTTAGAACGCTATGTTGTAGGTGTTTTGTGGGGTGAAGGTTTTCTAAAAAAAGAATATTTCAAGAATGTTGAATTGGCGTATAAAAACCGCGAGCTTTTAAAAAATGATAAAAATTTATCATCCCCTGAAGCTGTAATAAAAGAAAATCTTGGGAGTAAGATTGATTTTGTTAAACTAATAAAAGCTTTGATTTTCGACAAGAATATTGAAGTTGAATATTACAATAAAGATTTAATAAATATATTCGACGACCCTTCATTATTTGATGAAGCGAATCCTCAGATAATAGATGAACTTGATGATTTGGCTAAAAACGTTGTTGACAGTAATTGGCTCAATTCCTACGAGTCGATCAAACAAAAAGTAAAGAAACTTCAAAAAGAAAAAGAGACTGCAGAAAAACGCGCTGACGAAGCAGAAGCAAAAATGCGTGAAGAAGAAGCAGCCAAGGATCAGGCGCAATATGAGGCTAAATATGCAAAAGTTCAACAGGCACGGGCCGAAGCCAAAAGCGCTCAAATTGAACGAGAAAATTTATTTTTGACTTCTGATGTTAATTCAGATATCAAACAATTGATGTCACTACAACACACTATAACGCATACTTCACACAGCATTCGTTCAGCTATTGATGATGCAATGGAAGCGGCCAAAGATGGAAATACCGATGTAGTTGTTGTAAAATTAAATGATATATACTTGTTAAATCAGCAAGTTGAAACCATTTCGGGTTTGGTGAGCAAAGTAAATTACAATGTCAGAGCAAATAAAATAAATAAAGATTTTGTAGCCTTTGTAAATGATTATATTGAAAATTTTTGCCGGACAAGCTACAAAGAATTTTCATTTCATATTGCACAAATAAATGCTACTTGGGAAACAAAATTTGAAGCAATTAAGGTAATAATTGTTATCGACAATTTACTTTCAAACTCAAGTAAATTTGACGCAAAAAACATTTACATTGATTGGAAAAATTCTTCCGATTACATAGATTTGATTTATCGTGATGATGGCACGGGTATTCCTGAAGAAAACATATCTAAAATTTTCAATTATCGTTTTTCGACAACAGATGGAGGTGGCTTAGGGCTCTATCATGTAAAAACAATAATGGAATCAGATTTCTCAGGAACAGTCAAAGCACAATCAAAAAAAGGTAATGGTGCTGAATTTACATTACACTTTTCAAAAAGAGGGATGAAGTGAGTTTAAAGTATAAAATCTTGTGGGTTGACGACCACAAGGACGATTTTGCAAAAGAAGAAAAATCTTTGCATAAATTCATCAAGTCGCTATTTTTTGAACCTCAGATCGACTTCTGTAAAGATTTAGAATCAGCAAAAGAATTTGTTAATTCGGATAAATATGATGTTATTTTTTCTGACTACAATATCGATGAAGATCGCGGCGATGATTTCATCTTGTTTATTCGTGATAACAGCGTAAACACAGAGGTTCTGTTTTATTCCGGACAAAGCGAGCTCCCAGACAAAAAATTAGACCGCGTTTCGTTCTTTTTTGAAAATACAACAAGATGGGAAGATAAGCTTTTAAAAAAAATGAAAGATCTCATTTTGCTCACTGTGGGCAAAATGAACGATTTGAACAACCTTCGCGGTCTTATTATGGCTGAAGTGAGCGAGCTTGATAATTTGATGGAAGATGTTATTCGAGAGTTTTATTCTAAGAAGGGTCCTGCGTCGACGGAATGGGCGGATTTCAAAAATAAAATAATAAAGGATATACAAAAATCAGTTTTAAAAAATGTCAAAAAGGGCCTTATCGACATCATAAAAACAAACGATAAAGAAAAAGGATATGTTATAGAAAAAGGCGAATGTCCTAAAAATTGTACTCATATTTGGATGGAGGCTAAGAATATTGATGAAATCCTTTCGAAATTTGATTTTGACTCGTCGAAAAAAGCTCATACGATTAATGAAATTTTGAGGAAAGTGTCTATATCAAAGGATTTTGTATTCAAGGACTATGACGAGAATATAATACAAGTCCGTAATAATCTTGCGCACTCTAAAAGTGTTATGATAAAAGGTAAAGAAGTCCTAGCCACGAAGAAAAAAGGTGACATTATCTTTACAGAAAAAGACTTTGTAACCATCCGTAAAAGTATTGCGTACCATCATGAATTGTTTGAAGAACTTTTAGAAACAGTTAAAGCATTGTGATTGCTGATCATTCCATATTCTACTTATTTCTAAAGTTTTTTCCACCCTCGACAAAAAAAGATTTATTATCCAATGACTTTTTTTGAAGATGCGAGGAAATTAAAAGAACACGGTACTCTAGTTCAACGAGAACCTTCGCACCTGAAAACCAAGAAAGTTTTTTATTTCGGCTATGAAATTCAACGCTATTGTAGGAAATCCGCCTTACCAAGAAGAAGACGGTGGCTTTAGAACAAGTGCTCATCCTATTTACGATGTATTCACGCGTCAATCAATAGCGCTCAATGCAGATTTTATTTCTTTGGTAATTCCAGCTCGGTGGTTTGCTGGAGGTAAAGGAATGGAATCATTTCGAGAGGAAATGATTCACAACAAGTCCTTATGTGAATTACACGATTACCCTGTCGCAATTGATTGTTTTGAAGGGGTTCAGATAAAAGGTGGCGTATGTTGCTTTTTATTGGACAACTCATATTCAGGCCCTTGCTCCGTAAAAACTCATCTTGGGAATTATTCGGGTACCCCATTAAAGCGGTTTCTCGCAAATGAAGATGAGGAAATATTTATTCGGTACAATGAATCACTATCGATAATTAAGAAGGTGAAAAAATATAGGGAACAGACGATGGATTTTTATGTAAGTCGTAGAATCCCTTTTGGTTTGCCAACTTATTTTCATGGCAGTAAAGAAAAACATGATCCGAATATGATTCGTATTTTCGAGAATCGTGGTATTTCTTATGCGTTTCGTGATGCTGTTATAAAGAATAAAGATGTCGTAGACCAATATAAGGTATTTATTCCAAGGTCAAGTGATGGAAGTGATTTTATCCCTCATGTAATATTGGGAATACCGTTTCTTGGAGAACCCGGATCAGCCTGTAGTGAGACTTTTAATTTTATCGGTCCATTTAAATCTCGAAAAATTTGCGAAAATGTTATGCATTATATTTCGACAAAATTCTTCCGATTTATGGCGATGCAAATGAAATCTTCTCAGAGTGCGACAAAGAAATTATATTCTTTCGTCCCAGTACAAGATTTTAGCATTAAGTGGACAGACGAATTACTTTATAAGAAGTATAAATTAACCAAAAAAGAAGTTGAATTTATAGAAGCTATGATTCGACCAATGGATCTAAATCGACAAAGAAAACAGAGATACTGGAAGGATCTGCAAAAAGAATTATAAAAGAAAGGTTTTGAAAGGAACAATTTTATTTTGATTCCAATCCATCAATTGACTTGTTTCAACAGCTTTTGGGTCCAAGCCATCCATTTGCCATAAATTCCAAGAAATAATATTTGATATTTCAAGTAAAATTGAATCATTAGGATCTTTACCAAAGCGATCTACATAATAATCGATATATGTGGAAAATAGATTTAATCTTGCCAGTAATAAATTTTTTCCTTTTTTTTCGTAACCATATGTACTTTTGAAGGCTATAACTGAAAATTTTTCCCAATCTCTTTTAGATGATGTGTTTTCATTGATAATGCGTAATTTCCTATCTAAAAGACCAATGCGATCTTGAATGGCAATGGGAGCTCCTGTTACGGAATCATATCGACTGACTAAATAGGGCGCTTCACCACAGCAGATTTCAAGCCTGTTTAAGGAAACATATTCTTTCCATGTTTTTGATTTGGGGAACTCTATTTTAGCAGTGTTTGTAATCCAAGTTTTTTCATATTCTTTGTTAAAAACATTTACTTTGCCAAACCATTGATTGTCTATTAAGTTATTCTGAACATTGCACAACCAGGAAGGAGTAAACACTTCTGCATTCTTTTTGTGTAGGATCTTCTTGTTTTCAAGAGATTCCTGGTGGTTAGGTTGAATGAATGTTTGTGGAGCTTGCGTTATTTTTTCGGTTGTTATTTCGGTATTATCGTCCATTACTATGTTGGACCGCCGGCAGTGGTCAACAACAAGCCTCTGAATATATGTTTCCTTCAGTAACAAGCAATCTTTCATAAAAACAATATTAGTTTCTTTTAGTTACTATATGATATTTTATATTTTCACAAGCCTGGTAAAAAAATGTCATTTTTTGGATCTATAAAATGACTATTTTTCTTTTTATGAAAAAGAATTATACTATTGCAGATATCGACACAATAAAAGCCAACATTGGCAATCTTACATTCAAAGACGAAACTCTTTCTTTTGACGATCAACTAGCGATACTTTCACATATAGGTCAATCACAAAAAGCTTCTCTTAACATTCCCTATCAGCAGAAGGCTTCTGAAATCATAAAAAATTGGGATTTCTTATTAAAAAAGCAAAAAAATAACCAAGACCTAAAGGAATCAACATCCTTATACCTCTTTCCGGAATTATTCGAACCAATTTTCAAGGCCAAGGCTGAGACAAAATTCACTTTTATCGACTTGTTCGCCGGCATCGGTGGTTTTCGCTTAGCAATGCAGAGTTGTGGAGGACGATGTGTTTTTTCTTCAGAATGGGATGAAAACGCAAAGAAAACGTATTTGAATAATTTTGGCGAATATCCTTTCGGTGATATCACTTTAGAATCAACAAAGAAATGTATTCCCGACAATTTTGATGTTCTTTGTGGCGGATTTCCTTGCCAAGCATTTTCCATTGCTGGATACAGACGAGGTTTCGAGGACACAAGAGGAACGTTATTCTTCGATGTAGCGGAAATCATTCGCCGTAAACGTCCAAAGGCAGTTTATCTCGAAAATGTAAAGAACCTTTATACCCATGATAATGGCAAAACGTTTGAGGTCATAAAGAACACTCTGGAAGGATTAGGTTATGTTGTATACCATAAGGTCATGAACGCCATGGAATATGCCAACGTCCCACAAAACAGAGAAAGAATATTTATAGTCTGTTTTGATCCACAACAGGTGCCAAATCACGCAAATTTCAAATTTCCGGCTCCCGTTAAGTTAACGAAGACGATTCATGATTGTATAGATGAAGGTGAGAAATCGCAGGAACTGTTCTATACAGAAAAAATGAACCATTTCAAGGATTTACAAGAAGGAATTACATCAAAAGACAGTATTTATCAGTGGCGTCGTCAATATGTTAGGGAAAATAAAAGTCATGTATGTCCAACGTTGACTGCAAACATGGGAACCGGCGGTCATAACGTTCCTTTGATTTTAACAGAAAACGGCATCCGTAAATTATCGCCTAAAGAATGCATAAATTTCCAAGGTTATCCAGCCAAATATGAATTTCCGAAAAACATATCAAATGCTGCTAAATACAAACAAGCCGGTAATTCCGTTGTAGTTCCGTTGATTACAAGAGTAAGTGAAAATATTATTTCCGTGATTACTAGATAAATAAAAGATTGAGGGCTTATGTGGGAAACACTACCTGAAGAACAAAAAGCAGAGTACAAGCGAATGATTTTAGCATTCGCGAGCCTTACAGAATTGTTTGCGCAAAAAGCGGAAAACGAAGAAGACGGCGCTGATTACGGGCCGATTATTAATTCGAAATTTCAAGAAACAGTTTTCCAAAAGACATTCCATGCGTCTTCAGAAGATATTGGAAATACATCTTATGATGCTGCAATTTGCTTGAAGCTTCCTGAAAATAAGGAAAACAAGTATCTTATAGGCATAAAAACATTTGGAATTGGATCGGGTGATCAGAAAATAGCTCAGTTTAAAGCCAATCATGATGAATGGGCTGATACAATAAATAAAATCGAAAGTAATTCAAAATCTGTAGAGAATAATAAGGAAAAGATTGATAGAATAAACGGGGAGCTGTATAAGAAGCTTGCTGTAGATATCGCCAATCTTAGGAATATGAGAATATTGTCATCTGAAAGCAATCTGAAAGGTTTTTCAGTAAAGCCAACGGACGATAATGTACAAGCTGTCTACCACGTTTTGATGCCTTCTGAAAAGGGAGAGGATCCTTGTATTTTTGTTGGCGAAACATCTTATGATAAAATAGAAGTTGAATGTATAGAGGTTTTAGGATGCACGAGTCCTAAAAAACCGACAAATTTCAAATTTAAAGATGGAAAACATGTATATAAATATACTCCAGCAGACAGCCAGCTATACATGGATTTCCAAAACAAAAACATTATAGTGGATTCTTGGAAAGTTGTTTATTTAGACAACCCATATAAAGTCTTTTCAGATATTGCAGACAAGATTGAAGGTAAAAATACAGAATCCAAACTTGTAAATACAATTGTAAAAACAGTAAAGTCTCAACCCAAAATAGAAAAATCTTATTCTTGGCTCTTAACAAATAAAGACGACGAAGTAGAGAAGTTTTCCGGCTTTAACAATTTCTTTGGAGTCAGCTCAAAACTTGCAAAAGAAGATAGGCCTAAGAGAATTATCGCTCTTAAAGATAAATTTTATCATCAAAAAAACGCTCTTATTTCAGAAATTATTTCGGATTTGGAGAAATATCTTCTTACTAGCGCCCCATCAAAGGAAAAAAAAGAGCAAAAAGCTGAATTCAGAAACAATATTTTAGCTAAACTCAGCAAGGTCAAAAATCAGGAATTGAAAAATGATGCTCTAAAACTATTATTTAGAACACATCAAGAAATGTATATACCTATTCCTGATTCGAAAAATTTCCACAAATCTAATCCGAAATTTTTTGTGGATATTGGAAAAGATTTGTTTGATGATTTTGGAACTCTTGCCGTTGAAGAGGAAGATCGTTCTTTTGACTTGATTTTTGAACCATCTGGTGAAAAGATTCGAGCCCATATAACACAGGACTATGGAAAAGGTCTCGCTTCAAAAGATTGTCAGGCTATATTAGGGAAATGGATTTTGCAAGACATCTTTCAACTAAAACCTTACGAGCCTTTAACCAAAAAAAGATTAGATGAAATTGGACTAAATGGATTAAGACTTTATAAAATAAAAGGCGATAACAGTATACACATCCAGTTTATATGGATTGATACTGACAATCCTCCTTTAGATTTTATAAGCAAGTAGCAGATTAGTAGATGGTCTTAAAATGACGGACAGATTTATTTAATCTTTATTAAATCTGAAATTTTCAAATCGGAGCGACAACTTATTATGCAAACAAGCTTGTTAAAAGAAAAGATAATTGAAAAACTTACCACGGTAATTCAAAGAGAGATTGGGAAAGATCCAGAAGCATATACCGATCTCATAAAACAACAAATAAATAACAAGCAATTAAACGATGCATATGAAAATGAAATAGATTTTTATGCAGATTTATTTGCATCTAGCGAAAAACATTTTTTCACCATTTCATCCAAAGACAGCTTTTCTGGATACACAAGCAATGAAAGCATTGAGCCTCTTATTTACACTCCACTAAACAATCATTCTCGTGGATATATGCATTGTGGGGATATTGTTTTTTGCTACAGGCAGGGCCAAATAGGGGACCTTGATGCAAACCTTGATACAAGAGGTATTTATGGTGTTGGAGTTGTGGTCTCGGATCCGCAGTTGCTCTTTCCCGACAGACAAGATCATGAGCAGTATGGGGTTGCAATTGTTTTTCCGGTTACACTTAACCAGCATCTAAAGGTGAGGGAAATTCAATTAAATCCTAAGACGATTAATTTGACTCCATACAATGGAAATAGAAATGACTCTCTGCAATACATTGAATCAGGCGACCAAGTGCAGACGCTTTTGGAAATGATTGCTAGGTGCAATCCTGCAAAAAGAAATAATTTGGCCAAAATTTCAGGGAGAAACATACAAGATTCAATATTGCCGTCTGAATTTTGGAACGGAGATCAAGAAAGAATCCCTGTAAACAACATAACTAAAGAAAGACAACGAATATTTTTTGGCGCTCCTGGAACAGGAAAATCCCATTCGATCAAACAGCAAACATTAGGAAAAAGCGTTATTCGAACGACTTTCCATCCGGATAGCGACTATTCGACATTTGTTGGTTCTTACAAACCAACAATGGAAGAAAGAGATGTTCGGATAGTTCCTGTGGTTACCGCAAATGGAATTAACTTAAACGAAAATCAAGGCACATATAAAGAAAATAAAATTGTATATAAGTTCGTCAAGCAATCTTTTTTGAAGGCTTATCTAAGCGCTTGGAAAAAATATTCTCAGAATCCGAACTCTGCAGAAGAACAATACCTCGTGATTGAAGAAATAAATCGTGGTAACTGTGCTCAAATTTTTGGCGATATTTTCCAATTATTAGATCGCTCTGACAATAATTTTTCGTCATACCCGATAGAAGCTGACAGTGATATCCAACGTGAAATTGCTATAGCATTTAGTAGTGAAGAGGTATTTAAACTAGATACTGATTTGCAAGTCGATTTTGCGGTAGAAAATTACACGAGTAATTATGGAGGAACTTTATCAAAGGATATTCAAGATGGACGAATAATGCTTCTTCCGCCCAATCTTTATATATGGGCGACAATGAATACAAGTGATCAATCATTATTCCCAATTGACTCGGCTTTTAAGCGACGTTGGGAATGGATTTATGTTCCAATTAATACAGAGGAAAAGGAATGGTTTATCCATGTTAACGGAATTGATTACAAATGGGGCGATTTCCTAAAGAAAGTTAACGCAAAGATAGGTCCTATAACTAGTAGTGAGGATAAAAAAATCGGCTTCTATTTCTGCAAAGCGAACGGTAATATTATATCAGCAGATCGATTTGTCAGTAAAGTTCTATTCTACATTTATAATGATGTTTTTAAAGATTATGGATTTGATGATGAAATGTTCAAAAAAACGAACGAAGAACAGCTATCTTTCCATGATTTTTATAGAGTCGATGGGACGACAAACGAAGAAATTACGCAGAAGTTTCTAGATAATTTAGGTGTAGATCGTCGAGGAAATGAAAATGGGCGTGGCGGTGATGATGGCGACGATGACGATGACGATGGAACAGGAACAAATGGACGAGATCGTTCGAGGTATACAATTAATGGTGAAGGTAATTATCCTAAAAAGGAGTTGTCAACAGCAGCAATACAAAAGTATATTGAATTAAATCCACGAAAAACAGCGGCAGAGGTAATTAGCGATTGGCAGTCTCTTGGAAATTTAGTGCCACACTTTATTGAGTCTCATGAACAATATGAGCAAAGGACAGATCGTAGGGGACGTGATAACCCAATAGACTGTAACGGAGAAATTATCCATGTAGAACATAATGGTTGGCAACCAAATACAATTCAGCGATTGATTGATGCGGTTAATGGCAAAAATTGGGGAATTACTTTAGCAAAACGCGAATAGATGAAAATCTTAATCGAAGAACACAAATATAATGCCGATCCCGTTAAGAACATTCTAAACGGGATATCTAATCTATGTGATGTTGAAGGCAAAATCAATGTAAAATATATCGGTTATTTTTATAATTCTAGCTTAAAAGATTGCGTATTTATTCTACCCAAGGTATTGTTAGACGCGAATGAAAAAGTTTTTGGGAAGTATAATCCAGAAGAAATTATTGACTTAGATGCTGTTGAAAGTAAACTTACTCGAGAAGAACATACATTTATTTACGAATTGGCTGTCTGGATATATAGGGCAATTGTTGTTTATAAAGATAATAAACCTGATAACACAATTGTTCGTCGGCAGTTTATTTCTCAAATGAGCAAGGGACGATTGCGTCAGAGTAATACCTTCTTAGATATAATACTCGCATTATTGAAATTTAATAAAGAAAATCAGCAACTATTCTTTTTTATTTTGAAAAACATTCATTCCGGTCTTAATAAGATCAATTGGAATAAAACGATTAATCAGAACAAAGCTATAATCCAAGATGATACGCCCATATATACGCAAATAGTCAACAAGAAGAAAAAAATAAACTTTGACGAAGAACTTCTGATAATTTTCTTTTCCATTCTAAATTACATTCACGAAGAATACGGATTTTCTGCTCATATCACATTAGGCTTTGAATTGATTAAGGGGCCTGCATTCCGTCAATATTTAAATGGGAAAGGACTCGTTCGTCTTCGACAAATTAAGTATAAATATTTTAGTGATATCGCGCTTTATCTGTGGGATCTTTGTTTTGCCTTTTTTGATCAGAGCAAGAGAATAAATGTAGAAACCAACGATCAAGAATATTTGCTTGTTTCGGATTTCGATATTGTTTTTGAAGCGATAATTGACGATCTCGTTGGTGATCCCCGGAAATCATTCCCTTTAGGGCTAGTGGACCAAGATGATGGAAAACGGGTTGATCACATGTATCGATACAAAGATCTGGTGCATAGTGATGCTGAACAGAGCTCGATTTATTACATTGGAGATTCTAAATACTACAAACAAAGAACTACCATAGGGAAAGAAGCGCTATACAAACAATTCACATATGCAAGAAATGTAATCCAATGGAATTTAGATCTATTTTCAGAAAACGATCCTGAAAAAATATTAGGTCATATAAAACTTAGAGATGATATAACTGAAGGATATAACGTTATACCTAATTTCTTTATAAGTGCAACGCAAAATGAATTGAATAAAAATGAGAATATTCAGCTTGTTTCTGAAATACCTGAAGTTTGCTGTCAATTTGAAAATCGATTGTTTGATCGCGATACATTATTGGTTGCTAGGTATAATGTCAATTTTTTATTTGTCGTATCCCTTTATGGTCGAAATAATACGTCACAAAAGAAAAATTGGAAACGAAAAGTTCGCGAAATGTTTCGTGGCGAAATTCGACGAATGTTAGAAAGGCAATATCAGTTTTATGTAATGGTTGCACATACTGATATTATCGGCGATCAGTTTTTGCGAGAGAATTTTCAGATGGTTCTAGGCAAGGTTTTTACGCCGTATGCCGATAAAGATTATTATTCCTTAGCGTTAGATAAAGCTGTCAAATATAAAGAAGAAAATGATTCTTTATTAACTATTCTTGGCCAAAATTTTGACATCCGAGAATGCCGTCTTGGTGATAGACCTGAAAACATCTTAGAAAAGCCCTTACGCACCTCTTATGCAACTCCGGATCCACGCTATCTGACATTCCATTGGTTGGAGAAATATCCAGAAGCAAATATCGTGGTTGGGTGTTACAAAAATCAAGAACATTTGGATTGGATCTTGGGAAAGAATGATAAAGGAACCTTACTTTACAATGTTCGTTTAGATAAGAGCAGAGAGGGGGCCCTGCCAGTCAGCCAAGCAAGGACGTGCAAGGTTTCTTTTGTAGTCTTGTATGATGTCATGAATCTAGACAATGCAATCCGCGTGTTCAGGGTCCATCATACAGCAATCATGGATGAAAAAAGAATGGAAAAGGCTGAGTATCCTAATCCACATGGACGATATTTCTGCTATGTTTTTGATGAAGAAGTGTCTTTGGGTAAGTTAGATGTCGGAAAAATTCTAGAAGACCATTCCGATTTACCGAGGGGAGCTCCGATTTATCTGAAAGGATCGGAATTGATTGGATACAGAGAATAGTTATTCGTTTTTAACGATGTTGTTCTATAAAGATTCATCTTCGGATAGTTACCCCATGGGGCGCAATTCCGTTAAAAAGAGGAACGAGGAGCGTCGCAGGTGCGCAAGGAGCACCTAGCAATATAGCCCGCCTCGGCAAGGGATGGACTCTATCGCCACGATTTGTTTAAACATAATTCTTATTTTAATAAACAATATGGATAAAAATGTATAATCAAAAACAAATACGCCCATTTCTCATTACTGCATCGTTATATATCACAGCGTTTGAACTATTAAAGAATTCAATAAATAAACGAATAGAAGATTTCTTTATGGTTGGAACAAAGTGCAGAAGTCATAATACACAGAAAGAATATGAAGAGGAAATGCGTCCTTTTCGTGAAAAACATAAAGAAAAAAAAGATAAGAAAACTTACGCAAGTTTAGATTGGCTTATTAATGTAGGGGAGATTTCAGAAGCGGATGTCCAAAAGTATGATGATGTCAGAAGCTTTAGAAATGAGATTGCTCATGAAATGCTTAATTTAATGTGTGTGAAAACCACAGAAAATCTTAAAAAAATGAATCAGCATTTTGTCACAATGCTAGAATTATTAAGAAAAATTGAAACTTTCTGGATTCTCAATGTGGAAGTTCCCTGTAATCCAGACTATGATGGAAAAGAGATTTCTGCGAAAGATGTAATTCCGGGACCAATGTTGGCGATGGAAATGCTTATGAATGAGGCTCTTGAGCAAAGCGAATAGCTCCTATCCGGCGAGAAGCCGGGGAACGCCTTGTAAAATTTTCTTGCTCCCCTAGCCAGACTTTTTGACATTAGGTACATTAATGCAGCACGTGATTCTCTGTCAAATGGAGAATCGCGTCTTTTTTTATTCTGTAATTTCAGAATTAGGGGACGCCTCTAACATCAACCGGTCACAAGTCGTGACCACATGGAGGCTAAATGACCAAGAACACAAAAAATGTGACTGTTGCGCCAGTCAAATCAGAAATGTCCCTGATAGACGAGAACTTGCTCAAATCGCGTATTTATACCATCCGAGGGGTCAAGGTCATGCTTGATGCCGA
>JAEEGG010021076.1_pt1 | contig 12975 bp, 11 predicted proteins | sample 9134161 | NCBI WGS metagenome assembly JAEEGG01 (sample SAMN16246543, study PRJNA631951) | gut metagenome | biome: gut microbiome; feature: rumen; material: CR-attached | host: Bos | place: Iran: Karaj | collected 2018-10
TTCTTGTGGCCGCCACCGAGATAACGAACGGTCATCTGGCCGGTGTTGTTGCGTCCACCAGTGCTCTTGAGAGGCTCGAGCAATGATTTCTGAGGCTTCTTAGCGGTGATCTCGTCGAATGCGCTGATCGCCTTGTTCCTCTGACCGGGGGTTACCGGTTTGAATTTCTTGATTGCCATTGTCTGTTCCTCCCTTAGATGTTAGCGTAGAAGTCGATCTTGTCCTCACCGGCAAGAGTTATATACGCCTTCTTATAGTGATTTGCACGGCCGCGGAGAATGCCGGACTTGGTGTAGCGGCTCTTCTTCTTGCCGTGATAGTTAACGGTATTGACGTCGGAGACGATGACGTTGTACATCTTCTCCACGGCGTCCTTGATCTGAAGCTTGTTGGCCTTACGGTCTACGATAAAGCCATAACGGTTCAACTTTTCGCCCTGAGCCGTCAGCTTCTCTGTTACGATTGGCTTAATGATAATTCCCATCTTCGTGAACTTTTAGCGCATGTTCCTCTCTGCGAGAACATCCTGGACACCGTCGATGAGCACCAGGGTATTGGCGTTCATGATGGCGTAGGTGTTGATCTCGTCAACGGTGATGACGTTCACCTGCTGGAGGTTGCGGGATGAAAGATAGATGTTTTCTGAGTTCTCGGGAAGCACGTAGAGAACCTTGCGGTCGCCGGCCTTGATGGCTGCGGTGATGCCGAGGAGCTCCTTGGTCTTGGGTGCATCCATGGTGAAAGGCTCGAGCATGATGATCGCATTCTCCTGTGCCTTGTATGAAAGCGCGGACTTGCGTGCGAGGGCCTTGACCTTCTTGTTGAGCTTGTTGTGATAGAAACGGGGGACGGGTCCGAAGACGCGGCCGCCGCCTACGAAGATGTTAGCCTTGAGGGAGCCGTGGCGTGCGCCGCCGCCGCCCTTCTGGCGTCCGAGTTTCTTGGTGCTGTGTGCGATCTCGCTGCGGTCCTTGGTCTTGGAGTTGCCGTGACGCTGGTTTGCGAGATACTGTACCACGTCGAGGTAGATGGCGTGATCATTCGGCTCGATTGCGAATACGCTGTCCTCGAGGGTGACTTCCTTTCCGGAATTGGTTCCGTCGATCTTTAAAACTGAAAGTTTCATTGCTTAAGCCTCCACAATTACATAAGAACCCTTGGCTCCCGGAACGGAACCTTTGACTACGAGAAGATTGTTCTCAGGGATGACCTTGACCACCTGAAGGTTGAATACCTTCACGCGGGCATTTCCCATGTGACCTGCCATGCGCATGCCGGGCAGAACGCGGGACGGCCAAGAAGATGCGCCCATTGAACCGGGGTGACGAAGACGGTTGTGCTGACCGTGGGTCTGTCCGCCGACGCCGGCGAAACCGTAACGGTGTACAACGCCCTGGAAACCCTTACCTTTAGAAGTACCGACAACGTCGCAGAAAGCCACACCGTCGAAGATGTCAGCTACCGTGAGTTTGTCGCCAAGCTTGAGTTCTCCTGCGAAATCGCTCTCGAATTCGACGAGCTTGCGCATGGGAGCAACTCCTGCCTTTTTGAAATGCCCCTGAAGAGGCTTGCTGGTGTGCTTTTCGGTGGTTTCGTCATAGGCAAGCTGCACTGCGGAGTAACCATCGTTCTCCACGGTACGGATTTGCGTGACAACGCACGGACCAGCCTCGATGACGGTGCATGGCATGTTCTTACCATCAGCACCGAAAACGGAAGTCATTCCGATTTTCTTTCCAATTAATCCAGGCATTGGTTTGTTAATTAATTGTTTATAAATACTTTACGTATATCCGCGCAATTTTGCGGGCTGCAAATGTACTAATTATTTCACCAATTTCCAAACAATTGATTTACAAATAATTCTCTGCCGATTCGCGTGGGTTCAGGATTATTTAGTACTTTTGTACGATATGCCTATCGAAGCACTAAGATTCCTCCACCTCGGATGGATGGACGTACTGGACATACTGATGGTCGCTGCCATCATCTATCTCGTTTTCCACTGGATCCGGGGCACTTCGGCGATGTACATCTTCATCGCCATCATAATAATTATAGTGGTACGCGTGTTCGCGGACGCGGTGGGACTCAAGATGATGTCCTCGCTGCTCGGCGCCCTGCTGGACGTGGGAGCGCTGGCGATAATCATCATCTTCCAGCCCGAGATACGCCGCTTCCTGCTGAACATAGGCCGCACCGCCGGCAGCACGCTGGAGAAGCGCAGCCTCTTCGAGAAGATATTCTCCCGCAGGGGCGTCCTGCTCGGCAATGACGACGTCACCGAGATCGCGGTGGCCTGCCGCGAGATGAGCGCATCCAAGACCGGCGCACTCATAGTCATACGGCGCGGCAACTCGCTGGACGAGGTCATCGCCACCGGCGACACCATCGACGCAGACATAGTCAACCGCCTGATACTGAACATATTCTTCAAGAACTCCCCCCTGCACGACGGAGCCATGGTCATCAGCGGCAACCGCATAGTCGCCGCCCGCTGCACGCTTCCCATCACGGAGCGCACCGACCTCCCAGCCCACTACGGAATGCGCCACAAGGCCGCCGTGGGGCTCTCCGAGCAGACTGACGCCGACGTGGTGGTCGTGTCCGAGCAGACTGGACAGGTATCGTTCGTGCACGGCGGCACCATCACCCCGGTGGACGACTTCAACACCCTCAAGAAACTCCTGCAGGGCAACTTGGATTCAGAAAAGTGAACGGGATAGACACAAGGCTGGAGAGCAAGCTCGGATTCGACAAAGTCCGCGGGATCATCGCGGACCGCTGCCTTACCGACTACGCCGCCGAAAGGGTGGCCACCGAAGCCTTCAGCAACGACTCCGGCATCATAGGGATGCGCCTCGCCCTCACCGACGAGATGCGCCTGGTGATGATGTTCGAAGAGAGTTTCCCGACCACCGGCTACATAGACGCGATCCCCTTCCTGAAGCCCCTCGCGAAGGAAGGCAGCTGCATAGACGTCCATTCGCTCGGCAAGCTGAAGACCATGACGGACACCATACGCAAGGTGACCCGCTTCTTCAGCGGCATCAAGGACGGCATCTACCCCAACCTCAAGCGCCTCTCCTCGCCCGTGCGCAATTTCCCCGAGGTCCAGAAGCGCATCGAGGACATCCTGGACAAATACGGCGACATCAAGGACAGCGCTTCCGACAGGCTGTTCGAGATCCGCAGGGACATACGAAGCAAGGAAGCCGCGATCTCCCGCAGGGCCACGGCCATACTCAAGAAGGCCCAGGAGGACGGGATAGTGGACGGGGACGCCTCCGTGAACATACGCGACGGCAAGTTCCTCATCCCGGTCAACACCTCCTCCAAGCGCAAGCTGCATGGCTTCGTGTACGACGAATCAGCCACCGGCAAGACCACCTTCGTGGAGCCGGCGGAGATACTGGAACTCGAGAACGACATCAGCGAACTCCACTTCGCGGAGACGAGGGAGATCGCCAGGATACTGCGCGAATTCACCGAATTCCTGCGCCCCTACATCCCCGACCTGCTGGCCGGAGCCGCATTCCTCGGGGAGATAGACTTCCTGATGGCGAAGGCGCAGACCGCGCTGGACTTCATCGCCGGGATGCCGGTGATCTCGCAGGACGGCAGCCTCAACCTGCGCAAGGCCCGCCACCCGCTGCTGGAGCGTGCGCTCAAGCGCGAAGGCAAGAAGATGGTGCCGCTCACCATCACCCTGGACCCCCAGAAACGCATCCTGCTCATCTCCGGCCCCAACGCCGGCGGCAAGTCGGTGTGCCTCAAGACCGCGGGACTCCTGCAGTACATGTTCCAGTGGGGCATGCTCATCCCCACCTCCGAAACCTCCGAACTGCCCATATTCGACCGGATAATGGTCAGCATAGGCGACGACCAGTCGCTCGAGAACGACCTCAGCACCTACAGCTCCTTCCTCGCCGACATGCGCGAAATGCTCGCGGCAGCGGACGAACGCACGCTCGTGCTGATAGACGAGTTCGGTTCCGGAACGGAGCCGGCCGCCGGCGGAGCGATCGCAGAGGCCATCCTGAGCGAGATAGACAAGCGCGGCGTCTATGGCGTCATAACCACCCACTACACCAACCTCAAGCTCTATGCGGCGTCCGGCGACACCGGCGTCACCAACGGCGCGATGCTCTACGACGCCTCCAGGATCGAGCCTATGTTCACGCTGGAGATAGGGCTTCCGGGCAACTCCTTCGCCTTCGAGCTGGCCCGCAAGATGAGGCTTCCGGAGAACATAGTCAAGGACGCGGAAAACCGCGCCGGAGAGGAGTTCGTGGGCATAGAGCGCAACCTCAGGACCATAGCCCGCAACCGCCGCAAACTGGACGAGAAACTCCAGAAGATCAAGCATACGGACAAGGCGCTGGATGCGCTCACGGACAAATACCAGAAGGAACTCGAAGACATCAAATCCAAGCGCAAGGCTATCCTGGAAGAGGCCAAGGCCCAGGCCGAGGACATCGTGAAGGGAGCCGGCGCGCAGGTGGAGAAGACCATACGCGACATCAAGGAGGCGCAGGCGGCCAAGGAAGAGACCAAGGCCGCGCGCGAAGAGCTCCAGGGCTTCCTCGGGGCGCTCGAGAAGAGGAAGGAGAAGGAGCGCAAGGACAGGGAGGAATACCTGGACCGCAAGCTCGCGCAGTTGGAGAAGCGGAAGAAACGCAAGGGCGTCAGGTCCCTGGACGACGGCGACGACGAGGCCGAGCCGGCACCCAGGCCCAAGGCGGACCCGCTGAAGGTGGGCGAGAAAGTGCGCATCAAGGACAACGGGATGGTCGGGGAGGTCTCCAAGGTCTCCAGCAAGTCCGTCACCATCATCGTCGGCAACATCAGCAGCACCATGGCTCCGGACCGCCTGGAACGCATTTCCTCCAACGAATTCAAGGAGGCCTCGAAGAAGATTTCCAAGCCCCGCATACAGGTCATCGACAGCGCCATCACGGCGCGGAAATTGCAGTTCAAACCGGAGCTGGACGTGCGCGGCGAACGGCTTTCCGACGCCATCGACATAGTGACCCACTTCATCGACGACGCCATCATGCTGGACATGGGCGAGGTGAGGATAATCCACGGCAAGGGGACCGGTGTGCTGCGCGAAGAGATCCAGAAATACCTCCGCACGGTGCCCGGCGTCAGCGCAAAGGACGAGGACATACGGCACGGAGGCACCGGAGTGACGATTGTCAGCTTCGAACGTTAGCGCCCGCCCGGGCTGGTTGATATGAAGACTGAACGGCAGATAGTCGGCAGGAAAGGAGAAGAGGAAGCCTGCAGGTACCTGATGGACCGCGGCCACGTGATCGTGGAGCGCAACTGGCGCAGTTCCCACCTGGAGACCGACATCATCAGCTTCGACAGGCAGGGCGTGCATTTCGTGGAAGTCAAGAGCCGGACCGCGCCGGTGATGGCCGCCCCCGAGGTAAACGTGGACCGGGGCAAGCAGATGAAGATGGTGGCGGCGGCCAGGAGCTACGTCCACGGGAAGGGCCGTGAATGGATGCGGGACAGCGAGCTGTTCTTCGACGTCGTCACGGTGGTCTTCAACGGAGAAGAAATTGAGATAGAATACTACCCACAAGCATTTATACCACTATATGTATAACCGAGAACACTGTTACAGCGTAATACTGGCCGGCGGCATCGGCTCCAGGTTCTGGCCCATCAGCCGCGAGAAACTGCCCAAGCAGTTCCTGGACTTCACTTCCGCCGGACATTCTTTCCTAAGATTCACATACGACAGGATGAAGGCCCTGGTGCCTGAAGAGAACATCCTCGTAGTTTCCCTCAACCGCTACCGCGACCTCGTGAAGCAGCAGCTCCCCGAACTCCGGGACGGCAACCTCCTGCTGGAGGAATACAACAGGAACACGGCTCCGGCCATCACCTACGCCACCTACAAGATCCTCAAGCGGGATCCGGACGCCGTGATGATCAGCACCCCGGCCGACCACGTCATCAACCACCACGACATCTTCAACGAGACCATCCACAAGGCCCTCGCCTATGCCGAGGAGTCCGGCTCGCTGACCACCATAGGCATAGTGCCCACGAGGCCCGACCCCAACTTCGGATACATCCAGGCCATCGGCGACCAGGACAGCGGCAAGCCCCTCAAGGTCAAGACCTTCACCGAGAAACCGGACGAGGAGCTCGCCAAGGTCTTCATGGAGAGCGGGGAATTCCTCTGGAACTCCGGTATCTTCCTCTGGAAGGCCTCCGTCATACGCGAGGAACTCGAGAAGCACGCACCCGACATCACCCGCCTCTGGACGGGCTGGGAGGACGCGCTGGACACCGACAGGGAGGCTGATTTCGTGATGAACATCTACCGCTCCGACTGCCCGCGCATCTCCATAGACTATGCGGTGATGGAGAAGACCGACAAGGCCTGGGTGTTCCCGGCCAAGTTCAAATGGGCCGATATCGGCAACTGGGAATCGCTCTACGAATACCTCGCCCAGCACGACAGCTTCGGCAACGCCTCCGACATCGACGGCAAGTCGCTGCTCCGCGAAGGCAGGGACAACATCATCTATTCCGACGGGAAAGGCAAGCTCATCGCCATCCGCGGCCTGGAGGACTACATAGTCATAGACACCGACGACGTGCTCCTCATCTGCCCGCGCGACGAGAAGAAGCTGAAGGAGTTCCTCTCCGAACTCGCGATGCCGGAATACGCAGACTACAGATAAGGTGGATTACACGAAATTCTTCTCCGACGACGTTCCGTCCTTCATGAGGTCTCCGGTCCGAGAGATCTTCAGGAAGGTGGACCTCAGTGCCATCTATTCCTTTGCGGGAGGCTACCCCGACGCGGCCACCTTCCCCATGGACGACATCCGCCGCCTGAGCGCGGCCGTACTCGAAAAATATGGCGCCAAGGCCCTCCAGTACGGGGCTACGCAGGGTGTGCCGGAACTCCGCAAGGTGATTTCCGAACGCTACGGCGTACCGGTGGAGAACGTGCAGGTCACCACTTCCTCCCAGCAGGGCATAGACGTCTGCACCCGCATAATGGTCAACCCGGGGGACGTGGTCCTGACCACCAGCCCGACCTACCTGGGCGCGCTGCAGTCGTTCAAGTCCTACCGCGCCGACGTCCGTACGCTGGACGGCGGGGAACCAGACTGGAGCCGGGTGCGCTTCTTCTACGCCATCCCGGATTTACAGAATCCGAGCGGGGAGACGATGACGCTCGCGCAGCGGCAGGAGCTCGTGGCGCTGGCGAGGGAGAAGGATTTCATCATAGTGGAGGACAGCCCCTACCGCGAACTGCGCTACGAGGGGAAACCGGTGCCCAGCATCTACTCGCTCGCACCCGAAAGGACCCTGCACCTGGGCAGTTTCTCCAAGATATTCGCCCCCGGCTTCAGGCTGGGATGGATCCTGGGGCCGCAGGATCTGCTCGAGCAGATCTACATCTGCAAGCAGGCCCTCGACCTCTGCCCGCCGGTCTTCGACCAGTACATGGCAGCCGAGTTCATGGGCAGCGGCGCGCTGGACGCCAACCTGCAGAAAAGCATCGCCCTGTACCGCGGCAAGCGCGACCTGATGCTTTCCCTGCTGCAGAAGCATATGCCCGAAGGCGTATCCTGGACCCATCCCGAGGGTGGCCTTTTCCTGTTCCTAACCCTTCCGGAAAGCATCGACACGGTGGCCCTGTACGACAAGGCCCTCGCCACCGGCGTGGCATACGTGGCGGGATCGTTCTTCTATGTGGACGGCAGCCACCGCAACACGATGCGGATGAACTTCTCCTTCCTGGACAAGGATAGGATGGAGCCCGGCATCAGGCTGCTGGCGGATATAATCAAAGGTGAGCAGGCCTAATCGGCCTTGCTCACGTTGCAGACGGTCACGAAACTCTTCCTGCCGTCGCGGTGCTGCGAGTAGCATTCGAGCCTGCAGGCCCCGTGGATGGTGAAAGGCTTGCTGTAGCGCTTGAATTCCCCTGTCCCGCCTATGCGGTACCACGCGACGCAGCCCGTGTCTATGTTGCCTATTCCCACTTCCATCTTGTCCTTCACCACGTCACTCTCCATCTCGAAGACCGGATTGACGATGATGGTCTTGGGCACGCAGGTCACCGTGCCGAGCGGGGCGCCCGGGCATACCGGATACTCCCCTACGGCACTGAGGATGTACCAGGCGGACATCTGGCCGCAGTCGTCGTTGCCGCAGAGGCCGTCGGGAGCGCTCGAATAGAGATCCTTCATGATGCGGCTGACCAGCGCTTCGGTCTTCTCCGGCCTGCCGGCGAGGGCGTAGAGGTAAGGGATATGGTGGGACGGTTCATTGCCGTGGGCGTACTGCCCTATCAGGCCCGTCACGTCGTTCAGCTTGCGTCCGGTGGTCTCGGAAGAGCCTTCGAACATCTCGTCCAGCCGCTTGCAGAATGCGGTGGGACCTCCCATCGCACGCATCAGGCCGGCCACGTCGTGCGGCACGAAGAAAGAGTACTGCCAGGAATTGCCCTCGGAGAAGTGGTTGTTCACCTCGCGCGGGTCGAACGGGGTGAGCCAGCGGCCGTTGATGCGGGGACGGACGAATCCGGTGGACGGGTCGAACACGTTGCGCCAGTTCTGGCTGAACTTCATGTACTTGTCATATACGGACAGGTAGGACTCCTGCTCGGAGGGGTCGTCGGCGTGTTCGGCAAGGTATTTCGCCACCTGCGCCACGCACCAGTCGTCGTAGGCGAACTCCAGGGTCCTGGAGACGCTCTCGCCTATCTCGTTGCCCTGGACCACGCCGTTCCTGCGGTATTCCCCAAGTCCGAATCCGGGGTCGTTGGAACTGCGCACGAGGGCCTGCAGGGCCGCTTTCACGTCGAAGTCCGTTATGCCCTGGAGCAGCGCCTCGGCAATGACCGGAGCGCTGTGGTAGCCTATCATGCAGTCGGTCTCGTAGCCGGAGAGTTCCCATACCGGGAGCTTGCCCGCCTCGTCGCAGACCGTGAGGAAGGTCTTGATGAATTCGGCGGTGAGTTCCGGAGCGACCTTGCAGAGCAGGGGATGCAGGCCGCGGAAGGTGTCCCAGAGGGAGAAGACGGTGTAGCGGTCGAATCCCTTCGCCTTGTGGACCTTCCTGTCCATTCCGCGGTAGGAGCCGTCCGCATCGCTGTAGAGGGTCGGATGGATCGCGGTATGGTAGAGGGCCGTATAGAAAATCTTCTTGCGCTCATCGTCCTTGAACGGGCATTTCATCGTGGAGAGGTAGGACTCCCATTCCTGCGCGGCTACGAGCCTGCGGGTGTCGAAGTCCAGCGGGTCGTCCGCCATCATGTTGGCCTTGGCGTTCTCCACGGAGGTGCTGGAGATGGACACACCGGCCTCCAGCGTGCTCCCGCCGATGCTGCCGAAATTGAGGATGGCGCAGCCGTCGCCGATGGCATAGGACGTCACCGGGGAGGAGAATTCGATGTAGAAGCACACCAGCTGGTCCTTCGACCAGCTCGCCGAACGGCGGAGACCATAGACGACGCAGGGATCCTTCCTGTCCACTATCACCACTCCGTCGAGCAGCTTGTCGCGCGGCTGCAGGTCGATGACCACCTGCGGATTGCCCTTCTCGTGCAGACCGCCGTAATATACGTACCGGTGCTGGCCGGTGCGGCGGCCTACGGTGAGGTCCACCGAGATCCTGTGGTCCTTCAGCAACACGTGGTACGAGCCGGGGACGGCGCTCTCGCTGTCGTGCGAGAAGGACGAGCGGTACCTGGCTTCGTCCAGACGGAAGGTCGTGTCGCCCGCGGCCGGCATGGGGTAGTCCATGGTCGGCATCAGCCTGATGTCGCACCAGTCGGCGCAGCCCGTGCCGCTGAGGTGGGTGTGTGAGAATCCCAGTATCACCGTATCGGAATAATGATAACCGCTGCAGCCGTCCCAGTTGGCGCGGCGCGTATCGGGGCTCAGCTGGATCATTCCGAAGGGCCAGGCGGCCCCGGGAAATGTATGGCCGTGAAAGTCAGTGCCGACGAACGGATTGACATAGGAAACGAGCGTGGCCAGCGCTATTACAAGAAGTTTCATCTAGCGGCTCTTTATGACTTCACCATGCTGCTTCACCACGGCTTCTTTCCAGAAGTCGGTATATCCCGGCTGGGACATTCCGGCAGGGGTGCCGTCGTGATACTTCGAATGCTTGAAGCTGCCGTCCTCTTCCTGGGCCTTCACGTTGCCGTCCATGAATTTGACAAGCAACAGTTCCTCGAGTTCCTTCCACGCCTCGAACTGCTTCTGGGCGGTCTCCACGGTGTATTTGGTCATGAGTTTGCGGGCCTTGCGCACGCGGCCTTTCTCCACGAGCGCCGCGAGCTTTGCGTCCATTTCCGGAACGGCCGCCATCTGGGAATTCTCGAATGCGTCTGCAGTTGCGCGCGCCACGGGAGCCATGTAATTATACATCTTGTAGCAGGCGTTGGCTACGCGGTTGCAGATCCAGAAGGTGGAGGTGGGGGAATAGTGGAGGATGTCGCCGTTGCCCACACGTAGGCACTCGGGGACCTCCTTGGAATTGACGTAAATAGGTGTAAGATAGGAAGTTGCGGCATCGTCGCAGCCGAACCATACGAGGGCTCCAACTTCATCGGGAAGCCAGCCGCGGGCCTGCGCCACGAACCAGAATCCGGTCTGCTGGGTGGCTATCGCGCGCTCGTTGCAGTACCTCTCGCCCTCCCAGGAGAAGGACATCGGACGCCAGCGGTAAGGGCAGGCGTTTCCGCCGGCACCTATGTCCTGGGTCATGTCCAGCGGGGTTCCCTCGAAGTGGTCGCGCATCACGTCGGCGACGTCCTTCGCGCTGATCTTGCGGGACGGCTTCACGAAGAGCGGCATCTCGTTATCCAGCTCGTGGCCCATCACGTATTCGATCCAGTCCATGGCCGGGCGGGTGACCGTCTGCCCGTTCTCCTCGTAGGTGAACTGGCCGTCGCAGAGGATGTTGAATGCCGACCAGGCGCGTGCGTCGCAGGCACGGGCGCCGCCGAAGTCCACCGGATTGTAGGCATCGCGGAAGCTGAAATCGGCATCCTCGCCTTCGAACCAGCCCTTCTCGCGGGCGAAGCTGATGACGTCCGGTGCATAGAGGCAGTTCTCCGGGTCGTCGAGGGGGAAACGGGTGATGCGGGCCTGATTGGCGTGGGCGCAGATGTAGCCGTCAGGGATGCGGCGCGCAACCCAGACTATGCCCTTGTTGTCGCTGCCCTTGCCCACGATGTCCATCACCCACGCTTCCTCCGGGTCGGCGATGCTGAAGGTCTCGCCCTCGGAGGGATAGCCGTACTCGTTGGCGAGCGAAACTATCACGTCGATGGCCTCACGGGCGGTCCTGGCACGCTGCAGGCCTATGTAGATGAGGCTGCCGTAATCCATCACTCCGTTGGTGTCGGCCTGCTCCTCGCGCCCGCCCCAGGTGGTCTCGCCTATGATGAGCTGGTGCTCGTTCATGTTGCCCATGGTCTGGTAGGTATGTGCGACCTGAGCGATGCTGCCGAGCGGCTTGTAGGAATCCCAGTCGGTGATGGCGAGCATGCTGCCGGGCTTCCAGTCGGCCGCCGGGTGGAAATAGAGCTCGCCGTAGAGCATATGGGAATCCGCCGCATAGGAGACCATGCAGGAGCCGTCAGTGCTGGCACCCTTTGTGATGATGACGTTTGTGCAGGCATCGGCGCGGCCGAGTGAAACGGCGGTCAGGGCCAATGCGAGGACCAGAATTTTTCTCATTTTATCTTTTCTTTATTAAATTTGCGGACTATGGATAACAAATATATGAAATTTTTCGCCACTCTCGTAATCACGCTCCTGCCGCTGTGCGCATCCGCCCAGCAGCTGGACCATTCGAATGACGAGAACAATCCCCTGAAGAAGCCGGAGGATGAGAAAAAGTTCTACGAATCCATCGAAACCACCGTCGAACGGTACACCGAAATCTTCAACCTCGAGGACTGGCAGGTCTTCCTGGTCGACTCCATACTCCAGCACGACAACTATGCGATGCTGGTGGAGATCAACAACCTCAGCAAGGCCAAGGTGGGCAATACCGACATCTATGTGCAGTGCCGCGACAAGTGGGACGAGCAGATGTACACGGCTTTCAGGAAGGTGTTCAACGACGCACAGTGGGAGAAATACCTGAAGAACGGCGCCGGCCGCGAGAAGAAATATCGCGACAAGAGGGCCGAGAAACGGGAAAAGAACAAGTAAGCTTATGAAAAGAGAAGATATAGACCAGCTGCTTGCCGAAGTCGGCGCGCTGGATTGCAAGACGCAGAAGGAAGTCGAGGACGCGCGCGTGCGCCTGCTCGGCAAGAAGGGAAGCATCACCGCCCTCTTCGAGGAATTCCGCACCGTCGACAAGGACCAGAAGAAGGAATTCGGACGGCCGTTGAACGAACTCAAGCAGGCCGCCATGGCCAAGATCGACGAACTCAAGGAGAACGCCGCGGACGACGGCTCCTCGGACGGCCCGAAAGAGGACCTCTCCATGCCCGGAGACGGCCTGCCCCTCGGTTCCCGCCACCCGGTGAGCATAGTGCGCCAGCAGATCGTGGACATCTTCCGCAAGTTCGGATACGACGTCGCGGAAGGCCCCGAGATCGAGGACGACCACCACGTGTTCGAGGCGCTCAACTTCCCCCCGAACCACCCCGCCCGCGACATGCAGGACACCTTCTTCGTGAGCGCAGGCCACCTCAACCCCATCCTCCTCCGCACCCACACCTCCAGCGTGCAGGTGCGTGCGATGGAGACGATGAAGCTCCCGATCCGCGTCATCTGCCCGGGCCGCGTGTTCCGCAACGAGGCCATCAGCGCCCGCGCACACTGCATCTTCCACCAGGTGGAAGGCCTCTATATCGACGAGAACGTGACCTTCGCCGACCTCAAGCAGGCCCTTCTCCTCTTCGCCCGCGAGATGTTCGGTCCCGAGACCAGCATCCGAATGCGCCCGAGCTACTTC
>JAEEGG010021078.1_pt1 | contig 12974 bp, 12 predicted proteins | sample 9134161 | NCBI WGS metagenome assembly JAEEGG01 (sample SAMN16246543, study PRJNA631951) | gut metagenome | biome: gut microbiome; feature: rumen; material: CR-attached | host: Bos | place: Iran: Karaj | collected 2018-10
TGCCAAATCTCTTATTTATGTTCTTTGCTATTTTCTCCCTTACCTCCTCATATCCGGGATTAAGCATGTATCCATGGATATAGTTGGGCTTGTAGCTGTCAACTACTTCTTTTATAGCTTCCTTTACTTCTACAGGAGGCTCAACGGAAGGATTTCCGAGTGAGAAATCATATACATTCTCTGCACCGTATTTTTCGGCCATCTTCTTTCCTTCTTCGAACATAGCTCTGATAGCCGAGCCGTTCTTTACCATATTTTCCATCTTTTTAGATATCATGATCTTGTCCTCCAAATACTCTAGAAATATAAAAAAACAGTAATGATTATATCAAAATTATCTTTTAATGTCAATTCGAATACTCTGTGGTCTATTTTCCATCCCATTCTTTTAAGAATCTGGCTACAGCGTCCTTCCAGCATGGCAGGGGTTCAAATCCCATTTTTGCCAGTTTGCTCTTATCAAGCCTGGAATTTTCAGGACGTGCTGCCTTGCTCAAACCATATTCTGCTGCACTCACAGGGATAACCTTTGTTAAAAGTCCGTACTGCTTATAAAACTCGACGCAGAAATCATACCAGCTGATATAACCGCCGGCAGTTTCTTCAGAATTGGTTGCATGATAATATCCGTACTTATCAGTCACTATCATATCGGCCAGAAGTCTTGCCAGGTCAAGTGTATAGGTAGGTGTACCTATCTGATCGTTCACAACTCTTACCTGATCATGGGTCTTTCCGACATTTATCATGGTTTTGATAAAGTTTTTGCCGTTAAGACCGAATACCCAGGCGATACGGACTACGAAATACTTCTCCAGTGTTTCGCTTACTGCGAGTTCTCCGCCGAGTTTACTCTGTCCGTATACATTAAGCGGTGCATAGCACTTATCATCGGGCTCCCAGGGACGTTCACCCTTTCCGTCAAATACATAATCAGTACTGATGTACAGCATCTTGGCATCTATCTGCTTAGCAGCCTCAGCTATATACAGTGAACCCAGATGATTGATCTTATCTACCTTTTCACGGTTTTCTTCATCTTCGGCAGCATCAACTGCAGTCCATGCCGCACAATGTATGATGGCATCAGGCTTTATTTCTGTCAATGTGGTGCTCACAGCCTCTTTATTTGTGATGTCAAGCTGTACATAAGGTGCTGAGCACACTGCGGAACCATCAGCTATGCCGCTGTATACCGGAGCTATATCGCTGCCCACAGCCTCATGTCCTCTTGATACCAGTTCATTTACTACATCATGGCCTAACTGGCCGCCCACTCCGGTTACAAATATTTTCATATTACAACAATTTCTCCATTCATATCGTTCTTATAAAAACAATTTATATTATTTAGATAGTATAACAACACCTCAAGTGTAAGCCCTCCCGTATCAATTCTTATTTAGAAAATCCTCCGCTGCCTTTATCTGATTATCGTCTGTCAGCTCAGGGTCGGTAATGCTTGAATCAATCTTCACATACTCTACAGTAATGTCGGGTTCAATACCTGCACCGTCGACGCATACACCCTTAGGTGAAAAGTATCTTCCGCCTGTTATCTTGATGACGGCTCCGTTAACCGATAACGGATAAAGATTTTGATATACACCCTTTCCATAGGACTTGGTGCCTATTACAGTAACCTTGTTATATTCACGAAGAGTCTGTGTAAACAGTTCGGAAGCACTCGCTGAGTTTCCGTTGATAAGTATGACAACAGGCTTGTCAAATGTATCGAGGTCATTTGTGTAACTCCACTGCTTTTTCCCGGTATTATCCTCTACGTATGCCACCTCTAAGTCTCTGTCCAAGAAAATGTCAACCATCTCTACGGCTACATCATAAAGTCCGCCCGGATCGTCCCTTAAGTCAACTATAAGCTTTTCCATGCCCTGACTTTCAAGATCCTTTAAGGCCTCCTTGAACTGTTCGGGTACTGGCTTATAAAATGATGCTACATAAATATATCCGATATTCCCATCGATCATCTCATAATATGTCAGCTGTACTTCTATCTTATCCCTGGTCATGGACAATTCGATCAGATCGTTATCACGCTTTACCGTAACAGCTACCTTTGTACCCACAGGTCCCTTTATGAGTGACAGGGCATAATCCATATTTGTTCCGTTAACTTCCGTGTCTTCTACTTTTACCAGTATGTCATTAGCCAGCATACCTGCTTTTTCGGCAGGACTGCCCTTTATAACAGACACCACCGTGATATCATTGGAGTCCTTCTGCACTGCTACATAACAGCCGATGCCCACATACTCGCCGTTTGTGGTCTCTGTCATGGCCTGATACTCTTCTTTGGAATAATAACATGCATACGGATCTTCAAGTGACGCTAATATTCCGCTATATGCGCCTCTGTACATTGTTTCCGCATCAACTTCTTTATAAAACTTTTCGTTGACGATTTTCATGATAGCATTTTCTGTATTGATAAATGTATCATAATCCTCATCTCCAGTTGCGGATACACTGCTTTGATTTCCTGTATTGGAAGAATTCTTTAATACATCGTGGAAAAACACAAAATATACTAGCACTGCTCCAAGTACTATCCCCAATGTAACAAGCATCCCCGTCAGGAATCCTTTATTATAATTGTCTTTCATTTTCTGTTACCTGATGTTTCTTTCTGTTGCGTAAAAAATCTAACAATTGTCATTCTGAGAATGAACGAAGGATCTTATTTTTTTAATTATTCAAGATACCCGATATAAGGTTCGGGATCCACATATTCACCATCTTTAGAAATAGCGAAGTGAAGATGCGGGCCGGTTGAAACTCCGGTGGAGCCTACCAATGCTATCTGCTGCCCCTGTTTTACATATTCACCTTCGCTTACCAGTATTTTTGAGCAATGACAGTAAACACTGATAAAACCGGGCTGATGCTCTACTTTTACGAAATTGCCTGCAGAAGAGTTATATCCTACTGCATATACTGTGCCTGCAAGTACCGAAACCATGGGAGCACCAAACTCTCCACCTATGTCCCAGCCCTTATGATAGGTTGATGCACCGGCAGTCGGGGCTATACGGGGACCAAATTTTGAATAAGTCCTGTGGTCTCCGGGCAGAGGCCATATCATCTTATATACATTGGTCTCATCGGTAAGCGTCACATAATTAATGGCATCAGCATCATATCCGGCAGTTGATGAGGGTTTTGAGATATTTCCGGTTTCCTCGGCCTTCTTCCTTGCCTCTTCCTCTGCCTTTCTTTTTGCTTCTTCCTGAGCTTTCTTACGAGCTTCTTCCTCGCGGCGAAGTCTTTCCTCTTCTTCTTTTCTCTTTCTTTCCTCTTCCTCTATACGTTTCTGCTCTGCTTCGATGATCTGCTCGATCTCCAGGTTTTTATCGCTTATCTCGGACATATAGTTAAAGAGATATTCATCAGCTACACCGAGTTTTTCGGTCAGTTTGTCTATCTCGGCAGCCTTCAGGTCCATTAATTCTGAAACAGTAGACTGCTCGAGCTCCTCGGATTCACGCATGAGTTCAAGTTCTTCCAGGGATGCCTCAAGGAGTGCTTCCCTGTTTTCTACGTCCTCCTTTGCCTCTTTATACCTGTCGAGTAAGCTGTCATCGTATCTCGAAATATCCTGTGCATACTCTACCTGATTTAAAAAGTCGGCTACGCTTCCGGAGTTAAGCAGCAGATCCACATATGAGGTCTCGCCGTTTTCATAAATATAGGCAATCCTCTTTTTCATGGTCTCATACTGATTGGCTTCTCTTTGCTTGGCTTCCTCAAGGTCAGCCTTTGTGATATCCAGTTCACCTTCCGTCTTTTCTATCTCCTTCTGGAGTTCAAAGATCTTTAAGGTTATATCATTAAGTTTGAGATCAAGCTCCTGTATATATGTCTCTATATTCTCTTTTTCTTCAGTAAACTCTGCTATCAGGTCCTCCTGCTCCTTCTTCTTTTTCTCGAGCTCTGCTTTCTGGTCCTGTGCAGCCTTCAGTTTTTCTTCATAAGCTTTTCTGGGGTCTGAGGTCTCGGCACCGATTTTGACAGACGGAAGTAAGCATACCAGCTGGGCTGCTATGCTTATTAAAATAATGAATGAAATTATAGTTTTTTGGAGTTTCTTTTTCATTTTATCACTCATATATCTTTTCCCAGACTAATATGGAAAGCCTTTATATGTCTGTCCCCTATCAGGTCTTAACCTCAATCTTCTTTAACTGCTTACCTAACGTAATATTACTTCCGATAAAACCTATCCCTATGCCAAGACCCAGTGATATAGGTATCAGCACTTTCATAATGCTGGCTGAATCAACAAATTCGGTAGTTGAGAGCAGCACATCAAAGTTTTCCTTTAAAGCACTGATTATAGCACTGTATCCAAAATGCATGATCACAAGAGGTATTGCTGCTCCGATCAGGCCTATCAGAATACCCTCCACGATATAAGGGATCCTGATAAAGAAATTGGTTGCACCTATCAGCTTCATTATCGATATTTCCTGCTTTCTGATCGATACACCGGTCGAAATGGTTATGCCTATCAGGAATATGCTGACTCCGAGCAGGATAATAATGATCGCTATAGCCAGGACTGTCAGTACCTTATTCATGCTGGTAAGGCTCTCGGAAACATCTCTTTTATTATTTACCTTGCGTACACCGTCTATACCTCTTATGTACCTGACCAATGACTCCTGTCTGGAGATGTCGTTCAGGTATACGGTATAGGATGCAGAATTCTCCAAAGGGTTATCATTTCCAAATGTCTCTATCAGTTCTGGAGAAAGCTTTTCCTTTTTATACTCCTCCCATGCCTGCTCTGCCGTAGTGAGCACTATTTCGGAAACCTCGGCACGGTACATTATCTCCTCGCCGATCTCCTTTATCCTGTCATCGGTTGTACCTTCATTGAAAAATACGGTGATACCGACTCTGGTTTCTGCCTTAGATATCATGGCTCTGAAATTTGCTATCACTGCATAAAAAACGCCAAAAAGGAACAGGCACGCTGCCATCGTAGCGATGGACGCCAGCGAGAACATCCTGTTCCTGAATATATTCTTTAAACCCTGTCCTATCCCATAAAAAAAGGTACTAATTTTTGACATTTGAATATCCGCCCTTTTCGTGATCGTTAACCAGCACACCCTTGTTGAGATGAACAACTCTTTTCTGCATCATATCAACGATTTCCCTGTTGTGCGTGACAACGATGACTGTAGTCCCCCTTTTATTCACATCCTCGAGCAGTCGCATGATCTCCCATGAATTCCTGGGGTCCAGATTACCTGTAGGCTCATCCGCAAGTAGCAGCATCGGATTATTTACCAATGCTCGTGCCAATGCCACTCTCTGCTGCTCGCCACCGGAAAGCTCCGACGGATGGGCATCAAGTCTTTCCGAAAGTCCCATGATAGAAAGGATATTGGGGACATCCCTTTTTATCTTTTTGATCGGAGTTTCTATAACTCTTTGAGCAAAGGCTACATTTTCAAAAACCGTCATCTCGGGCAGTAATCTAAAGTCCTGAAATACTATACCGATATTCCTGCGGTACTTCGCAACCTCATTTCTCTTGAGCCTTGAAATATCCTTGCCCATGACATAGATCTTACCTGAGGAAGGTCCTATTTCCTTAAGCAGGAGCTTGATCAGTGTCGATTTTCCGGATCCGCTGCTGCCTACAACAAATACGAACTCGCCTTTATTTACAACGAGGTTCAGGTGTTTTAATGCATGCATATCATCGTCATAGTCCTTGCACACATCGTCCAGCCTGATTACGGGAGGTTCTACTTCACCGCTCAAAGCTCTTTCAAGTTCTATTCTTCCCATATTTGATGCAGTCTCCCGTTATAATTTATCAAAAGTCTGAATTCTCTACATAGTCCATGTATTTTACTACCATAAGCGCCATCTTAAACGTGATGGCATCCTCAAAGGTACGAAGATCCAAATTGGTCATCTTCTGGATCTTGTCCAGTCTGTATACCAGAGTATTTCTGTGGATATACAGCTGTCTTGAAGTCTCTGAAACATTGAGGTTATTCTCAAAAAACTTGTTTATCGTAACTATAGTCTCATCATCGAAATCACCGGGCATCTGTCCGTCAAAAATCTCCCTGATAAACATCTTGCAGAGAGGCATAGGTAACTGGTAGATAAGTCTGCCGATACCAAGATTTGAATATGCTATGATATTTCTCTCGGTATAGAAAATCCTGCCTACATCAAGAGCCATCTTAGCTTCCTTGTATGAGCGGGAAACATCCTTGAGCTCATTAACTATGGTACCGTAGGATACACGTACCTTGGACATAGCCTCGGTATTGAGCATGTCAAGTACGACCTTGCCTGTCTTTTCCAGATCCTCGTAGGTGTCGTTCGGACGAAGCTCCTTTACGATGATGATGTTTTTCTCATCAACGGCTGTGATAAAGTCCTTTGACTTAGTGCCTGAAAACATGGTTCTCACGGTCTCCAGGGCCATATTGTCTTTCTCGACACTGGTCTCAACTATGAAAACAACACGCTTTGTCTCCACATCGATATGCAGCTTCTTAGCCCTGTTATAAATATCAACCAGGAGCAGGTTGTCAAGCAGCAGGTTCTTTATGAAATTGTCCTTATCATATCTTTCCTTGTAGGCTACGATAAGGCTCTGTATCTGGAAGGTCACCATCCTGCCGACCATATATACATCATCTGAATCGCCCTTAACTACCAGGATATATTCAAGCTGGTGATCATCAAACACCTTAAAGAAATGTGTGTTCTGTAATGACTGGCTCTCAGCGGGCGAACCTATAAAGGTAGCCACTGCCGCTTCAAGATCGTCATTCTTATTGAGAGTAGAAGCCACTGACTTCCCCTCAGTATCCATAACACAAATATCTACTCTTGAAATCCCTTTAACCCCATCAATTATGTTTTGCAGAATCTGGTTTGATATCATACCCCGTCTACCTCTCTACCTATTGTAAGAAAACCTCCTCTTTGCTTCGGTTTTCTTTTTATTTTTTCTTTAAGCTTGCAAGTATTGCCTGGAAATCGTAATCTTCGAACTCTACGTCTCCGTCTTCATCGGAAAGGCACATAGAAACCTGCCACTCACCCGAACCTTCGATCCAGATAAGACCGTTCTTGTATCCGGCTAACTCTCCTGTATAGCCCTTCCACTTTTTGCCGTTTATCTCAATCTCTACATCTTCAACATTCTGGTAGATGTCTCTTGACTCATAAATCTTTGAATCAACGGGATAATGAGCTATATCTACATATGCATTTGAGTAAAGCTTGCTGCCGAGCTCCTGTCCTTCTTCTGCCTCTACCTTATAGAATCTTAAATGATTCAAGGATAATACTGCGTCATTATTTAACTCTTTAACCGGAGAGTTAATCCAACCGCTCGGACACAAAGCGGTGAACTGTGAACACTCGTACTCCTGACCTTCAACCTCTTCAATACTCTTAGGTCCGCAAGCACTCAAAACGCCAATTGAGACTACCAAAGTTAATACCAATGCGATTTTTTTCAGCATTTCGTTAATCCCCCTCAGATTTTTGGGAACATCGTCCCATTAGATTTTTAGCCACATAAGTTAATCCAACCATCAATATTCTATTAGATTCACCAATATGGCTACATTCAAAGTCATTTTAGCATATTATTTAAAATAAATCAATTTATTTTTGCAAAATAAAAACCCCGGACGGTAATCTGACCGGGGTAAATTGCAATGTATAGATGCTCACTATTAATGAGTAATAACCTGCTCTGTTTCCTTATCGAAGATGTGAAGCTTGCTAAGATCCATAGCAACTCTGATCTGGTCGCCGGGACGAGCGGTTGTACGAGGATTAACACGAGCGGTAATCTCGTAGTTATCAACATCAAGATAAAGGAATACTTCGGCACCAAGAAGCTCGTATACACGAACGGTAACTTCTACGATACTCTCAGGTGAATTGCTGATGAACATTTCCTCATCCTTAATATCCTCAGGACGGATACCAAGAACAACGGTCTTTCCTTCATAACCTGCATCGATAAGCTTCTTAGCCTTGATCTCAGGAATGGTAATGGTTGTTGAACCAAATGTAAGAGTAACCTTGTTTCCCTCACGTCCAACGATTGAGTTGATGAAGTTCATCTGAGGTGATCCCATGAAACCTGCAACGAAGAGGTTGTTAGGAGCATCATAAAGGTTCTGAGGAGTATCAACCTGCTGGATAACACCGTCCTTCATAACAACGATACGGGTACCAAGTGTCATAGCCTCTGTCTGGTCATGTGTAACGTAGATGATGGTGGTCTCAAGTCTCTGATGGAGCTTTGAGATCTCAATTCTCATCTGTACACGAAGCTTAGCATCAAGGTTTGAAAGAGGCTCGTCCATAAGGAATACCTTAGGATTACGAACGATAGCACGACCCATGGCAACACGCTGACGCTGTCCACCTGAAAGAGCCTTAGGCTTACGGTCTAATAAGTGCTCGATATCAAGGATCTTAGCTGCCTCATGAACCAATTTATCGATTTCAGCCTTAGGAGTCTTACGAAGCTTAAGACCGAATGCCATGTTATCATAAACTGACATATGAGGATACAGAGCGTAGTTCTGGAAAACCATCGCGATATCTCTGTCCTTAGGCTCAACGTCGTTCATGAGCTTGTCGCCGATCCAAAGCTCGCCCTGAGAAATCTCCTCAAGACCTGCGATCATACGAAGTGTAGTAGACTTACCACATCCTGAAGGACCTACGAAGATGATGAACTCCTTATCTTCGATCTCAAGGTTGAAGTCCTTAACAGCTACGAAACCGTTAGGATATACCTTCTGAATGTTTTTAAGTGATAAACTTGCCATTTTAAATCCTCCCTAATTTAAGTTCTGATTCTTCATTCATAAAATAAATGTGTCAGAAACGCTTACTTGACTATTATACACATAATGATTGATAAATGCTATATCTGTTTTTACCAAAACTTAGCACTCATTTTTGGTAAAAATGACCAAAAAATGGCATTGAAGCAAGTTTCACTTTCCGTAGATTACGAATAATACTGTGGTTTCGGCGGCTACGACCCCCGAATCACCGCTTGGAACAAGCATTTCGCTGTATGCCGGTATGGCGGTACTCTCGGAAATCACCGTTCCTCCGGTCAGATCCACCAGTCCCTTACCTACCGCTGTACAGGCTCCCGAATAAAGCACTATCACTCCACCCTCGCCCGGAAGAAGCCTTTCCCCGCGTTCTATTGTCTTTTTCTCAAAGTTTTTCTGCACTTGGGTCGTATTTGTCCCGGTCTTTCCCTCAAGCTGGCTCAGTCTGTACTCCAGATAACTCAATGAGACTACCGGATCGTTCTGTGAGCCTGCGCCGCTCTTCGTAGCAGCTCCGACATACATTCCCGAGCCAAAGAAGATGCTGGCCAACACTACCGATATTATAAGCACTATAATCTTTTTCTTCATATTTATCCTCACAGGTTCATTTCTCTTTATTCTTCAGGGATTATCTCTCTCAGTATCTCCCACACGCCCGTTATATCCGCAAAGCAGCTTTCGTTCCGCTTTATCACGGGTATTTCATATGTTTTTACATCCGCATCATTTATGTATGAGGTTAATCCTACAAAAGAATCCTCCTGGCCATGTGTAAGATTTGTTTCTTTTCCGTCTTTTTTCTGAAGCAGCTCTTTGCAGCCTAATGCAGTTACCCTTTCCACCGGAAAATCATCCGATATGTCTTCTTTTGAGAAGGCGCTGTAATAATCCACTTCCACTCCAAGCAGTTCACTGATTATCTTTCTTCCCGCATCAAAGGCAGATGCATTGCCATAATAGCTGTACAGTTCGCTAAGCCGCACTGTCTGGGGTACCAGGACATTTCCGTTTGCCAGTGACCTGTAGAGTGTGCCCGTCATGGTGTAGGTTATCTCCGGATCAAAATATAAAAACGATACTTTCATGCTGACCGTGTCAAATATCTGGACTGCCAGTTTTTCTATTTTGCCGGTTTCGTAGTTCACTGAATATATGAGGTTCATGGGACGGAGTTTTTCTACTATGCCTTCATTATTAACAAGTTTTTTTGACATATCGTCTTCTATTCCCTCCGGCTTGAACAGTCCGGCTTTTTCGGCCTGCTTCTCGGCGTCGGTGGTTATCTCGTCTGCCAGCAGCCGGGCGCCTTTATAGGCTCCGAGGCCGGCCAGTATCGAGATGGAGATGGCGGCAATCACCAGCCAGGGGGTGTGTTTTCGCTTCTTTGACATTTGGGGGCTCCTTTTTGCGTGTTAAAAGTGACGCCGTGGGTGGGGCATATAGTCCCTCCTCACGCAGAAAGCGGATTTTGCGCAGGACAAAGAAGTATTAAGTTATGTGTTTATAACTATATATCAGTAAAATTACGCAAAATCCTTCCAGGCTTTTTGCAAGCGGGCAAGCCCGGCCCGCTTAAGAGTGCAAAAAACCTGCGCAAGCGGACAGCGTGAGGAGGGACTATATGCCCCACCCACGGCTGTCCAACTCAATTTATCAATTCATTTAGCAATTTACACATCAAGATTTAACATTTGACATATCAAGACTTGATGCAATATAATATTTAGGTATTATCTATTACATTGTCATTCTGAACGAAGCGAAGAATCTTATACCATCAAATTTTATAAATTCTTCTTGTATTGCAAATACTGCATATTATTGTTGCCCCGTTCAGAATAACAAACCCTACCAAGCTTTGATTAAATCATTTAGGTTATATACATTCGAGGTAATTATTCATGAACAAAACCGCCATAATTACAGGTTCATCAAGAGGTATCGGCAGAGCGATTGCCGTTAAGTTTGCCCGGAACGGCTACAATGTTGTTATTAATTCGGTTAACGGCGGCGATAAGCTGGATGAGACCGAGGCTTTATGCGTTGATGCTTTTAAGTCTGTGCATCAGGCAGGACAAACCGGGTCCGTCAAGGAACCTTCTGTACTGCCCGGCATATTAAAATTACAGGGCGATGTTTCCGATCCACAGTTTGCCAATCGCCTGATCAGCGAAGCCATTGAGCGCTTCGGCAAGATTGATGTCCTGGTTAATAATGCCGGTATCTCGTTTGTGGGGCTCATCCAAGATACTGATGATGCTACCTGGCAAATGGTTATCAATACAAATCTTTCCTCGGTTCATTACTGCTCAAGAGCTGTTATTCCGCATATGATCAATACAAAAAGCGGCCGTATCATTAACATTTCGTCCGTTTGGGGAAATGTGGGTGCTTCATGTGAGGTGGCTTATTCTGCTTCAAAGGGCGGCATCAATGCCTATACAAAGGCAGCCGCAAAGGAGCTGGCACCGTCCGGTGTTTCCGTTAATGCCATAGCCTGCGGCTGTATTGATACTGATATGAATAAATGCTTTTCCGAAGAGGATCTAAATGACTTAAAGGATGAGATCCCTTTTGGCCGTATGGCGTCTCCGGATGAAGTTGCTGATGTTGTTTTTAAGATTGCCGAGTCTCCGTCATACCTCACAGGGCAGATTATAACATTTGACGGCGGCTGGATCTGATAAAAACTTCGATTTTACTCTATGAGTCTGGCTATGAGTTTAGCTACCTTTTCAGATGCTTTTCCGCTCTCGGTTACTCCTATATCCTCAAAGAATGCCTGTTGACGGGCTTTATAGCCCTCTTTGTCATAATCAATTATGTTATCGTAGAGTTCTCTCTCATTATGTGCTATCGGGAAGGGCAGCTCCTCGTAGTTAAAATACATGCCACGGGTATCGTCATACTGCTCCACGTCAGTAGCATATAAGAATACCGGTTTTCCCACATATGACATCTCAAACATGCAGTTGGAGTAGTCCGTGATCAGCACATCCGCTGCTGCCATTATGGAGTACAGATCGCTGAATTCATTTCCGTCTATGATTCTTTCCTTCTCATCAAACTGCAGATATGCTCCGTTTGCATGCTTTACTCTGGACATTGCCAACGGATGGAATCTTGTGACTACGACAAATTTTCCGCCAAATCTTTCCTCAAGTGCGCTTATTATGCTTCCACCCAGTTCATTGCCTCTCTCTAAGGGTTCCGAAGGTATATCCCTATAGGTAGGAGCATATACCGCGATATTGATCCTTAAATGATCCTTCTGTTCGCCGGTTTTTGCACTCTCATTCATCTTATGATTGTAGGCCTTTATGTATGCTTCATTCAAAAGCCTTCTGAATACAGATTCAGGGAGCCTTGAAAGAAGTTTTTCACGCATAGCGCCCGCGCTGAAACGTACCGGGCGGATAAGCGGATCCATCCTGGCCGATCCGAAGCAGAATATTTTCTTTTTAAAGCCAAATGCACGCCTGTACAATTCGTTGCAATACTCACTGTTGGAGATATAGATATCCGTCATTGCCGTATCTCTCAATGCGTTATGTATGTACTCAGGCGGCAGATAATCCTTGGCATCGAGTTCCAGTCTCTTTAACGGAAGTCCTCCATGCCATGTCTGGATATATATCTGATTTCTTCTCTTCTGTATATAGCTTTCCTTACGGTTGCAGTCCACCCACACTCCCGCAGTAGCAAGTGCATATATGGCAGACTTAGAGTTTGTCTTTAAAAATGTTATGCACGAGGCCTCCTCATTCATTTCTTCCTTTAGCGGAGGTTTCGATGTGATAAAATACACCTTGTCCGCTATGGCAGAATTGGACATATTTGTAGTCCTTTTTAGCAGGCGCACATAGCTTTCCGCAATCCACTTGGGGTTATCCCCATAGCCCCAGACATTGCAAAATACAACCTTATCCTTTTCTATCTTAAAACTACTGAAAAGCTTGAATTCTTTTTCTATTATACTCTCCCTTAGCGAACGGTATGTCTCTACCGCACCCTCGGGAGCTATTTTTTTCATGTCACTCCTGATATCCAACTTTTTCCTCCTCAATTTGTATCCATACTTCCTGCCATGTCTGT
>JAEEGG010021083.1_pt1 | contig 12972 bp, 10 predicted proteins | sample 9134161 | NCBI WGS metagenome assembly JAEEGG01 (sample SAMN16246543, study PRJNA631951) | gut metagenome | biome: gut microbiome; feature: rumen; material: CR-attached | host: Bos | place: Iran: Karaj | collected 2018-10
GTACCTTCATCCCCCGCTTGCTCTTGACGTTGAGCGCGAGTTTGCCGGAGAAGGTGGTCTTACCGGAACCGTTGAGACCGGCGACGAGCACCACGGCCGGGCTCCCCTTCAGGTTGATATCCTGCGACTCGCTGCCCATGAAATCGGCCAGCTCGTCGTGGACGATCTTGACCATCATCTGCTGCGGCTTGACGGCTGTCAGCACGTTGGCGCCGATGGCCTTGGCCTTGACGCGGTCGCAGAAGTCCTTCGCGACCTTGTAGCTCACGTCGGCCTCCAGCAGCGCCCGGCGGATGTCCTTGAGGGTTTCCGCAATGTTGATGTCGGTTATTTTTCCTTCGCCTTTGAGGATCTTGAAAGACCGCTCCAGTCTCTCGGTCAGGTTTTCAAACATAGGTATTCTCCGATAAGTGCGGCAAAGTTAAGAATTTTTCCTTATTTTAGTCGAAACGAATCACAAACGATGAGAATAGGCATTTTGGGCGCCGGCCACATTGCCGGCAAGGTGTCGGGGACACTGAAACAGATGAAGGAAGTGCGCTGCCACGCGGTCGCGGCGCGGGATCTCTGGCGGGCGCAGGCCTTCGCCGGCGAGCACGGTTTCGAGAAGGCGTACGGCTCCTACGAGGAACTCTGCTGCGATCCGGACGTCGAACTGGTCTATGTCGCGACGCCCCACAACTGCCACTATCCCAACGTCCGTCTGGCCCTGGAGCACGGCAAGAACGTGATCTGCGAGAAGGCCTTCATGCTGAACGCCAGGGAGGCGGAAGACGTCATCGCCCTCGCCCGGGAGAAGGGCCTGCTGCTCGCGGAAGCCATCTGGACCCGCTACATGCCTTTCTCCAAGACGATAAGGGAGGTCATCGACAGCGGCGTGATCGGCCGGGCGCGCATGCTCTCGGCCAACCTGGGCTATCCCGTGGACTGGAAGGAGCGGCTCGTCAAGCCGGAACTCGGCGGCGGCGCCCTGCTGGACCTCGGCGTCTATTGCCTCAACTTCGCCCTGATGTGTTTCGACGGAGAGATCGCCGATGTCAAGACCGCCTGCGTCAAGAACGAACTGGGCGTGGACATGCAGGAAACCATCGCCCTGTATTTCAAGGACGGACGGGTCGCCAACCTCCACGCGACGGCCTGGTGCGCCACGGACCGCCAGGGCGTGATCGGGGGCGACAAAGGCTTCCTCATCGTGGACAACATCAACAATCCCACTTCCGCCACCGCCTGGGACCGTTACGGTCATCAATTGGGCCACTGGGAGGCCCCGGCGCGCATTTCCGGCTTCGAATACGAATTCCTGTCCTGCCGGCGCGCGATCGAGGCGGGCCGCTGCGAGCCGGAGGAGATGCCCCATAAAGAAACGCTCCGCGTCATGCGTCTGATGGACAGCCTGCGCGGAGCGTGGGGGGTACGTTTCCCGGGAGACCCGGAGAACTTATAGGCAGGACTGTTTTGCAGTCTTGACGGAGCCGACGCCGTTCACTTTCTTGTCCAGCGTCTCATACTGCAGGCGGGTGAGATCCACGTCGCCCGTGCCGTTGACCTGCACCCGGACTTCTTTCGCCCGGCCGGTCAGGTCGGCGTCGCCGGCCCCGCTGATCTGCAGCGATACCTTGTCGGCGTCCACCAGGTTCACTTCCAGGTCACCGGCGCCGTTGATCTCGAAGGAAGCGCTCTTCACGTCCAGGTCAGGGATCTCGACGTCCGCTGCGCCGTTGACCTCCATCTTGAACGATTCGCCGCGGATGACGCCCTCGGACACGAAGTCCACCGCGCCGTCGCAATCCAGGCGCTCCAGGGCCGTGGAGCTCAGGGTGATGGCGAGCTTCTTGAAGTTACGGAAGGATGCGCCCGTGCTGCCGATCCTCAGGGTCCCGTCCGAGACGGAAACCGTCAGGTACTCCATCAGGTTTTCGTCCACCTTGACGACCATCGAAGGGGTGTCGGCGACCGAATAAGTCACGTCGGCCGGGACGTTCAGCTTGATGCGGGAGAAGTCTTCGACCTCGAAGGTCTTTTCGGAGATGACGCCGTTGCCGACGATCTTCTCACCGGACTTCGTGATGCCTCCGTCCTTGATTTTCACAAATACGCAGCCGGAAAGGAGCAGGCCGCAGGCCACGAGGGCCAGAATCATGAATGCTTTCATCGTTATATCAGTTTTTTCAAGTCGATTTCCAAAAGGGCGGCCCGTTTGAGGAGTTTGGGCCAGTCGTTCTCCATGAATGCCTTGCGCTCGGCTTCGAGCACGATGCCACGGGCGTCGGGGGCCACGAAGTAGCCGAGTCCGCGCTTGGTGTAGATGATCCCGGCGTCGGTGAGTTTCTCGTAGGAACGGGCGACCGTGTTGGGGTTGACCCCCAGTTCCGCGCCCAGCTCCCGGACAGAGAGGATCCGGTCTTCCGGTTTCAATTCGCCGGAAAGAATCCGCTCGCAGAGGCTGTCGCTGATCTGCAGGTAGATCGGCTTGTTGCTGTCGAATTCCATAGCTTATGCTTTGATGGTTTTGATCCGGGCGTAGATGCCGCCGATGAGGAGGACGAACACGACGCCGTATATTACATTGAGGGTCACGTTGATCCAGGTCTGCGCACGGGCCGCGTCGAAGTCACCGAAGAGTTGGGTGAAAGACTCGCTGTCAAAATTCGTCGTATGGAAGATAAGCATCATCGCAGTGCTCAAAAGGATACCCAGTCCGATCAGGCACAGGATGGTCTTGCCCACCTTGTTACGCTTGAAGCAGAGAGCACCCAGCGTGAAGATCAGGATATTTTCGCACCAGTTCAGCCAGAGGATCAAACCCACATTGAAGAAGGATCCATCACCGTCCTCAAAGATATCCAGATGGTTGATGTGGAGCAACTTGTCGAAAGACAGGAACGGATCGATTCCGGGAACGGAGAGCGAGACCAGCCAGTTGCCCAGACACAACAGTGCGAGCATGCAAGCCGGCAGCACGACGCAGGTGATGAGCAGCAGGGAAAGTGTTTTCTCCGGTACGGAAGCCGGGAGTGTGATCCACTCCGTGCCCAGTTTGCGGTCAGTCACGGCGCCATAGACCCGGGGTCCGAAGGACATCACCAGGATGATGAAGGCTACGATGGGCCAGGACTGGTAGAGGGAGGCCGAGTCCCAGGCATCTCCGCCGAATATCAGGGAGAGGAAAGAGCCGATGAGATAGATCAGGATGGGCATCAGGCCGATGATGAGGGCCGTCAGTCCATAGCGGGTGCAGGCCCGGTTGAGGTCGTAAGCGAAATATTTGCCGAAACGACGGATATCGAAAACTTCTTGCATGGCCTTATTTCTTTAAGAGGTTCTTGACGAGTTCCTTGTTCTTATGGACGGCGTTGAAGAAGGCTTCGATGTTGACCTTGGATTCTTCGCCGGTGGTGTTGACCAGGACCTGGATGAAGCCGCCGGGCAGCTGCTCGCTGTAGAGGGCGTCGGGATGGAGTTCGGTGCCGTAGTCGAAGTAGAGTTTCTCCGAGATCTCTTCGAGGGTGGCGTTGACGAGGACGTCGCGGCGGTCGAGGATGATGATGGGGTCGATGATGTTCTCGAGGTCTCGGACCTGGTGGGTGGAGATGACGATCACCGATTCTTCGGACGTGTACTTGGTGACAGCCTTGCGGAACTGGGCCTTGGAGGGGATGTCGAGGCCGTTGGTGGGTTCATCGAGGAAGAGGTGCTTGACGCCGAGGGCGAGGGCGAAGGAGATGTAGGTCTTCTTGAGCTGGCCGGCGGACATCTTGTTCATCTTCTGGTCGGGTTCGACTTCGAATTCCCGCAGGATCTCGAGGAAACGCTCTTCGCTGAAGTTGGGCCAGAAGGCGCCGCGGACACGGGCGAAATGGCGGGCGGTCTCGGCGGCGGGATAGACTTCATCCGGGAGGTAGTATTGGTCCTGGAGGAAGGAGGGCTGGCGGTCGTAGGGCCTGTGGAGGTCGGTGTCGATGACGCCCGTACGGGGCTTCTTGAGGCCGGCGAGGAGGGTCAGGAGGGTGGTCTTCCCTACTCCGTTCTCGCCGAGGAGGCCGTAGATGCGGCCGTCTTGGAGGGTCATGGAGATGTGGTCCAGGACGGGCTGGGAGCCGTAGCTGAAACCAAGGTTGTCGATTGCGATCATACTGTATTAGTTCATTAGGACACTGCAAAGGTAGTGCGATTTTTCGAACTTCCAAATATTTTTTCACTTTATTTTCGACAATTGCAAAAAGCCCGGATGGGCGCTGATTCAAAGGAGCGAAAGCTTTATCCCTTCGGGGAATGCTCCTTTGAATCAGCGCCCATCCGGGCCTGACAGCTATCTGCTAGTCCATCAGTCTTGCGAGTTCGGCCGCGAGGGTGTCGTGGTCGACCTTGCCGATGATCTTCCCGTCGGGGTCGATGAGGAAGAAGGTGGGGACGGCACGGACGCCGTAGAGGTCGGCGGCGAGGGTGGATCGGTTCTTGCCGCGGGATTCGTCGATGACGTGGATCCAGGGCGTCTGGTCTTCCGCGACGGCTTGCTTCCAATGGTCGGCATCGCTGTCGATGGAGACGCCGAGGATCTCAAAGCCTTTGTCATGATATTTCTTATAAAGGTCCTTGAGGCCCGGCATGCTGGCGCGGCAGGGCTTGCACCAGGAGGCCCAGAAATCGATCAGGACAAGCTGTCCGCGGAGGGACGAGAGGGCGATGGAATTGCCTTCGCGGTCATTCAGCGTGAACTGGGGGGCTTCCAGGCCCGGCTCTGTCGCCTTTCGGGAGACGAGGTCTTCGCGCAGCCGTTCCGCGAGATAGCAGTTTTTCACCCGGTCCGTAAAGCGGTTGAAGCCGGCCTCAAGCTCTGCGTACGACGACTCGCGGCTGAAGTTGTAATACATGAAGGCGGCGGCCTCCACGTCGGGGTAGCTCGTGGTGAAATCGATCAGCGCCTGACGGATCTTGGCGGGATAGTCCGGGTCGTCCTTGGCAACGCCTTCCCCCGCCTTGTCCATGTCACGGAGGAAGTCGTTATTGGGGCCGCCCGTGGCTTTCCCGTCGGCAATCGTCAACGGGCTGTTCTCCAAATAGAGGAACGTGCGCTCGGGCTTTCCTCCCTCGGGATACACGATGACCGTACCCATCACGACATCGTCCACGGTGCCGCGGAAGGTATAGCGGCCGTTTTCTAGGCGGACCGAGTCACGGACCATTTCGCCCGCGGGCGTATCATAACGGAGGATGGCGTAGCCTTCGGCGCCCGGGGCCTCACCCCGGATCAGGTAGCCCGGCTTCTTGCCGCCGCAGGCGCAAAGAAGCGCCGCGGCGGCACAGAGAGCAAGGATCAAGCTACTTTTCCTCATAGGAATTCTGCTTCAGATTCGGGTTGTTGTCCACGGCGTTGGCCGGGAACGGGAAGATCCAGAGCGGAGACTCGGGTTTCAAGGTAAAAGAAACGACCGGACCGCCCCTCATGGTGAGGTCAAAGGTCTTGTTCAGGGTTTCCTTCATATCGTCCAACTGGTTCCAACGCTTGCGCCAGATGAAGTTGTAGATGGAATAGACGTTCTCACCCAGGCACGTCTGCTTCAGGTGAAGGACAGCATCATCCTTGCCAGCGACCGTTCCCTGCAGCGGCGCATACATTTCGGGATCGATGCGCTTGGCACGGATGGCGTCCAGATACTTCATCGCTTCGCTGTAATTGCCCTTGCGGATCTCGCACTCAGCCACGATGAGGTACTGCTGGGTGGTCTTGAGCCCGTAGGGGTTCCAACTGGTGCCGGCGCCTGTGCCATAACCGCCGATGCAGGTATAAGGAAGGCCATACATGGAGAAGCCCATGCCCGCCATGGGGGAAGGAACCATCAGCATGTCGGAAGGCATCCGGACCAGGGCGGAATGGCCAGCCTCCAGCCCCGCCTCACATTCGGGTGTGCGCAAGGGGTTGAATATGAGCTGCGTGTAAGTGTGGAAGATGTCCTCTTCACATGCGAAGGGTATGCGGTTGACGCAAGGCTTACCTGCCTTCAACTGGGTATAAGCCGCCGACCAGTAGTCCGTGATTGCGCCGTTGGCCTCGATGGATGCCTTCGCCGCGGCTTCAGCCTCATCGAAATGCTGCATGGCCATCAAGGCCATGGCCTTGATCGCATAAGGGCAAGCCTTGGACCAGCGGGCCTGGTTGATGTTCTTCAGCGGCAGGGCATTGGTCTCGATCGCGGCATCGCAGTCGGCGACGATCTGGTCGTAGACCTGCTTCACCGTCCATTTCTCCGGAGGGATGGAAATGTCCCAGTCTTCCATCAGATACGGGATACCCGGGGTGGTTTCTGCCGTCGCGGGGTTGTAGGCGGCGGCGTACTTGTTGACCAGCAGGAACTGGGCCCAGGCGCGCAGACAGAGGGCCTCCGCCTTGATCTGCTTCACCTTGGCCGCGTCGCCGGTCGCGAAGTCCACGGAAGCCAGGATGGGGTTGGCGATCTGTCCCACATAGCCATACAGATCGTCATAGTCGGTGTCCGACTTGGTCAACTCGGCCATACGCTCCACATACTCCTCCCTCCAGAACACGATGATCGAAAGACGGCTGGGAGTAGGCTGCGAGAGCATGTTGACAAGACTGGAATTGCCACAGACCAGGTCCCCGGTCAGGTGGTACATGTCAAAATTATAGTAATCCCTGAACTCGGCGTTCAGCAGCAGTTCCAGATCATCGGCGGAAGATAGCATGTTCATGCCCTTGGGCTTGAGGTCGGTGAAGTCGGCGCAGGACGCCAGCAAGAGGCATGCAGCAACAAGAATGAATATCTTTTTCATGGCGGTACTGTCTTAGAAGTTGATGTGAAGACCGAAAATGTAGGAACTCCTCAGCGGGATGCCTCCGGTTTCGGGATCGAACAAGGCGTTCTTGGCATAATAGCTCATCTCCTTGCCCGGACGGAAAGCGGTCCAGACCGGAGGAAGGTTATCCACCTGGAACTGGAGGTTGACCCGGTCGGCCTTGATGGCGCGGGCCCACTGCTGGGGCAGCTCGTAGCCGAAGACAATGTTGCGGATCTTGAGGAAGGAAGCGTTACGCACGCTGATGTCACTGTGGTTGGGTTCGCCGGTCGAAGGAGCGGCGATGGATGTGCTGGCGTAGCGGCCGATACCCGGAGTGAGGGTCTTGTTCTCCGGTGTCCAGGCATTGGCGAAATAGCTGGGCAGGGCGGTGTTGTTGCCGATGCCCGAGACTTCATCCTCGATGAGGGCGCGCATGCTGTGGCCGCCGTAGTAGGCCATCAGGATGCTCAGGCTGAAACCGTTCCAGACAAAACGGTTGTCCAGGCCGGCGATCACGACAGGTTCGGTCTGGCCGGAATAGACCAGGACCTCCACAGGTTGTCCCTGCGCGCCGGTAAGGACGCTCTTTTGGCCGGTCTCCTCGTTGACCTTGCCATACCACATCGTCTTACCCCTGGAATCCGCCGCATCGCTGATGCCGGCGAACTCATAGCTCCACAGGGCACTGGTCGGATAGCCGACCACGTAGGGATTGCTGAAGCGCTGGTAGGCCTGGATGGCGGGATTGTCGACGTTGGTGATCTTGTTGTGGTTGACCGCGAAGGTCACAGTGCTGCTCCAGCCGAAGTCGCGGCGGCGTTTCTCACGGATCCAGTCACCGGTGAAGAGCAATTCGACACCATGGTTGGTCATATCGGCCGAATTGACGAACATCTTGGTGAATCCGACCGTGGGATCGAGGGTCTTGTAAGAGAAGAGGTCGAGGCCGCGCTTGCGGTAGTAGTCGAGGGATCCGCGGAAGCGGTTGTCCACGAAGGAGAAGTCGAGACCGACGTTGACGGTGCGGGTCTGCTCCCAGCGGAGGTTGGGATTGGCCGGGCTCTCGATGTATCCGTACGGCAGGCCGGTCAGGGTATTCAGCTCATCGCTCTTGGCGGTCATGTAGCTGGTGGCTCCCTGGTAGATGTTACCGGTAATACCATAGCTGAGACGCAGCTTGAGGATGTCGATCCAACCGGCGGCTTTGCCGAATTCCTCCTCGCCGATGTTCCAGGCCACGCCGGCGGACCAGAGCGGACGGCCGCGGAGCTTCACGTTCAGGCCATAAACGTCGGCGTAATCCTTTCGGAACGATCCGAACAGGTTGTAGCGCCGGTCGTAGGTATAGGTGAAGTTGGCATAGGCGGAAGCATAGCGGTGATGCTGCTCCATGATGGGGCTCATGTTGCCGTCGATATAGGGCAGGTAGACGTTGTAGTAAACCGGGTAGGATGAGGTCGAGGTCTTCATGAACGAAGGACTGTTCTCCATCTGGCTCAGGGCGCCGAAATCCACCAGCTGGGTGGCGGCGTTCTGGAGCTGGTCGTCATAACCCAGCATCAAGCTGCGGGTACCGGCGTAGAGGGTCTCGCGGAATTCCGTACCGGCCAGGGCCACGATCTCATGCTTGCCGAAAGTCCCCGAGTAATTGACCTGGCCGCGGGCGGTCCAGTAGCGGCCGTCCATGTTGGTCACGTTGCGGAAGCCGCCGGTCTCCGGCGTATGGTAAGTCGCCTTTCCGGTATCGGGGTCGATCTCCTTGTAGGCATTGTAGAACAGACGGGCGACATAACTCTCCTGGTTGGCCTGCCAGTCCGTGGTACGGTGGTCCGTCTCATAGACGAGTTGGGCGTTGGCCGTCAGTCCCTTGACGATCTTGAAGAGCAGGTCTCCGTGATAACGCATGTACTGGCGGGACGTGCTCTCCACGTTGTTGTAGTATTCATCCGTCAGGTTGATGCCCAGCTCCTTGTAGACCCCGCCTTCGGTGTTGTCCCGGTAGAGGTTGGTGCCCAGCAGGCGCACGGAGCCGTCATCGTTGGTCAGGGACTCGTAGGCCGGATAAGACCAGGGGCTGTAAGTGCCGCCGGAACCCTTCTGACGACGTTTCCCGTAGATGCCGTTGACGGAAGCCGTGGCGGTGAGCCAGGGAGCCACGTCATAGGAACCCTTGTAGCTGACCGACATCTGGTTGTCGAAGCTGTTGATGGTACCGGCGTTGTCGGTACGGTAGTTCACGACGAAACTGCTCTGGGACTTGTCGCTGCGGCTGCGCAAGGCCATGTTGTACTGCTGGATCAGCTGGCGGCGATAGACGGCGTCGCCGAATTCCTTTGCGAAGTTGTTGTTTCCGAGCTTGCTGCAGATTTGATCCACCTGGGCCTGCGTATACTCCCCTTTCGCCAGCTTGTAGTAGGCATAGCGGATGGGGGAAATACGGTTGATGTGGTCGGTCAGGCTGGTCTCGATCGACGAAATCGGATCCGCCACCTCTTCGGGTGTGAAGAAATAGTATTTGTAATAGTCGCGCTCCACCTTGACCTGCTGCTCCGGCGTCAGGTAAAAGTTGGCACCGTAGTCCAGGTTGACGTTCTGGTAGACCGTGATGTTGGAAGAGAAGTCCACGTCGACGCGGCCCTTCTCGCGGGCGCTCTTGGTGGTGATGACGATGATACCGTTGGAAGCGCGGGCGCCATAGATGGCCGCCGCGGCGGCATCCTTCAGGACGTTGACACTTTCGATGTCATAGGGGTTGAGGTCGTCGATGTCGCCTTCGATCGGCAGGCCGTCCACGACCAGCAGCGGGCTGGACTCGGCATACATGGAACTGACGCCACGGATGGTGAGCTTGCCACCATAGGTCGACAGACCGGCGACGCGGCCTTCCAGGTTCTGCAACAGGCTGGGGCTGTAGCGTTCCTCGAGGGCGCGGGCGTTCACGGTCGCGATGGCGCCGGTCACCTTCTTCATCTGGATTTCCTGGTAACCGGTCACGACCGATCCTTCCAGGAAAACGCGGTCGGGGGCCATCTGCACGTCGAGGCGTGTGCGGCCGCCCAAAGATTCGGTAAAGGTCTCCATCCCCAGGAAGGAGACTTCGATCTCAGCCTTGGCAGGGTTCTTCACCGAGAGGGAGAAGTTGCCGTCCTCGTCGGCGATGGCGTAGGTGTTCTCCGTCAGGTTGCGGACGGCGGCACCGGGGACCGGATCACCGTTCTGGTCGGTGATGCGTCCCTTGACCTGGACGGCTCCTTTGCCGGCCTGGTCCCATTGTGCGCCGGCGGGCTCGGACCCTCCGGCGGGATTCCCGGCAAGGACGGGCTGCGCCGCGAAGGACAGCAACGCCCATGCGAGAACGGTTCCCATAAGGAACTTGGAAACTAGTTGTTTGGACATAGTGAAAGTATTGGATTGTGAATGAATAAACCTGAATAAAAATACAAAACTAACTAAACCGAGCGCCAAGTTAACGAATAAATACCCAAAAAGCAAATTATACAAATATTTTATGAATTTCGGGGAAAAAGCAGTACCTTTGCAAGCTATACCACGCAAACGAAAAAACAGCATACTTATGGCAACCAAGAAAATCGACAAGCAGGCTCTTCAGAAAGAGAAAATCGAAGAGACCGTTTCCAAGACCGAACAGTTCTACAACGAGAACAAGAAAACCATTTGGGGATGCATCCTCGCGGCGGTCGTGATCGCCCTCGGCGTCCTCGCCTACAACCAGTTCTACCTGAAGCCCCGCATCGCGGAAGCCCAGGAGCAGGCTTATTCGGCCGAGGCCGCGTTCCGCAACGGCAACTTCGAGCTGGCCCTCAACGGCGACGGCAACAACTACGGCTTCTCCCAGGTCATCGACGAGTACGGCAAGAAGGCCGGCAAGGCGATGTATCTCTATGCCGGCGAGTGCGCCCTGAACCTCAAGGACTATGACGCCGCCATCGACTACCTCAAGAAGTACAAGGGCAAGGACCAGATCCTCGCCGCCCGCGCCCAGGCATGCCTCGGCGACGCCTATGCGGGTCTTGAGCAGTATGAGGAAGCCGCCGCACAGTTCGAGAAGGCCGCGGCCCTCTCCGACAACATGTTCGCCGCCGGTTATCTCCTGAAGGCCGGTGTCACCTACGAAGAGCTGGGCGACAAGGACAAGGCCCTCAAGTGCTACGAGACCGTCAAGGACAAGTATCCCCAGTCCATGGAGGCCTACGAAATCGACAAGTACATCAACCGCATCAAATTCGCCGAATAATCATGGGAAGAGCGTTTGAGTTCCGCAAGGAAAGGAAGATGAAGAGATGGGGCCACATGGCCCGCGTCTTCACCAAACTCGGAAAGGAAATCACCATCGCCGTCAAGCAGGGCGGTCCGGACGTGACCGGCAACCCCCGCCTGCGCGCCCTCATGGCCGAGGCCCGTGCCGAATCGATGCCCAAGGAAAACATCGAACGCGCCATCAAGAAAGCGACCGACAAGAACCTCGGCGACTTCAAGGAGATCGTCTACGAGGGCTACGGTCCCTACGGCATCGCCTATCTCGTGGAGACCGCCACGGACAACAACACGCGCACCGTCGCCAACGTCCGCAGCTACTTCTCCAAGTGCGGCGGCTCGCTGGGCACCAGCGGTTCGGTCAGCTTCATGTTCGACCATAAGTGCGTCTTCCGCATCGCGGAGAAAGACGGCATGGACCTCGAAGAAATGGAGCTCGAAATGATCGACTACGGCGTGGAAGAGCTCTTTGAGGAGGTCGAATACGACGAGGACGAGAACGAGAAGAAGAGCATCGTCATCTACGGCGACTACACGGCCTACGGCGCGATCCAGAAGTACATCGAGGAGAACGGCTACGAGCTGATCTCCGGTGGCTTCGAGCGTCTCCCGAACGTCGACCTGAAGGAGGTCACCCCCGAGCAGCGCGCCACGCTGGACAAGCTCACCGAGCTGCTGGAGGACGATGAGGACGTCACCCACGTCTACAACACGATGAAGCCGGAAGAGTAGTTTTCCGATCGGTTGAACCTAAGGACGGATCCGCAATGCGGGTCCGTCTTTTTTTGTATAATATTTATTTGTATCTTTGTGGGATTAAAGGAAAACATCAACGCATGAGTATCCAACGGCAGAAAATAGCGGACCTGGTCGAGCGCCGCGCCACCGCCGCCCTGGGTGGCGGACGGGAGCGGATCGACGCCCAGCATCGGAAAGGCAAGATGACCGCGCGCGAGCGCCTCTCGCTCTTGCTGGATGAAGGCAGTTTCGAAGAATTCGACATGTTCGTGCAGCACCGCTGCACCAATTTCGGGATGGAGCGGCAGCATTTCGACGGCGACGGCGTCGTCACCGGGCAGGGCACGATCAGCGGACGGCTCGTCTATGTGTTCGCGCAGGACTTCACCGTGAGCGGCGGGTCCCTGAGCAAGACGATGTCCGAGAAGATCTGCAAAGTGATGGACATGGCCATGCGGAATGGCGCCCCCGTCATCGGGCTCAACGACAGCGGCGGCGCCCGCATCCAGGAGGGCATCGACGCCCTGGCCGGCTACGGCGAGATCTTCGAGCGCAACATCCTCGCTTCCGGCGTGATCCCCCAGATCAGCGGCGTGTTCGGCCCCTGCGCCGGCGGAGCGGTTTACTCCCCCGCCCTGACCGACTTCACCCTGATGGTCCGCGATTCGTCCTATATGTTCCTCACCGGCCCCGGCGTCGTCCGGCAGGTGACCGGAGAGAGCGTCAGCCAGGAGGACCTGGGTGGCGCCTCGGTCCATGCGACCCGGAGCGGCGTGGCCCATTTCGCCGCTGACGACGAGCGCGAGGGCATCGCGATGATCAAGGAGCTGCTTTCCTTCCTTCCCCAGAACAACCTGTCCACGGCGCCGGAGCTGCCGACCGAAGACCCGGTCGGCCGGACCGACGACGCGCTGGACGAAATCATACCCGACAGCCCCAACAAGGCATACGACATGCACGCCGTCATCGGGAGCATCGTCGACGACGGCCATTTCTTCGAGGTCCACGGGGAGTTCGCCCGCAACATCATCGTCGGTTTCGCCCACATGGGCGGCCAGAGCGTCGGCATCGTGGCCAACCAGCCCTCGGTGCTGGCCGGCGTACTGGACATCGGCGCTTCCCGCAAGGCGGCCCGTTTCGTGCGTTTCTGCGACGCCTTCAACA
>JAEEGG010021084.1_pt1 | contig 12972 bp, 6 predicted proteins | sample 9134161 | NCBI WGS metagenome assembly JAEEGG01 (sample SAMN16246543, study PRJNA631951) | gut metagenome | biome: gut microbiome; feature: rumen; material: CR-attached | host: Bos | place: Iran: Karaj | collected 2018-10
AGGTACACAAAGATCAGATGGAAGCTCATGGCTGCATTCGTTCTGCCCGTGATCCTGATCGTCGTCGTTGGTCTTGTTTCTTATAACATGGCTTCCGAAACAGTTATCAGCAAGTGTAACCTCAGCGTTTCGAGTACCATGTCGGCTACGGACAAGTACTTAAAGCTCATGCTCACATCCGTTAAGAACAAGGCGGCTACCCTTTCCACGGATGCTGACGTTACAAACTATTACTACAACCTCTACGATCGTAACATTACGGATCCGACAACCAAGAAAGCATACAACTCTACATACAACTCCATGGGCGGCTACATCAAGCAGACCGATTACCTTGAGGATTATTACATCCTTTGTAATCAGGGAAGGCCCACATTCTCCTACAAGAAGACTGAGGCGCAGACAAGAACTGCCACACCCGAGATGTTCATCCCTTACTGGAACACCGAAGAAGCAAAGCCTTTTGCCGAAGGTAAGAGTGCTTTCTGGACACTTTCTCATCCCTTCATCGATGAAACCTTCTGGGGTGAGCCCGATTCGTATTGCATGACCTTCGTCAGACTCATGAAGAATAAGGACGGTATCATCGCTTTTGATATCAAGAAGGACAGCATGCATTCGACACTCGGAGGCACCGGCCTCGGTGACGGAAGTATCGTAGGTCTCGTATTTAACGATCACGAAGAGCTTAATGTTTCGCAGTCGCTCGATAAGGAAGGTAATATCGTAGCCGGTGAGATCATGAACGATGTGGTGTTCAATGACCCTAATCTCTCCGAATATGTTATGAATGCCGAACTCGACGGTGTTACGACCGAGATCAGCTACGACGGAGACACATATCTTTTCTACAGGTCGGCACTCGGTGATTCGGACATCATCCTTTGTGCGCTTGTTCCCGAAGAGAACCTTGCTTCGGAGCTTACCACGATCAGGATCATCACCTTCGTGTTCGTGCTCGTAGGTGCCGCAGTCGCACTCGGAACCGGAATGCTCATCTCCTCGGGTATCGCCAGAACCTTGAAGAGAGCATGTATCAACCTTGCCAAGGTTGCAGACGGTGACCTTTCTCAGGAGTTCGTTACAGAGCGTACGGACGAGATCGGACAGCTCACCGACACCATTGACAAGACGGTACTCGGTATCCACTCGATCGTTGAGGACGTTACCAGGTTCAGTGAGGAAGTCAACACTTCGTCGGCACGAGTTGCCAAGACGAGCAAACGTCTTGTTTCCTCCATGAAGGTCGTTTCCGGATCGCTCGGCGACGTTTATTCACAGGTTCAGGGTCAGGCTGTCGATACCGACACCTCGGCTGAGAAGATGGCCATCCTTTCAAGACGTATCGATGCCATCAATGATAATACCCGACAGATCGATGCAACCGTTGACAGAACGGTCGACATCTCCGAGAAGGGTCGAAAGACTATCGCGAGTCTTAACGAACAGAACAGCAGGACCACAGACAATATCAACCATCTCGTTACCGATATCGACAGCGTTGTCAAGAAGGCTATGGGTATCTCGAAGATCACCGAGACCATGAACGAGATCGCCGAACAGACCAACCTCCTTTCACTCAATGCTTCGATAGAGGCAGCACGTGCGGGAGAGCAGGGACGCGGATTCTCGGTTGTTGCGGAAGAGATCCACAAGCTTGCCGACGAATCCATCAAGGCAGGCGAGCAGATCAACATGATCATTGCCGAGATCAACGAGAGCACTCAGAACGCCGTAAGCTCGGCTAAGATGACCAACAAGCTCGTTGCCGACCAGAGCAGGATCCTTATCGAGACCAACTCCGTATTCGGACAGATCAATGATTGCATCGATGAGATGGCTAACCAGCTTGAACTGATCATGAGACAGCTCCATGAGATGACAAGCGACAAGGACGCAGTTTCTTCATCGATCAAGAATATAGTTGATGTTGCGGCCCGTGTTTCGGAGGCAACCAAGGATCTCGGAACGCAGGTTGAGGATCAGGTTCGAATGATGGAGATCCTTGCCGACAAGACGGCCGGTCTGAGTACACAGGCTACGGAGCTCAATCAGAACATGGAAAGCTTCATACTTTGATACTGACAGGAAACACAGATTGTTTTTCAGGCTCAGGATTCTTCCTGAGCCTTGATTGTTGAATAGGGCGGATTTACCGGGGAACAAACATACAAGAGGAGATTTAAGGTTTTGGGAAAGTACCTGTACATTGCGGAGAAACCGAGCGTGGCGGCTGAATTTGCCAAGGCTCTCGGAACGAATTTTACGAAGCGTGACGGCTACATGGAGTCGCCGGATGCGGTAGTGACATGGTGTGTCGGACATCTTGTCACGATGACATATCCGGAGGGCTACGATCCCGCGCTCAAGCGCTGGGCTTTTAACACACTTCCGTTCATACCGGATGAGTTTAAGTATGAGATCATCCCCGCTGTGGCCAAACAGTTCAATATAGTAAAGGGACTCTTAAACAGGGCCGATGTGGAACGTATCTACGTCTGCACCGACTCGGGACGAGAGGGAGAGTACATTTACAGGCTTGTCGATATGATGGCGGGAGTACCTGCCGAGCGGGATAAGCGTCGTGTATGGATCGATTCGCAGACGGAGGAAGAGATCCTGCGCGGCATCAGGGAAGCCAAGCCGCTTTCCGCTTATGACGATCTCTCGGACGCTGCCTATCTCCGTGCAAAAGAAGACTATCTGATGGGCATCAATTTCTCACGTGTGCTCACTCTCAAGTACGGTAACGGTATCAGCAAAGGTGAGAAGCGTAGTGCGATCTCGGTCGGACGTGTCATGACCTGCGTCCTCGGAATGGTGGTCAGGCGCGAGCGCGAGATCAGGGATTTTGTGAAGACTCCTTTTTACAGGGTCATCGCAACACTTGATGTCGGCGGAAGTCCTGTCGATGCCGAGTTTAAGGCGGTGGAGGGCTCGCGGTATTTCGGCAGTCCGAAGCTCTATAAGGACAACGGCTTCCTCGATGAGAAGGACGCTCAGGAACTCATCGACACCGTGAGCGGTTCAAAGGCAGTCATCACCTCGCTCGAAAAGAAGAAGGAAGTCAAAAAGCCGCCCCTGCTTTTTAATCTCGCGGAGCTTCAGAACGAATGCTCGAGATTGTTCAAGATCAGCCCCGACGAGACTCTTGCGATCACGCAGGAGCTTTATGAAAAGAAGCTTGTAACGTACCCCAGAACCGATGCGAGAGTGCTTTCTACAGCTGTAGCAAAGGAAATAGTCAAGAATATTAGCGGCCTCAAGAGCATCGGACAGTTTGCACCCTTTGCTCAGAAGATACTTGACGAGGGAACTTATAAGGGCCTGGCCAAGACCAGGTACGTCAACGACAAACAGATCACGGATCACTACGCGATCATCCCCACGGGACAGGGATTCTCGGCGCTTGCCTCGCTTAAACCCCTTGCGGGCCGTGTTTATGAGCTCATCGGCAGGAGGTTCCTCGCTATCTTCTTCCCGCCGGCGACTTACAGAAGGATCTCACTTGCCACCGATATAAACGGCGAGTGCTTCACTGTTTCTCTTAAGGCTCTCGAGGATGAGGGATTCCTTTCCGTGTATCCCTTTGCGGCGGGCAAAAAGACTTCCGAGGGGAAGGCAAAGAACGGCAAACAGGAAGACGTCTCCGACACGGAAGGCGCAGCAGCGGGCGAATCCGCGGGCGAAGAGCAGGACACCGAAGTCGGAGTCGGAAGTATCGAGGCGGTGAGTGCGTTAAAGAAAGGACTCGAGCTTGATGTCACGGATCTGAAGATCAAGCCGGGAGAGACTTCACCGCCCAAGCGTTACAACTCGGGATCCATGATACTTGCCATGGAGAACGCGGGGCAGCTGATCGAAGACGAAGAACTTCGTGCACAGATCAAGTCGAGCGGTATCGGTACAAGCGCCACCAGAGCCGAGATCCTCGGAAAGCTTTTCAAGATCGGGTACATGTCCCTCAACAAGAAGACTCAGATCATCACGCCCACACTTCAGGGCGAGCTCATCTACGAGGTCGTCAACGCAAGTGTTCGCGCGCTCCTCAACCCGGAGCTTACAGCCAGCTGGGAGAAGGGACTCTCAAAAGTTGCGGACGGTGAGATCTCTCAGGAGGAGTACATGCTCAAACTCAGGGATTTTGTGCAGAAGAGGACGGATGCGGTCAAGAACTCCGGACCGATCCCGCAGCTCTCTCACAATCTCCGCGTGATCGAAACGATATACGCATCGCAGGGTACCAAAAACAAGTAAATGTTGCTAAATTCTGATAATATGATACAATTTAGCTATAATCACGGAATGACTGATCATATCGGTTTTTTGTGCGATAATCATGTGAGGATTCACAGAACGAGGGCACTATTAGTTTTTTGGGAGGTTTTTTATGCCGGACTTCAGAAGATCGGAGAGAATTTCTATAAGTCGGGCGATCCCCGGGATGGAGCTTGCCAAGGATATCTATTCCAGAAGCAATCAGGTCATCCTTAACGCGGGATCTATTCTTGATGCAACCAAGATTTCAAAGATCATGTTCTACAGCATCGACACCATCTGGGTTTATCCAATGCCGGGTGCGAGCACGGCTCCCGAAACCCTGTCCCAGCAGCTTAAAAACAGTGTCGAGTTCAGAGAGTTCTCCAAGAGGTACGACGAGACAGTTACAGTCCTTAAGGATTCCTTTGTCAGGATCATGGCCGATGAAGGTGAGCTTGACGAGGATCTCCTTCTCAACGAAGTCGATACCATCATCAACGAATGTGGCGGCAAAGCGAGGATCTTCGGAATGCTCCACTGCATCCGTGACTACGACGAGCTTACATACATGCACAGTGTCAACGTGGCCATCGTTTCGAACTGTTTCGGCAGATGGCTCAACATGTCCGATGACGACATCAGACAGCTCACGCTTGCCGGTCTTTTACATGACATCGGCAAGACAGCGATCCCCAAGGAGATCCTCCTTAAACCCGAGGCACTCACCGTTGACGAGTACAACATAGTCAAGAGACACACGCTTCTCGGTTACGACATGCTCAAGGACAAGTCTATCGATGACAGAGTCAAGATGGTTGCCCTTCAGCACCATGAGAGAGCGGACGGAAGCGGCTATCCCTTCGGCAAGACGGCGGAGCAGCTTGAGTCCTTCTCAATGATCGTATCGATCGCAGATGTGTACGACGCACTCACATGTGATCGTGTGTACAGAAGCAGGATCTGTCCTTTCGCCGTTATACAGAGCCTTGAAGGAACGGAGCGACTCAAGTACAACCCGCAGTACCTTATCCCGCTTCTCGCCAACATCACCGAAACATACATGAATCATTCTGTCAGACTTTCGGACGGTTCGGTCGGAAAGATCGTTCTCATGAACAGATCCGAGCTCTCGAAGCCCATAGTGCAGGTTGATGATATCTTTGTGGACCTTTCGAGGGAGCGTAATATCAACATAGAGGAGATCATCTGAAGATGCAGCTGACAGGAGCACAGATAATAATAGAATGTCTTAAAGAGCAGAGGACGCAGACCCTGTTTGGTTATCCCGGGGGAACGGTCCTTTCTGTTTATGATGCGCTCCGTGAGCGCGGCGACGGGATCCGTCACATCCTCACGACACACGAGCAGGGTGCTGCGCATGCAGCGGATGGTTACGCGCGTGCGACGGGCAGGACGGGTGTCTGCCTCGTGACTTCAGGCCCCGGAGCGACCAATCTTGTAACCGGTATAGCCACGGCATACATGGATTCTTCGCCCGTAGTGGCGATCACGATCAACGTCCCGGTAGGGAGTCTCGGACGTGACAGCTTCCAGGAGATAGACATCGCGGGCATCACGATGCCCGTCACAAAGCACAACTTCATAGTTAAGGACATTTCGCAGCTCGCCGACGTGATCAGACGGGCTTTCAGAGTTGCGGCTTCGGGGCGTCCCGGCCCCGTGCTTGTTGATATCGCGAGGGATGTTACGGAGAACGTTTTTGAATATGAGCCTGTGACTGTGGCTGCGAGCGCAGAGCAAGAGTACCCCGGATTCACTTCGGCGGTGGGCAGGATCGCCACGGCTTTCATTCATGCCAAAAGGCCCGTCATCGTAGCCGGTGGCGGATGCATCAGAAGCGGAGCGGGAGAGTCTCTTTCCGGATTCGTAAAGGAGTTCGGTATCCCTGTCGTTGACACGATGATGGGCAGGGGCGCGATCCCGGGAAGCTCGCCCTGTTCGCTCGGGATGGGCGGAGAGTACGGAACAAGGGCCGCGGCCCGGGCAATGAGTGAGTGTGACCTGATGGTCGCTGTGGGATGCCGCTTCAGCGACAGACTGACGGGAGAGAACTGCGAGTTTTTGGGAAAATGCAAGATCGTTCATATAGACATTGACAAGGCAGAGCTCAACAAGAACGTGTGTGCCGATATCGCGCTTCAGGCCGATGCGGACAGGTTCTTTAAGGCGATCCGTGCGACTCTTAAGAAGAGGTCGGCGGGCAAGACTCCCGATTACAAAAAGTGGATGAAGTCCCTTACGGAGACAGAGGCCTCTGACGCTTATATCACCGGTCGGGGTCTTCCGGATGACACTTTACTCACCGGAGATATCGTAGCGAAGGTAGCCGGCGAGGAAGCCGGAAGCGAAGCGATCTTCGTTACCGAAGTGGGCGAGTGCCAGATCAGCGCCGTCAATGCGATCAGCTACGAGCGTCCCGGCAGTCTTATCACATCCGGCGGACTCGGGACCATGGGATTCGGACTCGGAGCGGCGATCGGAGCGAAGGCCGGATGTCCCGGCCGAAAGGTCATCAATTTTGCGGGCGACGGGTCGTTCCGTATGAACATGGCTGAGATCATGACGGCAGTGACGAATGAGCTGCCCGTTATAGAGATAGTGTTTGACAACGGAATCCTCGGTATGGTCCACACCATGCAGAAGGAGAGGTTCGGGGGCCGCTACGTGGCAACGGAGCTCGACGACACCTTTGATTATGTGGGGCTGGCAAGAGCCATGAAGGCACGTGCGCACGACTGCCGTGATGTAAAAGAATTAAGGGCCGCCCTTCGGGAAGCCCTTAAAGATAAGAAACCTGATGTTCATGTTATAGTTTGTCATCTGACCTGACTTTTTGTCGGGTCTTCTTTATCACGGGATCCCGGCTGACAATCGTTTGTTTCGGATCTTGATCGCCGGGTCGATGTTGTATTGTTTAAAATCATCCGGGAATCTCATCCGGATCGTCCGGAACGGGAGCTTCGGCGTTCTCAATGGCTTCCTGTGCTTCGAGAGCCGCAAGCTCTTCGGGAGGAAGATCACGCGGACCCATGTGAGGAGTGGGCTCGGGGGCCTGAGCGGGCTCGCCGCTCATGTTCCTCTGCCAGAAAGCAAGGAGATCTTCGTCGCTCTTAAGGGCCTCGTTGATCTCCTTTTGGGTTGAGGAGATCAGAGCCGTAACATCGGCATCACTGCGGAGCTTGACAAGCTCGTCGTGAGTGGAGTTCTGGATCTCTCCCATAAAGATCAGGGGGTCGCCCATCTCGTCGTACTGGATCAAAAGCTCGTCAAGCGAAAGCACGGGAGTGTCGATCGTGACGATATCCATGTAGTATCTGACATAGCAGACAAGATCGATCTCGCCGACTCCTTTCTTGGTATAACATGTGATGTCGGTAAAGGCTGTGACAGCTGAGGTCTTGGCCTGGATCTCATCCATGTTGATGTAGGAGATATCGGTAACGAGATTTCTGAATGCTTCTTTATCTACCTCGAGCTTGGCGTCGTAGTAGCTCTTGATGAGATCGTGAATCTCGGGATACGCCTCTTCGAGCAGGATGTTGGGCTCCGGAGTGGGCGTGGGGGTCGCGGTTATCACAGCAACGGGTGCAGCCGGTGCTACCTGAACCTTACTAGGGGTGTCCATCGAACCGGAAACGTGGAATCCGCCGGAACTGATCTGAAAGGTGCTCAGTCCGATCATCATGATCCCGGTGAAGAGGATTATGGACATTCGTTTGTAAACCTTCATAGCAAATCCTTAATCTAAGCCTCCGTCTGACAACGAGCAAAACCGCGCGGGGGAACGGCCTCGGAGGCTGGCGGTCGTTCGGCGCTTCACGAAAACAAAACACATCATACCACAAATTTTCGAAAATAGCAAGTCCGGCCCGAAACGCCCTCCGGACAGCACGAATCTATTGAGAAAATGCCGATTTTGTAGTATTATATAAGTTACGGATTTTGTGTCCGGGACCCGTGAAACCATAACTTCCCCAGAGGAGTATTTGATGGAAAATCTGCTTGAAAACATTCTGTTCGCGACAGCGCTTTGTGACATAGTGTTTGCGGTGAACATGCTAATGGGCGAGCGACGAAAGCTTCGCAGCAACAAGCTCTTTGCGGCCTATGCGATCGCCGGCGCGATATGGAGCTTTTGCTTTGCTACGCTGATCACGCAGGAGAACGAAGAAACAGCTTATCTTCTGCGTTGTATCGGTATGTTCGGCGTGTTCATGAGCCTTATCCTTCTGGCCATACTGATATTGGGCTGGGTCGACATCAAGCAGTCGGTCAAAAGTATCATCAAGATCTTTGCCATGAGCTTCCTGATCATCTATCCTTTCAACATCAGGCGTGAGAGCGTAACGTTTTACCGCACGCCGTGGGGGATGTCATATACATTTAATTTTGATTTCTTCGGACTCCTTTATGTGATCATAACGATCGTCTTTTCGATCATCTATTTTGCTATGGTCTTCAAGCTCCTTTCAAAAAAGAGCTCTCCGAGGAACAGATTCATCGGGAAGAGAGTGTTTATCGCTCTTGGCGGACTCGTGCTCGGAAATATCTTCGATACTATCCTTCCGAGCCTCGGTTACGTGGCGATACCACTGAGCACATACTTCCAGTTTATCTGTACGGTCTGCATCTATACGATCGCCGTGGCGGTGGACGAGTCACAGCTGACACAGGCCAATGCCGGCAAGTACATCTTCCACCTCGTCAGTACTTCGATGCTCATCTACGACAACAACAAGGTCCTTGTGCAGGCCAGTGAGGAGGCGGTCAGATTCCTCGGCCTTGAGGACTGTATCGGCAAGGAGCTTCCTCTCACGCAGCTTTTTAAGATCAAAGAGGACGAGCTGCCGATGTGGGAGGCGGATACCGCGAGCTTTGAAGCACCGGCGAGAGGCAACGGGAGACATTGTCTCGTTACCGTACACATCATGCGTGATGTCTTCGGTGAGAAAACAGGTAATCTTGTGAGCGTCAACGACGTCACCGAGCGCTACAGGATCATGGAAGAGTACGAAAAAGAGCGTAAGAGAGCCGACGAGGCCAACAATGCCAAGTCCGAGTTCCTTGCCAGGATGAGTCACGAGATCAGGACTCCCATAAATACCGTGCTCGGTATGAACGAGATGATAAAGAGAGAGAGTCTCGACAGGCAGATCCTTCACTACGCGGGCAATATCGAAGCAGCCGGCGAAACGCTTCTTTCCATAATCAACGACATACTGGACGTTTCGAAGGTTGAGGCGGGTCAGATGAAGATCGTGTGTGCGGAGTACGAGACGCGCACGATGTTCGAAAGCCTTATTGACATGTTTGCGCTTCGCTGCGCCGACAAAGGGCTCGAGTTTGAGACCGAGATCGACCCCAAGATCCCCGTGCGTCTCTACGGCGACGAAGTCAGGGTCAACCAGATCCTTGTCAATCTCCTGAGCAACGCGGTCAAGTACACTCACGAAGGCAAAGTCCGTCTTAAAGCAAGCGGCCGCACGCATGACAGTAAATGCGAGCTGACGCTCGCCGTTGAGGACACCGGTATCGGCATCAGCGAGGAAGATCAGAAGACACTCTTTGATCCTTTCACAAGGTTTGACGATGCGAAAAACCGCGGCATCGAAGGTACGGGCCTCGGATTGTCGATCGTGAGCTCGCTATGTGGTCTCATGGATGCCCACATAAGCGTTAAGAGCCAAAAGGGCGTGGGCAGCGAGTTTACGGTAGTCATAGATCAGGATATCATCGACCCTCAGGCAGTCGGGATCATAAACGTAAGCGAGGGAAGAGACCGTATGACCGGCGAATACAGGCCGTCGTTTACTGCAGCGGGCGCGCATATCCTTGTTACGGATGACAACAGGATGAACCTTGAGGTTATCAGGGGACTCCTCAAGAAGACGAAAGTGACCGTTGACACAGCGGGCTCCGGCGAGGAGTGCATCAGGATGATCCGCGAGAAAAAGTACGATATCGTCTTTATCGATCACATGATGCCCGGGATGGACGGCATAGAGACACTCGACGGGATCAGGAAGCTTCCCGAGGGCGAGAACAAGTCCGCGGACGCGACCTATATCATGATGACGGCCAATGCGCTGAAAGGTGCAAGAGAGTTTTATGTATCTCACGGATATGACGACTACCTCTCGAAACCGGTCGAGGCCGTCACGCTTGAAAGGATGGTGGCATCATATTTGCCTGCAAAGATGCTTGAAACAGAGACTGCAACTGACGATCTCGAGGTTGTCCGCGCCGACGACAGGGTCGAGGAATGTGCGCGCATCCTCAAAGAGTTCGGCATAGACATGTTCAAGGGACTTGAGTACACGGGCGACTTTGACGGTTATTCCGATACAGTCCGCTCCTACCTCGAGAGCTATACGGATGAGAAGAACGATCTTGAAGCGCTTCGCGAAAAGCGCGATATCGAAAACTACAGGATCCTCATCCACGGTATCAAGTCGAACGCGAGGACATTCGGCTACGACGCATTATTTGAGTACGCATATGCGCAAGAAATGGCTTGCGCGAACGGTGTGTTTGATGGTATTGTGAGCGACGGACCACGTCCCGAGGCATATCTCGATACGCTTGCGAGCGCTTTTTCGGCCGCATTCGGGTTCGATACCGCTCCTCAAGGGGGCGAAAAGCAGGGCGGAACGCTTCCCATCACGACCGATGAGATCTGGGAGACCAGAAACAGGCTCGTCGATCTTCTCGAGAACTTTGAGGAGACACGTGCGAGAGAGCTCGCAGAGAAGTTGCTCACGCATGACATCGGCAAGGAAAACGTGCAGTCCGCCACGGACATCATCAAGTACCTCAAACGCTACGACTACGACAACGCGCTCGAATGTGCGCGAAAACTCAGATAAATTCAGATATATTCAGATAAGGTAACTGTTTTATGATTAGCAACGATCAAAGACCCGAGAAAGTGATACTCGTCTGTGTCGCCACCGAGGGCAGCGAGGATCCCGAGATACTCCTCGACGAGCTTGCCGAGCTTGTGGAAACGGCCGGCGGGCAGGAGGTCGGCAGGGTGATCCAGAACAGGGAGAACGCCTCACCCGCCACGTATGTCGGCAAGGGCAAGATCGAAGAGATCGAGGCGTACGCACAGGCGCAGGGTGCGACCGGCATCGTCTGCGACGATGAGCTTTCACCGTCTCAGATGAGGAATCTCTCGGAAGCGCTTGAGCCGCTCAGAGTCCTTGACAGGACGATGGTGATACTCGACATATTTGCGGATCACGCATCAAGCAGCGAAGGCAAGCTGGAAGTGGAGCTGGCACAGCTCAAGTACAGGGCTGCCAGGATCAGAAGCCTCGCCGGAAGTTTTGACAGACAGTACGGTATGGGCATGCGCGGCCCCGGCGAAAAGAAGCTTGAGACCGACCGAAGGCTCATCAGGGACAGGATCTCGGTCCTCACAAGCGAGCTCAAAAACGTTTCGCGTACGAGGGATGTCACCAGGGCACAGAGAAGCAGGAAGAACCTTCCTCTTGTTTCGATAGTGGGCTACACAAATGCCGGGAAGTCCACACTCCTCAACAAGCTCACGGGTTCGGAGGTCCTCGAGGAGGACAAGCTTTTCGCGACACTCGATACGACGGTCAGGAACTTTGTCTCTCAGACCGGTCAGGAGATCCTTTTCTCAGACACCGTCGGGTTCATCAGAAAGCTGCCCCACCACCTTGTGGAAGCGTTCAGATCGACACTCGACGAGGCGAGGTACGCCGACATCATACTTCAGGTGGCGGATGCATCGGATCCCGAGATCAGGGCGAAGATGAGAGTCGTCCGCGACACTCTTGAGAAGCTCGGCATCAGCGACAAGCCGGTGATAACCGTTTTCAACAAGTGTGACAAGATACACCTTGTCGACCTGAGGGACCCCGAGGCCGACGCGAGCATCATGATCAGTGCGAAGACGGGCGAAGGACTGGAGCTTCTCACGGAGCAGGTCGAGAAGATCCTCTCGGAACGCAGGCATTGCTTTAACGGTATCATACCGTACACAGCGGGATCACTTGCATCCGACATCCGGACACGCGGACAGCTCCTCTCCGAGGAATATGTCCCCGAAGGCATCAAGATCAGTGCGTTTGTTCCTCCGGAACTCGCCGGCAGGCTTAAGGAATTCGAAGATTAAAACCCGTCACCCCCTACATCCGGGTCAACGACAGGTTAACACAAAGTAAAATACTCATCTATAAAGGAGACGACATATGAGATACGGCTATTTTGACGCAGAAAACAGAGAGTACGTTATCACCCGCCCCGATACCCCCACGGCATGGGCAAACTACCTCGGTTCGCCCGATTACGGTGCGATCATTTCGGGAAATGCCGGCGGCTACAGCTTTGAAAAATCAGGCGCGAACGGCAGGATCATCCGCTACAGGTTCAACGGCGTGCCGCTCGATCAGCCCGGACGTTATATCTACATCAGGGACAACGAGGACGGAGACTACTGGTCGGCTTCGTGGGCGCCTGTGTGCAAGCCTCTCGAAGACTACAAGAGCGAGTGCCGCCACGGAACGGCGTACACCCTCATCACCGGAACATATCGCGATATTGAGGCAGAGGCTCTTTACTATGTTCCCAAGGGCGCTTCCTACGAGGTCTGGAGATGCAAAGTCACCAACAAAGGTGACAAACCGAGGAACCTCTCGGTTATAGGTTACTGCGAGTTTG
>JAEEGG010021087.1_pt1 | contig 12969 bp, 11 predicted proteins | sample 9134161 | NCBI WGS metagenome assembly JAEEGG01 (sample SAMN16246543, study PRJNA631951) | gut metagenome | biome: gut microbiome; feature: rumen; material: CR-attached | host: Bos | place: Iran: Karaj | collected 2018-10
GTCCATGTAGTGTGTATAATGTCTGGCGGCGAGACAAGTCTGCAACTGCATAGTCGATAGAGAGTAAGGAACTTCCAGTGTAAACAATGTTGACATCAGGATAATTGTCGTATATGTTCTTCAAGGCAAGTTGCCATTGTGCATATCGGTGTACCTCGTCAAGGTAAATCCTATGCAGACCATGTTGATAGGCCCAGTCGATTAAGTCAAACAGAGAATGATTGGAAAACCAAAAGTCATCCAATGAGGCATAAATAACTTGGTCAATGTCCTCATAATTTTCTAAAATATGTTGTAGCATCAGCGTAGTTTTTCCAACCCCCCGAGCCCCTTTGATACCAATTATTCGGACATCCCAGTTGATTTGGTTATATAAATACCGCTTGAATTGAAGCGATATTTTATTAATTTTACGATGATAATTGTCTATAAGTATACTAATATCATTTTCTTCCATGATTATTTGATATTGATTTCCAAAGTGCAAATATACGAATTATATTTTAATGTATAAAAGTATTGTGAAAAATTATATTTTCAAATATAAAAATAATTGTTTATTATGTATTTTGGCAGATAAAAGGTAGAGGATATCTCTTTCGATATCTTCTGTTATGTGTTGTATAGAGGAGTTAATCGATAAGATGCGGTAAGAATCGGTAAAATGCGGTAAGAATCGGTACGGGCGTGGGTGGAAATATGTACCTTTGCAATCGAAAATAGGAGGGTGTCTGTTGAAGGGTACTTTGAAATACTGGAACTTGGTTGATTTGGGAATAAAGGAAGCCCCGTTGGCGGTGGCGGGGCTTCTTTGAAAAAGGATGACGGGATTGATTTAGAATATGCTCCAGGGTTGGATGCCGAGGATGTCGGCAATGATTTGGATGGAGCGTGTCTGGAAGTAGATGGCACCGGTCTCGTGGGCGGGAAGGATGGGGGAGCTGCCGTAGTCGGCTGTGTCGAGGGTGATGTTGGTGGCACCGTGGTTGGTGAGGAATTGGTAGAGGTTGACGGTGTTGATGGGTGGGACGGTGTTGTCCTGGGTGTTGTGGAAGAGATAGATGGGTTCGGTGCTACGGGGTGTCCAGCCGTGGCAGAGGTTGTCGGTCTCCATTGCAGCCAGCATGCTATGTGAGAGGTCGGTCTCGAGGTCGAGCATGGCAGGGGTGAGATAGTCGGCCATGGAATGAGCATTGATTAGGGCATCGATTTCTTGACGGGTGTATCGTTTGCTCAGAATCCATTCGTCGATGTGGCTCAGTGTGGGTTCGATGAATAGGTCGGAATAGGGGATGCCGAGGTGGCAGTACTCGTTGAAGGCCAACATGACGCTGATGACGGTGCTGGGCATGCCCATGAGGGGGTCGGAGACGAATTGGCGATAGGTTGAGGGGAGATCGTAGGGACCTGCGCCGGCGAAGGTGTAGTCGAAATGGATGTCGGGGTAGTGCTCAGCTACGAGACGGGTGATGCCCATGGCGGTCTGCCCACCTTGTGAATAACCGAAGTTGAAGAGATGGTCGTCCCAGCGGTAGCCCATGTCGGTGAGGAGCTTGCGAGCAGCGAGGAGCGCGTCGACGCTACTCTGCGCATTGACGCTAGAGATGCAATAGGCCTGATGTTTCGACTCGGTGGTGCCGAAGCCGTAGTAGTCGGCGGAGATGGTGATAAGGGGGCTGCGGGCCATGACTTTCTGTATGTTGAGTTCGCCGCGAGTGGGGCATTGGTCGGCGCGGTAGACGGTGAAGTGGCTGTAGAGGGCCAACCCCTTGGCGGGACGGTGGCGTGTGACGCTGTCGCCGAGGGAGATGGTGCCGGAGAGCTTGATGGGGTTGCCGTCGGGGTCGGTGGAGGGGTAGACGAAGTTGTAGACGGTCATGTGGTCGGCGGCATAGCGCACCGAGTCGGTGATGTAGACCTCGTCATCATTATTGACTGGCGGGTCGGGGACGGGCTCTTTGGTGCAAGCCGACAGGAGGCAGAGCAAGGTGGCGATGAGAAGGAATATACGGTGTTTCATTTTCTTGAATGCGTTAATGTGTGAATGATTGAATGCGTTAATGTGTGAATGGGTTAATGTGATAGTGCGTTAATGTGTTGGGGTGTGAATGTGTCATTTAATTTAGGGGCAGGGGGACGGAGGGCCAGCCGTAGTCTTGGAGCATGGTGACGGAAAGGTCATGTTCCTGCACGTATTGTGCCACCATGGCGAGGCGGACAGAGTCGCGTACCTCTTGGTTGCTGTTGATAGCATGGAAGTCCTCGTAGAGGTCGCCAAAGATACGTTTGGCGCTGGGCAGGTTGCGTGCGCCGTCTTCCACCTGGTCGAAAGCAACTATCTTGTAGGCATCACCGTCTTTTTCAAGAAGGAACATACCGGGATGGCTGCCCCCAGAGACGCATTTGAGTGTGTCGCCCACGATGTTGTAGTTGAACACCCACCAATCGCCCCATACTTTTATGTCGGTAGCGGTGATAACCTAGGTGGAGTCGGAAGGATCACCTGGTTCTTCGATGTTGATGACGCTATAGTTGGGAATACACACCTCACCAGAAGCGTAGTTCTTGCCAAACTCGTTGACAAGATAATTCTCGATGGCAATGAGGTATGGGTTCTGTGGTACTTCGATGGTGACGGCATTTTCGAGTGTCTCTGTCACTTTCTGTTTGCAACTGGTCATACCTACGCTGAGGAGAATGACGACGGCAAGGGCATATAGAATTCTTATGTTTTTCATTGTGTTTCTTGTGTTTTGTGAATGGGACATGGCTGGTAGCTTTCGCTGCCGCCTGTGATTTGTTTCAGATTGTTGCCGATAGCGAAGGGCTGGAGGTAGTGGCTGCCGTCGGGGGTGACGAAGGAGATGTTGTCGTGTTCGGTGTCATTCGTGTCGACATATATCATGACGGTCTGATTGCTGAAGGGTTGGGGCTCGCCGTTGAGTTGTACTTCACCGAAGGGGTACCAGCCGTAGACTTTGTAGCGTATCTGCTTTTCCTCGTCGGAGTAGACGAGATAGTTGACCCAATAGCAGAGGGCTATGTAGTCAACATTAGTGCTGAAGGTCAACCGATAACAATCGTCCTCTTGGTCAATCGAAGGGCGTTCCACATCGCCATTTTCGGAATAGAGATGTATGAAATTGTCCACGGCCTCCTGTAATGTTGGTTCATCCATGTCATAAATATAGATATAACGGGAGGTCTGGTCTTTGGCGAGTTCCTTGAAGTCGCTGGTGCTGGGGCTGGAACCTTTTTTCTTGTATAGATAAAAGACGAAAAGGGCGACAAGGGATAGCAGCAGGATGGTTGTGATCATGGTAGGTGGTTTTATAAGTTAAGAGTTGAAAGTTGAAAGTAAAAAACTCTCAACTTTCAACTCTTACTTTAGGATATAAGGCATTACTTGACAGTGAGTTTCTGTATGGTGACGCCGTTGTTGGAGATGATGCGGACCATATAGACACCGGTGCTGAGGTTGCTGATGTCCATCTGGCCGGCATGGTTGCTGGTCAGCACATTGCGTCCGTTGACATCGAAAATCTGCACATTGACGATGCCTTCTCCCTCCACGGTTACCTTGTTGTCGGCAGGGTTGGGGTAGATGATGGCATTGGCACTGTTCACCTCATCGATGCCGATGGTGCCAGTGGTGACGATTTGGATGTCGTCGAGAATGATGACATAGCCATTTTCGCTGTTGAAATGACGGAAGGCGATGCGGAAATTGCCAGTCACACTGCTGGGGATGGTAGCGATGCGCTGTTGGAAGTTAGACATGGTGGCATCGAGGGTTTCTGCAAAGAGTTGGGTCTCTTCGTTATTCTCGTTGATGACGTAGACAGCATAGTGGTCACCTGGATACTCGGTAGTGTAGGGCATGACTTTCCAAACAATGTCATAGTTGCCGTTTTCGGGCATGGTGATGATGGGGCTGAAGAGCCAGTTGTCGACATCAACATCGATTAGGAACATACCCAATACATTCTCGGCAGAGAAGGAAAGTACCTGTCCGATGGGATCGCTTTCAAACAAATCAACACTAGCGTACCAGCCCATGTCTTCGGTGAGGTCGCAACGACTAGTCCAGCAATGGAGGCCTTCGGAGAAGTCGGGGACATAGGGAAGGGTGATTCCGTCGCAGTTGAAGACGTTGATGGTAAGGGTGGCGGGTTGGCTGGTGCCGATGGAGTTGGTGGCGGTGACGGAGACAGTATGCTCGCCGGGGGTGGTGAAGGTATGTGTGAGGATGTTGCTGCTCTCGTTTACAACGTTGCCGTCGATAGTCCAGGCGAAACTATCAGCCAAGTGGCTGGTGGCGGTGAAGGTGGCGAGATTGCCGGTGCCGATTTCTTCGGGGCCATCAAGAGTGACGTTAGGAGCGGTGAGTCCTTCGATGGTGAGGGAGTCGATGAGGAGCTGGTAGGCCCAATCTGCGTAGTAGTTGATGGCCAAATACTTTGTGCTAGCTGGTATGTTGCATGCTATCTCGACCCATTCTTCACTGACGGTGGTTGGGATATCGCTAATCTCGGTGGTGAAGTCTTCGATGGCATCGGTGTTGGAGGAACCCAACACGCGGAAAGACTCGTATGAACTGTTAGCGTAATAGTAGAATTTTAACATGTAAGAACCTTCGGTGGGAAGAACAAACTCGGGAGTAATGAGGTACTGGTTGTAGTCGGTGGCATCGTTGTAGCTGGAGAACTGGAAATAGCCTTGGCCTTGAATGGCTTCTGTGCCATAGAATATGCCGAATTCCTCATCGTTGTTGGAATCCATGCTGATGGTTTTCCAGCAGGGAATTTCCGACTCGAAGTTCTCGGAGAAGGGGAATGAGGTGATGGAATTGCATTCGATAACGTTGACACTGATGGTGTCGCTGACACTGCCGACAGAGTTGGTGGCGGTGGCGATAACGTTGTAAGTGCCGACGGTGTTCCATGCTAAGATGGCCGTGTCGCCGCTGATAAGGCTGTAATCGGCATTGGCAGTCCAAGTGAGGGTGCCGTTGGTGGATGCGATGTAGATGTTGGTGTCGCCAGCAAGGGTGGTGTGAGGACCGGCAAGGGTCAGTTCGGGAAGCTCTGGTCCACCAACACGGATGTCGTCGATGTTCAGCATGAACATGTCGGTGATATTGTGATGGCGGAAAGCAATGTTGATGGTCTGGCCGGCATAAGAGGTGAGGTCGACCGTTCTCTTCACCCATTCGGCGGTGGAATTGCCACTGAAGACAGCTGTTGTAGAGGTGAAATCGCTGATGGTGCTACCTGTGGTGCTGATATAGACACTGTAGAACTCCTCGGCATAACTGGGATCCTGTCCCTTGTCATACCAACGAAGAACAATCTCTGTCGTGTCGTTTGGGATGACAAATGTGGGGAGAATCATCCAGTTGTCGGGAGTCAGTGCCTCATAAGAATCGTTGTCGTATGAGGCCGACGAAATGAGCCCGTTGCCAGAGTGGGAGAGTGTGTTACTATTCGTCATAGTCCAGTTGAAGCCGTCGTTGTCATTGTCGATGAAAGTGAAACCGGTGGCTGTGGTTCCTTCAAAGCCTTCTGTCCAGGGGAGGGTGGCAATGGTGTCGCCCGCAGTTTTGGCGGCGGGAGTCTGGATAGCGTGACGCTGTTGGTTGAGGATGGTTTGCTTTGCAGGTCTTTTGCCGAAAGGAATACGGCGTTCGGCAGACTGTGAGAAAGCAATAGATGCTGTGAGCATCAGTACGGTGAAGATTGTTAGATTTTTTTTCATTTTATTAATGCAAAAATAAATTATAGGGTTTAAAGAGAGCTCTTTAAACCCTTGAATCCTTTAATTTGTGTTGACTAGCAGAGTTCGTGAATCACAAGGCCGGAACGGAGCTTAGGTTCGAACCAGGTGGTCTTCGGAGGCATGATGTTGCCAGTGTCGGCAATGTCGATAATCTGTTTCATGCTGACGGGATAGAGTGCGAAGGCAACCTTCATCTCACCGTTGTCGACGCGACGCTTGAGCTCGCCGAGACCACGGATACCTCCTACAAAGTCGATGCGCTTGTCGGTGCGGAGGTCCTTAATGCCGAGCACTTTGTCCAATACGAGGTTGGAGAGGATAGTAACATCCAGCACGCCGATGGGGTCGTTGTCGTTGTAGGTGCCGGGCTTGGCGGTCATCTTGTACCAGTGGCCATCGAGGTACATGCTGTGCTCATGCAGCTTGACGGGCTTGTAGATTTCGGTGCCCATGTCTTCCACATCGTAGCTCTCGCCCACGGCGGCGATGAACTGCTCCTTGGTGAGGCCGTTGAGGTCCTTGACCACGCGGTTGTAGTCGATGACGTTGAGCTGGTTGTCGGGGAAGATGACGGTCATGAAGTAGTTGTACTCCTCCTTGCCGGTGTGCTTGGGGTTCTGCTCTTTCTTCTCCTGTCCCACGAGGGCGGCGGCGGCACTGCGGTGGTGACCGTCGGCGATGTACATGGCGGGAACCTGTTTGTCGAAGATGTCGACCAACTCGGCGATGGTGGCCTTGTCGTCGATGACCCAGAAGCGGTGGCCGAAGCCGTCTTCCTTGGCGACGAAGTCGTAGATGGGCTTGTTGGCGGTCACGCCAGCCACAATCTCGTCAATGCGGGCGATGGCGGGATAGGCGAAGAAAACGGGCTCCACGTTGGCGTTGGTGATGCGGACGTGTTTCATGCGGTCCTCTTCCTTGTCCTTGCGGGTGAGCTCGTGTTTCTTGATGATCTTGTTGACGTAGTCCTCGCTGTAGGCGCAGGCCACGATGCCATACTGCCACTTGGCGTTGGCATCCTTGGGGTTCATACTCTGAGCGTAGATGTAGAGTTTCTCCTCCTCATCCTTGACCAGCCAACCGAGGTCTTTGAAAAGGTTGTAGTTCTTCACGACCTGGAGGTACACTTCGGGCGAATGCTCGTCGGTGCCTTTTGGGAGGTCGATTTCAGCCTTGGTGACATGGAGCAGGCTGTAGGGGTTGCCCTCACACTCGATGCGGGCTTCTTCGGAATTCAGAACGTCATAGGGACGTGAGGCTAGTTTCTCGACGATGTCGACGGGCGGGCGAAAGCCCTTGAAAGGTTTGATTATGCTCATAGGATCTAATTTATGTTTGTGATTATTATTAAAGTCAGAATAGGTCTTGGAAGTCCATTTAATAAATCAATTTACAACATGCAAGCCCAACCAAACTTGCGTGATAGGTCGCGGAGTAAGTTACGGTCACTAACGGGGATGGTGACGACAACGTTTTCGTGTCGGGTGGCTTGCTCGGCGACGTCATGGTCATACTGTGATTGCAGGTTTAACCACATTGCCTCAGGAATGCCCAGTGCTTTTTCCAAAGATGCGGCAATATCTTTGGTAACATTGCGTTTTGCTCTTACCACCTCGCTCACCACATTAGGTGATAGTCCGGCCATTGTTGCCAACTGTTTCTGCGTCAGCCCACGCTCACGCATCTCATCGCGCACCAATTCTCCGGGATGCGTGACCACAAATGGAGTTATGTTATTGTTATTCATAGTGCTTTGATATTTCTTCCAACAATGCGTTAACTATGATTCCGTCTTTATTCGGACTGCTGTGAAATAGCAATCGGTACTGAGTTGTTATCCATACTGCCTCCACTCCATTCAGTGTGCCACTTTTCTTCTCATAATGTAACGAACCCACAGTGAACAAATCTTCGATACGACTCGCCGCTTTGATGTAGTTTACAACCGTTACGTATCGTTTTACCACATTCATAGGCATCCGAGCATATTTCCTTTCTTTAGTCGCCCCTTTCAGATACAACTCTTCCAATGCCTTATCATCAAATGTGATGTTCATGTGAATTCTATTTACATTTTTTTCCGACTGCAAAGATACGAACTTTTCTTGACATGGAGAAATTATTTTTCTTCGGTGCGGAAAATCTTATATCCCAACATGGCAATGCAGATGGACATCAGTGGTGAAATGAGGTTGAAGAAACAGTAGGGGAGATACTCTATAGTAGGCACTTTCAGCACCAGCGATTGGGTCATGCCGCAGGTGTTCCACGGTATCAGCACCGAGGTGACGGTGGCGGAGTCTTCGGTGGAACGGCTCAGCAGGCGGCCTTCGAAGCCTTTCTCTTTGTACAGCTTTTTGTAGATATTGCCCGTCAGCACGATGCTGAGGTATTGGTCTCCAGTGACCATGTTGGAGAATAGTCCCGTGGCAACGGTTGTCGACACCAGCGAGCGTCGCCCGCTGATGCCTTTCGCCAAGGCCGACGTGAGGCTTTGTATCAAGCCAGCTCCCGTCAGGGCTCCGCCAAAGGCCGCAGCGCAGAAGATAAGGAACACCGTGCTCAGCATACCCCTCATGCCACGAGTCTGCACTAGGCTGGTTAGCACCTCGTTGCCGGTGTCAATTGAAGTGCTGCTATAATAGGTAAGCATCAGACCTCGGAAGTTGTTTCCTTCGCCAATCTGTGCCACAATGTCGGGCTGGGCAAAGATCATCACCACTCCGGCCATGAAGGCTGAAGGAAACAGCACTATGGCGGCAGGCAGCCGCAGGGCTATCAGCACGCCTGTAACCATCGGAACAATAAGCAGCCAAGGCCTGATGACAAACACTCTCTCCAGCCCTTCGGCAAAGAGATCCGCCTGCACACCGCTGTCGGTCGTGTGGCTCAGGCTTGCCACCAGGAATACGATTAGGGCGATGGGGAACGACGGCACGGTGGTGATAAGCATGTAACGGATGTGCTTGAACAGCGGCACCTCACCGACCGACGAGGCCAGCACCGTAGTGTCGGAGAGAGGGGAAATCTTGTCACCGAAATACGACCCCGAGATGATGGCACCGGCTGTCCAGCCCACCGAATAACCGTGTGACGTGCCAATGCCCATCAAGGCGATGCCGATGGTGGCGACGGTGGTCCACGAGCTGCCGGTGACAACCGACACCAAAGCGCATATCAGACAGGCGACGAAGAGGAATACCGAGGGACTGACAATCTTCATGCCGTAATAAATCATCGTCGGCACCACGCCGCTCATCATCCAACTCCCAGACACGGCGCCAATAAGAAAGAGTATGAGAATGGCGGACCCGATGGTCTTCACATTGTCGGAAATGGCCTTGTCTATGCTACTCCATGGCACACGGTAACCAATCATAGCAATAGCCACCGCTACACCCGCCGACAAGAGTAAGGCCGTCTGGCTCGCGCCGTCCAGCGCGTCGGAGCCGAATACTTGAATGACAACCACCTGCAGCGCAATCAGCACCGCCAACGGCACCAACGCTATCAGCCACGGGATATTGTGGGGAGATTTATTGTTAGTTTCGGTCATTTACGAGTATTTTTCATCATGCAAAAATACGAACTATTTGTGATATGGGGAAATAAAATTTCCACATTTTGGAAAAAAATGTATTTTTGCAGTCGATTTCGAACGCAATAATAATAACGAACACAACTGCTAAGGAAGCATAGTGCAGTGGTTTAGTATGTAATTATAGAAGCGAAATATCAATAAATATAACACAATGAAACGTACAAGATTTTTTTTGATGGCTTTTGTGGCCATGCTGAGCGTGGGAATGGTCTCATGCGACAAGGATGAAAGAAATGACGTTGACAACCCTAACCCCGTTGATGAGAACTGGGTTGACCTCGGTCTGCCGAGCGGCCTCCTGTGGGCCAAGTGCAATCTGGATGCCAATGCCCCCGAAGAGTATGGCGGCCTTTACGCCTGGGGCGAGACTCAGACTAAGACAAACTATCGTTGGCTAACCTACCGCTACTGCACGGCGGAGAACAGCATCTATGAGGTCCTGCAGACACTGACCAAGTACAACTACAGCGACACTTATGGCACTATCGACACCCTGACCGTCCTTGAGGCCATGGACGATGCCGCCAGTGTCAATCTGGGCAGTGGTGCACGCACTCCCACCAAGGAGGAATGGGAAGAACTGATTGCCAACACCACCTCAGAATGGGACACCGTGAATGGTGTCAGAGGAAGGACGTTCACTGCCGCTAACGGCAACTCCATCTTCCTGCCCGCCGCCGGTTCCATTCTCAGAACGGATCTCTCCGGTGTAAACAACTCCGGCCTCTACTGGACCTCAACACTCGGCTCGAACAGCCCGAGCAAGGCGTGGGGCTTCTACTTCCATTGGGCTCTTCAGGGCATGGACTGCGAAAACGCCCGCAGCCACGGTCAATCCATCCGTCCGGTGCGCTCCGCGCAATGAGATGTAGAAAGTACAACATAAAAAAGAGGCTTGCACCCGTGCAAGCCTCTTTTTCTTGTGGCATTTGTCACACTGCGATTCCTGTCCGCATCACGTCGTCGTAGAGTGGCGATGGATGGTCTTCGGAAATTAGAACAGGTTCTATCAAGAAACTCACATTATCGACATCGTGCCATATAACCTTTGACAATTCCAATTGTTTTTCACTCAGAATCTCCTTGTGCATATTTTGACAATAAAAGTGAGAAGAAGAGGTATATCTCTGGGTAATAGTTTCCTTTCTGGCGACCTTTTGCTGAAAAGAACACTTATGCTACACGTTTTCCACCAAGTGCGGAAATAAGGTCTCAATAATCATCCAACGCCCCGTCGTTTAGTATACGTTCCACCAATAGGGCATCGCTGATGTCCTGCTTTTTATCTTCTGGCGTATACCAAAAAAGTTGGTGTTTTTTATCCATAACCTGAGTTCGAGTCATTACTCGCTTCTTTAATTTCCGTTTGCAAAAGTTCGCATCTTTTGCGACATGGAAAAATATTTTTTTACCGAATGGAAAAATATTCGTAATTTCGCAGCCGTAATTAATAATGTGTACATATAATATAACAGTTGACGAAACGGCACTGCGGAAGTTACAGCCCATATTCAGTCATGAGGAGTTCGGCCGTTGGCTGCAACATCATGTAGACGACTTGGTTGAAGACATGACTGCAGAGCAACATCCTGATTCACCCATTGCTCATACTGAAGAAGAAATGAAAGCCATTGTAGAGGAACGGCTGCAACTGATGGAGTCGGGCAAGGCATCATATATTGATGGTGAGACAGGATTCGCTCAAATACGCGCCCGATACGGTTTATAAGTACCGATGGCTCGACCAAGCTCTTGAAGATTTTGAACAGGAGATTGGATATGTACTTTACGAGTTTGGATTGAAGTCTGCCCGTAAGGCCGAAACGGTCATACATGAGCGTGTAACCCAACTCTGTTCATTCCCTTACCTTGGCATAAGTTATGAAGGTCTGCAATTAACGAGAATGAGGTGCGGATACTTCACATAAAGCAAGTCTCGCTTATCTACAGCCTTGACGGCGATTTAATAACATTGATAGCCCTTTGGAACAATCGTCTTGACGAGAAGACTGTGAAGGCGATGATTAAGTCGCGACAATAAGTACTTCAATAATAATAGATAACAGGAATGTCTCTGTGATTTTTATCCACAGAGACATTTTTTTTGTGTGGAATGGGATTTTTTGTGTATCTTTGCAGCCGATTTCAACAGTGAAATCACGAAGCGTTATGCTCGTTCTGTGTATGGGAACGTAGGAAAATCCACAGTGATGCAGAATCAGTGTAATAGCTCTGCGCTTATGGCGTGGGCATATTGCATCTTCTCATCACAAGGTAATTCCTACGACCTCCATACAAGAAGATTGTACGGCACCACGCTTCTTTTATTGTATCATGCTCGACGGGGTGCGGAAGGGCGTTGGAAGTTGCGCCCGACACATATTTAGGGATACATCATGAAAAAAATATTTTTTGTACTTGTTCTTATCTCATCTCTTAATGTGTTTTCTCAACAATGTCCTTCATGTGGTGGCTATGGAAAACTTAGATGTGCTACATGTGGTGGTTATGGTTATGTGGTAGGAACTGTGTGGAATCCCTATTATGGGGTTTACCAACAAGTACAGCAGCCATGTGCAACATGTCGTGGTTATGGCTATTTGATATGTAGCACTTGTGGTGGGTCTGGTAGGAGACAGTCCCCCTCGTTTCGTTCAGAACAAAGTGACGGTTATATTTCGATAGGAGATGTGTATCTTACACGGGTTGTTTCTAAAATCCGAGATAAATTTATAGGATATAAGAACGGAAATAGTACGTGGGTAAAATATGGTGGAAACTACATTAAAGTAAGTGGACGCAATCAGGTGGAGATAGGGAACATAACGTACTACGGATTGTGAATATATCAGACTTGTTTGATATTCTTTAAGTTGTGACGGATTTACAATTCGCCACACTGGTTTACAGTCCCCGCCACAACTAACCATTAAAAGAGGCTTGCATCAGTATCCTGTGCAAGCCCCTTTTTTGATGTTTTATTTATTACACTGCGATTCCTGTCCGCATCACGTCGTCGTAGAGCGGCGATGGATGGTCTTCGGAAATCAATACTGGCTCAATGAGTAAACTCACGTCATCGACGTCGTGCCATAATGCTTTGGACAATTCCAGTTTACGGTCGCCATAACTTGACACCACAACTGCAACGTCGATGTCGCTGTCGCGGTTGGCATTGCCTTTGGAATATGAACCAAACATCAGCACGCGTGGCTCCTGCTGGAAATGACGAGTGATGACGTGTTTGTACTGGCGCACTAGGTCTAACGCTTCGTCGCGGCTGAGAGTTGCTCCTTTATCCATGTTTGCAATGTCTTGGTTTGGTCAATGATATATCGGCAGACATCCTTATCAAGTTTGTGTGCAAGGGCATCCTTGCTTTCAGGGTAGCGTGCTTCGATATTGTATGTTGATACCGTGTTCAAAAAGTCTTTTTGGTCATCGTTCAAACTTCCATACAGTCCACATCCTGCAGCAAGGCGTTTGTGGTTGTGGATGTATGGCGGTTCGTCCTCCTGTGTGGCACACCAATATGCTTTCAGAGTCTTTTCAATGACCTGATGGCACATAAATGCCACATAAAGCCATCG
>JAEEGG010021091.1_pt1 | contig 12966 bp, 16 predicted proteins | sample 9134161 | NCBI WGS metagenome assembly JAEEGG01 (sample SAMN16246543, study PRJNA631951) | gut metagenome | biome: gut microbiome; feature: rumen; material: CR-attached | host: Bos | place: Iran: Karaj | collected 2018-10
ATTGTCATTCCAGTACTTATTTATCGCTTCGATCATAACCGCGCTCGCTTTTTCCCCCTCTGAGTACCCTCCCATACCATCAGCAATGCAGAACAAAGCAACATCATCACCGACCAACGCAAGAACGCTGTCCTGATTGATCTTTCTTACCGGCCCGCATTCAGACAGTTTTGAATATGTCATTCTAATCATGTCAGATAATCCTTTAATACAAATAATTACTTTGTCAATTCTAATAACAACCAAAACTATCATGAAAATAGGATAGATATCGCTTTTTCATTCTCCGGAGAAACTAAATGATGTCTGTCCCACTGTAATAATGTCATTATTCCTTATATTTCTCTCTCCGTTGATCTTTTCATTGTTCACAAATGTCCCATTTGAAGATCCCGAGTCCAGAATATAAAACATTCCGTCTCTATATGTTATTACACAATGCTGACCTGAAATAGTCTTGTCATAATCTATAACTATAAGATTCTTTGAAGGCGATCTGCCTATCGTAATACTTCCGTTAATCATTTGTCTGAATACCATATCAGGTCGGTTTACATCTTTAAGTGTTACATAAGATGATCTGCTATCCCAAAGATGTACTGTTGACCCTTCCTCAACATCAGGTGCATAATTTACTTTCAGCGTTGCGTCAGATTCAAGATCCGGCGCAGGCATTTGATAAAACTCATTTCTTTCATCGATTTCATTATCTTTCTTTTTTCTGCATAAAACAAAAATCAGAACAATTATCAGGATCAGAAGAACTCCCCCACCGATAGCAAAATAAAACCAGTTATTCTTAATGAATCCAAATAAAGAATTGTCTTTTTCCGGCTCAGCCTCATCTTCGATAGTTTCTACTATCGGAGCAGGGGTTACGGTAACTTTTACGGCATCAGTAGAGTCCGTCTTGTTTTTCTCCTGTCGAATCTTCACTTCTGCCTGAGGCATACGAATATCTATCGTAGCAGAGCTTTGGCCGTTCGAAAGCTTAACAGCCTTTTCAGATCCGTCTAAAAGTTGAATATCAAGATTAAGCGATACCTTAAGTATGCTTTCATCCTTCTTGAGTTCCTCTGCTATTTCGAGTTTTTTTTCTACATCATTGAGTATATAGCTCTTCGCTCCGGTTCTCCTTGAAAGAGAGAATACATTTTCAAGCTCGTTAGTATTACCGTCTACTTTGCATCCAAGGACATAAATCGGTATTGGAAATTCCTTAAGTTTATCAAACAACTCATCACGAGTGATCCCAATAGCCTCATCCTCAACTCCGTCAGTAAGTAAAATAATCCTATGATAATCAAGATCGTCTTGAGAAGCAATCTCATCTACAATGTCGTACAATACATCAGTCAGTAACGTTGACTGCTGTCCGTATGTCAATCCCCTAATTGCATTGATCAACGAATAGTAGTCATCTGTATAATCAATTATATTTGTAACGTTTTCACCAAATACAGCCATCGATACTTGCTCGATTGCTGATTTATCGGCAACATAGCTTTCAAGAAATTCCGAAAACAACGACTGACTGTCATCGATACTCTTTACCGAATTGTCGATCAAAACCAATGATTTAATAATAGTTCCGTCATCCCTGATCTGGGAAATATCACTTACCTTGCAAGCACTTTTACCCACAAGCGCCGTAATCTCATCTTCCGAAGAAAAGCCCTTGGTAAACAGGTGTATTTTGTTTTTCTCGCGGGCGCTCTCAAGTATCACTGCCCTTTCCGCAGCCTTCGCAAAATAAAAGTCTACCGTTACTCCCAGTGTCAAGAAAAGGCAAAGCATTAAACAGACACATATCTTCACCTTCCCTAAGATCACTCTTTTCTTGTTTTTTCTGTAAAACATTTTCGTCTTCCCCCTTCATTATTTTGATCCGAACTAAGTACGCAAAAATCATCTTCGCCGTACGAAGATGATTTCTAGACGAAACAAACAGATCAATCGTTCCGCCTTTCTATAGTATTCTGATCCTAATGGTAGTTTTTCCGAGTAGGATTTCATCCAGAGAACGAATCTCGATCAATTCATTCATAAGGTATGTGCTCTTTTTGTTTCTTTTCAGAACAACCTTTTTTTCATGATCGTTGCTTTTCGCCGCCAGGATACCGTTATGTACCATAATCTCACATTTTAGGTCACCAACAGAAAGGTCACTCAGAACGATCGTGTTATCATTCCCTGTACCCACGCTGATCGGATCTCTTGGATTAAGAATATATTCTTTAGTGGCAAGCACGCCCATTTCGGTAATATGAATCATCCGCGATCTCTCACCGGACGACGCTTCGGATAAATATTCCACATTGACCGGCTTTTCCATCCTGGCTCTGAGTTCGTCGCTGTTAAACTTCGGATTTAAAATTACACGATCGAGTTCTTCCTCTCTAAGTTTATCCATTATTTGAGCTTTCAATTTATCTTCTTGCTTATTTCTAAACAATCTCATATTTCAATCTCTCTCGCTTTAAAAGCAATTACTTAAAAAATACAATTAGGGCTATGATTTACCTACCACTATTTCTATATGTTGAGTATTTTACCATTTATATACTTAATACACAACAATAAGTTCTTTCTTGTTTTTTACTTCATGCCATAACCCGTGTCGTACTAGGATACATATGTTATTTATACACATATGTTATACTTGTAAAGTTTTTTTTCATTACACCGTCATCGTTATAGATAAAATCACATAATTCAGCAGTCTTCGTTAAAACATCATCCATCGTAACCGGATAATCAATCCCTTTTTCTTTAAGATTATCATTTAGATTATCACGAACAATTATTTCGTTTAGCCTTTCTATTCTGGAATTTACTACAGTTGACGCAACAGCGATAATTTCATCTTCACACTTATTCAGCTCATCCAATGTTTTATTTTCTTTTTCTTGGGCCTCTGAAAGTGAACCATATAAAGCAATTCTTTTAAACTCTTTTTCATTATTTTTTATTTCCCGACGATCGATACTCAAAGGGGGAAAGCCAATAAAACCCAGATCAAGAGCCAGAGACAGCTTTTTTTCTATCAATATCTGCTCCTCACCCCTCTCTTTCTTATCACATCCGGATAATAACATCATAGCCAACAAAACTAAGATGATAAGCAACATTCCATATTTTTTCATAATCCTTATTCTCCTTAATCAATAGGTGCCCAGGGATTTATAATCCTTTCATAGTCATATCCGGATATCAAATCTCTATTCATGATCAAATTATGTAAATCCTCACGATTCGTCTTGATCGTTTCTCTGGTAATAGGATACTCCAGTCCGATGTTACCAACATTAATCTTATTTTCCTCTATCACTTTATTCAATCTTTCCAAAACATAGTCAGTCTTTTTAGTGGAATACTCCATTACCAAAAAGTCCGATTGACCACTCGAAACCAAAACCCCTTTCATCCCAAATGCTTGCCCGTCAAGTGCCTCAGTAATCGCAGATGTCGTATTAACAACATCCCTGAGTCTTTCCTGATTTTCCAGGCATTTCTCAGCCGCTCCCAGTAGTGCATCCAATGGTATACCAACAAAAGGTGCAGCCGATTGAAGCAATGTATCACGAGACAGTGTACCTATACCTTCAGCAACTCCAGTCCCAACCTCATCCAAAAATTCATCTGAGCCATAAGAAAATGTATCACAATAATACTTAAAGGATGCATCATTTACTCTCTGCGGCATATCACTTTCATACGGAGTGGAAATGCTAATACTTTTCTCATTCAAATTATTTACATTCATTATATCGCTTCGTGAATATATCATTGATGATTTAGTATTATAGTAATTAACCTTCAAAGAACCATCCGGCTCTGTAGTAACCGAAATATAAGGGCCTTCTGCTCCTGCTTCACCATTCAACGACTTTCCCTCAATATACTGATCACCCATTTTGAATGACGGAGTCCCATAGTTTTCCGAAGAAATAATATACAAAGTATCAAGTAAGGCCATTCGTTGTATTATTTTAGATTGAACGGCATCAATCATCTCCATTTCATCTTTAGGATTTTCTAATAAATCATTCCATGAATCATTGTATTTATCATATGCTTCCGCGCACGCGCCAAGGTATGTATTCAAATTGTCTATTTTTTCCTTGTTATATTCCCATGTGGTAAATGATTTCTGTTGATACCTAACATTCATTATAGGTTTATTTGTAACTTCCTCTTTCTTATACGCAAGAATGCTTAAAAATTTCGACATATCGCTATCGCTCATTTCTAAGTAAACCTTTGACAATTCCGCATATTCGTTTGCAGTTATTCTATCAGCACTTTTACCTAACACATGATCTATTTCGTCCCAATCATAATGATTGTATCCATAAATATCCTTTACTACAAAACGTTGTTTCCTGTACTCGGGACTATATGCTGTTTTCATTATGGTTGCCGATATAGGTGATGATATTTCAGGAGCACTTTGCCCTTGCATACCTTCATTTAAACCAACCCCAGCGTTTTTTTCTACAACAGCAAAATCAGTCTTTTTGTACTCTTCCACTATTTTTTGAAGCGTCACACCAAGATTTGTAATATTATTTTTCTGGTCAAGAAGATCATTGCTAAGTTCCGATAGCTGGGCAACAATACCGGCGCTTGAACTGCCCAAACTATTGCCTATGGCATTCATAACTGCGTTAATCTCATTAACAGAATCATTCAGCAAAACAGCGCAATCAATAATGTCATCAGCTGCGTCTAACGCCTCTCCCGTTTTGATTAAAAACTCGCTCATATTTCCCCCTTTTTATATTATGTTTTCACAGAAGATATTATTTTGTCATGAACTTATTTTTTTTGGTCAAACAAAGAAACTCTCCATCAGAAAATGTTATAACTCGAATCAAATGTATTAATTTGGATATCCTGAATCTTTGGATAATCTATTTTTCTTATATTTCCATCACAATAATCACTGACTTTTCTGTCCGTTTTCGAATACATATCACAAATACTCTCAAGTGCCTGACAAAGACTCATCAATGACTGTTGACAAGAATTCAATTCATCAATCTTTCCCCCCAGTGCAGAGATTGCTCCATCCATTCCGGATAAACCTCGCAGAGAAGACCTGATATCTTCAAGATTTTCTATCTCACTTCTGTTTTGTCGTGCAATAGACCTTAGCTCATTTGTCGCTTCATTTAATTGTTTTAAAGAAACGCTAAACATAGAAAAATCTCCTTTTCTGTACTGTTAACATAATCTATATCCACATGAACGCCAAATGCGATTTCATTTTCATTTTCAAATATTAAGAGCAAAAAGCTCGGACTCTGTCAGAATCATAACCCTTTTTTCTATAATACCAATAATTATATGTTATGTATAATACTTCGAATTTAAATACGAGTGATTCGCAGTCACGCGATATGATCACTACTGACTGCGAACCACGCTATCGATTTAATAATTTTAGTGGATTGCATCAAGCGGAAGTCCCGATGACAGTGAAGCATTTGCTGCCTCTGCTTTTTTGTACTGCTCAGCAATGGCGATAAGATCGTCTACATGCTCCAGGATCATTCTCTTTAACTTTGACATATCGGTATCAAGCTTATTGAACTGGTTCAAATATGCGGTTGACGCCTCACCTTCCCACTTGCCGGAAAGATTTTTGACGGTGTTTACCATCTGAGCTATCGTATTCGTTGCGTTATGAAAGATTTCCTGAAAACGATTTGCGGTCTCAATCAGTTTCTCGGGTGTAACAAGTAAGTTTGTCATAATTATTCTCCTTCTCTGTTGTTATTGTGTGATCAATATTTTCTTGCAGTAGCTGTGGCAGTATTTGCCGACTCTGCCTGATCATATGCAGCTGCAATCTCATCAAGCGCCGCGCAATACTTGTCGATCATTGCCATGAACTGATCCATCTGCTCCTTGTCACTGTTTGCAGCCTGCATGAATGCCTGCTTTGTCTCGCCTTCCCATGTTGCACCGAGAGCATTTGCACCGTTAATGAATTCCTCTGCCTGATTCTTGAGCTGTGCGTTCAATCCGGAAAGTTCTGCTCCTGTGCTTCTAAGCTCGTTTGACGTTACTCTGATTAATGCCATTTTTGTCCCTCCTAATATTTTTTGACTTTTTTTATACATAATTACAGCTTCATCTGTAATAATGCTTCAACAATAACTTTAATAACGGCCTCCTCCGGAATGTTTGCCGTTATTTGAAGAAGCCTTGGCTGCAGCTTCTTCCTCCGCTTTCTTCTTGGCTGCCTCCTCAGCCAGGCGTGCCTGATATGCTCTTTCTTCTTCGATCCTCAAAGCTTCCATCTCTGCATCATAGATATTTTTAGCTACCGCTCTGACAGTGGATGCCACCGTATTAACTCCGCCGGCAATCCCAAACATCTTTCCGGATAGTATGTCGCCTTTCGAGATGTATTTTTGAGAATTCTCACCCTTCCATGCTACCGAAACATATTGCATGGCATCCTTTAGGTTCGAATTGGCCACGTTTTTTATACGTTCAACGGCATCCTCAAGCTTCGAAGCCTGATCTATGGCTCTGGAAAAGTTAAACTCAATCGTTGCTCTGTCCATCGTATGCTCCTGTACGTTTTATGATATCGCATCTGTAGGAAGCGATTGTATATTTGTTACGACATTTCTTTCCGCAGAATCATATACACCCGCCATGGTTCTAAGATCCGTGGGATGTTCAAGAAGGCGATTAAATATTCTTTCAAGATCTTCTTTTTTATTATCATAGGTGGCTCTGTGTACATCCCCACCCGTTCCGATCCAATGGCCTTTTGTCTTGTCTAAAACACCCTTTATCGTTTCAAACTTCAGCTTGACCCCTTTGACAAGTCTTTCGACTTCATCAGCTTGCCGACGTAATACATCGGGAGTTACTTTTACTTCACCTATTATACTCAAGATCTTCACCCCCTCTTTATGTCCTTATTCCTGAGATCGTATCACTGATCCCCGCTTCGCATTTATCATACGCGCTTTTTGCAAACTCCATGCTATTAATCAAGGATTTTAAAATATCACAGAAAGATTCGAGTGACGTTTTATCCTGCATAAACTGTATTCTAAATGCTTCACTTGCCTCTCCGTCCCACATACTGTCCAGAGTTTGAAACTCAGCAAACATTGTCTCAATATCTGTTTTGATAGATTGCAATTCTGAATCGATCGATTCTATCTCAGATTTAAGAGTAATAGTGTTAACTCCGATCTCATCGCTCATGTTTTGCCTCCTCTTTATTTCTGGGATTACTATAGCATATCTGTTTCCGTTTGTGTTGAATTCCTGACAGACGACATGTTTTCCTGACAGACGACATGTTTTGACCTGATTTTAGATCCAAATTCATGTTTTTTTCGTCAGCTTTATGACTAAAAACTAAAAAACTACATAATAAGCTTTATTATTTCTTTTTTGTTTTTGTGTCTTTTTTAATCCTGATTCCTATTGCGGGACGCACACCCACTCTGCCGTTGTTGACCTCAATTCCTCCAAAAGGTATATACCCCTCACTTTCCACAGCTACAGCCATTGAATTGTCATTCCCCGGGTTTCTCAGCCACCAATCAACAGTATCCAAATTGTAATTAGTCAAAAAGTTATTTTGAAACTCATTTTTAAGGCCTTGCGCAATAGCATATTCGGTAGGTTCGCATTGTCTGTTTTTATCATCAATAACTCTAAAGGAATCAAAACCCAACGCCGGGTTTACCATATCGCTTTCTGATAAAAGGAAAACTTTATCCTTGGTATTATTGCCACCGTAGCTTCCTGCTCCTGAATATGTGGCATTTAACAGGCCGGCCGTCCTTATCAATTTCTTTTCATTTGAGTTAAAGGCTACCTTATAAAACTCTTCGTTAAGCCATTTTCTTAATGTACATGTCTCCCATGTGACATCTTTCGCTTCAATATTATAAGGCAAACAATCTATAACATATTTACTTATTACAATTATTAAGTCCTTTGTTTTTTTAAGAACTACCCATTCAATAGGATCACGTCCATCTGCCGGAAAATCTTTTTCAAACGCACCAAACTTGATCGTTTCACCGACCTTAACCTTTGAAAAATTGTATTTCTTCTTATATCCGTTTTTCCCGGATGTGATCTCAACCCTTTGTGGCTCAGATGTCCCGCTTTTTTTGTCCTCTATACAAGCTCTGACTTTGACAAAATTCTCTCCCTTGGGAACATTTTTTATCGTGACGGTTGTTGTCTTAAATCCGTCGGCTTCACATATGTCCGCAAGATAATAATCTCCGTTTTCATCTCCATAGAGATTATTAGTTGTCAAATCCGCATTATAATAATATAGACGATCTTTATTCTCAACTTTATAAGCTTCATATCCGATATCTGAATCAATCCATACTTCATACGAATCAATTACAATGTTTACGGGTTCGATCGTTACAAGAATGTCAGTTCCGTTCACTACCTCGGCACTGATCACAGGGTATACGGTAGTGTCTTCGGCTTCAGATTCCCACGTATCATAATCTGCCTTCGTTAGATTTGCCGAGATACTTCCGAACTCCATGACGAAGATAAGAATTACTGCCAGTGCCTTACAAATATGATAGAAGTTTTTTTTCATTTTTTCCCTAGTCTCCCTCATAATAAATATTTATATGTTTAATCGACAAGATTTTTCATGTTTCTTATCAGATAAACATCAATTCGTTCCGGCAGATGTGCTATCAGACTGTCTCAATAAAACAACACATCAAACCCATTCATTACTTCTAGAGCTTCCGATTTTAATTCGCTCATATTTCCTATTCCGTACACTTCAATTTTATAGCTGCGATCAGCCAACTCGCTTTCAAAAACGAGAGTAAAACCGGCTTTTTTTTCTCCGCTTAATTCACTTATGCCAAGATATGTCTTATAGTTTTTGAAATATTTAATCCGATTCTCCCGGATTCCCATAAAATCAATCTCCATGTAGTTATCATCTTCATCAATATGAGCCACTTCTTCAACGTAGTTGACTCTATTGATCAATATTTCATCTTTCCCGTTAACAAAATGACAGCAATCCGGATGTGACTCATCAATATCTACTTGCTTAAATCCGATCGGATAATTACATTCGATCAGTTTGTCTGCAGTGTACTTCTCAATTCCTTCAGAAACACTTCTTCCGTCAAGAATATTATCAAGATCAAGATTGTCCTCACTTATAGCCGCTTCCTTTCCATCCCAATATACACTTTTACCATCGCCTTTTTTGCTCTCCTTTAGCAAAGAATACAAACTTGTAATGGCACTCATTTCCTTATTTTCATCACTTTTTTCTGTCATCCCATTATTTATCATAGCTTTTTCATCCTTTTCGTTGTTTATATTTGTCAAACACCCTGTTGTTCCGATTACAACACAAATCAGCAAAGTCAAAAGCCTTTTCATCTCTATCATTCTCACCCCGCGCTTTCTATCATATGCATATATATTTCATATGTTTTTGGCATTATTTCTTTCATTTTTTCAATTTCTGTAGTATCTCCCGTCATTTGAGCAGAAAAGAACTGAGCGAATGCCTCGTTAGGAACCCTTGACGGATCATATTCCCAATATGACTCTCCGGTGTCCTCGAATCCGTGGCCATAGCTAGCCTGATACATATTATTAGAGACACCATCAATTATATCTGACAATCCATTATTTACATCAAAATACTCACCTGAAGGACCATTTATATCTTTCTTGATTTCGGTTAACGTTTCTCTTTCAACATAACTATCTAATTGTGCCCCTGTCAGATTATATATATTCTCCCCTTCCTCTCTTTTTATATTCTCAATACTACTTATATATGCAGAAACTTCTTCTCTCAACGACTTCTCAAATTCGGCAAATTCTCCTTGTGCTTCCCCATCAACAATCCATCCTTCTTTATATACTATAAAATGACCAAATTCATGATAGTAAGTGGTTCCGTTTCCTCGAGGATTGTTTAGATCCGCCGTAGTATTTAGATATAGTTTTCCATCCAAATGATAAGGTGCTGCATTCCCTTTACTGTCAACACTATTGAAATTAGCTACAACCACTTCTTCAGCATATTTGTCATATAGGAGTCTGGTATCAATGTATTCCAAAGGGACATCATCGTATACTTCATATAAGACCTCTTTATAATCATTTGGGAAATCCTTACGTGTTTTATCATCATCAATAAGGTTCAATACATTGTCTTTTTTTCTGGACAAATAGGTCATCCATTCTTCCAAAGATTCGCTTATTCCATGAAGTCCATCTTGAATATAATCCAGTCCTTTATCTTTTAAAACCGAAAGTATTTGCCCAAGATCCCTCGCGACAATTGCCTCTGTTAGTAAATATGCACGAATAATATCTTCAAGTGCTTCTTTGAGTTGGTGGATGCTGTCGGAATTAGCTTCCAATTCGTCTATATACCCTTCCAAACTCTTTTTTATATTATGAGTCCCGCTACCAAGGCTCAAACCATTCTTAACGCTTTCAATACAGTGTTTTTCATTTTCCAATTGTTCTGATATTTTCTCCAAAGCAGGCAACACCGCTTGTAGCTTATTTATATTCACATAAAACTCTGCCATTTCTTTTCCCCTTTCTTACACATATCTCTTAGAAGCACAATAACACATTTACATCCATTTGTGTTGAATTCCTGACAGACGACATGTTTTCCTGACAGACGACATGTTTTTAGTGATTTTTATTGATCATCTTTTGGAAATAAGTAATATCTTGTTAAATGAGCATCAATTTGTTTCCTGTATACACGCCACATTCCAGGAGAGTTTTATCCTTCTCAAGGACCTTGTGTGCAAACATATCACACAGCATAAGACCCGATGTATCCCCGACCACCTTCATTCTTTCCTTTTGACACACCATCTCGCTTATTTCCTCTATTATAGTCTCAACCTTGACATTATCGTTCAGTTGGAAATCATAGCTTTTGTCAAGGCTGGTAACAAAAATATCAACCAGTATCATTTTCTATACCTCCCGTAATCCGATCCGCCTGCATTCATCGCAGATACTTTCAATGAATGCCGACTTATGATAGCGTTTTATACTTCGCCCGAAAGTCCGGCTGTCCTTCAGGCAGATCATGCCGTTCTCATTTCTGATAACCGCAGCTTTAGCAATCATTTCTTTAGAAACCGGGTCTTTGACCTTCACCAAAACAAACCTGTTTGGGAGGGATTCGATATCCTGCTCCGGTACCATGATCCTGTCCTCGATCGATTCCCATAAAGAATCCATCTCTTCGTCTTTTATTCCTTCAGGAAGAAGCTCGGAGTCCTCAAGGAAAGCCGAAAGACTTTTATCGTTTCCGGCGCCAAGCTGGACATAATCAACTCCGTTAGCTGCCGGTCTCACGTAAGCAATCGGTCCGTCACCAACGTATATACACACAGGTGCCTGTTCTTCATCCGTATACTCAATGTCGATCACATGCTTTGCGTCCTTGATCGATTGAAATATACTCTTTACGTCCGAAGCTATTTTAAATCCGTACTCGGAAGAACTAAGCACCTCTTTTTTACATAGAGAAAAAATAGACATCTTTATCCGTTCTTCATTTAATTCACACTTTTCGTTATTTCGAATCTCAAAGCCATGCAATTCCCTTATTCCACATGACCCGGCCAGCAAAATGAACTCATCCTCATTTAAGCAGAAAAGTCTGTCGATAAGCGTTTTTTCCATTTCAACTCCTTTACGGTTTGACGATACGACCTTGAAACGGGTACCATAAAACCGTTTGAAAGCTCTATTGTAGTTATGTTCGAAATCTTTCGTATGTACTTTTTGTTTACGATAAAGCTTCTGTGACATCTGACAAACATTTCGGACAGTTCCCCTTCAAGTTCGTCAATTGTTCCGTAAAAGCCATACTCACCTTCGATCGTCTTGATATAAATCTTCTTTTCTCTTGATTCAAAATAGTAAATCTTGTTGTACGGAATAGTATATTTACCTTCTCTTCCGTCTACCACAAATATCCGGTCGCTGCTATCCCTTTGGGATAGTCCCTCCGACAAAAAAATTTCAAGTGTATCAGAAGCATTCTTAGGATTTACCGGTCTTATAAGGATCGCGTCCGGTTTGATCCCGGGTTTTAGGTATTCGGTCGGAGACATACTCATTTCAACCACTAACAAAAGGTTCATTAGCGGATATCTTTTTCGAAGATCATAGAGAAGATCCATCCCCACCGATACATCATAACAGCAGAAATCAACCCCCTTATTATCCTGTAAGACCTGATTGATATTCGCCTTTTTTATACCCACATATTCAAAATCCTCATTACCTATCATTTTGAATATGCATTCATCAACAACTTTATGTATCAGATCGTTTTCATCATCGTGATCATCTATCGTCACCAGATTTATCATCCGAATCTTCCTTTCTGTAGAAAGGAACAACAACAGTTTCTACGGTTTCATCATCATTTGTAGGCAACATTCCGATCCCTGCGGCAAGCTTTTTGTTCTGATTTGCATATGCTACATGATCATATGTCAAAAGCCTTTGTCCAGCTACATTTCCACCGAAATGAATTCCGTTCTTTTCCTTGACAAATGACATATATGTATTAATCCCGGCCACCTCTGACGAATTATCCTGATTTAGCTGGGCAAACCAGTAGACATTATGGATTGCACCCTTATCAAGCAGATTACACATAAACCCGGATATATCGTCAATTTCTTCTCCCGGTCTTCTGACAAGATTCACAAAATCAGGAAGATTGCCAATTATAATGATCCGTTTTTTAAACTTCTGCATCGATTTAAAGATTTCCGAATCTGTCAACCCCTTTGAAAGACATTCCTTCTTGAATGCATTTCTCTCTTTGAAATCGGGGAGCAGATTTGTGCAGAAATCATATAAAGCTCTTCCGTCTCCTATATACTCGGCCGAAATATCGTCAGCCAG
>JAEEGG010021093.1_pt1 | contig 12964 bp, 12 predicted proteins | sample 9134161 | NCBI WGS metagenome assembly JAEEGG01 (sample SAMN16246543, study PRJNA631951) | gut metagenome | biome: gut microbiome; feature: rumen; material: CR-attached | host: Bos | place: Iran: Karaj | collected 2018-10
AATAAACGAGATACGGCAATGGCAAAACAAGAAAAAGAGTTCTTCCCTATTACGAGTGTAAGCAGGGATGATTTAGAAGAAAGAGGCTTCGATACAAGTGAGGTTGACGATGACACTATGGAACGTCTGGCCTCGAAGATGAGCGATGACTACTGCGAACAGATGTTCTGGACATCTATGGAGATTATAGCTGAGATTATGGGTATCCCCAAGAAAGAAAAGACGGAGGACAAAGAATGAATATCGAGACTAAGCAGGAATTGCAGTACATCATGCAGTTTAACAACATCCCATACGTGAACATCGTGGATCACGGTCACGACATGGGAAAGGTGACGAAGGACATGAAGTATGAGCCAAGCGAATTTCGCAGGTACAAAAAGGAATACGAGTATCTGGCCTTCGAGGTTGCATGCAAGCAGCTATCGCAGGACTATGACGAACTGCAAGCGTGGAAAGAAGCATCGAAGAAGGTGTTTGTTACCCGCCTGCTCTATGGGACGTATAAAGGCGAGAAGAAGCCGTCAACTGGCTATTGCTGGAAAAGCGACTTAGAGAAATGCCATATCCGTGTGAGCAAGGACGTGAACGGTTGTCTGTTGCTTGAGGGTCGTTTCCACGACCTGAAGAATTTCCGCTCATACGCTAACGACCACATGCGCTACTGTCAGGAGCGCTACTATCTGGAGAGTGAGGACGTGAATCATTATATCGAGCTGTCCGACCGCTATGGGTTGAGGAACGCAGACGATGACAGCTACGAATGGTGGCGAGTTGGTATCGTGGACTAAAACGAGTGAGACTATGGATTACATTGACGAAATAGTTAATAGTGCATGGGCAAGGTTTAACCGCAGTAAGTTGAAGCCTATCCTCGACAACTTGGGTCTGAAACGAGGTGGTAAAGGTTTTTCCATCGGTGGCGACTTGGGCTACATATCCCTGAAGCTATACGACCACGATGCCGAAGTCAGGGCGTATGACAACGGCAAGGTGTTTGTTCACTTTGGCTATGACGACAAGGCAGGTGCATGGGGTGGCTACACTCGCAAGTACGAGGTGACAGACCCCGACATCTTCAAGAGTCCAAGATGGAAGACTATCATCAAGCAAGGCGGGGTCAATACCCAGCCAGACGTGATAATGATTTAAACGAAACAGCTATGAAATCAGAACAGTTGAAACAAGTGATAGAGGCGTGCAAGGAGCAGTTACTGGACACGCTGATGACGCTTGTAAGAGAGAACGGAGTGGACTATAACGACTACTACCGCAATGAGCACGGCATCGACGAGGATGAGGGATATACTATCGTCAAGGTGTTTGACATCGCCTGCTTCGGGTGCCACATGGCACTGCCGCTGAAGTGGTGTGATGATATCGAGGGAGACATTGATCCTACGCCTGCGGTGCTTGGTGACGAGTTTGGCTATCATGCTTACTGGTCGCTCTACATTGAGCGTGACGAGACTGGATATGAGACGCTGATGCTTTATCAGTTTATGAATGAGGGTGTCAACTGGCAGAGCGCGGCTGAGCCTGACCACTCGCCTGCTTCTGAAATGTCGCTGGCTGAGTTGGACTATCTGACACAGGCTATCTACTGGCATCTGGAAAGAGACATTGAGAAGAACCAAGAAAATGAGACTATGGAGAAATTCAATGGAGTAACGGAGCCTGCAGAACTGGAGTTCTATTCCATTGAGGACGACGGACAGGGAGGCAAGCAGGTGCATCTGCTTGGCTATACATACGGAAGTGAGGACAACGGTGACGGAGCATGGCGTGGTCTGGAACCTTGTGGTATCTGGGTGCCGCTGGATGAGTTTATCAAAGGTGTGGCAACTGAGGATGACTATACCGACCGCCTGATATGTGAGGCGAAGCAGTACGAGGGTGACTATACGGACGAGGGTATCGTGGACTACATCAACCACTACTTCGACGGCAAGCCTGCCGACTACCACCTGCATTACTCTGACATTACAATGGATACCCCTTGTGGGAATTATGTGGCATGATTAAAACGAATGGAGCAATGGAGAAGAAAGATTTCTATGGCGACATCAGGAATCTGCACAAGGAGATTGTGGCAGAGATTGTGAAGCTAATGGTGGAGCATGACGTGACGGAGGTTGACCTACTCGGTAGTAGTGCCGACCACGCTTACGTTATCGGTGCGCCCTTCGACTGGGATGTGGACTACATGGAGGCCGAGGTCTCTAAGGTGTACTACGAGGATGGGCAGTTGGTGCTTGACGTTTGCTGGAATATCGACACGTTCGAGTTGGCCGAGCAGAATGAGAATGGTGACATTGGCGATGCCTATACAGATGTAAAGGCCAATGACTTCACCTGCATCAAGCCCTGCGCCGGGATCGACTCAGTATATGAGAGTGTATGGCAAGTGTTAGAACAAAACAAGTGAGACAATGACACAGAAAGAGTATATCCAGATGGTGAACGAAGCGAAGCAACGGAGCTTTGAGTATTATGTGCTGAGCAAGCCGACTATCAGCGACGCGACGTTCGATGCGATGGTGGACTGCATAGAGTTGGCGGAGTTGGAGCATCCCGAGTGGACGCTACCTGACTCGCCGACGCAGTGTGTAGGCAGTGACCTGTCGGGTAACGGCAAGCGACTGGTGCGTCACCGCACACCGATGCTATCGTGCCAGAAAGCACAGACAACAGAGGCGGTTGAGAAATGGATTGCCGCTACGGAGAAGAAGTTGAAGAAGCAGGACGCCGGTATCTACTACGAACTGGAATGGAAGTTGGACGGCATCAGTTGTTCGCTGGTGTATCAGGACGGCACGCTGATCAGCGCCGCTACCCGTGGCGACGGCAAGCAGGGCAGCGACCTGATGGAGCACGTGAATATGATACCGACGGTGCCTATGACGATTACCGAAATGGGTAGGGTAGAGGTGCGCGGCGAGATTGTATGTCCCAAGTCTCACCTGCCGTTTATGTCAGAGAGCTATGCCGACTGCAGAAGTGCAGCAAGTGGCATCTGTGGCAAGAACTATGTGACCGCCGACACGACGCTGCTGGAGTTCGTGGTGTGGCAGTTGGAAGGCGACGACATCGGCACAGAGGCTTGTGCTATCGACATAGCCGAGGACTTGGGCTTCAAGACCTGTGGCTATAAGGGTTGCTGGACGCCGAATGTTATCAAGCGTCTGGGTGAGTTTGCTATCGAGCGTGACGCATTGGACTGGCCTACTGACGGTGTGGTGGTGAAGATAAACACCAAGCCGCTGGCTGAGAGGATGGGTTATACCGACCACCATCCGAAAGGCTGCATCGCCTACAAGTTCCCACCGCAGAAGACGACGACCACGGTAAGGCGCATAGAGATAACCGTTGGTGCTACGGGCCGTCGTACCCCTGTCTGCTGGTTTGACCCTGTGACTATCGGGGCACGTACTATGGAGAAAGCCAGTCTTGGCAGTGAGGACACGATGGAGAAGCTCGGCGTCTATGAGGGCTGCACCGTAGAAGTGGGCCTGAGCAACGATGTGACGCCGAAAGTGTACAGAGTTATCTAAAACGATACGACTATGGAAAAGATTGATGCACCCATTGACAACAAAAACTTGATGGAAGACCCGTTCGAGGATGAGGTCTTCGGAGACTTCTATGCAGGGCCTGACCATCGTAAGAATGGTGTACGGCATCTGGTGGGTTTGGCGGAAGTTTACGACGAGGAATTTCCTAAGTGCGTGAATTATTCGGCATACGTCGATGTGACTTGGACTTATGGTGCAAGTCATATCACTATCAAGGTGATTGGCGTTGCTGCCAATGAGGACTTTGAGGAAACGAAAAACGAAGTCTTTGAGCACTACAAGAAGGTGTTCAAAGCTTGGGAGTGTGAAGACAATCCCGACCTAAAGGTAGAGTTCTATCAGCTGAACAATCAGCTGAACGTGATATTCTATTTCGAGTGTGAATGATAAACATTGCACATATTGTAAGATTTTTGAAAACGCGGACTGGTCTGCTGTGAAGCACGCCAGCCTTTTTAGTTACGATTATTTACCCTAAAAAATATACAACGATGGAGTATTTCAAGGACTGTATGAATCAGGACGAGTTGAAGAAAGCCTACAGACAGTGGGCTATCAAGCTGCATCCTGATAGGAACCATGGCAATCCCAATGCGGAAGCGGAGTTCAAAGAGATGCAAAGCCAGTATGAGGAGCGCAAGGCTGAACTGAACGGCGACTATAGCAAGGCCCGCAAGGGTAGGGAGCGCCGCGAACGTGAGGACAGGGAGCGACGGGAGCGTGAACGCCGTGAGCAGGAGCGCCGCAAGAAGGAGATGGCTATTGACCAGGCTCGAAAGAACAAGCAGCGCAGCCACTTGGAATGGAAGCAGGGCGAGTATGTCTATGCCCGTATGGTGAACTTCACTCGCAGTATGTTCGAGTGGGATAACCTGAGTGGTGACGAGTTGCTGCATGTGGTGATCAAGATGGGCGTAAAGGATGAGACGGTGGTAAGGATTGAGCACATCGTGGAGTGCCAGTCGTTCGATATCCTGAACGCCAGTCTGAGCAAGCTGCTGAACAGCATGGAGACCGGCTGCATCTATGGTGGCCGTGAGACGTTGCAGGATGCCGACCCCGCCAATGGCATCTATAAGAAGCAGACGGTGGGCAAGGTGGTGATGTTCCGTAGCGAACAGTACTGCGTGTTCGGCAATCCGATGGGCGACCAGACGATATCGGACTACTATATGCCTGTAGGCTATGAGACGCTGTTTGGCAGTCAGATAGACCGCATCAAGGCGCACATTGCCTATGAGGAACAGGAGAAAGCACGATTGGAGGCTGAGCGTATGGCCCGTATCGAGGCCGAGCAGCGTCCGATGATAGCGGAGTGGGAGCCGAAGCTGATAGCACTGAGCCGAGGACTGACGGCCAAGGAGCAGAAAGAGGTGGCAATGAGCAACCTGAAGACGATGCTCAAGGCGAAGTTCCCCGGTGCGAAGTTCACCGTGAAGAGTGACCGCTATGGCGACGTGGTGGTGCGCTGGGAAGACGGTCCTACGATGCAGGCTGTAAGAGAGGTGATGCGTCTGTTTGACGCATGGGAAGCTATCGACGCCAAGACGGGCAACCAGACGCTGACGCCGTGGATGGAGCACTACGGACGGATGTGTTTCTCAGTGACCGAGACGGAGCGCAAGATGTCGGTACTGACCAAAGCCCGCATCCTGCAGCAGCTGGGTAGCGTGACCGAGGCTTTCACCACATCGGCTATCGACGACGAGGTGACGGTATCGGACTTCGACTGGATGATGCTGCACCTGCTGGTGGGCATCGAGGTTGGTAAGGGCAATCAGGAGTGCATGAGTACGATACATGCCGACGGCAGGCGCACAGTAGCCATCAATGCGGCTGTGTACTTCATATTCAGCCACTCTGACTATTGCAAGCAGACCAAGGCCAAAAAGGCCAAGTCTGCTTGACTTTACGACCACGAATATAACGAATTGAACGAATTTAATATTTTACAATATGAGTAAGTTATCGAGACTGCGCGACAACATCGCGGCATTGCAGGAGGCTTTCGAGCCTAAGAATGGTGAGTACGACTACGAAGTGCTGGAGAAGTACAGTGGCTTCGGTGGTCTTGGGTTTGTGCTGAACCCACTGGATAAGAGCAAGTGGACGAAGACCGACCAGGACTGTTACGACGATACGGTACGGCTGCATGAGTTGCTGCACAAGTACAGCAACAGCGAGCAGGAGTATCAGAAGTGGATGCAGTCGTTGAAGGCATCGGTGCTGACAGCCTTCTATACCCCCAACGAACTGGTAAAGGCCATCTTCAATCCTATCTACCATGTGAAGTACGGTCGTAATCAGATGAGCATTGCACCGAGCACGATCCTTGACCCTGCTGCCGGCAACGGTGTGTTTGCCTTCAATGCAGTGGGCTATGCGTCACTGGCTTGTCAGCGCTATAGCGTGACGGCAATTGAGAAGGACTTGCTGACGGGTCTTATGTTGGGCGCACAGAAAGGCCATGCCAAGATGCAGGTGTATGTGGATGGCTTCGAGCGCTTCCCGAAAGACGAGTTGGGAATGTATGACCTGGTGGCCACCAACGTGCCGTTTGGCGACATCAACGTATTTGATGCTGCCTATAGCAAGAGCGACAATAAGGTGCGCAGGGATGCAGCGAAGATGATACACAAGTATTATGTGCTGAAAGGTCTGGACTGTCTGAGGGATGGCGGTATCGAGGCTTACATCATCACCTCGAACTATCTGAACCGCGACGGCGAGCAGTTGGCAGAGGTGCTGAAGCAAGCACGTCTGATAGGTGCCTATAGACTGGCCAACAACCTGTTTAAGGATGCCGGCACTGAGGTAGGTACTGACCTGCTGGTGTTGCAGAAAGACAGCCACAAGCAAGGACTGACGGCTGACGAGACATTCCTGATGACGCAGTATGAGGACTCAGGATGCCCCACCAACATGTACTTCCAGATGTATGAGGACCATGTGATTGCAACGTCGTGGACGGTTGACACCGATGCCTATGGCAAGCGTGGTTTTGTCTATATGCACAAGGATGGCGTGAAGGGTATTGCCAGCGACATGCAGAAGGCATTGGCAAAAGATATGGCTGCTAATCTGAATGTGGAGTTGTTTGAGAGTGACACAGCCACACATAAGACCGAGAGCGCCGAGAAGAAGGTGCAGCTGACGGCACAGCAGCTGACGATGCTGGCTATACACAAGACCTACGAGGAACTGTATGTGTACGAGGCTACGAAGTTCGAGGAGAACACGGCGTTGCGCCGCGACCTGAACGAGTTGTACGACACGTTCGTGGAGTCGTTCGGTGCGCTGAATAAGAGCGACAACGTAAAGGCGCTGAAGGCTATCAAGAATCACGGCAACCTGACGGAGTTGCTATCGCTGGAGGTGAGAGACGAGCGTGGCCGTTGGGAGAAAGCCGACATCTTCACGAAGCCGGTGGCTTTCGCTACCGACGATGTGCATGGTGCCGACACACCGCAGGAGGCACTGGCTCAGTCGTTGAACGACTACGGTAAGGCTGACATGAAGTATATGAGTGCGCTTACTGGCATGAGCGAGGACGAACTGCTGGACGCCCTGCATGGCGAGGTGTTCTATAACCCTCTGCCTGTAGGCAACCAGTACGAGATTAAGGCGCAGTTTATCTGTGGCAACGTCGTTGAGAAGCTGGAGCAGATCAAGCAGCTGTGGCCGAAGGTGGCAGAGTTGCTGGATGCAGGTTCCAAGGAGCAAGATGCAAGCCACCTGCCTGAGACCATCAAGGACCAAGAGGAACTGAGGGTGTATCAGAGTGCCAAGGCATTGCAGGAAGCTATCCCCGAGCCTATCCCCTTTGAAGAGTTGGACTTCAATCTGGGTGAGCGCTGGATTAACGAGCGGGTGTATAGTGCTTTTGCTACGGAGTTCTTCAATGTGCCTGGTGAGCGCCCGTCGTGGCAGAGTGAGCCGTTTGCGGTAGAGGTGAAGTATGACGCTATCATCGACCAGTTCACGGCATCGGCCAACTACGGATGGAACGAGAAGATAGGCACACAGTATGCCGTGAGTTCTGAGACAAAGCAGCGTTACGACGGTATCGAGCTGTTCATCCATGCCCTGCACAATACCTGTCCGAAGCTGATGCGCTATAAGAAGGATGCGAACGGCGACTACGTGTATAACGACAAGTGGGAGAAGGAGAAGGAGGAAGACCCCGAGAAGACCCAGCTTGCCAACACGAAGATTGAGGAGATTCGTCAGGGATTCGTTGACTGGCTGTTGCGTCAGCCCAAGCCGTTCCGCGACGAGTTGGCAGCTATCTATAACCGCCGCTTCAACTGTTTTGTGAAGCCGAAGTATGACGGCAGTCACCAGACATTCCCCGGTATTGACCTGAAGGGACTGGAAAAGAAGTACGGCATCAAGCATATCTACGGCAGTCAGAAAGACTGTGTGTGGATGCTTGTATTGAACGGCGGCGGCATTTGCGACCACGAAGTAGGTAGCGGCAAGACGCTGATCATGTGTATGGCAGCACATGAGATGAAGCGCCTCGGACTGGTTCACAAACCGATGATTATTGGCTTGAAGGCAAACGTGAGTGCCATTGCCGAGACGTATCGCACCGCCTATCCGCAGGCCAAGGTGCTGTATGCCGGTGCCAAGGACTATTCGGCCAAGGAGCGTGTGGACTTCTTCAACAAGATGAAGAACAACGACTGGGACTGTGTGATTATGAGTCACGACCAGTTCAGCCGTATTCCTCAGAGTCAGGACATCGAACTGGAAGTGATGCAGGACGAAGTGCAGCAGTTGGAAGATGCGATGAACGCTATGGAAGGCTGGGACTGGGGCAACCGTAGCCGCATACAGAAGGGTTTGGAGCGCAGAAAGCGTAACCTGGAGGCGAAGATTGACGGACTTCTGGACGCTATCGGTGATACGAAGGACGACGTGGTGGACTTCAATCTGATGGGTATAGACCATATCTTTGTAGATGAAAGCCACATGTTCAAAAACCTGCAGTTCTCTACCCGTCACGACCGTGTGGCAGGTCTGGGTAACTCGGAGGGCTCGAAGCGTGCCTTTAACCTGCTGATGGCTATCCGCACGATACAGAAGCGTACAGGTAAGGACCTCGGTGCCACGTTCCTCTCAGGTACCACCGTCACGAATAGCTTGACGGAATTGTATTCGCTGTTCAAGTATCTGCGTCCGAAGGCGATGGCGAAGCAGAACATCACCTGCTTTGATGCCTGGGCGGCTATCTTTACGAAGAAGAGTCAGGAATTTGAGTTCTCGATTACCAACCAGATTGTGTTGAAGGAACGTTTTCGTTACTTCATCAAAGTTCCGGAACTCGCTATGTTCTATAACGAGATAACGGACTTCCGCACGGCAGAGGATGTAGGCATTGAACGTCCGGAGAAGCACGCCCGACTGCTGAACATCAAGCCGACGCCCGACCAAGAGGACTTTATCAAGACGCTGATGGAGTTTGCGAAGACCGGCGACTTCTCGCTGATAGGTATTAACGGAGCCACGGAGAAGCAGCAGATGGCGAAGATGCTGTATGCGACGGATATGGCCCGCAAGATGTCGCTGGATATGCGACTGATTGACCCTGGCTATCAAGACCACCCACGGAGCAAGGCTTCAAGATGTGCTTATCTGGTGAGTGAGTACTACAAGAAGTTCAACGACGTGAAGGGTACGCAACTCGTATTCTCTGACCTCTCGGCCTACGACCCGAAGAAGTGGAATGTGTATGACGAGATCAAGCGTAAGCTGGTTGAGGAGTACGGCATCCCTGCCGACGAGATTCGCTTTATTCAGGAAGCGAAGTGTGAGTCGAAGAAGCAGAAGCTGATTGACGAGGTGAACGAAGGCAAGGTGAGAGTGCTGTTTGGTTCGACACAGATGTTAGGCACGGGTGTCAATGCCCAGCAGCGTGTGGTGGCTGTGCATCATCTGGATACACCGTGGCGACCCTCTGACCTGGAGCAGCGCGACGGCAGAGCTATCCGCAAGGGTAACGAGATTGCCAAGTTGTACAACGACAACAAGGTGGAGGTTATCATCTATGCCGTTGAGCGCAGTCTGGATAGCTATAAGTTCAACCTCCTGCACTGCAAGCAGACGTTTATCAATCAGCTGAAGCGCGGACAGTTGGCCAAGCGTACCCTTGACGAGGGTTCGATGGAAGAGAAGGGCATGAACTTCTCGGAGTATATGGCTATTCTCTCGGGTAACACCGACCTATTGGAGCGTGCCAAGTTGGAGAAGAAGATTGCCGGACTGGAGAGTGAACGCAAGAACTTCTTGCGTGACCAGCGCGACCAGCAGGAGAAGATGAAGAGCCTGGAGGAAGACAACGAGCGCCACGAGCGCCATATCCGTTCGGCACAGGGTGACTATGATAAGTTCCTGCAGCGCAAGCGTCCCGACGAGAACGGCTTTGTGGTGAACGACCTGACGATTGACGGTTGGACGATGCCTGAACTGACAAAGGACGGCAAGCCTATGACCGCCGACGACAAGGCAAAGGCTCTGGGTGAGCGACTGTTGCAGATTGCCGCTACGGCTAAGACGTGCGACATCCACCTGCGCATCGGTGAAATCTACGGATTCCCCGTTGTGGTGAAGTCTATCGAAAAGGGCTTTAACCTGATGGGTCAGATGGAGTACGACAACCTGTTCTTTGTAGAGGGCACGACATTGAAGTACAGCCATAACGGTGGCCGTCTGACAAAGGTGTCGGCACGCCAGTCGGCGGAGAATCCTCTGCAGGCTCTGATGTATATCCCCACACTCATTGAGCAGTGGCAGACGAAGATGGACGAGAACAATGCCCGTCTGGAGCAGTTGAAGTCTATCAAGTGTGAGGCATGGCCCAAGGAGGACGAGTTGCGCAAGCTAAAGGCTGAACTCGGAAAGTTGGACCGCAAGATCAACGAGGAACTGAACGGCGGTAGCAAGAAGTCTGACAAGTCCGAGGGTAAGACCTCGGATGCGTCGGAACTTAGAAAGGCCGCATAAAACGTAAGACACAATGAAACAGGAATTGAAGAGAGCGCTCGACTATGTTCGTGAGCAGATGGACGAAGACGATCTGGCTATTCTCCATGCGGAGATTAACAAGTGCTATAAGCAGCACCTTGTGCCTACCTTTACCCTCGTGGATGCTGACCAGGTTATTGAGTTGCTGGGTGAGTATGGCGAGGAAAACGACCTGCCGGAAGACTGGTGGGAAGACTACGACGATGACGATATTTTGTTGAACATCTAAAACGATACGACTATGATTACAACAGCGTATGATGTAAAGCAGACGACCGACATGATGGACCGCTGGGCAGGCTTCTGCTACAATCACCCGCCCTACGACGAGGTGATACTTTGGATGGTTGGTGGCTCGAAGACCCACTACCTCTACCAGCACTTCTGCTCGAAGTTTCTGCACCTCTGTGAGAACGTATGCGGCAACGACACCATGTCTGCATGGATGAAGTTCTACCGCACACTTGACCGCAAATGGGCTGAGCGCCTGATGCAGTACGTCTATTGTGAGTGGAGAAAAGATAAGGCCAAGAACTAAAACAACGAGATTATGAGTTACACAATTCTTTATCGCAGTATGTTTGTGAAGGTTGACAACAACCGATTCATCCCTCTCTATGAGAGTGGCGACAATAACGTATGGGAATGTGACTTGTCACGGCGTGCAAGAAGTTGGGGACATTACTACCCCTGCAACCTGCGCAAAGACCATAAGACGCTGCCATTCTTTACAGAGCATGAATTATTGGGCCTGATGGATGGCGATCTGAAACAATGCGTATATTACGGTGTCAAAGTTTCGGGTATCAGTTGTACCCAGGAGAAAGACCTGATGAACTACTGGCGCAGAGGCATTAAGAAAGCCAAGACCTTTGATGAACTGGAAGCTGCTGGCATTACGTTACAGGTTAAAGACTGCAACTATGGCGACGAAAGACCTCATTTCTCGAAATCTGTTCACAATCTGGCTGAACTCATTATGGCGTGGACTATATGTCTGCAAGTGTGTGGTACAGCAGAGTGCGTGCCTTATGGCAGCGTATCGGACTGGGCTTTCAAGAGATTATATCCCAAGAAGCCGAAAACCAAGGTGGCGAAGACCGTTGGCTTCGTCGTTCAGTTTGGCTATCGCTATGTGGAAAAGATGACCCCAAGAAAATTGCATTGGACCGCCCATTTGGAGTATGCCTTCCAGTATGCTACACGAAATGCGGCAGAGAATGTTGTGCAACGCATCAAGACCCGCTGGACGCAAATATCTGAGACGCCTGTCGTTGTTCCCGTTCGCAAGAACGAGTATGACCGATGGGAGAAAGCAGCATAAATAACCCAATCATTACGACTATGACAAAGAAATTCTGGTGCCACTATATCGGTGGCGACGGCAATACACCAAAGCGTCGCAATATCGAACTGACAAATCTTGCAGACAAGCTGCCTGCTATCGGTGATAATGTGAACTGTGCCACTCCCATCTGGTATGATTACGACGAGCACTACAAAATCTACGAGATCTACGTGCAACTAAGCGAGACGGTGGCCGTATCGACCTTGATAGCAGGTGTGATAAACGGTGGTGTGATGGACTTCATGCTAAAGACTGACGCAGATTTTGAGGCAGAGCGCGACGAGCATATCAAGAGCATCATGGCTAACACGTGGGATTCTTACTTCACCCCTGAAAAGAAAGCAGCCAGTTGCGAATCGTGGAAGCGTAGCTGTGAGGACAACAAGCGTCGCCGAGACGAGCATATCGCCAAGGTGATGCAGTATAAAAACTATACCGACTTGCTACTCAATGGCTCGTGGATAGCCAATGCTACCGTGAGAGCCTACGAGGAAGCACAGTCGCCATATCTGCCCGTCATTCAGGAGTTGCGCCGACTGGCTATGGAGAAACGTGCTGCCGACATCGAGGCCGACAAGGAGCGCCGTCGCAAAGCTGCCGAGGAAGAAGCCCGCAAGAAGGCTGAAGCCGAGCAGAAGGAGCAGGAGCGACTGACGCAGGAAGCCGAGAAGTTCAAGCAAGGAGAGAGCATCAGCGGTGAGGACGTGGTGGATCTGTGCCGCCGATATGGTATCGCTATTCACTTGCGCACCGTACATAACCTGCAGCAGGTCATCTATGTCATCAACGGCAAGGATGGGTCCTGCCAATACTACCGTACCAGTGGCAAGCGCCGCCCACAACTGGACGGCTGCTACAAGACCGCTGGAGAATTATATCAATATCTGCAAACTCACTAAATCGTCAAACTCAAAACAAGAAACAACGAGACATGGAAATGTGGTTTATCGTCATCCTTTTGGTCCTCTGCTGGCTGAAAGGATGAAGTCAGTAACTTTAAAACGAAACGGCA
>JAEEGG010021097.1_pt1 | contig 12963 bp, 10 predicted proteins | sample 9134161 | NCBI WGS metagenome assembly JAEEGG01 (sample SAMN16246543, study PRJNA631951) | gut metagenome | biome: gut microbiome; feature: rumen; material: CR-attached | host: Bos | place: Iran: Karaj | collected 2018-10
TTATAGCTGTATTCCGTCGGTTCGGGAGTGCTCTCGACCGGATGGAAAAAGTCACTACAGGCAGCGAGGAAGACGAGAGACGAGAGACTAATGACTGGAGACGAGAGACGAGAGACGAGAGAAAAATTCTTTAAGACGGCGTATAAAGAACTAAAGAAGCTTGCCAAAGGATTCATTCTTCGTATTCTCCTTAAACCTCTTTCGTCTTTCGTCTGTAGGACCGAAGGTCCGTTCTCTCGTCTAAAAATTACTGGTCTATGCTCAGGCCCTTCTTGTCCAAAAGCACGCGCGGGATTCCGCCTTCGAGCGGGTTTTCCACGACAGATATGGTTTCGAGGCTGTCGCATTCGGCGAGGCTTTCGGGGAGGGTGGCGAGCTGGTTTGCGTCGAGCACCAGTTCCTTGAGCTTTTTAAGGTTCGAAAATTCAGAGGGGATTGCGCCCAGGTTGTTGCCCGACACCATCAGGACTTCGAGCGATTCCAGGTGGCCAAGCGAGGCCGGGATGCTTGTCAGGTCGTTGTTGTCCAGGTAGAGCTTACGGAGCTTTTTAAGCTTGCCGAGGGTTGCCGGGACTTCGGAAAGCATGTTGTCGTGAAGGGAGAGCTTGGTGACGTTTGTCCACTTGCCGACTTCGTTTGTGAGGTCCAAGAGCTGGTTCTTGGCGATGTTCACGGTCTGGAGCTTGGTGAGGTTCCCTACAGAGTCCGGAAGTTCGGAGAGGGAATTGTAGCCCAGGTAGAGGTGTTCCAGCTTTGTGAGTTCGCCGATGGATTCCGGGAGTTCCATCAGGTCGTTTTCGCTCACGGAGAGCTTTTTCAGGTTTTTGAGTCTGGAAATGTCGTCGGGAAGTTCCACGAGCATATTGCGATCGAGGACCAGTTCTTCGAGATCTTCTAGTTCAAAAAGTTCCTGGGGAAGGATGCGGATTTCCTTCTGGGAAAGGTCTAACGAGGTGGCTTTTTCGGTCTTGGCTTTGTGAATAACTTCTAGCAAATTCATATGAACATCTCCTATGATGTAAATCATAGCATTTTTGATTGAAAAAGATGCATTCCTGTACAAAAAAAGTAAAAAAGTATCATTTTTACACAAATGTTCACTATAAATTGGACTGTTTTATGAAAAAAATTGAAAAAAATTGTCTTTTTTTTGCTCAGAAGGGCGTTTTGATGCTATTTTTAGGGTAGAAAAGCGATAGCTTTAATAAGGTGCCCCTGTTTGCACCCGCTTTTTGCTATTGTAAATAACTAAACTGAGGAAAAAATGGAACTAACCAAATCGCAGGAACGCCGTCTAGCATTTGTGGCTAGCCTCTTGAGTCTCAATCCGAACGATCCTACTGACCGAATTAAGGCACTCCGGCATCTAAACCTTGATGAAAACGGCTGCTTCCATGGTTTCCAATATTCCCAGGGCTTTATGGAATTCTTCATCTTCCTCGATGAAGATACTCCGCTCGAAAAGGTTGTTGCTCACCTGATCTCCGACCTCAAGCAGCTGCAGATTGCCGTTTTCCGTACGAGCGATCCTCCTAACCCGTTCTTTATGTCGCTGCGTGAAGAAGCCGATCCTTGGGCAATCAATAAGATTAGCGACGACGAAGAAGGCGACGATGATTCCGATTCCCCGGCAAGCCGCCCCTACATGGAAACGCTCGAAATTACGGTGCTCCGTACCCGTGCAAGCCGCGACATCACCGATTCCGAACTGGAACGCACGCTCAAGGATATGCGTCGCAAGCTCCTGATTTGGAAGAACGACGTCAAGGCGAAGCTCGAAATCATTGCCGAACACGACGACCTGACCCGCGATTTCCGCAGCGCCGACGACAAGCTTGAAATTGTGATGGATTCCGACCCGCTTCACCTGACCTCTGATCACGGTGAACTGTTCCTCGGTTTCTGCCCCATCCGCACCATTTTTGACTATCACGTGAACCTGGGTAAGCGCCTCAAGACGAAGCACAACATGGCAATCGTCTCCAGTAACATCCGTACTTACCTCGGTAACCTCACGCACACGAATGCAGCCCTTATCGATGCCTTCCAAACTATGGAACGTAACGACGACCAGAATGTGAACGTGGATGACTTCCCGTTCCTTCATAACGGTATGACGCTTACGGGCGATGACCTTCGCCTCAAGGAACGCGACGGCAAGAAGGTGCTGTTCATTGAACGTCCGAAGATTATTAACGGTGCCCAGTCCCTGTTCACCTACGAACAGTACGCCAAGAAGAGCAAGAAGCCGGTGAACCCGCAGGTGCTCGTGAAGGTCGTGGTGCCGTACCCCGGTGCCGACAACTTCTTGAACCAGGTGACCATGGCCAACAACCGCCAGAACCCGGTGTTCAGCTACCATCTGCGTGCCGCTGACGACCTGCAGTTCTTCATTTGGCAGCGCTATCAGGAAGAAGGCTTTACCTACGTTTATAAGGACGGTGTCCGCCTGAAGGCCCGTACCCGTAAGCTCGAAGTGCGTATGCGCCCCGAACTGGCGAAGACCCTTTTCATGATGGATGGCAAGCTCAGCGAATGCCGCAGCAGCGACTGCATTTTCGATAAGGAAACCCTGTACCAGCGTTGTTTCGGTGCTTTTGTGCGCGTCGCCCCCGAAAAGGAAAAGGACTTTGTCCGTAAGACTATCGCCTTCACCAAGGCATGGCAGCTGCTTAGCCGTTTGCCGATCAAGATTCGCCGCGTGACCCCGGGTAAGGGCGTTTCTATCGAAGCGAACGACGACAACCCGCTGACTCGCATCACCTGGAACGGCCGCCTCGAAGACAAGTTCATCTTCCGCAGCGCAGTGAAGGACCTGGTGGTCGCTCTCGCCCTGAAGCACTGGCTCATCTACGGTGATCCGATCCAGGATTTCGAATGGCTCGTGGAAAACGAACTCAATTTCAACGATTCTATCCTCAAGTACGCGGCCCGCATTTACACCGACGACCTGAAGGGAATCCTGATTTCCGAGTTCAAGGACAATCCGGCTTATTACGACACCATCACCACTATCGACAAGGATAGCGGCGAATCGGTGGAACGCCGCCTGTGGAAGGGCTTCAGCAATACCGCTACTTACGACAAGATGATGGATCTCCTGTGCAAGAAGAACCCCACTTGGGAAAAGTGCCGCGGCGGAATCGAAGCTTTCATCTAGTCGATTCCTACAAACTTCTTCCATCTTTATTATTTAAACAAAAAGAAACAAAAGCCGTTGACTAGCTCAACGGCTTTTTCTAATTTTGGCTACGAAAATCTTACAAGTACAGGAGTTCTTTACATTATGTGGAACGAAAAGTATATCGCCAAGCTGGATAACTACCTGGCCCAGGCCCAGGCGGCTGGTGGCGCTGCTCGTGTCGATAAGCAGCACCAGTCCGGAAAGTGCACTGCCCGCGAACGCATGGAAATGCTGTTCGACGAAGGTACGTTTGTTGAAGTCGGTGCACTCCGCAAGTCGAGCAACCGCGTGCTCAAGGAAAGCAAAGTCGTCTTGGGTGACGGCGTCGTGACCGGTTACGGCAAGGTGAATGGCCGTCTGGTGTTTGCTTCTTCCCAGGACTTTACGGTGGGTGGCGGCTCCTTGGGTCAGTGCCACGCCGAAAAGATTTGCCGCGTGATGGACATGGCTGTTGAAGCCGGTGCCCCGTTTGTCGCCATGAACGATAGCGGTGGAGCCCGTATCGACGAAGGCGTGTTCTCGCTCGCTGGCTATAGCGCCATCATGGCCCGCAACGTTTGGGCTTCTGGCGTGATTCCGCAGATTGCCGTAATTATGGGCCCCTGCGCTGGTGGCGCTTGCTACTCTCCGGCTCTCAGCGACTTCATTTTCATGACCCAGAACACCAGCCAGATGTTCTTGACTGGCCCGGCTGTGGTGAAGCAGGTGATGGGTGAAAACATCACTGCTGCCGAACTGGGTGGCGCTCCGGTGCACATGGCAAAGTCCGGTGTGGCACACTTCATGTACGAAGACGACAAGAAGTGCCTCGAAGGTGTCCGCAAGCTCCTCGGCTACTTGCCGCAGAGCAACCGCAAGGAATCTGCCGAATGCAACTGCAAGATTGCCGAAGCTGCCAAGAACGACGAAGGCTTCTTCAAGAAGTTGTTCTCCAAGTCCGAATCGAACGAAGTGGCCGCTTCCTTCGACAACAGCGCTTCTATCCAGGACATCGTTCCGGATAACTACAAGCAGGCCTACGACGTGAAGTCCGTGATTGCCGCCTTTGCCGATGCCGACAGCTTCTTTGAAGTGCAGAGCGACTGGGGCAAGAACGTGGTGATCGGCTTTGCCCGCTTGAACGGTGAAGCCATCGGTATCGTGGCTAACCAGCCGAAGGTGCTCGCCGGTTCCTTGGACGTGGACGGTTCCGACAAGGCTGGCCGCTTTGTCCGCTTCTGCGACGCGTTCAACATTCCGCTGCTCGCCCTCGCTGACGTTCCGGGTTACATGCCGGGTTCTAAGCAGGAATACTCGGGCATTATCCGCCACGGTGCAAAGCTCCTTGTTGCCTTTGCCGAAGCAACCGTGCCGAAGGTGACGCTCATTCTGCGTAAGGCTTTCGGTGGTGCATACATCGCCATGAACAGCAAGGATGTGGGTGCCGACTACGTGTTCGCACTCCCGATTGCCCAGGTGGCCGTGATGGGTGCCGAAGGTGCCGTGGAAATCATCAACAAGAAGGAAATCGCTGCTGCTCCGGATCCGGTGGCCGCTCGCGCCCAGTGCATCGCCAAGTACGAAGAAGAGCTGATGAACCCCTACGTTGCTGCCTCCATGGGCGTGGTCGACGAAGTGATTCACCCGGCCGATGTTCGCAAGCGCCTAATTACCGCTTTCGATGCCTTGAAGACCAAGGATCAGAAGCGTCACTGGAAGAAGCACGCGAACATTCCGCTGTAGTAAATATCGTGAGTCGTTTGTGGCTCACGGTACAGACCGCGCGAGCTGCAAATAAGTCGGTTCTTACGATTGGCTCGCGCTCTCGCCACCACGACTCGTTAAGACGAGTCGTTTGTGGCTCACAGTACAGACTGCGCAAAAAAAATTATTTCTGTTTTTTACCCTCGACTTTGTCGGGGGTTTTTCTGTTAGCGGATTCGCTGAAGGGAAATACGAATCGTCCGCGCAGTACGCAGCCGGGGGCACCGGGGTCGCATTCCTTTTTGCGCTTGTTGCAGAAGGTGTTTCGCAGATGTCTACATTCGTAACTCATATTTGTAAGTATAATAAAATATTTTGAAAATCATCATTCTGCATTTTCGCAAATAATTGAAATGGACTGTTGAAAAATAATTCTGAATTTGAAAATCCGAATTCCGAATTAACTAAATTTGTGCCATGCGTTACGGTGACATTTCTAATTTCCAGAGCGGCGTAGCCGTTCCCCTCTTTAGCCTTTACAGCAAGCAGAGCATCGGTATCGGTGAATTTTTGGACCTGATTCCGTTTGCACGCTGGACGGCCTACTGCGACTTCAATATTATTCAACTTTTGCCGGTGAATGACACGGGCGCTGAGTCCAGCCCCTACAGTGCGAGGAGCGCCTTTGCCCTGAATCCGGTGTTTATCAATGTGCAGTCGGTGGAAGGTTCTTCGGAGTACGAAGAGGAAATTCAGGACGCCAAGGCTGATTTTGAAAAGCTGGGTAAGATTGACTATTACCATATTTCGACGTGGAAGCGCTTTATCCTCCGCAAGATTTTTGATAATCGTTATGACGATTTGAAAAAGGACAAGGTGTTGCAGCGCTGGATTGATGACAATGCCTGGGCGAAGTCGTACTGCGTGTATTGCACCCTGAAGTCGCTGAATAACGAATGCAGCTGGAAGGACTGGAATGACTACCGCGATCCTTCTGCAAAGGATATTGAAAAGCTCTGGAAGAAGTTCGAAAAGGATAATCTCTTCCAGGCATGGATGCAGTTCGAAGCCGAAAAGCAGTTCGGTACTGCCGTTGCAGAAATCTCCAAGATGGGTATTCGCCTGAAGGGCGATATCCCGATTCTTATCAACGAGGATAGTGCGGATGTCTGGGCCGACCGCAAGTATTTTTCGCTCGACGACCGTGCCGGCGCACCTCCTGACATGTTCAGCTACAGCGGTCAGAACTGGGGTTTCCCGACTTACCGCTGGGATGTAATCGAAAAAGATGACTTTGTATGGTGGCGCCGTCGCCTTGCTCAGGCAAGCAAGTTCTACCACGCCTACCGCATTGACCACGTGCTCGGCTTCTTCCGTATCTGGTCGATTCCGCAGAAAGAAGTGACTGGCATTTTGGGATATTTCAATCCGTGTGTTCCGCTTACTTGGGACAAGCTTTCACAGTCCGGGTTCATTCGTGAAACGCTTGAATACCTGCGCCGTCCGAATTATGGCATAGACCAGCTGCGTGAGTTCTTGGGCGACGATACCGAACGACTGGTTCCTGTTTGCTTTACGCAGCTGGAAGGTCATCCGGATCGCTTGATCTTGAAAGAGGAATATTCTTCGGAAAAGGCGATTCTTGGAATGCCTGAACCGCAGGAAGTCAAGGACAAGCTGCTCAAGGTGTATTGGAACCGCGTGTTCGTGCCGTCGGGTGACGAAAACACGTTCTACCCCTACTGGTACTGGTACAATGCTCCGGTGTTCTTTACCTTGCCTGAATACGAACAGGATAGGCTGCGCAACATTATCAAGGATAACGAAAATGCGCAGAACAGCCTGTGGGAGGCGAACGCGACGAAGCTTTTGACGGTGCTTTCGCAGGAAACCGACATGCTGGTTTGTGCCGAAGACCTGGGTGCCGTGCCGCCTTGCGTACCGTCCGTTCTCAAGAAACTCAACATTCTTTCGCTGCGTATTGAACGCTGGGCTCGCAACTGGAATGCTCCGTATTCTCCGTACTACGAAATGGACGAATACCCGCGCTTGTCCGTGTGCGCCACGAGCTGCCACGATACCTCGAACCTGCGTGGACTGTGGCAGGAAAGCGATTTCGACCGCGACCTGTACTGGTCCCATGCGCACCTGCCGGGAAATGCTCCTGCCGAGATTACGCCCTCGGTCGCCCGTGCCATTTTGACGCATGTGTTCACGGCGAATAGCTTGTTCTGCATCTTGCCGGTGCAGGATTACTTTGCTCTTTCGGCAAGCCTTTCCAAGTGCTCTCCGGAATCGGAACGCGTGAACGTGCCGGGTACGGTGGGTGGTGCCAACTGGTGCTACCGCATGCCTTGCTCGGTCGACGAACTGATGGACTATGCTTCGCTTAGCTCCGATATCCGAATGCTCGTGGATGTGCGCAAGCGCCGCCCGATGTGGAAGATCTAGGATGTTTGCTCCTGCTTGGGTTAAAGACGCCATTTTCTATCAGATTTTTCCGGACCGCTTTTGCCGTTCGGAGCGTTACCATACCGTAGGCAAGTTCGTGGAGTGGGGAAGTAAGCCCACTCGCGAAAACATGTTTGGCGGAAACCTTGCGGGTATTGAAGATAAACTAGAGTACATTGCGGGCCTCGGCGTAAACGCGATTTACCTTTGCCCGATTTTTAAGAGCAATTCGAATCATCGTTACCACACGGTGGACTACTTCGAGATTGACCCGGTGCTCGGTACGCTCGAAGATTTTGACCGGCTTGTGAAGAAGGCGCACAAGCTGAAAATTCGCGTGATTCTGGATGGCGTATTCAACCATTGCTCGCGAGGATTCTTCCAGTTCAATAGCCTTATGGAACTGGGGCCGAATTCGCCGTATGTGGACTGGTTCCATGTAAAGGGTTGGCCGTTGAACGCCTATTCGGGGAAACCCAATTACGAATGTTGGTGGAATTTCCCGGCACTTCCGAAGTTCAACACGGACTGCCCCGATGTGCGCGAATACCTGTTCTCGGTGGGCGAGTACTGGATGAAACGTGGCATTGACGGTTGGCGCCTCGATGTTCCGAACGAAATTGACGATGACAGTTTCTGGCAGGAGTTCCGCCGTCGCGTGAAGGCGGTGAACCCTGATGCCTATATTGTCGGTGAAATCTGGGACGACCCTCTGCGTTGGCTGAAAGGCGACCAGTTCGACGGTGTGATGAACTACGTTTTTCGCAAGGCGGTGATGCAGTTCCTTTTCGACGAGAATCCGATTGATGTTGCGGAATTCTGTGAACGGGTGCGCGGGGCCTTCGTGGAAGGCCGTGGCGACATCCCCATGAACTTGCTCGGAAGCCACGATACGACCCGTCTCGGGTCGCAGCCGCGCACCAGCATCGAACGCATCAAGCTCGCCTATGCGCTCCTCTTCTTTATGCCGGGCGCCCCTTGCATTTACTACGGCGAGGAACTTTCGATGAAAGGCGGCAAGGACCCCGATAATCGCCGTAGCGTTCCATGGGAAAATCTGGGCGAAATGCAGAAGAAGCCGATGTATGAATTTATTCGGCAGATGGTCGATATGCGCAAGAAAAATCCTGTCCTTCGCGACGGGAGCCTGGATATCCGCTGCGAGGATAATCGCCTTGTCGTGGAGCGCAGGGGCAAGGGCGTCTCGATGACGCTCACCGTGGATGTCGAAACTTTTGCCGGCGATCTGCCCTTTACGATCGAAACAAAAAAGATCTGAAGCTTTCTTTCCCAAAATTTGGTAAAAAAAAGTTCTAAATAGAGTTTTTTTGTGTTAAATACGTAAAAATTGTTTATTTTTAGACCAAAAATAAGAAAAAACCTCTTTTGGAGTAGATTTTTATGAAAAAGCAGTTGTTGGCTCTTTGTGCGGCCGCTTTGATGATGTCCGTTACCGGCTGTAACGATAAGATGGATCCGAACGATCCGCAGTCCGTGCGTAAGTACCTGACCAAGCAGCAGATTCCTTTTACGCCGAACCAGTTCGTGTCGTTTGCCGCAAGTGGCGACACTGCCAAGATGACTCTTTTCCTGCAGGCTTCTTTTGAAATCGACGCTCCGGCAGACAATGGCAACAACGCCGTGGCTATTGCCGCCAATAAGGGCAACATGGTGGTTCTCGATTATTTGTTCAGTCATGGTGCCAAGGCCGATGTTAAGAATGGCAACGGCGAAGCCGTGATCGACAATGCTGTGATGATGGGCAACAAGGAAGTCGTGAACCGTCTTCTGACTCAGCTCAAGTCCGAAGGTGCTGAAATGCAGTCTCTCGGTACCGCTGTGCTTCTCGCCGCAAAGACCGGTAAGGTCGATATGCTCGAAGTTCTGGCCGATGCCGGTGCTCCGCTCGACTCCCGTAGTGCAGACGGTTACTTGCCGATTCACTGGACCGTAAAGAACGGCCAGTACGACGCCATGATGTTCCTCATCAACAAGGGTGTAGACGTGAACGCCAAGTGCGGTCAGGGCTACTCTGTGCTTGACTGGGCAACCAATGAAGGTTATACCCGCTTGATCAAGGCTCTGAAGAAGGTCGGCGCCAAGAACACTCCGCAGTACTTCAAGGATTCCAAGAAGTAATTTCGCTTGCGTCATTCCCGCGAAGGCGGGGATCTCCTGTTTTTAGCGGATTTTCGCATTTATCTCACATGGAACCGTGGTCTAGTGGCTGCGGTTCTTTGTATTTTTAGCCCTATGAAATTACACTTGTTGACTAGGATTTTCCTTTGTCTGTGCCTTGCGGGAGTCGTATCGCAGGCCCAGGAGACTGTGGAAAGCGTTCGTCGCCAAATCAAGGCGGTGGAGGCGGAAACCGCTCGCGAGAAGTCGCTTCACGATGCCGAAAAGAAACGCCATGCCGAATTTGTTGAGGTGGGGCGCAAGAAGGTGCAGGCGCTCGCTTCGCAGAACAAGACCTTGAAGGCCGAAATCGATTCCCTGAAGGCTGAACTCAAGAACCTTGCCGATGCCCGTCAGAAGGCTATGGGAACGGTCAAGTACTTTGAAAACCGTAAGGCCAAGTATGGTGAATCGCTTGCGAAGGTGATCGATTCGCTGGTGCCGGTGTTCGAGTCGGATTTTCCTTACCGCAATGAAGAAACGGTCAAGAGCGTCCAGGAAATTGCGAACCAGCTGCATAAGGGGCTCATCGAAGCGGACGACGGCCTGAACCGTGCGCTCGAAGTCTTTTATGACCGCATCCGTCTCGGTTACACGACCGAAGTCTACAAGGGATTCCTGCAGGTGGATGCCCGCAGCGTTCCGGGAACTTATTTGCGCTATGGTGCAGTCGCGTCGGTGTTTGTGAGTAACGACGGTAACGACGTGCTGTGGCTTAATCGGACGGGCGATGGCGGTTATGCCTGGAAAAACGTGTCCGAAGATTTAGCGATGCGTTCGATACTTAAGGATGTGATGAAAGTTGCCGAAGGAAAGACCGCTCCGAGGCTTGTGACGATTCCTGTCGCCATTCCGAAGGAGGCCCAGTAGATGAAAAGCGCACTTAAGCCTTTATTAATCGCTGCATTCGCAATGCTCGCGCCTCTTTCTTTTGCGCAGCAGAATGCCGATATCGATGCGGTGAAGAAGCGTGCCGCGCTCAACAGTGCTAAGGCGGACCTCGAAGAAGCCCGCAAGAAACGTGACATGGCTGTCGCTGCTCGCTGGAAAGACCGTGAAACGGCGAACCAGGAACGCGAACTCTTTAACGAAAAGTATAACGAAAGCAAGGAAAAGGTCGACGCCCTGATGTCGGATCGTGCGCGTCTGTTCGAGGACGTGCGTGTGGCCCGCGAGGACTTGGCGCAGGTCAAGTTGCAGGCGGAAAAGGCCCGTGCCGAATATCTGTCGCTTGCGGCAGGCCCCGAACGCCTGGAAACGCTTTCGAAGTTTGCGGAACAGGGAATCCCCTTCAAGATTGCGGAGCGCGTCGAAGCGCAGAACAAGGTGAAGAAGGAAATGGGCCTCTACCGCGACGACCCGGTACGTATTGCGACGGCGCTCTTGAACGTGGCGAAAGGCGAACTTGCCTTTACCCGTGAAATCCAGCTGGAAAATGCGGAACTCGTTTTCGGATCTGCCGTGGCAAAGGGAAACCGCTTGCGACTGGGTGGCCTCTATGCGATGCAGATGGCAAATGCTGTCGATATCAACGGCTTGCATCCGGCGGCGCTGATGCTCCCGGTGGCGGGCGAAAAGAAGCGTGCCTTTAGCTGGCAAGAAAATTTGACTCCCGATACGAAGTCCGAAATCAGCAAGGCCTTTACAAGCTCGAAGGATTCCGCTTACTCGATGGTGCCGGTCGATGTACTCTTGAGTACGGAGCTTTCTTCGGAAATGGCGAACCATCAGGAAAAGACTTGGAAGGATGAACTCCGCGAATTCTTCAAGAATGGCGGCATCCTGATGTATCCGATTGTGACGCTGTTTGCACTTGGCTTGTTGGTTGCCTTGTGGCGTTTCGTGTGGCTCATGGTGGTGGGCTTCGGTGGACTTTCGACAAGGCGCTGCATCAAGGCCTTGAAGAAGGGCGATATCGATACGGCCCGTCAGCTATCGGCAAAGGTTCACGGCAAGGTGGGCAAGGTGCTCAAGACGGTGCTTGCCAAGAATTACGCGGGCCGCGAAGGAGCCGAGAAGGCACTCGAAGAATTGTTTAGCGCCGATGTCCCGAAACTGGAATCAGGCCTCACCTGGATTTCCGTGTTTGCGGCGACTGCTCCGTTGCTCGGTCTCTTGGGTACGGTGATGGGTATGATCGAACTTTTCGACGTGATTACGATGCATGGTACTTCTGACCCGAAGCTTTTGGCGGGCGGTATCTCGATTGCTCTTGTCACGACGGAAGCGGGCCTTATCGTTGCAATTCCGCTGCAGCTGATTCATACCTTCTTGATGAACCGCGCCGATGCCCTGCGCACCCGCATGGAAAGTGCCGGTCTCACCGTGCTGAACGCTCTCTGGATCAAGGAAAAGTAGTTGGAAGCCGTCAATCAAATATCGGTCATCGAAGCGGCCATGGCTATCGTGTTTCGCGGTGGCTGGGTGCTTGCCCCTATATTTATTTTGGGGTGGTTCGGCTGGTTTCTGATGATTGAACGCTACGGCTATTACTTTATGCTGAGGGGCGGTAACATCAATGGTCTCGGCGGATTCTGGCGCACCCTGAAAAAGAACGGCGAAGATGCTGCCTTCAAGAAATTGGAACGCCGCCGCTACGGTTATTTCTATGCGCTAGCTTCGGATGTTCGCAACTTCCGCAATCAGGGGCCTGTTGCGGTTCGCAATGCGATGGAAGAAACGCGCCACCGCATTTCGGTGAGTCTGTCCCGGTCGTTACGGACGATTTCTACTTGTGCGGCGATTGCCCCGATGCTTGGCCTTTTGGGGACGGTGTCCGGCATGGTGCATACTTTCGAGACGATTCAACTTTTCGGTTTCGGAAACCCGGTGCTGTTGGCCGACGGTATTTCCGAAGCATTGCTCACGACGCAGGCGGGTCTTTTGGTGGCTTTTCCGCTGATGCTTGCCTACAACTTCTTGGCGAGTCGCGTTGAAAATGTCGAGAAACAGGCGTGGAGCGAAGCCCTTAAGTACGAGTCTTATGTGTTTTCCGCTGATGAAGGTCTTCCTGGAGTGAGTGAAACGAACGACGGGATCCATAGTGAAATTTCTGAGGTGAAATAATGAGTTTTATTCGTAAACGTTCGCAGGATGCAGGTAAGATAGACGTGTCGCCGATGCTCGACATGGTGTTTATCCTGCTCATCTTCTTTATCGTAACCTCGACTTTTACCCGCGAGACGGGCGTTGACGTGACTAAGCCCAAGGCCAGTTCGGCGAAGGACTTGGCGAAGGAAAGCATCTTGATTGGCGTGACGCGTCAGGGCACGATTCACATCAACGAAACTCAGGTGAACTTGACGACACTCAACACGGTGCTGCGCCAGATGATGGCCGAGGCGCCTGACCGTCCGGTGATTATCGTGAGTGACCGCGATGCTCCTAATGGGGTAGTGGTGGATATCCTCGATGAATGTAATTTGGCCAAGGTACGCAAGGTTTCCATCTCGGCAAATAAGGAGGAG
>JAEEGG010021101.1_pt1 | contig 12961 bp, 13 predicted proteins | sample 9134161 | NCBI WGS metagenome assembly JAEEGG01 (sample SAMN16246543, study PRJNA631951) | gut metagenome | biome: gut microbiome; feature: rumen; material: CR-attached | host: Bos | place: Iran: Karaj | collected 2018-10
TACCTTTGCCCATAGATTTGAATTTTGATTGTTGCAGATACAAAATTACAAATCTTTGGGGACTTATCGAAAGGTTTGTCCCCATTTTGTTTGGCTCTGTTTCATTTTTTTATCGGACACCACTAATATCCTATTCGATGTAAAATTTGTGTTCATTGAAATAATAAAGATAGTATGAAAAGATTTTACTCCCATCTTTTCTATCAATCTCCCATGCTTTAATGTCATCAACTCTTGCATTTGCGGCCAATCTTCCCTTTGGAAGTGGTTTGATTCTGTCTGCCAATTCACTCAGAAGACTTGTAGGCGATGGGGATTCTGAAATACATTTGTAGAGATTAAATGAATTTATAACTCCTGCATTGCCCATTATATACTTCTGGGCAGATGCCCATCCAAGGCTATAATATTGAGCACGAAGTGAGTAGGCCCAGATGAAATCCAATACTAAGAATTGCTCAAAGAGGTCTAGGTCGGTCTGTGTAGGCTTATCTGGACAGAACCTGTCTACATACAGTAATGCAGCTAAATCGAATAGCTTTCGAGTGATACGATTGCCAACTCCATTGCTGTATTTGGGTAAATCCAGCGTTTTTACGATTTCATTGCCATTGACGAAGTATCCTACATATTTCTCGTTATTCTGTATGTCCTTCAATATTTCAAAATAATGAATAGTATAGTCAAAGAAAGGTTTACCTGCTACGATAGGAGCATCCAATTGGAATGGATTCAAATTACGCATGCCTGATACAAAAGGCATTGCAGAACGGTTCACCATATCTGCATATGCAAAAGCGCCCTTGAAAAATTGGGCATATGGAGAATTGTCTCGTTTGCTGATACCTTTGAACTTGTCAATGTTGTGCTCATTAAGTTCCCAGGCATAATTACCACGCAGCCATTCCCTCACGCGGAAGAGATATTCTCCAAAGAGATCTGCCAACTCGTTTTGCTTCGTATTCTCCCAACGTTTTACGATTTTCTCTGTTTCTTCAACTCCGATATCACTCATCTCACGTAGATGATATGCCTTCAGCAAGTCGTGTGGATAAAGTTTCTTTCCACGGGCATTCTGAGAGTCAAAGAACTGGAATGCTTCTGAAATGTCGCTTGTTATCACGACGATGAACTCGCATTGTTTCTCAATGAAATCACGCAGGTCTTTCACGTTGCGATCATTGCGTTTCTTTTCTATAGAAACTTTATCTTCCGTCTCAGAGGCATTTTCGTTGGTATGAGTTTCTGCCATTGCATCCCTTCTCCGTTCAAATGCTCTGTAATTATTGGCCACATTTTCACGAGTATATGGATTGTCAGTTACTTGCTGGTTTAAGAACTTTATTTCCTTTTCTTCTAAGAGAGCCAATAGTAAAAGGGCGAAGGTTGTGACTCGTTGCTGACCATCTACAATATTATAGATATCGTTATCTTTGTCATAGTGAAGAATAAGTGTTCCAACACGATAAACTTCCTTTTTGTCATTCTTTGCTTCGATGATGTCATCAAGTAGTTGACTGGCATTTTTGGCCGTCCACTTATAGGGACGTTGATAATTGGGTATCACCAATTTGATATCCTTGAGAGGATTGTCACCGTTTACTTCCGATATAACTCCTCGTAATAGCAGGTCGCCAATCTTCGCTACGCCCAATTGCAAATTAATACTGTTGCCCATATTGTTTTATTTATATGCCTTTAATCGGTACAAATTTACAAAATCTATTCCGTATAACATCTTGTTCTATAATTCTTTTCAACTTTTTTATGAATCCTTGCGATAAGCCTTGCCCGCCATACCATAGTGTTCATTGATTCTCGTTCCATCAACAGAATATTCGACAATATTCATAAAAGAAGCCTCCTCACGTTTACAAGGACAACCATCTTCATCATAGAAGTATGCCGTTGAATAGGCTCCGCCACTTGGTGTAGGCCCCTTATGCGTTTCTGTGAATTCTGTATCTTCTGGAATTTGGATTTTACGATAGTCATAAACAGGAATCCGACTCTTAGGTTTACAGCCCTCAATAACCAAATCTTTTAATTCGTCAATAGATAGTTTGTCGATATTAAAATCACTTATATCATTATTGTAGACCTCTTTCAACATTTCTATTACTTCTTCTCTCGTTAACATAATCGATTTTTAGTTCCTATTTGGATGCAAAGATAATGAATTATTCTTGTTCCCCCATTTTCAATCCACGCATTAACTTAATTTTATCCATTAGTCCATACTCTTTTTCAGGAATAAGAAGAACAATAATGGTAAAAAAGAGCTTATCAAAGAAGAGCCTGATGCGAGTTGCTGCTAACTGCCATTTTGAATGGTTCTCCTTCCCTTTCTCAAAATAGTCATATATAACTCTCTTTTCGTAACCATCTCTGCAATTTCTAAATCTATTGTTCTTTACCAAAATGGTAAAAATTGGCGCTATTACATCTTCACTATTATAACAAGCCCTATATACTCTGCACCCTAAGAACTCGCCAAGATATTCCACATAATCAAAGCCTCTGTTCTTGAAATAGTTAGTAAGATATGAATGCTCTTTTATATCCATTCTATATGTTTTAAAAGCCATCTTGGCTGGCAGCCGCGCTATCCCCATGGGAATCCCCCGGCCCCTCCACAAATATTGCTACTTGCTTCTTCAAGCCAACTACCAAGATGACCATATTAATCCCCAAAGAAGGCTTTCCCCCAATACGGCTCGTATCCAAACCATTGTATCAGGGGGAGCCTTCTCATATCGTTCTCTCTATCAGTTTCTTCAATTCCTCATACCCATCCTTAAACGACGTGTATTTATAGTACAGCCAGTCGCTGCCTTTAATGAAACCGCCATCGCTATTGATGAAACTCATGGCCTCCTGCAATTCTGCACGTTTCTCCTTCATTGCCGGCATATAGGTTAGACCATAATACAGGCTGCGCTTTTCCATTTGTATGCGGACGGCTATGGCATCAGGAATATCCTTGTATGGGATAGTAATACCAGTAAAGATTACGTCGCCTAGGCGTATGTCCTCCAATTTCTTACAATCTGGGAAAAAAGCAGAAAGACGCTCGCTCCATTCCTGCATCACCTCATATGCATAGCTGTTCCTAATGCGTTCCAGATGGCCGACACAATCGAAGATCTCTTTCAACCTACCATTAATCAACTCGATGTTAAATTCTTTGTTGTCATCCTTCAGGCCCAGATGCTTGTGTATATACTCATCAACACAACTCATAGTCATATCTTCTTTGTTTATTCCTTCATATAACTGATGTACGTCGTTGACTGCACTCGCTCTAGCGCGATTGATAACTGTCGTATCCTCCAGAGGTGCACCCATCGTCCAGTACTTGTAATCATCAATGTATAGGTAGGGATTGTTGTACTTACCCCAGCGTTCCTTCACACCATGCTCGCGCTGCATATTGACGAAATACTCGAATTCCTCCGTCGTCAGCGGACACTTATCTTTCACGATATACTCATGAGGTGCAAATGGCATCGTCTTTGCAAACGTCCATTCACACCGAACAATCATCGAGCGTAGTTTGTCGTAATTGAATTTTTCCATTTTATAAATAGCGTTTCAATAGTTCTCTTTCCAATCTATCTTAGTAATCATCTTCAAATAATACATTAATAAGTTGTCTCAATAAAGGATTGGTTTTGATATAATGAGGTGCAATACTTGTGTGTCTTGTTCTACCTTTCCATAACAACGTAATCCAATATCGGTCATGCAAATTCCAATGATTTATATCAGTATACCTCATCGTCATGTATTTTTCTATTTTGGGCAGTGTAAATAACTCTCTGATTTCAGGAGTAATAGGAACCTCTTCTTCTTTCCTTTTTCTGCTTCTATACAACACTTTCAAATAATCTGTTTTTGTATTATACATAGCCCTAATGAATGATTCTACGCCAATAGGACCACCACCTTTATCTATATGAATACAAAATAGATGTTCACCTCCTGAGGGGTATTTCTTCTTTCTATAAAACTCTTGACCACAAATACAACATTTCCATGAAGGGGCTACCTCTGGCTTTTCTTTTCCTCCATGATAAACGAGATCTGTTTCACCATTTCTTTTCTTAACATCGACATATTTCCCTTTTGGCTCTTTCCATACTATAGGAGCTATTCCGTCATATTCTTCAAAACAATTAGGACATCCCATAGGTCGATTATTCACATATAATTTCTCATTAGTAAGAGGTGGGATGTTCCACACGTATTCCCCATCATCTATATAGAACTCAACTTTTGACTGAATTCTTTCAAAACATGCTTCATGAATAATGTGGTTCCACTTGACTCTGTCGTAAACTGGCCTATCCCCTTTTGTATGGTCTGCACTCTCAATAATCTGATTGACCAATTGTTCTAATGTCGCACAATCCACAACACTAGAAGCCTCTGCCATCCAAAAGATAAGTTCGCCGCAGACAATGCTTTTACTGAACTTTTTTTTACCATCGCGACTATCACAATAGGTCATCAGATGCCAATACTGAGAAGGGGAATTCTTCTTGTAATCCACTAACACTCCATCTTTCTTTGCACGGTCAATATATCCACCGCAAACTTGTTGATAGCCTGCCTTGATTAATTTCTCAGTCAAAGGACATGGAATATGCTCCTTGTCAACGAAAAAATCTATTACTTGTTCTATTGTCATACACACCTCCTTTTAGCTTCTTCAATATTAGCATCATAATACTCGATAGAGAATCCATGCTTTCTGCAGACTTCTGCCTTATCCAAGCCTCTAAGTATCTGAGCATATGACTCTATCAGCATTGCATCCTCTTTAGACCATCCTAGCATGTCGGCATGCATCAATGTTGTAAATTCATCCTTCATACTACCATTGATTAAGAAACGACATAAGCACAGATCACACAGATAATTACTATGACACCAGCAATAACCAGTGTCGTTCTCTCGACAATGTTAAAACTCTTTTTGTCAACAAGAAGATTGATGTAGCGCCCAAACCGGCAAATCAAATCACCTTCTTTTGATGACTGTATGGGAACAATTCCAATCATAAATATTGCAGCCAAAATAGCTAAAATAACCAATAACGTGTACATCTTTTCTGCTTTTAAACGTTAAACAACTCATTTTCGGCTGCAAATATAATGGCATGTTGTTTCAAATCATGGAACAACCTCAAACTTTTTTCACTTTCTGTAGCGATTAATGGCATTTTGGTGCCATTCGACAATTTCATCAACCAAAGATTGCGGTTCCAAAATTTCAATCCACTGACCACGAGACATCAGCTGTGCCATGAAATCGGCAGAAGGTCGAAGTGTTAGTTCGAAATCACTATATTCATCTGTGGCTTTGATTTCCCTTTGGGAATGATGAAGCGGAAGGTCACGTAGATAATATGGTTCTGCACCATAGGCTCTCAAGACAATACGTTGAGCATCTATGTTGTTGGCTACAACGATACCATAACTATCCCCGAAATATTCAGCAGCATCGAAATCCTCGTCAACCTTAAACTTATCATCCTCCAACCTTACATCTTCTATGCGATCAAAGGAGAAAACTGCCAAATTACCGGAATCTGTGAATTTGCCTAATAGATACCATCGCTGATGGAACAACTTAACACAATATGGAGCAATCATGAATACATTATTGGTTTCTGCTCCATAGCGACGATAAGTAATTGTGATAAGATGACCCTCTTTCATTGCCTTTATCACCTGTTTCAGCAATTCGCCACCAGAAGGAATATTTTCAAGCAAAATACGGTGGTGTAGGCCCTGACTCTCTTCAACGATATTGCCTACACTTAAAGTAGAGAGCATCCAGTTTTGAACAGAGTCTTCATTTAGAACATAGTCATTACCGATATAATACTCACTACCATTCTTCTTGTCACAATCAATGTAAATGCCGAAAATGTCCTCGATAGCACACTTATGACGATAGAAGGTGGTGCGGGCCATTTCCACACCACCGCTCATTTCCGTCTTAAGCCAACGTTTGTTGATTTCGGCAAAGGTAATTCTCTTTGCTTGATGAATAGTATTCACCAACCAAATGTATTCCTTGAATTTTGTATAGGCAGTCATAGTCATTCATTTTACTGCCACAAAATTAGTAAAAAACCAGCACTTTTTCAGTCTTTTGGTAAAAAAACTAAAGAAATACAGGAAATATCACCTTCTTTTGCTCATAAGTGGCTATCTCTATGACTTCATTTCTTTCAATTCTCGCAGATATGCATCAATTGCCAAATTGCGCTCCTGAAGGAAAGGTTTCATACTTCTAATAATGGCCTGAGGGTCGAAATAGCTATAGAAACGATCATAGAAGCCAGCTTTGAAATTGAAGAAGAAAAGCATCAATTCGCCAGCCTTTAGCCACTTGTATCTTTCAAGAATGGCGGTTGCCGTTAACTGCAGCTGATCTTCTGACGCATCTTCTTTCAATCCACAACACAAACTGACATCTGCAATCAAAGGTACAAGCCATTTAGCGGATGCGAATGGCCCATACATGATATCAATCTGGGCCAATGTAGGTGAAGGCCCTGTAATACAATAAGCCGGATACTGACAGATGTACAACTGTCGCTTAGGGTTGAATACCTTGAAGAAATCCTCAATGGTCGGATACTTCTGAAGGTAAGCCAACACTTGTCTGGATTCCGCTGGCAGGTTCCGCTGCGAGGTCAAAACCTGACATGGCTTTGACTGCGGTGCTAAACATGTTCCGCTTTCTTCTTTCATTTTCGTTATTACCTGGGCAATTGATTGTGTTTGATTCATTTTGAATGGTGTTTAATGGGTGAGTCTCCCAGTATCGCTCTGAGAGGAAGTTTTCAAAGTTCTTTCTGTATCTGATTTCTGGCGTAGATGCGACGTAGCGAGGGATGTAATCAAGGATAATATCCTTATTCTTGGCAGACAGGGAATTCCATTTAGCCTTCAGGACTTCTACATTCCCTACTGGCTTCCCATACATCGTCCAGACTGTCTCGAAAGAATAGTCCGACACACTCGCGTCACTGATGATAAGAGCGTTAGCGTTATCATCATCATTGTCAGTCTTATTGTCATTATCACTATTATTATCATTATGGCATGCGTTCGGATGCGGTTGCATGCCATCGCATGCGGTCGGAGGCTGTGGCTCGTCTGGATGGAGCTTCTCATACCGTTTCTTGGCATTAGCAACGTTACGTTCACAACGTTCTTCGTACTTTCTATGGTCACGGTCAATCTGCGTACATAGCATCGTAAACAATGCGGTTAATGCAGTATCTGACGATTCGAGCATCTGTCCATCCCTACCATAGCGTAGTACTGCTTTGAAGAGAATACCAGCCTGCTCATCAGTCAGATAATCGATAGCAACTGCGCTATCGAGATAGAGAATGATACTTTTGATTTCTTTCTTAACCATATCAAAATACAATTTCAATTTTTGGCTGCAAAAGTAAACCAATAAAGCGACGATACAAGTGATTATAGCAAAATCTCAAAAATTTAACATTTCAAGGCGATATTGTTCACAGAATTTCGGACTCTGCCTGAAAAAAGTACTCTTGAAATTTGGCTTATTTCAATGTCAACTCCAATAGCTCTGCCGCAATTTCTGGGCAATCTATCCGCATCAGACTATCTTCCTCCCGCCCTCTGGAGAGAAGGTTTAAACTGCCATACCAAACAAGTGATTGGTCAATAACAGCATAACGTTCATGACACTTTTTCTGCACATTTACGATGAATCCTGCGTCACTCAACTGCTCCAGCAATTCTGCATGGTGTTCCCTACCGTCCTCTGGATAGTCCTCTGTACATAGAGAAAAAATGGTGAGAGTTACGCCTCTTTTCTGAATAGTCTCAGACTGGTCTGCAAGCCAGTCAACTTTCCTTGAACTAAGGTATGGACTGGAGATGACGATGCTCCTCTTTGCAGAAAGAATATCCTTCTCAAATATATGCCAATAGCCAGCATAATCAAAGATGGAATTGTTCACCACCTGCTTATCCATCACTTCCGTACAAACCTCAAAACCTATTTTCTTATAAGTTCTCAAACGCCGATGATACATCCGTTCTAATACGGGAATGTGTTTATCAATATAGTCGAAGATGATGACATCCTTTTTTCCTTCATAATCGCGGTTCAGTCGGCCTGCGTATTGCTCGACATTTCCTTCAAATGATATCGGCATCGCCAATAGCATTGTGTCTAATCGTGGATAGTTAAAACCCTCACCGATATATTGCCCTGTTGCGACGAGGATTACACTTTCGTCGCGACTCACCGAGGCCATTTTCTCTCTCAATTCGGTTCGTGCTTTTAAGCCTGTTCCCCCTTGTAATAGGAAAACATGTGCTGCTGCACCTTGCAAAAGGGTATATAAAGTTTCCGCATGTTCCCTATATTTAGTCATCACTACTGGAGTCCTGCCTTTCTTGACACAATCTATCGCATCAGCCACGATTTGCATATTCCGCAACTCATTATCGACAATTAACCGATTCAATTCTGAAATATGTCTATCTTCTGATGATGATAGGTCAACAATCCTCGTAAACCGAGGATATACATAATGACCAATACCCTGTTTCTCTGCCCGTTCTTTGGCGGTATACCTATGCAGAATCGGTCCTAACTGCATATACAGCTTACGTTCTTGTTTGTCACCCCGCTTCACGGTAGCGCTCATACCATACACATATTTGGCAGTCGATGCCCGCAGAACGTTTTCAAAAGTTGCTGCAGCTGCATGATGGCATTCATCCACTATTATCATCCCGTAATCCCGCACCATCGGATTGACGTCATCCATCTTCCCTAACGAACCTATCATGCCAACATCAATGATTCCCGTTGCCGCCTTTTTCTGAGAGGAGAAAGTACCGATGACTGAATCTCTTTGTTTAATGCGACCTTTGGGCGTAGTATATGTCGGCAGTTCTTCATTGATTACAAGGAATCGTTCCAAATCTCTGACCCAGTTATTCATAATCTCAGCGGTATGTACCAGTACAAGCGTATTGACCTTCCGTTTGGCAATCAGATTAGCGCCAATGACGGTCTTACCAAAAGCTGTTGCAGCTGCCAGCATCCCGTTATCATAATTCAGGAGGTGTTCAACCGCGACAATCTGTTCTGCATACAGTTCCCCTCTGAAAGAAACATCTATAGTCTGTCCTTTCTGCCTCTTATCCTTGATATCATAGGGGATCTCGGCCTCAGACAAACGATTCTTCAGTTCTTCGAAACAACCTCGTGGCAGAACGATATAATCACCATTGTCATACCCGTCATATACTATCCGTGGTGTTTCACGAGTAGAGAACCCTAAGGCCAGATTCTGGTAGAACTGCGGATTTGTATAGGCAGCCAGTCTCCTGATGGCATTCTGCAAACGTGGTTTCAAATTCCGTTTGTCAACATATACGCCATCAGCGAGAATAACTTTCACCGTTCCATCTACATCGTCTGTTTTAAAGTAACGGGGCAAAGGAAGGGGACTGGTTCCAAAGAGGAGCAAGTTTCCGTCTTCAGACTCATCCACCTTGTCACTTTGGAACAATTTCATGGTGTCAGCCTCTGGACACCACGCCTTGATGTACGTATCTACATCTGTTTCAGACAACTTCCGCGTATGCATCAACTTTTCCCATTGGTCATGGTATGGTCTCCATAGTTCATCCACAAAAGCACTATTTCCTTTACGAAGTGCTTGTCCCTGAAGAGGCAGGGCGATGAGATTTCCCAATTTCCCTTCAGGTAGGTTATCCTGCATTGGCATCATCCTATCATAATATTGGAAACTCTTCATACTAACTGATTCTGAGCCCTTAGCCAACAATGTCTCACCAAATCTCCGAACTTTCGCCGCTTGGATTGCTTCGTTCATGAATATCCATACGTGGGCACCATGACCCGATCTGGAACGTTCTACCAATGCATCAATTCCGACCGATTTGCATATTTCCCTCAGCGCATCAACTTCCCGTTCCCATCCTTCCTTTGGAGAAGCATCCTCTTCATGATTGTCGAAGTCAAAAACCAGGAACCAACATGTTCCATCTGGAAAAAGTGGATATAAACCGATTACATCGGTGCAATCTTCCTTTCTGCCATTGAGATGTTCCAAGATTGCTGACACCTTCAGTTCTGTATAATCCTTTGCCGGACATTCCTGGCACTTCACTTTCTCGCCACTCGCTTTGGGACACACCCCATATTTCCAGAAATTATTACATTGCGTATAATATCCTTTCTTTGCCGCCCGCTTCACATACACATCCTTGCGCCCTCGAAAGTAAGAATAGAACTGTATAGCATGCTCGGCCGTCAGCACAGGAAATTCTATCTGAACAGGTTCCTCCTTCTTGGAACTATCGACGTATGTCTCATAGTCGTATGCAATTCCGTTCTCGTCAAGCAACCCTTTCAGATACCTGATTTCAGACTCCAAGCGACTTATGCGACTTTCATTATCAACTCCATCCATGATGTCTCTTTACATTTAGTGACACCTTAAAGAAAACTAAAACCGAAGTATATACTCGTCCTCTTCCTTGAAGGCATTGCAGCGTTCCATGTAGTCGCGCATCTGCTCGAAGTTGTCTCCCCGCAGGTTAAAGCTGAATAGACGGACACGCTGGATGGCATTGATCAGTTTCTCAGGGTTGTCCTTCCTGGTTAGTTGACGCAATGCACTGAGGTAATCGGTGCGGAAAACGGTTGGAATGATGATTTTCGACTGTCCTGCAGCAGTTAACTCTGCGTTCATCATGATACGGGATACACGTCCGTTGCCGTCAGAAAACGGGTGAACCTCGCTAATCATAAAGAGCATGAAAAGAGCGCGAGCAAAGGGATGGCGCAAGACACTATAAATCTCAAAACCTTTCTTGAGAGTGCCACGTACCTGTTGGTAATCTACAAAATGTGTCTCTCCTGCGCGGTTGTTCTGTGTTTTGAACATGCCAGGATTAGCCTCTGGACGGGCGGACATCATAATGCGATGACGATGCTGGAGAATGTCAATCAGATGATCTGGAGAGGTGGGCGTGACAGCCATCTCTTTGCGATTAGAAACGATGTAGTATGTACCAAGCACGTCGTGGCTGTCAGCATTTCTGGCTGGCATGGGAGTACGGGTCTCAATAATCTGGCGGGCATCGTCCACCTCGAACTCAGTTCCTTCGATATAGTTGGAGAAATAACTCTCAAAGAAAGCGAAGTTATTATAGGCAGCATCCGTCTCGTTTGGCTCTGGGAAATTCTCGAACTCACGCTCGTTGAGTGCAGCCATCAGAATGCTGAAAAGCTTCAGTCGTTGACTGTCGAACGGTTCCCCCAATGCACGGGCTTCAGCAACCGAGGAAGTAAGAATCTTCGAGGGTTTAGTGGAAAGGATGGCCCCAATGATGGAGTCCAGTTTCTTGAACTCATCAGACATGTCGAGTTGTCTGGCTATCTCGCGAGCTGTGTCTCGCAACTTGTTCAATTCATCTTCACCGTTGGTCTGCAAAACTTTATCCAATTTTTCTTCGATAACATCCTGTGGTAGACACTTGGAAACGCCATCGCGGCTATAGCCGGTCTGAAGATTTTCAAGATAGGCCCTGGCACTGCAAGACATATGCAGACCTCCCATGAAAGGATAATCCCCTGATAATGCCTTATGACCTTCTAACAGGTGAACGGTAATACCGGGCAATGATATCTTTTTCGTATAGCCGTAAGTAAGATATATGTGCCCGTCACTTGTGGGACGACATTCGAAAGCACTACGATGACTCATGACGGCATCGGGGAACAGCTCTCCAAGGATGAAAAAGAGATTCCTGCGGATGATATTCTCCGGAGTGTCGTTGAGATTTGTGGTGTAAATCTTCGCGGCAATCTTGATAAGACGCCCTTCCTTCTTCATTTTTGAAATGAAGTTATTGGTGGTCTTGTCGGAAGAAGCCATAACGACTTCGTGGTTCAATAGGGCATTTTTTTCCATAAATCAGTGCTTTGATGGTGAAAACCGCCGATTTTTGATAACTTATTGACTTTCAGTAATGATTATAGCCATTATTTTGGAGAGGTTACGAATTAGTTACATACAGGAGTCCGAAATTCTCCACGATTTGCGTAAGCATCAATAACTCTTTATCGACCTCATTTGCGGGTACAAAGATAAACATAATATTTGAATAAAAAAAATATTTTGCAGTTTTTTTGCTGCAAGTTAAGGCCCAGAGAGAGTCAACATTATACAGAGTAAAAATAGGCGAGATAGTTACCATAAAATAGTAAGTATTCCTTTAATTATGCTTACCGAATAAATTAAGAGAATGTTAATATATGGTGATACGTTGGAGTCGCAAGGCTTTAGCTTTTTCACCGAAGTGAAAATTAGTACAACAAACAGCAGCTATAACAAATGAAGTTGTAACTGCTGTTTGTTTTGTGGTACCTATATGTGAATAAGGGCCTATAAAGAGTTTTTTGAGCTCAGGAAGGGAAAATAAACAAACTTTAACTATCATTTTTGTGTTTAGATGTAAGCTTCTGCAAAATTATTACTATCTTTGCACAAAAAAAGTAGAAATAACAATAAAATAGAGTGGGAACACTAACCTGCGACAGGAAGCCTTATCTTGAAAAAGCGGAAGATTTGAAGGTTTCTATAGATAGTGTATATAACTGCCATATAGGTAGTTGTATTGTGGCTTTGTCCCGAAGGGGACCTCGGCTACTTGAAAAAATTTTCGAAGATGAATACCGTAGGGTGTTAAACACAGTGACGGAGTTTGCACTTCCTTTCTTATCCCAAAATCCCGAAATATAACCATAAATAGGTTTCAAGTTGCAGGCACCTCGTCTGTTCTTTCATTGTCGTGAGTTGTGCTATGATCGGCATCTACCTTTTGTGACTCCTTCTTTGGAGGCATGT
>JAEEGG010021102.1_pt1 | contig 12961 bp, 8 predicted proteins | sample 9134161 | NCBI WGS metagenome assembly JAEEGG01 (sample SAMN16246543, study PRJNA631951) | gut metagenome | biome: gut microbiome; feature: rumen; material: CR-attached | host: Bos | place: Iran: Karaj | collected 2018-10
AACTAGCGGGCAAAACAAATGAAGGAAACATCATGGAAGAAAAACTGAAGAACATCGCAGCCTTGTCACAGAAATACGGCTCGAACCCGAGCTATGTTTTTCTTGGCGGCGGCAACACATCCGTGAAGAATGAAAAACAACTTTACATCAAACCCAGCGGTGTCGCATTGGCGACCATCCAGCCGGAGCAGTTCCTCTGCATCGACCGCGAAGCGTTGAACCGCCTGTTCACGATGCAAATGCCAACGGATGTCACCATGCGTGAAGCTGTGGCAAAATACATCTTGGAATCCTCTGTTCGTCCGCTTGGGGCGGGCCGCCCGTCCGTCGAAACGCCGCTGCATGGCGTCATCGACTACACGTATGTCGTCCATCTTCATCCTGCTCTTGTGAACGGCATGACCTGCGCGAAAGATGGTAAGAAAGTTTGCAAGAAGCTGTTCCCGAAGGCTTTGTGGATTGAATACACGGATCCGGGCTGCACGCTTTCATTCTTCGTGAAGAAACAGTTGGACGCCGTCAAGGCCAAGACTGGCAAACAGCCGAACGTCTTTTTCCTGCAGAACCACGGCGTTTTCGTCTCCGCGGACACGCCGAAGGAAATTGACGCGTTGTACAAAGATATGATGGACAAGTTGAAGGCCGAATACAAGAAGGCCAAAATTTCCATCACGGCACCTAAGTTGCCGGATGCCAAGGATGAAGATGTCTTTGAGTCCGCTCCTGTCCTCCGCCAGTTGCTCGCCAATGCGGATGGCATCCGCCCCGTCGTCCATTGCGTGGGCAACGCCCTGCCGTACGGCGGTCCGTTGACGCCCGACCATGTCGTTTACGCCAAATCGTTTGCATACGTCGGCGACGGCTCGAAGGCCAGTTTCGAAGCCTTCAAGGCGAAATATGGCTATGCTCCTAAAGTCCTGTGCGTGAAGGATAAAGGACTTTTCGTGACGGGCGATACGCCGAAGGATGCGGATGCCGTGGCCATCGCGTTGGAAAACGCGCTCCTCTGCCAGAAATTGACGGCGGCTTTCGGCGGCCCCAATTTCCTGACGGAAAAACAATATAAATTTATTGAAAATTGGGAAGTCGAATCCTATCGCCGCAGCGTCAGTCTTAAAGGCGCGACGGCCGGCCGGTTGCAGAACCGTATCTGCGTCGTGACGGGCGGTGCACAGGGCTTCGGCCTTGGAATTGCGGAATATCTGGCGGAAAACGGCGGCATCATCGTCGTTGCGGATTTGAATCTGGAAGGTGCGCAGGCCACGGCCGACGAACTTTGCAAGAAGTACGGTGCGAAACGCGCGTTCGCCGTCGGTGTCAACGTGTCGGACGAAGAGTCCGTGGAAGCCATGGTCAACACGATTGCAAAGGCTGTTGGCGGCATCGATTTGTTCGTTTCCAACGCGGGCGTCGTCCGTTCCGGCTCCGTCATGGAATTGACGCTAAAGGATTGGAATTTCGTCACAAACATCAACTACACGGGTTATTTCCTCTGTTGCAAACATGCTGAAAGGCTGATGTCGAAGCAGATCGTCGATGGCGAAGGCCGTTGGACGGATATCGTGCAGGTCAACTCGAAGTCCGGTCTGGAAGGCAGCAACAAGAACGGAGCGTACGCAGGCTCCAAGTTCGGTTCCATCGGACTTACGCAAAGCTTTGCGAAGGAACTGGTTGCTGATCACATCAAAGTGAACAGCGTCTGCCCGGGCAATTATCTGGACGGCCCGTTGTGGAGCGATCCTGTGAAGGGGCTGTTCGTGCAGTATTGGAAGGCGGGCAAGGTTCCGGGCGCGAAGAGCGTCGAAGACGTCCGCAAATACTACATGGACAAAGTTCCGATGCGGCGTGGCTGCTTCCCGTCGGATGTGGCGAAAGCCATCATCTACTGCGTGGAGCAGGATTATGAAACCGGCCAGGCCATTCCTGTGACTGGCGGCCAGAACATGCTGCACTAACGTGAGATAGACAAGCGAGGCGTCTTTTCCAAAAGGCGCCTCGCTTTACTTTATATGGTCATGGGAAACCATTATGGTGGATGATCATGGGTTATCAAGACATCAATGCAGAGATAATTGACAGATGGGTTGAGGACGGTTGGACATGGGGCAAACCAATCAGCCATGAGACGTTTCTGAAAGCAAAAGAGGGCGATTGGCAGATTGTCTTGACACCGACGAAACCTGTTCCGCGTGAATGGATTGGAGATATTCGCGGAAAGAAAGTTCTTGGTCTGGCCAGCGGCGGTGGCCAGCAGATGCCGATATTTGCCGCGCTCGGAGCGGATTGCACAGTTTTGGATTATTCCAAAAAACAATTGGAAAGCGAAAAAATCGTGGCGGAACGGGAAGGCTATGCAATTCGCATCATCCGTGCGGACATGACGAAACGACTGCCGTTTGATGATGGTGAATTCGATATGATTTTCCATCCTGTATCAAATTGCTATGTGGAGGAGGTCAAACCGATTTGGAAAGAATGCTTTCGGATTTTGAAGCCAGGCGGATGGTTGCTTGCGGGAACGGATCATTTTGTCAATTTCATGGTTAATGCGGATGAAACGGCAATCGTCAATTCGCTACCGTTCAATCCATTGAAAAATCCAGAGCAAATGGCTGTATTGCAACAGAATAATGAAGGCATTGAATTCTCTCATACGTTGGAGGAGCAAATAGGCGGACAGCTGGAGGCGGGCTTTATTTTGAAGGAATTGTATGAAGACACCAATGGGCAAGGCCGTCTCCATGAACTACATATTCCGTCATTTATCGCCATGCGTTCGCAGAAACCTCTTATATGATTTTGAAAAAACATGGCTAGACAAAATATTTACGACAACGAAATTTTCTTTGAAGGCTATAGCAAGATACGCGAGAGAAAAAACAACGCGAATGAGCTGTTTGAAAAGCCCGCATTGTTTTCACTATTGCCGCCGCTGGAGGGTAAAGCCGTCATCGATTTAGGCTGCGGTTATGGCGAACACTGCATAGAATATATCCGAAGAGGTGCCGCAAGTGTCGTTGGCATCGATATTTCCGAAAAGATGCTTGCCGTCGCAAAAGCGGAGAACAGCCATCCGAAAATCACCTATCTGCACATGGCGATGGAGGATCTTTCGTCCATAAAAGGCAAATTCGATATGGCGGCCAGTTCACTGGCCTTGCAGTATGTGGAAGATTACGGGACGCTTGTGCATGATGTCCATGAACTGTTGAACGACAATGGCTTGTTTATCTTTTCGCAGGAACATCCCATGAACACGTGTTTTTCGGATGGCGACCGTTGGACGCGGGATGAAAACGGTCGGAAAATTCATGCGAATATTTCGAACTACGGTGTTGAAAAAGAGTGGGAAAGCACATGGTTCATCGATCATGTGAAAAAATACCATCGGATGTTTTCCACTGTTCTCAATACGTTGATAGACAATGGATTCGCCATTGAGAAAATCATCGAACCGACGCCGACGGTGGAAATTCTGAAATCGAATCCAGATCAGGAAGATTTGTTCCACAGGCCGGATTTTCTTCTTGTGAGGGCGAGAAAGGCGAATTAGACGAATCGCTTGACAGGAAAATAACGGAAAAGCGGTTATATTGGCTAATGGCATGAAATCATCGGTCAAAAGCCACGCCGATGGATTGCGGAATGAAAGTATCTCTTTACGGCAAAGGAGATTGAGATAAATGAGCGATACGAGAAAAAGCAACACACTATTCGTCGCGATGACAATCGGCTTGATCGCCATCGCGTTGGTATTGGTTTTCGGTACGATGTGGATCGGGCGGAGTGCATCGCAGAGCACGGTACAGGCCGTGCGATCCGTCAGTTTGCTGTATTTGGACGAACTGGCCAGAAGACGGAAACGTGTTGTGGAAGACATGTTGAATGACTGCATCAAGACGATCCATATGGCGACTAGCTTGATGGAAGAGCGTGATTTGACGGATTTGGAGCATCTTCAGGAGTTCCAAAAGAGAATGAAAAAGCTTTTCAAACTGGAGAAATTCGCTTTCGTCGATACCAAAGGCATGATTTATACGTCTTTGGGAATGCAGATGGATATCGACCAATATCATTTTGACTATAAGACCATCAGCGAACCGGATATCTCCGTCAAACAGTGGGAAAGCAGTGACCGAAGAGCAATTATCGCCGTTCCGGTGAATATCAAGTTTCAAGGTGAAACGTTTGTTGCCTGCTTCGAAGAAATGAACATGGACCAGATGATGGCGGGTATATCGATGATTTCGCAGAAGGATAATATAACGTTTACAAACATCTATTCTCCAGATGGATATGCCTTAAGTAGCATGATTCTCGGCGGCAAGGCCGCAGAAGACGATCTGTTTGGGGCACTAAGCCATGCCATGCTTGTGGAAGGCTATTCCGTTGAAAAGATGAAGCAGGACTTCGCATCGCAAAAAACGGGCCATATTTCCTTTATATACAACGGTGTAAAGGAAACAATGTATTATATTTCAATTGCGAGAACAGATTGGATGCTGACCTATCTGATTCGGGAGAACATCATCAGTAATGAAATCTCTAGTGTCTATCAGAAAGTCATTCACCGAAGCGTCGCGCTGTCGATATTGAATGCTTTGATTTTGTTGGGCGTTTTCCTTTATATCTTGAAACAGAACAAAGAGCACACACAGTTGCTTTTAGAAAAGGAGACAACAGACGCAGAATTGAGAGGAAAACAAGCCGAACTTGGCGAACGTATCATCCTGCAGGACAAGCTTATCCAGCAAAGCCACGCATTGAGCGACGCCTTGACGGCCGCCGAAGAGGCCAGCAAGGCGAAAACGGTCTTTCTTTCCAACATGTCCCATGAGATCCGTACTCCGATGAACGCCATCATCGGTCTGGACAACATCGCCTTGAACGATCCGGAGGCGACGCCGAAAATCAAGGAATATCTCACGAAAATCCGTGGCAGCGCGCATCATCTGCTGGATCTGATCAATGACATTCTGGACATGTCCCGCATCGAATCCGGACGAATGACGCTCAAGAACGAAGAGTTCTCCTTTTCCAAGCTGATCGAGAACATCAATACCATTTTCAGCGGCCAATGCCAGGAGAAAGGGCTGGACTACCAGTGCCATATCAATGGCCATCTCGACGACTACTACATCGGCGACAATATGAAACTGCGGCAGGTTCTCATCAATATTCTTGGCAATTCCGTCAAATTCACGCCGTCTGGCGGGACGGTGGATGTCGTGGTCGAAAAAATTGCAAGCTTGAACGATAAATCGACGCTTCGCTTCACAATAAAAGATACCGGCATTGGAATGAGCAAGGACTTCCTGCCGCATATTTTTGATGCTTTCTCGCAGGAAGACGGGTCCGCAACGAATAAATACGGCAGTTCCGGCCTTGGGCTTGCGATCACCAAGAACATTGTCGAAATGATGAACGGCAACATCCAGGTCGAGAGCGAAAAGGGGAAAGGCACCGTTTTCACCGTCACGGTGACGTTGATGGATTCCAAGATGACCAAAGACAAGGACGCGGAGGTCACCATCAATCCTCAGGAGATGAGCGTGCTGATCGTGGACGACGATCCAGTCGCCTGCCAGCATGGGAAGCTCGTGCTCGAAAAGATCGGCATTGCGTCCGAAATTGCTTCTTCCGGTACGGAAGCCATTGAAATGGTGAAACTTCGCCATGCAAGACGGCAGCCTTACAATCTGATTGTCGTTGACTGGAAGATGCCGGAAATGGACGGCGTGGAGACCGCACGCCAGATACGCGCCATCGTCGGCAACGAATCGGCCATCATCATCCTGACCGCATATCGTTGGGACGACGTGCTTGAGGAGGCGTTGACGGCGGGCATCGACAGCTTCATCCCCAAGCCGTTGTTCGCCTCCACCCTGATGGATGAGCTCCAAATCGCCTTGAAGAAGAAGATGGCCCAGGCTGAGAACAACAAGCAGAAGGCGGATCTGAAAGGACGGAGGATTCTTCTGGCGGAAGACGTTGAAATCAATGCGGAAATCATGATCATGGTTTTGGAGACGCGTGAGATGGAGGTGGAGCACGCCAAGAACGGAAAGATTGCCGTCGAGATGTTCGAGTCTCATTCGGCAGGCTATTACGACGCCATCTTGATGGATATGCGAATGCCTGAAATGGATGGACTTACCGCGTCGAAGACCATCCGCGCGATGAATCGCGCGGATGCAAAGGAGATTCCCATCATCGCTTTGACGGCGAACGCGTTTGACGAAGATGTCCAGCGGAGCATGCAGGCTGGTCTGAACGCCCATCTAAGCAAGCCGGTAGAGCCTGAAGCATTGTATGAGACGCTCGAAAGTCTCATCAAACCCTGAAGAAAAAGTCGCAAACATCATGAAAGGACAGACGGCATGTCGGCTTTGGACAAATATCTGAAAGAGTGCAACGAAGTATATCATACGACGTTGGATCCGTGTAAGTTCGGATGTGTGCGAATCCATCTTGTGCCGCCGCGGAAAGTGGAATTCGGCACGCCGTGGTCTGTCATTCTGAACGGCTACCATGTGCTGCCCATCCAGACGTCTTGGGCCATTTTGTTGAAAGAATTCATTGAATGCCTCAACAAGACAAACGGCCAGAGTCTGACGGATGCGGATGTCATCCGTCTCGTCAATGAAGTTGTGGAAAACGTCCAGAAACTCTTCAAAAAGGCGAAGGAAACGGACATCCGCGCGGATTTGCTGGACATCGTTAATACCTTAAGGGCAGTTGCTTACGGTGAAGAGCCGCCGCTGGAGATCGGTCAAATGACGTTGGCGGAATATGCTGTTTGCATGAAAGCGCCGCATCGCGTCGATCTGCTCGTCTCCGCCATGGAAAAGGATCATGTGTGGAACTGCAACCAGCATTGCCTCCATTGCTATGCTTGCGGTGAACGGCTGGCCAGCGCCGTCGAATTGCCGACGAAAGACTGGTTTACCATCATCGACAAGCTGAAAAAGGCCTGCGTTCCCGCCGTCACATTCACGGGCGGCGAACCGACGATGCGGAAGGATTTGGTCGAATTGGTAGATCATGCCCGTTGGTTCGTGACACGTTTGAACACGAACGGCCTGCTGTTGAGTAAAGAATTGTGCAAGAGGCTTTACGAAGCGTCGTTGGACAGCGTGCAGATCACGTTCTATTCCAATGATAAAGAAATTCACAACAAATTGGTCGGCGGCGACCATTTCGACGCGACGGTTGAAGGCATCAAAAACGCCTTGGAGGCGGGATTGGACGTCAGCGTCAACACGCCGTTATGCTCTGTCAATCAAGACTATACGGAGACGTTGCATTTTCTGAAACGGCTTGGCGTTCACTATTTCTCCTGCTCGGGACTGATTCCGAGCGGCAACGCGTTACGCGGGCCATCGTCTATCACGCGATTAAGTCAAGAGGAAATTACGGCCGTCGTACAGAAAGCATGGCAGTACTGCACGGAGCACGAACTGGAGCTTTCGTTCACGTCTCCCGGTTGGATAGCGGAGCATGAACTATTGCGGATGAAAATGGTCGTGCCGTCGTGTGGGGCCTGCTTGTCGAACATGGCGGTGGCACCGAACGGGCAGCTGATTCCATGCCAATCATGGTTGCATGAAGACGGTTTGGGTAACTTGTTGGAGCGTGAATTCAATGACTTGTGGGATTCAGAGCGATGCGTGTCGCGGCGGCGGGAGACTGTCGTTGCAGCGAAGACCTGCCCGTTGAGCAAGGAGGTACGGCCATGAAAAAACTTCTGCTGATGGTGATGGTTGCGCTTTGCACGATGGCGCTCTTTGGTCAGCCGCTGGACGAAATTCAGTCGTATGAAATTTGGGTTGAGCCGCGTGAAGACGCCACGTTGGACATGCGTTATAAAATCGCATGGAAAGTGTTGGATTCCACGAAGGAAGGGCCGTTGACATGGGTGAAAATCGGCGTGCCGAACGGTCATTTGGATTCGATTAAACCGCTCAGCCCCAACATCCGCGAGGCCATGTATTATGAAAACAATGGGCAGTACATTCGGATTGATTTGGACAAAGAATACAGAGCTGGAAAAACAGTCGTATTTGAATATTCCTTCCACCAGCGGTATATGTTCCAATACCGAGAGAGCAGCGAAAATGGAAATACGGTTTTGTATGATTTCACGCCAGGCTGGTTTGATGACATCGACGTGAAGTCGTTGATCGTCCGTTGGAAGGCGGATGGCGTAAAAAACTGCTCTGAACAGAGGCTGGAAAACGGATATTATGTCATGGAAACGTCGTTGCCAAGAGGCCGTCGGGCGAGCATAACGGTCAAATACGATATATCACAGTTTCCAACCATCAATATTCAGGAAAACGCAGACGTAGCGAGAAAAAAAGGCGGATGGAAGCATTTTATCGAAGGTTTTCTTGACTGGCTGCCTGTAATTATTGTCAGTTTCATTCTCTTTGTCCAGATTGTCGGAGGTTCGATACGATACTCAAAGCGTGAAGATCCATACTATTACGCACGCGGTTTCGTGCCGAAAGCGAGAGCCATCGACAGACCGATCATGTATTTTGTGCGGCCGGCCTTCGGCCTTAGTTCGCATGGGACGAAATTCAAACAGCCGCCGAAAGGCGGCTTCCATTGGGCGACGCCAGAGGAAAGGGCGGCCAGCCGAATGTTTCACAGCCACCATCACGGTGGCAGTTGCGCATGTGCGTGCGCATGCGCATGTGCATGCGCGGGAGGCGGACGGGCTGGTTGCGCACGGAAGGATTTCTACCATCCGAATTTGACTACAGATCAGTTGGAAAAAGCTATCACCAATAAACAATAAAGGACCATCATGCCGAAACATATCCTCTTCTTGTTCACTGATCAACAGCGGCGAGACACCATTCATGAATTGGGTAATGCGGACATCCAGACGCCGTCATTCGACGCGTTGGCGCGGGAATCGACGGTATTCGACTGCGCGGTGACACCGTCGCCCGTCTGCGTTCCCGCGCGTATGTCCATGCTGTCAGGCCAATATCCTGCGCGGACGGGTTGTACGAACAACAACAAGAACTTAGCCTATACGGGAAAAGGCGTCTATGATGCTTTGACGAAGGCGGGTTACCAGTCCTGCTGCGTCGGTAAAATGCATCATGTGACGGATTACTACGGCTCCATCGGTTTCTCGAAACGCTACACGCAGGAGGAATTATCCGCTCCGGAGGATGACTACACGCAGTTCATCATGAAGAACTATCCATATGTTTTCGACTACAATGGTGTTCGCACGGAGATGTATTACGTTCCGCAAGTTTCACCGTTGCCGCCGGAAGCGCATCCGACGCAATGGGTTGCGGATAGAAGTTTGGACTATTTGGACAGCGTCGATCCGTCCAAGCCTGTCTTTTTGATGTCGTCGTTCATCCATCCGCATCCACCATTCTGCCCGCCTGCGCCGTGGAACAAATTGTATCGCGACGATTTGTCGCTGCCGTACGTTCCTGAGCATATAGAGGACTTTGCTGAACTCGTCCATGGTCGTTTCAAATTGGACAACATGGGTGTTTCTGAACGACAGATCATCCTGCTGAAAAACTACTACTACGCGTGCGTTTCCTTCGTCGATTACCAAATCGGTCGTATCATCGCCAAACTCAAGGAGAAAGGCATGTACGATGACACGATGATCATCTTCTCGACGGACCACGGCGAACTGCTCGGCGATTACAATTGCATGGGCAAACGGACGATGGTTGATGCTGCCGCTCATATTCCGTTGATGATCCGTCGGCCAGGCGATAAGCCACGTCATTGCAAGGATTTGGTGTCCCTTGTCGATATCGCGCCGACGTTGCTTGCATACGCGAGCATCCCATATGATTCTGCTGAATTCGATGGTCTGGACATGTTTGGAAGCAAGAAACATGACGTTGTCTTTTCGCAATATGCGACACGTAAAAAAGGTGCCTACATGGTCTGTGACGGCACGGAAACAGGCGCGGGCAAGTTGGTCTATAACGCTCCAGACGACCGCTATTACTTCTTCGACACCTTCCCAGACGACCGTGACAAATATGAAGAATTGAAGGATACGGAACACGTTAAGTCGTTGAAGGCCAAATTGGATGTGTATCGCGCAAGCGAAGTGCTGATGGAGCCGCATCCTGTTTCGGCAGAGAAGCAGACAGGCGGAAAGAACAACACGCATTATGCGGGGCGTCTGGACCACGCCATGCGCCATGACGAAGAGGCCGGCCGTATCCCGCCAGGCTATACCATAGATCTATAGGCGCCATCGTCGCTTTAGTCGCTTTTGTCCTTTATGTCCCTTTCTAACAGGAGGAATATCATGAAAAAACTTTTAGTTTGGTGTCTGTTGCCGCTGATGGTGTTCGGGCAGAACATGTTGAAGAATGCGGGCTTTGAGGAGAAAGGCGAGAAAGGCCTGCCAGCGAATTGGGGCAGTCATTGCACAGGTGGTTCAACGGCTGGCATGACGACGGAGACATCGTATAGTGGCGAGGCTTGTGGGTATATTGTCAAGATCGTCGATGGGAAAAGCCATGTGGCGGCGATTACGCAGGGCCGTTTGCCCGTCGAGCCTGAAACGGAATATTTGCTGACGGCGATGGCAAAGGGTGTTGGCACCTTGTTTGGCTACGAATACGACGCAAACGGCAAATGGTTGAAAGGCTCCAAAAGCATTGCCGTCCAGAGTGAAGACTGGGTTCCGATTTCCACTCGTTTCAAGACATCGAAGGATACGAAAACGTTTGAAGTCCGTTTCGAACTGTATGGTAAAGAACGGGAAGGAAAAGGCTGGATTGACGACGTGCGCTTTGGCACTCCGCAACCGCAACCACAACCGCTGCAAAACGTTGTATGCGAATACAATCCGCAGACGAGATCGGTGAAATTGTCATGGACGCCCGTGGAAGGCATGCGTTATTATATTGGCCGTTCACGGTATCCAGACAATTCGGATACGGAGCTTTATTTTGGTAATCTGACAAAAGGTGAATATGAAGACAAGGATATTCCAACGGATTGGGGCCGTGCATTTTATAGTTTGACGGCGGCGGATCAGTGGAATCAGCGGTCGGAGGCGACGGAGCCGCGCGAAGTCGTGCTGAACGGAGGAGATAAAAAGGGCCGTGTCGTTTTGTGGACGGATAGCGTGATGAACAAATACCGTCGCTATGCGCCGCCGAAAGACGATGAAGCGAAACCATCGCTGGCCATTTCACTGGCGATTCGTGAGACAGAGGCGCGGCAGATTGTCGTTTATGCAGAAAATGCTCCAATTCAAGGACTTAATGTGAAAGTTTCGGAATTGAAGGATGCGGATGGCGCGGTTGCGCAAAATTTAGAATTGCGGCTGTTGCAGGTCTGCTATTCCATGGTTCGCAAGACGACGTGCGATCCAAAACTGAAGCTGACTCCCGGCCTGTATGCTGACGCGTTGCCGCCGCTTCAAGGTGCCATTGACGTGCCGTTGGAAGCGACGCAATCCATTTGGGTGCAGGCAGAAACGAAGGCTGGTTGCAAACCTGGAAAATATACAGGAACCGTGACGGTCACAGATAAAAACGGTTACAAAAAGGAACTTCCGTTGAGCGTGGAAGTCTATGATTTCGAACTGCCTGTGACGCCGTCTTTCAAAAGCGCATTGGCTGTTTGGCCGTCGATGTTCGAAAAGAGCTTTGGTGTGAAGCCGAAAACGGCGGAATGGCAGGAGCTTTGGGACAAATACTATTGGTTCATGGCTGACCACCGTATGGGCGCGGGCGAACTACCGTATCCTATTCGCTCTGAGGAAGCTAAGAAGATCTTAAACGATCCACGTGTGGCGGCCTTCCAGATTCCCTGTGGATGGGGGAAGAATATGAATTTAGAGAAGCTCAAGGCGGATGCGGATTATCTGCGTGAAAATGGCTGGCTGGACAAGGCGTATGTCTATGCTTTCGATGAACCGAATGAATCGCAATATGATTACGTTATCGAACTGGCGAACAAAGTCCACTCTGTCGGCAAAGATGTTCAATTCTTAATGACAGAACAGCCAGAGGCTAAGTTGTTGGATTACATTGATATATGGGTTCCTGTCCTCGGCTCTATCAATTGGGACAAGCTGTATCCGCGCCGTAAGGCTGGTCAGCATCTTTGGTGGTACACATGCTGCTGGCCGAAGGCCCCGTATCCGACATATCTGATCGATGACTGCGGTACATCTCACCGTGTGCTTTCGTGGTTGCAGGCAAAATATGGAATTGAAGGCGTATTGTATTGGTGCGTAAATGTTTGTGCGATGTATCGTAACAACGCCTATCAGAATGAATGCAAGGTTTGGGAAGAGGCAGAAATGTTCCCAGATGCGAATGGCGACGGCTTCATGATCTATCCGGGCAAGCAGGTTGGCATTGACGGTCCTGTCACAAGCATCCGTTTGGAACTGATTCGTGACGGCAATGAAGACTTTGAATATTTCCAAATCTATCGCCAACTGCTTGGCAATGATTTGGATGCGGAACGCCAAATCCAAGCCGTGATCGCTCCTGTGGCGGTGGATTTGACCCATTGGGATCATGATCCAAAGAAACTTGAAGCTCAACGCAATGCGTTGGCGCGGAAGATTATGGCGCTGAAGAAAAAATAACAAATACTCTAGAATTCTAGAATTCTAGCAATTTGGAGAAAAATGAAACTTTGCAGTTTGTGGATGTTAGCTTTAGGCGCGGCAGCGCTCATGGCGCAAGACGGTGATGCATTGCTTCGGGAACGGCTGGAACGAAATCCCGCGTGGAAACGTGCGCAACAAACGCCTGCGTATGATGCACATGCGCCATCGGGCTTTGTTTTGGACGAAGCAGAAAAGGCGCGGCAACGCGCCGCTGGCGAAGAACTGAAAAAGCAAGTCGCCGCCGCCATCGCGGAAGGCCGGAAGGAATTCCACATGGCGCCCGGCCAGTATCGTTTTGCTGCTCACAGCGGATGC
>JAEEGG010021104.1_pt1 | contig 12960 bp, 15 predicted proteins | sample 9134161 | NCBI WGS metagenome assembly JAEEGG01 (sample SAMN16246543, study PRJNA631951) | gut metagenome | biome: gut microbiome; feature: rumen; material: CR-attached | host: Bos | place: Iran: Karaj | collected 2018-10
ACAGTTTTCGTATGACATCAAAAACACCGGTATATGTAGCAATATTCGATGTTTTCGCTCGTCCGATCGGTTGTTGATTGATTACATAACACTTATTTATATATTCCGTTCCAAAAATCTCCACATCGTCAAGTTCTCTTGGATAGTCATAAAAACCCTCATCCTCATTCTGTATGACACGGTTTCTAATAAGCATTTTTAATTTAGGAACAAGTGTATGTGCTATCAAACTTGATTTTCCGCTGCCTGAAACACCCGCAAAGCCAACCATTTTATATAACGGAATCGACAATGACACGTTTTTTAAGTTATGGATTTTTGCGCCGCATATACATAGTCTTACATCGCAATGTAATGCAGGGGCATTTTTCGTTTGACGTTTATAATTTTCAATAAAATAGTTTCTATCCTTCAGATATTTAGCTATAACGGAATTTTCACAATTCAAAAATTCCTTATATTCGCCCTGAAAGATCAACTCGCCGCCTTCGGTTCCGGCTCCCGGTCCGATTTCAACGATATAATCCGCAATCGAAATGATACTTTTATCATGCTCTACCACAATAACTGTATTTCCCGCGGACACAATATTTTTCAAAACTTCAATAAGTTTTTCCTTTTCTCTCTCATGTAATCCTATTGACGGTTCATCAAATATAAATGTCAATGAATCAAAATCAGACATAATGAATGCACTGATACAGAGTCTCTGCAACTCTCCTCCCGATAAAGTCGGGATCGGTCTTGACATTGACAAATGACCAAGTCCCAGCATAACCAAATACTTTATTCTTAGTCTTATCGCATTTACAATCTTTCTGTTTTTATCATCTTCGGCGTTTAATAAAAATTTATTTAACTCACTCAGAGACATATTGCTAACTTCTGCAAATGTCCGGTCTTGCAATTTGGTATGTGACGCAATCTGATTTAATCCAACACCCAGACACCGCGGACAAATTATCTTTTTCCCATATTCTTCCGTTATGATCTCGATTTGACGTGAACTTATCAGATTATATTTTGAAGCATTCATGATTAAAGGCATAATGCCAGGAAAATTTTCTTTTCGATCACCATACTTTAATATTTGCAATTGCTCATCTGTTAACTCACCGAGTGTTTGCGAAGGAAACATTCCATTTTGTTCCAGAAAAGCCCTATATTTTTTCTGTGATCTGCCTCTATCCAGAAAGCCGAATAATAATGCGTTTAATCTAGCCTTACTGTCTTCAAATATTTTATTCTCATCAAATACCTTTTTTTCACCTGTACCCAAACAATGCAGGCACATACCATTGGGTGAATTCTTCTGAAACATATCTACGGACAATGGTTTTCCGTCATCATATTCAGGATCGGTAACTCCGCTTACTGAAAACAAAGAAGCCAAAGCATTTATTAATCTTGTTTTAGTTCCGACCGTACTTAATGGATTGCTTTGCCTGATTATCCGTTGTTCCACTCCGATTGTCGGAGACAAACCTTCGATTCGTTCAAAATCATTGCTTGTCGTGAGCGAAAACTGAGATTCGGTTATAGATAAATATTTTCTCTTTCCTTCTTCATATAAAACATCAAATGCAAAACTGGATTTTCCGCTTCCGGAAACACCGGTGATCGCCGTTAATTTTCCTTTGGGTATACAGATATCGATGTTTTTAAGATTATGTTTCTTAACCCCATATGCCTTTATATAGTTTCCCATTTTTCTCCTATCCGCACAAGCATAATTTTATAAGCACGATATACTCAGTTGCCAAGCAGGCATTTGCTATAATTTATTTCAAAGACATCACATAAATCTGACATGGGTTAGCCTCATCCCAGTATAGCGGAAATAACTCAAACTCCTTAAACCCACAGCTGATATAAAACCGGTTTGTCTTATCATAGTCTTCATACATACCCATCTTTACAGTCTTAACCTGCATAAATTCGTAACCCGAGGACTTAGCAACCTCCTTTGCCTTACAAATAAGCTGACGACCGATTCATCGTTCTTGCTATAACCTTTTTTTCTTTCGAATCCTGTATCTTTACAATCATTACATACTATACCTTTCACATATTATCCCTGCTTTCGACTTCTATCCATGCCGGCGTAAAGCCACTCGATAAGGCTGTTTTCCATGATGCCAGGTTGGATAGACTTGTCCCATAATAAGGTATCGCTCCTCTTCGAAATGTTTCATTCCTAAGAAGTGATACCAGAGTTCTCGCAACGCCTCTTCCGCGATACTTGGGATCAACGTCGATACCTATCTGCCAAAGTTTCGGAGTGTCTGCCGAACATCCGGCCATACCCATGATCTTGTTTCCGTCAAGAGCTGCAACGGCCAGCACATCCGGTCTGTCAGGACGAAAATGATCGCATATGGCGTTAGGTAACTCTTTCCGTCCGTAATATTCCTTAATATCTTCCTGTTCCAGCCATTTGATATCCAAATCTGTATCAACATCTATAATTTCGTCTTTTGGCAAAAACATATGGTGGGTAAGAGCCATTTTATACCCGAACTTTCGGATTTCCGTTTCAAGTTCATAGAAATTATGCTGTTCAAAAAGCCAAATTCCATTCTTTTCTTTTACCCATTCCTGAAGCCAAGGATGAAGCGTTTCATCTGCTGAGATTACAGTGCCTTTTCCGAATGTCGCCATCTGGATAAAGAATTTTTCTTCTGAAAACTTTCGTCTTTTCTCGTGAAGTATTGAGGCAGTTATAGTATTCTCATCTTTTGAAAAATCTTCAATTGTGCAATTAAACTCGTATGTTAATTGCTTTTTTACCTCATAAAAAAAGTCTCCATGCTCTCTCATACTTAACCCCAAAACTTGCGAATGATCTGCTCCGCACATTCCTCAGCCGAGTATATGCTGGTGTCCACACGTAAGCTATATGCAATGTCCTTACTCATAATCTCCGCCTGCTCATCGGACTGACTCTCATACCGATCACCGCGGTCAATATTACGCTGCCTGCATATTTCGAGAGGGCAATACACTTCCACGATCTCCAAAGGACTATCCTTCATAATCTCCATGAGTTGCTGATAATGCGGCTTTATCTCCTCTCGCTCAACCAGGATACCATCGATCAGCACGTTTTTTCCCATATCTGAATACAGCTTTGCTGTGTGATACATCATGATGATCACTTCCGAAAGGTACTTCCAATAGTTTTCCTGTAAATACTGCTCTCCGACCATCTCCTGAAACAGATCGTTAGCCACTACATAAAAGAATACGTCCCTTCTCTCCTGAAGTGCCTCCACGATCGTTGTCTTTCCTGCACTTGTAACACCATTTAAAAATATAATCTTTCCTTTTTCCATCTTTTTCTCCTAATCAATCATAGCTTTTTATTCCGCAATGATGATCCTTTTTCCTGTGAAATCTATCCGCATGTCTAATCCCAAAGGTATTATCCCTGTTGGGAATGCATGTCCGATATTAATATTATAGAGTATAGGTAAGTCCTCACGATGAAACTCTTTCATCACTTTAATAAAGACTTTCTTGTATTCCTCATAGTACATCTCATCCTGCGGTTTACCGACCAATACACCTTTAACCGCATCAAAAATACCCTGAGCCCCAAGATTTCTCAGATAATACGTAACTAAGTCGGGACTCGGTTTTTCTTCGCTGGTTTCCAGTAAAAGTATCGTGTCTTTCCATTCATTTACCGAGGGCCATATTTCTGTTCCGATGAACATCGGAAAAACATCCAGACAGCCACCCAATACTTTTCCTGTTACTGAGCCTTTCCCTTGCAACAGTTCATACCCATGCTCTTCAGGTAAGGTTTTTCTTGCGGTATTAATGCTTTCTTCCGACCACGGTACATGATCCTTTGAGTATACCGGGCTTGATTTTATCTCATATCCATTACTGTCTGACAATAATATGTTTTCCACAGCCTCTTTTGTGTAATCGGCCATTTTTACATATTCTCCGAATTCTGCCATAACAGAAGGTCCGTAATAAGATACCAAGCCGGCTTTGTTCATCATAAAATGATTAACCGTAGTATCTGAATATCCCATAAATACTTTAGGATTGTTTTTAATGATGTCATAATCTATGTACGGCAATAACCTTACAGTATCATCCCCACCTATCGCGCAAAAAATGCCCTTTATGGATTTATCCTTAAATGCGTCCATCAGATCTTTTGCCCTTGCCTCAGGATTCTCATAAATATATGTGCTCCCTTTCAAAGCATTAGGCATAGTTATAACTTCCAACCCGAAGTCTTTTTCCAGTCTTTCTTTTGCTATATAGTATTTATGGATCAATCCGGCATCACCAAGACCGCCCCACGAGAGACTGACTATGGCAACCTTATCGCCTTTATTTAATCTGTTCGGCTTAATCATTTTTTCTGCTCCCTTTTATCAGATCATTTGCTCACAATATATGACGCAAGCTCCAGCGCAATCTCAAAATGACCGGGATCGTGCTGAGTGTGTTTCTTCTGATTTTTCTCTTTTCTGGCATCCCATTTAGGGGCATCCAAAAGATCTCCGCATGTAAAGAAGAAATATGCGTTAAGTCCTCTGTAATCACACATGGCCTGTACGGCTGCGCATTCCATTTCCACGGATATGCAGCCATCAGCCTTTCTTTTTTCAAAATTTCCTCTTGTCTCACGATGTACTGCATCCGTAGTCCATGTCTTTCCCTGAATAAAGGGAAGCCCTGCTTCTTCCATAAAGGCTGCCACAACATCACTGTTCTTTACAGTGATGTAATCCGATGCCGGGGCATAATGATATGAGGTACCCTCATCACGATATGCTGCAGTCGGAACCATAACTCTGCCTCTCGCTATATCCTTATTGAGGCATCCGCTTCCTCCGAAAACAACATATTTGTCGGTATTGATAACAGTCATCGTATCCTCTATATCTGCAACACATCCCGGTGCACCGACATAAGACATATATACTGCAAATTCCTTCCCGTTATATGAAAAGCCATACACGGGATTAGCTCCGTTCGAAGAATAAAGATCACCTATTTTAGTGCAGTCGTATTGCTCCAACACATACTGGAGTATTTCGTTTGAGAAGGTTAATATACATGCATCCACCTTCTTGGCATTCTCATTACGGCCTACCTTTATTATTTCCTCTGTTAAATTATCAAATGTATCTGTTATCATTTTTTAAGCTGTCCTTTCATACATTATTGCTTTTTACTTTATGATCTGTTTAGTGCTTTCAAGGGCCTTTATCCTGTCCGGAAGATAACTCATATTAAAACGTTTACCATCTACTCTGGGGTATCCGTCCTTTATCTTCTCCGCAGCATATAAGACAGGTGTACCCATCATTCCTATTCTTTCACACTTTGCATCCGTACCGTCAAGCACCTTTTCTACTGTTTCCAAAGCTTCATCCAAAACCTCAGGTTTAAAGAATTCATGTCCGCAGTACATCATATCAAACTCCGGCTGATGTTCCTTAAGATGCTTAAGATATCCATAATATGTTTCCACCGGTAAAGAAGTCGGCAGCTCCAGTAAAGTATTGCTGTTGCATGCATCGCCCGCATAACATATCCTGGTTTTATGATCGATCAGAACGATAGAACCTTCTGTATGTCCGCATACCTCAACAACCTCTATTATCCTGTCCCCGAGGTCAAATTCATCACCTTCATATACCGGGTATGTTTTCATCGGGCTCCAGTCAGCGAAATTATCATCAAGCACCATCTTTTCCTTAAAATCTTCCGGTGCCATATTTTTAGTGAGTTCAAATACCGTCTCTTTCGTTTGCCCCATTACTGTCTGGAAAAGGCCGATATCCCTGTGATGCATGTAGCACTCTTCAAAATGGAAGTTTCCTCCCACATGATCCGGGTGCGCATGCGTATTAACAAGCTTTATCGGTTTTTTTGTAAGTGACTCGCAGAACTTTTTAAGGTTGCCAATGCCGATGATCGAATCGATCAAAAGTGCATAATTCTCGCCTTCAATAAGGTAACAAATGGCAGGTGTCGAACCCCCGAAATTATTCTTGATCATCCAACTTTTTTCCGCAATTTCTTCGGCTGTAAAATACTTAAGTTCTCCCATTTTTCTTCTCCTTTTTGATTGAATAATTTTGGCTTCCCCTCGAAGGGAAGCTGTCAGCCTTTGGCTGACTGATGAGGTGTTTTTCCGACACTCCACTGATATTTCGAAAGATCAACCTTCCCGTTTACAACTTCAACTCCTTCTGCTTCCAGAAGTTTACCTTGTTCCCAAGCTCCTCCGAATGCAAACTCTCCGGCCAGCTCACCTTTTGAATTAACTACTCTGAAACATGGAATACCATCAGGATCAGGATTCTTATGAAGTGCATTTCCGACAGCCCTTGCCATCTTCCTGTCCCCTGCCAGCTCTGCCACCTGACCGTATGTAGCCACATGTCCGTAAGGTATCTTCTTTACAGCCTCATATATCCGCTTTGAGGGGCTGTCGCTTACCAGTTCATAGCTTTCAGCTATCATAGTCTTTATATCATTCTCCGGTATACTTCCATCCAGAATGATCGTATTCCAATGATCCTTATTCTGATGGTATCCCGGAATAACGGACTTATACATACTCCGCCAAAGATAAGCTCTCTCAGGGTCAACCTTGACATTGAGATTCACATATCCATCCTTTTCATATGTCCATAGAAACGCCTTTTTATTAGTCTTGCACCTTACCAGCTGCCAGTTCGGATCATGGAACGGGATATCTGAGTAAGTATCAGGAAACAACAGTCCGTATGTTAATGCTTCAATTCTTGTTTTCATTTATCTCCTTTTCAATCAGAGAACCGTCCCTCTGATTGATTTTCTCTTACAACATCTAACAGGTCCCTTGTTTCTGCAATCTGATATGTTGCATATTTCAGAACGTCTTCCTCTTTCTTTCTGTTGATCCACACGGCTTTTATCCCTGCATCATGAGCGCCAATAACATCGGTATTATACGTATCTCCGATAAACAGGATGTCTTCTTTTCTCTCCTCGGGATGTTCTAAAAGTACCGCATCTACAGCCATATCAAAGAACTCCCTGCAAGGCTTGATCTTTCCGAAGTCAGCACTTGACCATACATTTGAGAAATACTGTCCTATCCCAAAACGGTCAAGTACCACCCAAAGAGACTTTGCCGTGAAACCGCTGTTGGATAAGACATACATGGGTATCCTGTCCTTTTCAAATTCATCAAGCATTTCCTTTACACCCGGAATATGCTCCATATCATTACACAGCATCAGAAAATCAGCCTCTTCTTCAGTAGTCATGCTGACTACTTCACCGCCGTATTTTTCTGCGTATAAAGGAAGTTCATCCTTTACAAAAGGAAACTCCTTTCCCTCTTTATGCTTATTCTGAAAATGCACAAATAATTCTTCTCCGAATTTGCAGATATCTTCTAAAGAACATTTATCCTTATAATGCTTCTCCCATAAGGGCTTTAATCCACAATTAAAATCTATTGTTTTAATATTTAGCAGTGTTTCAAAGAAATCAAATATCAATATCATATTATTCTCCGCAACTCTTTTCTGCCCTAAACTGTGCCGCAAGATTTTTTAGGTGTTCCACAATGTTTGGATTCCATGAAATCATCTGTGGTAGCTTTTCACAAGGAAACTCTTCGCAAAGACCGCAGAATTTTGTATGATGTTCTTTACAGCATGCATGTATCTTACACACTCCCGATTCTGCCCATTCCGGAACACGTCCGTCCGCTTCTATGCATCCGGGGCATATACCTTCCAGCTTTTTCTTGCATCCCGTACAACATTCACCACATGCTGTAATAGTATCATAATCTATCATTGCTTTAACCTCATTTCTTCCATGCCCATCTCAACCAGTCCTGTGCTCTCAAAACCTACTGATTCATACAGCTTTTTCGCCACGGTGTTTCCAGGTGTTACTCCCGTATATATGTCCACTGGTCCGAATTTATCTCTGACAAAATCCAGTCCCAGTTTCAGAGCCTGTCTGCCATATCCTTTATTCTGATACTTATGGTCTATCATAAATTCCCAAAGAGTATAATACCCTTTTACTTCATAATATCCCATCATGATAAAACCCACAATATTATCATCATCATATATTGCAAAAGGATATGCAGTCTCAGAATACACATACGCCCGTGAAAGCGATTCCGCATTCGAGATAACGTACTTTTCCTGACCTTCACCTACCCGCAATGCAAGTACTTCTTCAAGGTTTTCTCTTGTTACCGGTCTTATACTTACCATTTCATCACCTGTGTATATATACTCTTTTCCTATCAGTTGGCTGTAGTTTCATCCGGATAATCCCAGAAACCACCCTTATGGAAATTCTCATTTCCCAAAGGTTTTGCAGTCAGTTTAAAAATCACACAGCCATCCGGACAAACTACTGTTTTGGTATATTTACTGTCTCCGCCAAGATTCTCAAGATCTCCGCCGCTCCGTACGGCTTCCATCAGCGGATACAGCATCATCATAGTTTTTGAACAGATTCCGTATCCTTGCTTGTTTACCGGACATCCATAGGTACATGTATACTTGTCACCTATTTCCTCGCCATTTCGACAATACCTTTCGGTTTTATCTCCATGAAGGAAACAGGTCACCTCAACTGTAAATTCATATTCTTCATCATACCACTTTTTCATCGTCAACCTCCACATGTGACAATAGGGACGGTTCTTTTTGTCACATTTTTCTTTATAAGTTTACTTTATTTACTTTCATTGGTTATACATAGCTACCGTAGTTTCTTTGACATAAATAACAACAGATCATCGTCGTTTACGCATGGAGCATACTGATCCAACTGCTTTCCCTGATACCATACTCCGCTGCCGTCGGGTATATAGCCACGCTTTACATAAATCCTCTGGGCTGCTCCATATCCCGAATGACATCCCACTGCCAAAAATACCGTATCGGATATCTTAGCTGCCTCTGCTTCAGCCACATCAAGGAGTTTACTTCCGATTCCCTGTTTATGACCTCGAAAACGCTTCCAGCATTTCCTCAGTAACAAAATGATGCTACGCATCTCATTTTGTTATATTGAAATCCCCGGGGCAGATACCCCGGGGTATAACAAATAGTCATTATCTTATTCCATTATACGGTAAATGCACTGACATCATCCTTGATCTCTTTAGATGTCTTTGCTACTCTCTCAGCAATACCTGAAACATCTCCCATCATCATATTGACATTGGCTGTGGAAGCGGATGTTTCTTCGGTACTTGCAGCATTCTCCTCAGCAATCGCGCTAAGGCTTGTGACTGCGTCAACCACAACTTTTCTGGCTGCATCCAGTTCGCTGACAGTCTTCGAGATCTCATTTATACCGCTCAGAGAATTATTGACCTCAGAATCCACATTGTCAAAGATCTCTTTTGTTCTGGCTATATAATCGTTCTGTTTCTCGATCACTTTCCTAACTTCATCCATCGTGGCAACAGCACGTTTTGAAGATTCCACAAGAGCACCGATGATGCTTTCGATCTGTTTTGCGGAATCGCTGGACTGATCTGCGAGCTGGCCAATCTCTTCAGCAACAACTGCGAAACCTCTTCCAGCCTCTCCGGCTCTCGCAGCCTCGATCGAAGCATTGAGAGATAACAGATTGGTCTGGCTCGCTATCGAAGAAATGAGAGCTGTAGCTTTCGAAATCTTTTCTGCCGACTGATTGGTCTCATTTGTCTGCTCATAGATAACGTTCACACTCTTTCGTGTCTTATTACTTATCTCAGTAAGTTCTTTCAGAACTTCCTTCGCCTTTATAGATGAGTTCTGCATAGAATCAGCAGAATCTTTGAGCTTCTCGGTCTGAGAAATGGTATCTTCTACCATCTCACCGATACGAACTACCGATTCAGAAGCATGCTGAGTCTCTAAAGACTGGCTGTTCGCACCGGAAGCGATCTCCTTTACCGCATTGTCTATCAGATTCAGTGAACTGAGTGTGTTATCCGTATTCGACGACAGATGTCCCGACTCTTCTGAGAGTCTGTCTGCCCTGGAGATGAGTGACTTCACGCTGTCTCTCACTGCCCCGGCAAGATTCGCAGTCGCTGTCGCTATAGTTCCCACTTCATCCTTGCGGCCGCTGTACTTTGAAAGTCCCGAAGCTTTTGTCATATCCAGTGTACCGATTTCTTCGATGATCTTTCCAATCCCGGTCACTTCATTTCCGATCTTTGTACCGATGATCGTCGCAACTACTGCCATAGCGATAAGGATCACTATACTCAATACAACAACAGTGGTACCTGTACTTCTGGATGTTGACAGGACCTCTGCATCAGGCGCTGCGACAAGAACAACATAATTCAGGCTCTTGATATATTTATACGAGAAAGTCTTTGATTCGCCATTATCCTTCAGAGAAAGACTTCCGGCTATATTAGTCACTGCTTCGGAAGCCAGCTTCTTATGATTCTCATTTTCGATCGCAGCTCCGAGCAGATCAGATGCTGAATCGGGAACAACTACATAGTTGTTGGCATTCAGATTCAAAAGCCATACTTCGTCTTTATCTATACCGTTGATATTCATAGATGTAAGACGATTTGTAAGTCCGGAAATATACGTTCCGCAGCCTATGTATCCGACAAAATTGCCATTTTCATAAGCACCTGCATAAGTAACCGCAACAAGCTCACCTGTAGCTGTAGCCGGTGCGATACCCTTTATCCATGCGCCTTTAGAAACATTGTTTTTGTAAGCAACAAGATCTTCCGGTGTCTTGATGATCTGAAGTCCGACTACCGCCGGGTTCGTATGGGTCACACATATACCGTCTGTGTTGAGTACAAACAGACCTTCAAGCTGACCCTTTTGGGTCGCAAAATAAGATGCTGCCCCATTCGCATCCGTTGCCGCTTTCTGCTCATCATCAAGATGAGTCAGATGGTCTACCACGAAATCCATTCCAGCATAACCTTCAGCAAAACTCTTCAGTCCATCAAAATAGGTTTCAACAACATTCGCTCTGGCATCGGCTAATTCCTCAAACCGGTCATTCGCGGTCTGCTTCATACCTTTTTGAACATTGATCATAACTGTAACCGCAAGTATTGCCAACCCAACAATAAGCATACAGGAAATAAGGACACTAATCCTTTTTCCAATCTTCATGTTTTTAAACATTCGATTTCCTCTCTTTCATAAAGCAATAAATAATTACAGCATCATTAAACAAAGTAATTATAACATATTTTACCGTATTACTCAACATCTTTTTCAAATATACCTATAATATCAATTATGACTGTTTTGCAAAGCTGTCAACCATGTCCTGCAGTTCTGTACAGCGTTTCATTTTCCTTTGTTTCCTTAATAAAATATGATGTTCCTCCATACTTTCATACCTGTCATTCACCGGAAAAGCCCTACGATTGATCATTTGCTATAATGTTCCACGACATGTACACCCTGATACCCGATATTCTTATAGAACTCGCTCCCGCCGCCGGTCATGATCTCGGCTCCGAGCGATCTGAAAATACTGTCATATCTTGAAAGAACTGCTGCAGCAAGTCCTTTATGCTGGTGCTCAGGTACAGTACACAGCGGTTCCAGATAAGCCAGCTTATTCTCCTGTACCCACCACATACCGGCAAAGCAAACATAATCCTCGTTTTCATCAGCTATGATGGTAGTATACTCGTAAGTTGCATGGGGTGCCGGAGAAATAGTTGCTCCAAGTACATTCTGATATAGCTCATGCGGACTTCTTCCCTCATTTTTCTCAGGGATATCCCAGTTTTTAAACTCTCCGAGTTCACTTTTATTAAACCCGTCCCACAGGCATTTTGCAACCTTTAACGGATCCGATGTTACAGGATCCACAAAGTGATATCTCGGATCAAGCGGATAGTCCAGCTTTCCCTGCCTGAAATCAAATATACGGTCAATCTCATTATATCTAAAAGCATACCCTTTTCTTTTAGCCGCTTCAATAAGTGCTGTCTGACCACTGCTAAATACAAGTTCCAAGGGATCTTCAAACTTTGGATATGTTTTCTCAACATATTCGATCATTTCCGAAGCCAGTGCTTCATATCCTGGTCTTAACACAAAATAAATCTGATTAACAGGCTGCTCGTAAAACACGAATGCCACAGGATTGTCCCCGTCCATCCAAAAACGGTTCAGCCTCAGATAATCCCTGTCACACCAGGGAGATGTAATGGCATACTCAAAAAACGGTGCCGCAGGACCGTTGCTTTCCGCGTGATCATATACATCTGTCATAAGCTTCCATACCGGATTTATATCTGTTAATATCTGAAATTGTTTTGTTGTTATCATCTTAATTTCCTTCCGTTCTTATACATTTCCATTCTTCCACCAGTCTCTCTATATTCCACTGAGCATTTGCCGGGCTCGTGGAAGGCAGGCATTTGGCATCTCTTCCCAGTTTGGGTTCAGTATATTTTTTATAATACTTTAATGCGGTTTTTCCATTAACATAGATCTCCCGGATATCTGTAAGCTTAAGTATTTCATTCAGATCGTTGGCCACAACATTCCTTATACTTGAATCAGATGAACCTTCGATATCGCATGAATGTATTACATCCCAAACAGCTACATGGTTTCGCAGCAAAAAGGCTTTCTTTTCTTCAATAGTTTCAGGTGTTTTTTCGCCAAAAACTTTTGCCAAAACCTTCCAAAACCGATTCTGAGGATGGCCGTAAAAGAATCCTGCTTCTCTTGATTTTACCGAAGGAAAGCTCCCGAGTATCAATACTTTGGAGTATGCATTATATATTGGAGCTATCGGATGTATTATCATTAGATTTTTCTCCTTTAGCAAAGAGGTTGTCTTTACCCATACCGCATACATACCGGTTACTGTCATACTTATGGCAGAAGTCAAGAAATCCTTCTCTCTGTTCCGGATCATTCATGATCTTCACCAATATTTCATTTG
>JAEEGG010021113.1_pt1 | contig 12956 bp, 8 predicted proteins | sample 9134161 | NCBI WGS metagenome assembly JAEEGG01 (sample SAMN16246543, study PRJNA631951) | gut metagenome | biome: gut microbiome; feature: rumen; material: CR-attached | host: Bos | place: Iran: Karaj | collected 2018-10
GAGCGAAGACTAATTTCTTTGGCGGAAATAGAGCGGCAAGTTCCTGTTGAGACAGTTTGTGATAGTCTCCAAGATGATCTACATAGCCAATGACTTCAATGGTCGCATTGCCATTGTCGAGTATGTCAACGATGCCAACTACATCGTATAATTCATAGTCAAACTTGTTCATAATATATTTTGGTTTATTAGAATATTCATTATAGGATTATTCTCCTTTTTGTCTATCTCTTTGAATGTATGAAATCTGGACCATCTTTGAAGTACAGAGTTTTTCGGAAGCGATTCGGAAGATTGCGGGATAAATGAGAAATCTAGACCGGTTATGCCTTCTGATTCCTTTTTGGAATCCCAGACCGCATCTTTGACTGAAAGGAACCAATGATTGTTTCCTGAGATCCATGTCGGCTTGGAAAACGTTGCGTCAACGATCTCAATCGTAATTCGTTTGCAATTTTTGAATTGAATGGTATGTGAACCAACTGACAAAAAGTTCAAGCTTAGACGTCCTTCGACAACCGGCTTTTCACATATGTTTCCATCTATAAAGAAGGGGACGTTTTTTGTCATTGTAAGTGTCGGTTCCCCTCCAGAAAGGTAACTGCCATGTCCAATTCTTAATCCACCTTCAAGTGAATAGAAACGGGGCTCCGTGAAATATTCACTTGTTTCTGGAGTTTCTTCAAGCTTGTAAATATACAGTCTCTCATTCTCAAAAAGGATATTATTCCTAAGTGTAAAGTAACTGCGATGGAATCGACTCTTGAAAATAATGAGGACACCTTGTTGTCCACGTTCTACATATCGAGTTTCTTGCCAATAATTTTCGTATACATCATCCTGCTTGAAAACGATTACGCCTTCTCTTTTGAAATTATATATTCCTTTAACTTTATCAACTGAAAGATTGTCAATATCAAAATGACTGAGTAGCTTCAGGGTGTCATTACGTACCTCTAACCGTGAAAAATCTCCAGTCAAATAATAATAGCGCAATTCTGCATCCTCCTTATTATGACGATGCGTTACATACCAGTCCTTATAGTCTCCATTCCAACGCAGGAAATAATTATATACTTGTTGAAGATAACTTGATTCGTTTGGAGAATATAACTTGACGTCTTGTGAATGGCTGGTTTTGAGATAACGCACAACAGATGCTTTGCTGACGATACGCCAAAAATCAGATTCTTGCAGGTCTTCTTCAGGCTGTAGTTTTTTCTCAACGAAAACTCCAGCAATATAAAGTAAATCTTCTTCCGTAAATACACGCAAGGCTTGCTGAACCGGATATTGTGTATATCGTCCTGCCCCATATTTGCGCTGGCATTTTGACATCACATAATAGTGGGTGTCACACCAACGATATAATGTCTCCCAACAATATTCCTGATAATCAGCCATCCACCGTTGAAGTTCGTCCATTGGCCAATTTAAGACTTGTGAAAGTCGTTCGCGATAGTTTTTTTCTGTTACGCCGTCTCTATTGGCTCGTTTCGACGCTGCATACATCTGAATTGCTAGGATGCCTTTTATCTTAAGGATATTTGAGACGTGAATACCATAGAGATTGGATCGAACGGAATCCATCAGCATTCTCTCAGAAATGGAATTGGCAGAGCAGAACTCAGTGATAAACGACTGATCAATAATGAAAGCAAGCGTCATTCCCACATTCTCTTTTGGGAAAATGTGGGCATCTACATATTTGCAAAATTCATTAAAGATGTTCATAGTCTAGCTATTTATTTGTTCTGACCAAACATGAAGGTCAGTTTCTTGTTTTCAACGTCTATCTCTTTAATTATAACTTGCAGTACCTGCTGTTTCTCAAAATGATTCTTTATCCCATCCTTTTGCAAGGAAGATGGTATTTCTGTTCTGTGGAGCAAACCCTGGATTCCTGGCTCTATCTCAAGAAATACACCATAGTCTTGAATGGCTCTGATTGTTCCAATAATACTCTTCCCAGGAATATAATCAACAGGTACATTTTCCCAAGGAGATCTCTCTAATGCCTTGAGGCTTAATCCAATTCTCGGACCATTGCTGCGCATATCTTTTGAAATGACCATCACATCCAACGCCATCCCTTTGGGATACATTTCTATAGCATTATTAATGCGCTTGTAAGATAATTCCTTTATATGGATAAGTCCGTCTATATCCCCAAGCGAGACAAATACGCCATAAGAGGTAACATTTTTAACTGTACCTTTTACAATGGACCCAATCTCCACTTCGTCATATGCGCTCTTCTGAGATATCTTTTTGGCTTCTTCGACAATGCTTTTTGCTGAAACGACAATATTATTTTCAAACGGATTGATCTTTAGGACAACGACATCGATAGTCTGTCCGACCATGTTGTAACTCTCATCACTTGGTCTATAACCAAGTTGAGAACCAGGCAGGAATGCTGATACACCAAAGACCTCAACTTGAAAGCCTTTGCCTGTAAACTCAATTATCTTTGCCTTGATGACAGTCTGCTTGTCATATGCATCGAATAATGCGTTCCAATCTTTTTTCGTTTCCATCATGATCTGCATTTTATTTGTTCTTTGTGTCAGCCAAAAGATCTGCGAGGGAATAGACTGGGATTCCCAATGCTCTAGCCTTTGACTGCATACCGTTATCGGAAGTCACGATAAATGGATTGTCTTCTTTGTGTGCTATACCGATGCTTAAAAACATATTATCCGGATTTCTGGGGGATAATTCTTCTGGCAGAAGACGTGGGCTGAACCTTTCCATCTTCAGTTTAGAGTCTTTCTTCTTTGAAAGTTCATTGATCTCTTTCAGAGCGATACGCGCGTTCTCACCTTTTTGTTCATCTTCCTTGATCTTGAATTTGTCCAATTCATCTATGACTTTCAAGGGAAGAACGATATAGTCATTACCTTTTATCTTCGACAAGATACGGGGTTCATCTAGGAATATGTTCGTATCAATTACAAAAGTTCTCGCCATAAGCTTCTCGCGGATGAAATGTTCTCGTTTATCTATAGATTCTTTCATTTTCATGTAATCCTTGTTCGTCAAGCTGTAGCCAGATGTGCCGACCATTTCATTCTTCAGCTTTTCTATCTTTTCTTTCAATACATGAAGATTGAACAGGCGATTTATTTTTTCTATGTGGACATCTTTTTCAATTGCCCAGAACTTCTTGTGCAACTCAAGATCGTGGAGTTGCTTTAGTGTGGCTAAAGAACGGTCCCTGCGTTTGCGAATGTTTTCAAGCTTTCTTAATTGAGTACCATCTGTTATATATGGCTCAAATAGTTTAATATCGTAGTCAATATACTCGAGTACCTCAAGATCCTCCTTGCAAAGAGCAAAACTGCGCTCCAATTTAGACGACATCATGTCTAGGATTGGAGGAACAAATATATGTGTATATCTTTCTGTTAAGGCATTTGCATCAAAAGAATAATCCTTGATGGGAGCTACAACCACTTTGCCGCATACTCTATCCATGCATGGTATCTCCAAGAGACGATATTCGAATGCAGGTCCATGATTACATTGGCAGAAAGGCTTCTTAAGGTCAATAATATTTTTCCATATATATACACCTTCGTAGTAGAAAAACCGACTGTTCATTATTTCTGTAATTCGGCAGGAGACAAAGACATGAACAAAGGGATTTCTCTCCTTTAGTTGTTCGATGGCATCGACCTGTAATTGGGACAGTTCATCAATAGAGAAATACAGAATGTCGTTTTCAGGAGCTATATATGTACAAATATCAGTCCAAAACTTCTCCTCGTCAATATATTCTGCATCATGTATAGATTCAAATTTGAACGCATTGGTCGAATTTGAAAAGAATTTGGACACAAGGCCGCGATAGCTATTGTGATTCTTTTCAAGAATATCTGTAAGATTCGTCAGTTTCCCGCCCTTTGCTATCAATTCCATACTAAGGAATTCGTTTTCTGGATTATATAGAAATGCCGCATTTAATGGCAGTTCATAATTGCTTGCGGATTCAATGGATAAATTATCGAAAGAGTTGCCTGCTTCAGGATCATATACCTCAGGATATTGTGTTGCCAAGAATGTCTTTAAATATTCAGCACTATTGAACAAGGGTAATACTTGCTGGTCTATGACATTTCCTCCCACATTCGAGAAAACCTTGTTCGCACCTTCGTTCTGTTTCAATGTCATATCAAAATACACATCAAAGTGCTTTGCCTGGTGAGTTTCCAATTTCTTGCCAATATGCATGAATTCCTTGCCTTTATCGGTCAAAACATAGTATGAGCCTCCTGAATAAATACGTATATCAATCATGCCACAGTCATGCATTTCCTGAAGAGAGTTGTCTAATAACTGTTCTTCTGCTTCGTCTTTGAACATCAGTTTCTCAGGATTGTCTGTAATGTTCAGGCCTAGAATCTCACCAAGTTTCTCTTTTGTAGAAAGACCGTCTATTTGCAGAATCTTTCCTATGGCTTTTTCGAAGATGGTAAAAGGTACAGCAATGGTACAATCCGCCTTATATGACACTATGGAATAGCGCCATACGAAAGGGACATGGCCGAGATACAATTCGCCCTTGCGAATGTCCTTGGATACTACATTGAATACTTCAACATCATTCTTGTTCATATTGTGCCAATTGCATTAGTTTTGAATAATCAATAACATTCCCGTTCTTGGCAATCTGATTGATTGCATTCAAATATAACGGATTGTTGTTTGAATCCTTGATTTTAGAAAAGAATTCCTTGTTCCCAATAACAATCAAAAGGCGTCGAGCACGCGACAAGGCCACATTGAGACGCTCTGGAGATCGGGCAAAACCGGCATCATGATTTTTTCGCATTGTTCCATTTCCGGCATCTGATATGTCACTTCTTACAGTCGAAACAATGACAATGTTTCGTTCCATACCTTGGAACTTGTCAACTGTATTCAAGCGAACGGGTATCCCAACTTTCTTTGCGACAGGCCTAACTCTTTCTCTAATTTGACGAACTTGCCTTCCGTAGAAACTGATAACTCCAACTTCTTTCTCTCCAAAATTTTTTACTCCATCCCAATAACTCATATATTCATCAAAGCCTTGGGAGTTCTTGAGCAGGTACAATACTGAATTGATGGCCTCAATCTCAACGTCATTGACTTTGGAAGTGCCATCTGTCTTCTCAGGTGCAACGACATTGACCCAAATCGTATGTATCTTGGGTGTGATGAACCCCCTATAGGTTAATCCATGATATCGGCTTTGCGGATCACCTAAATCTGGGCTGTCAACCCTATTCTCGTCAAGACCACATCTTAGTCCGGTCTGTCCATTATCCATATAGAACTGACTGATAACGTCGTTTATGTATGGATGCATACGGTACTGGATGTTGAAGGTTGACCTGATAGTCGGTGACACTGCTGCATTGGTTATAAGGCGCTTGAATTGTGAAGTCTCCACAAAATTGCGGTCAATATCTTCAGCTAAAAGTTTGGCTTTCTCAGAACCCAGGTTCAAGAGAGCTTCTTTGAAACTGAACTCATTCAACATTGGCGGCAACTGTTTATGATCTCCTATTATGATGGATTTCTTGCCGAAACAGAGGGGGAGAAGCAACTCGGGAGGCGTAGCCTTACTTGCCTCATCCATAATGACAGCATCAAACTCTATTGTCCCCATAGAGCAGATTCTTTTCTTTAGATTCTCAAAACCAAGATCATTTGGATCAAGTATCATGTCCAAAGTTGACGAAAGATAGTCAATGTTTCGAAGATTCGGAACAGACTGACCTAATGCAGTTATTAGCTTATTAAGTGAAAGGGACTGCCGTCTTGTCAGATGCTTGAAGACTCTATAAAACTCGTTGGCAAAAACCGGACTGCCTGTAGAACTACAAGTACTTCCAATTACATTGACATGATTCAAATAACTATCGGCGAATAATTGCTTTGTAGCTTGGTCAGGCATTACCAGCCCTAAAGTCCATTCCTTCATTACGTCTGCATATTTAGGATCCTGGTTCTTTGCTCTGGCAGCAATTCTATTCATCCATTTCTGTACAACATTGTTTGATGGATCTGCCTCATCCGCGTCATCCATTAACTCGGTATCGTCATTGGTCTCGTCAAGAACCTCGTTCTCGATCACTTCTTCAATCTGCTCTTCTGAAGCGCCCATCCACTGATGGATACGTTCAATGGAATACTGCAGTCCTTCCTCCTCAAACTTCTCCATTCTTCCAAAACGGATAGGCTTGATTATCGTGGCATAACGAGCCATTACCGGATTCTCGTTCTTTTCGTTCATGAGTTTCTCCAGGGCATTATCGACGGCAAGGTTTGTCTCAGAAGTTAACAAAACCCTTGATCGTTGATTCCTTTTGATATGCTGCCAAATCAATTCTGCAATAACCGTAGTCTTGCCAGTACCTGGAGGCCCTTGAAGAAGACACAGATCCTGAGCATTAAGGGCGTGAAGAACAGCCTCCTTTTGTGATTCATTCAGAGACAAGATGGATGAAGAATCGAATTGTCGAAATTCCTGCAGATCTTGAATTGAAATATCCATGAAAAGCTGTGTCGGTGCAGCCTTTGATGAGTCAAAAATAAAGTCCTTTATATTTGGGTTTACAGGGCGAGTATTGGGTTCCCATTTTTCACCCGCCTTTAATTTGTCCATGGCTTGCTGAAGCCATTCTATTTTGGCCTCATCACCACGTAGATTTGCTTTTACAGCCTTGATTGTAGGGTTGGAATTCAGGAAGCGGAGAATATTTTTCGACTTTTTCTGATCTTCCTCCGTATAATTGGGAATATGAAGTGCCATCTTGGACATGGTGGTATCATATGCATGAAGTTGCCCAAGAGGCTGCAAGACCTCTCGTCCATTTTCGCCAGGTATTGTACACACAAATTCTGCACCAGAAAGTTTGTCAATTCTCTCTTTGAAAATCTGCTTAATGGTTTTCTTGGATATTATATTTGTTTTAACCTTGAACTTGAAATCATCATCTTCAGGAGATTTGACCAGTTCAAACTTCCCAATATTTACAATGGCATTGTATTTTTCCAATAGATCTTCAGCATCCCTAAACTCAAAATAGAGATTCTTGAATTTGTCCGCATCACCTTCTGTTATGGGAAAATCCAGCATATATAGATCTCTTTGTATGTCACTCCAAGATTCCTCTGTAAATCCATAAACATTGGTCTCATTGTCTTCTTTGACAAAATTCAGGTATCTTTCAACGGAGATGTTAGATTCACCGTAAAGCCAGCAAAGCATATGGTGAGTCATTTCCAGACTTTCCTTGGTTGCATTATCCCATTTGCGTTCAAATCGAAAAGTGTTTGCACTCTCAGGTTCAGGAAGGATTATTTCCTTTTTCTCCCTATCTGTGACATTTTTTTTATTGATAGAACCCTTTTCCGTAAATCTGATGCCATATTTCTCGACATGAGAAGACTTGTAAAGGTTATCCATGTTGCTGATGGAGTATAGGACACCTTTGCTTGAAGGAGCATAACCATAGCCAGCCATTATCTCTGCAGCCCTCTCATCAGTAATGGAGAGATTGCTAACCCTCAATATATAGCGATCCTGCTCAATGGTCATAATATCGCCCACTTCCGCCTGAATTATTGAAGATGTTTGAATAGGCCGAACTTTTAGGTTACATCCTATCATTCGTTCCCTTTCGACAACATCAGAGAATTCCTTCTCAATTACAAGATCCAAACCTCTGAAGATATTCTTGTAGGTAAGATAAATGGTGCCATCATTATCGAATTTCTCTTCTATGCTCAACTTTTCAGAAAGGACACTCTCTATTTGCCTATATTCATCATATTTTTCATATTGAAGATCGAGTTCCAATATGTAGCGGAAAATGCCATGGCCATTGTTTGATGGTATCTCTGAAAGACGAGGTTCCCCGATACAGAAGTAGGGTTTCTGAAGTTCTGAAACGAGTTGCTTCTGGGCATCAATATATTTGGTCCATATTTCACGCTGATCTTCTGCCAACGTTTCGTCGCATATCTGTAAAGAAGAAACTGCACTGCGGATTTTTTGCATCTCATATAACGACGTGAAATCGTTGTAAGGTTCACGACTACTCAAGAAGCGAAAATTGCATAATTGTTCTAATGAATATTTTTCTGAGGGCAGATTCAGAATATCTTGGTATATGGTTAATTTCCTTTTGTTTTGAAGAATCTCATACGTGTGTTTCACCATGTCATAGGAGCAAACAAACTCTACTTGACCTTCATATCCTGGCAATGGAACTATACAAGAAATCTCTTCTCCTTTTCTTCGGGATAAATAACATTTTACAGGTTTTTCAGATAGAATTGATAAGATTTTTTTGAAATGGATCTTATTGCCACAATTATCGAAGTTGGATGGTACTATGTCCTTGTACCTCATGATAATCGGAATTGGTGAAGGAGATATAGTTCTATAATTTGATGCCATAGGATTATTGGTTTCGGGTTTAAGGATTGGAATTTATCCCAATCACATGCAATTCACTATTGAATTGAGGACAAAGGTATTAAACTTTAGTAAAAAATCAAAATATATAATCAATTTATTTTGAATTAAATACAACAATTAAAGTAATTTGCTAAGTTTACTTATCGCATTTCGCTTTTTTATCCATGAAAGAATGGCCTCGCTATATTAATATTACAATAAGTTTATTCCCCATTGCAGGAACACTTTCGAGAAAAAACTGCGTCCAAGTCATATTGATTAATTCATAATAGTTACTGTTTTATAATCATATCAAGTTATACGTATTTAACTTAAGGACAGGATTCATAATGAATCACTATCGTTTTTGTTAGTGCAAAGATAAGATATATTCATGTAACTATATTGCATGAATTGTATGAAACTTTTTTACAGCTTCAAATTGTTCTTTTCCAAAAATATATTGGACATGGTTAGAAGATAAAAAAAGTCCATATTGTGGACGCTAATGTAATACAATTTTATTGGTAAAGGGTTATGACGAAGGTTACCTTTCCTTTAATTGATGCGAATAAATGACTGCATTAAAAATGATGCTGCTAGAGTTATTGTTCTTTTTTCTCAATTTCATCTAATACTTTTCCAATTCTTGCCATGTATAATAATTGCTCCAGTTCACCTTAACTTCTCTATTATCCTTAGAAATAACTGCAAAGTGAAGACAACATTTAGATACTCAAAAGGTGCAAAATACTACATAAAATACAATTTCGGTCCTTGAAGTATCTTTAATTACTTGTTTTTTATTATTTTTGCCCAGACAGAGTGAGCGCACAATAAAAAACATGCTTACATATGTTCGGCTCAAATGGTGGAAAATGATTGAATCCTCCCTTTAGTTATCCGTTAATCAAAATCAACATTATTAATATTATTATTATGGCAAGAAAATCAATACCTGTATCCGAAAACCTTAAAGATGCATTAGATTTATTCGATCAAAATGGATTCTTAAAAGACGGGCCCAATTCTGACTATCGCACTGTCATCAGAAGAATTCAATATGAACTTAACCCAAATATAAACACATCTCCACAAATTCTTGAAGACTGGATTTTGAACCAAATTAGTCAAAGCTATTCAGACTCCGTTTTTGATTTAGTAGATAATGTAATAAACGAATTTGACAACAATTTCCCAAATGTCTCCAAAATTGGAAGATATAATATATCGAGATGCAAAACTGCGCTTAAATCTTTTACCAAATTTATACTTGGATACTATAAAGCTGATTTGTACATGGCTTTGGATAGAATGAGTGATCTGGAAAGCTGTAAGATTGTAGCTAGAAATGCTTTGTTTTGTACTGTTGATGTTGCAAATAAAATATTTATTGGAGAAATGGGAGTTAAGGATAATTGCGGCAAGGGCAATCCTTGTTATTCTTGGTATCGCTGTAAGTACCAACGAAAAAAACCCAAACAAATAAAGGGTGACAAGTCTGTTTTTTCTCAAGAAGATCCAAATCCACTAGGTATTGAACAGTATATTTATGATGAAAATACACAAGCGAATCATGCTATTAAGTACGCTATTATAAAAGGATTGCCTCTGTGTCCGCAGGCCAAAATTAAAGATTTTGATAATTATATGGCATGTCATATATGGGATGAAACCTGTTACGACTACAGATATCATACAAGTATATTCAATCTGGTATTGCTGCCATCTTCAATAGGTGGACTATCAGATTATCATCCTGTCGTAAAAGAAATACTGCGGTATGAAGCTGCTATGAGGTTCGGGGTTTATCCAGAAAATTGTAAGTACAAAATGACTGAAAAAGCCAAGAAAATTTATAATGATCTTTATGATTTTTGGAGACAACCGAAAGAACATGATATTGCTGTTGTTAGAAGGGCCAAAAACTTCCAACCCACAGAATTAACTAATGAATCAATATCTAAGCTTGTAGTTTTTTTAACCAAGAGATCAAAGGATGACACATGTTTTGACCTCCTGAGTTCTTTATAATAAAGGTTTTCATGCCTTTCTTGTAGACATTATTGGTATATATTATCATGTAGCACTATTAAATATAAATTATTATGGGACTTTTTGATTTTTTTAAAAGTGATGAGGAAAAATTGAGATCTAAAATCAGATCCCTATTTGATGATTGTGTAAAAAAAGAAATAAAGGAAAATCGAGATATGATTAAAGATCCTTTATTCGGTGGAATAATGATTCAAACCGCTATTGAGTCATTATACACATCATTAAGAGATGCGCCTGCTTTTTTATTGGCTGAACTAAATGGCGGTTATCAAAGAAAGATATTAGAAGAAGAATACGAAAGAGCCTTAAAAAAATATCTAAAATTATAACTTGTTAATTCATAATGTTCTTTTAAACTCCTAATTAAGCTAACAATTATTATCTCGCTTTTTGAGGAGGTAAGATAAACTTGCTCTTGCCATTTGAAAATAATTTAAATCTTGATAGGAGCAAATATCTTTTCTCATATAATAATAAAAAAGATGATAAGTGCAGAAATAATACTTGAGATCAATAATAAATTCCGTGCAAGCGGATTAATAGATGAATCTATGCTTATTGCATTTCCTGTTGAATATAAAATAAAAGACTGGGAAGTAGCTTTAAGCGAAGAAGAAATCAGAGCTCAGATGCTCGGAAGAAATAGAGATACGGTCAACATGTATAAAACCATTTGCATAAACATCTCTTACGATACAGAACATGAGCAAAAAGTATTCAAGAATGATTATTGTTTGCATGTAGTCTTAAGAAGCATGCTGTATCTCTATAGTATTACTAAAGACCAATTATTTCAAAGGATACTTTTACAATTAAACCCATCAAACAGCATTTTGCGTTTTCTGATAGCTCAAGATTGTTTACCGGAAACTTACGATGTTGCATTGTCAGAAGTAAAAGATGGACATAGATCTAGTCATTGGATGTGGTATATCTTTCCACAATCTAAAGGATTAGGTTATTCTTATATGTCAGACTTTTACGGAATCAAGGACGCAAAAGAAGCAAAGGCTTATATAAATCATCCTGTTTTAGGCAAGCGTCTCATTGAAATAACTCAAGCATATCTTGATACAGGTAAAACTGCTAGTGAAGTATTCGATTCAGATGACATAAAGCTAAAGAGCTGTATGCATCTTTTTGCTTCGGTCTCTGCTAATCCTATTTTCAAGATTGTTTGTGAATACAATCATTGGATACTTTAACATTAAGTAAGCATTCGGTACCCCCCATATCGTCATTTAAAGAGTATGGGGATTACCGAATGTTTGCGTTTGTTTTTTAAAGAAGGAGTATATGAAAAAGTAGATGTATGATTTTATCGACTTCCTCTACAATACCAAGCTATGGAATCGAGCAGCATTGAAGGTATTCGTAGCAGTCGTGCTGCTATTATTGTCTGAATTAATAAGATTATTATAATTGAAAGCCCCACCTTAGTTAGATTCTAGGGTGGGGTTAATAATGTAGCAGCAGTGCTACAGAAAGGATATTTTTTTGCGATTAAATAAGTTGGAAAACTTACGAAGTTGGTACTTTATTTCATCCCAAAAGTATTGACGCCAATAAGTATAATGTTTCTTTTCTTTAGTAAGAGGAATGTACTTTATGTAATCTATTTCCCTGGCATAAATATCACCATCTGCTAATACAGTATAACGATGATAAACCTGTTCATTAGGATCAGGTATCGGCTTCATGCTTGAAGTACTCATAGATGAAGACCATGGACATGGTGTCAAGTTCACAGTAACGGAGGAGGGCCTGTCGGAGAGCTCCCTCGCGTAGTGAACCTTGAGCTTCGTCCTTGCAGAACATCAGCTTGTTGTAGGCAGTCAGAGCTGCTCCGCCATTGGCCACCTGCATCTCATTATCCGTGGATTCCAAGGTCTCGAGCATCTTGGACTCTTCTTCATTCAAGCCGATGAGTTCGCCTACATGCGGGAGCTGGTGATATGGGCTGTCCACATGGTCATTTTCCTCCAATCGGACCCATGCGATAGGTGCGTCGGCTGGGATGTTCTTGCTCGGTATCTCTTTTCCATAAATGGGTTTTGAGTACTTGTCCTTAAGGTACTGGCTTGCGTTGAGCACGGCTGGCAATACCTGCTTGATTGAATTGCTGCCATGCATTTCGTCAAGATAGTAGAAATATCGCTTCACCACCTCCAGAAGGTCGACCATGTCACGGTCTCCTTTATAGCTCTCGCCATATTTCTCATTCGTGTTGTGGGTGATGCTTTTTACGAAAGCTATCAATTCATCCTTGTCCGGCTCATTACTGTCCTCAAGTTGCTGTGCGATGCAGAGCAGTATTGAGTTCTCGTGGGTGGCATAGCGGAAGATGGTTCCCTGGTCATTCTGTAGCTGTCCCTTCAGATGACGCAGGAACTCAAAATTCGGGAACTCCGTTACATCTTCGTTCAGGTATTGGCCGGCA
>JAEEGG010021115.1_pt1 | contig 12955 bp, 12 predicted proteins | sample 9134161 | NCBI WGS metagenome assembly JAEEGG01 (sample SAMN16246543, study PRJNA631951) | gut metagenome | biome: gut microbiome; feature: rumen; material: CR-attached | host: Bos | place: Iran: Karaj | collected 2018-10
TTCCTGACCCGCTCCAGCTTTGATGTGATTTCCACTGTTCACATCTATAACGTGCATTGCCTCAGTGTGCTCAATCTACAGGTAAACCCCTGAACGTATGGTCACAATACGTCCAAAGGCACGGCGTATATCCCTCGACACTCCGAACTGTTCAAAGATGGGTGTTTCCATCTTGTAATGATGCACTATGTCAACCTTTTCGGGTGCAACGGAACCGATATATTTGCTGACCTCGTTATAGATGTTCTCGTTGTCGATATAAATGGTATTGAAATCGTCTGTCAATACATCACGCAGCAACGCTGATGTCGTACTGAGCTCCGAGAGCACTTTCACCGGTCCTGTGATATGTTTCAGACTTTCTGTGAGGCTTGTCCACTGGGCCATCAACTGACGCAAATCGGCGTCGAGTTCGGATACATCCTTCCCCTCCGCAATAGTGCGGACTATTACGCCGAAGTTGGCTGGCTTGATACTCTGCATTAGCCGACGCAAACGACCACGCTCTTCACCACCTTTAATCTTCTGCGATATCGATATTCTGCTGATAAACGGCGTCAACACAAGGTAACGCCCTGCAAGAGAAATATCCCCCGACAGCTTTGGTCCTTTTGTCGAAATGGGCTCCTTGGCCACCTGGCCTAACACCAACTGGCCAACTTTCAATACATTTGAGAGGTTCCCGTTTTTTTCTAATACGGGTTCTATCTTGAAGTTGTTGAGATTGCGTACCGAGGGATCCCCATTCATGGCCAACTTCATATACTTGGCCACCGAGTTGTAATTGGGACCCAAATCCAGATAGTGGACAAATCCGTCTTTGTCTTCGCCCACATCTATGAATGCAGCATTCAAACCGGGCATTATTTTCCTCACCTTGCCGACAAATATGTCGCCCACATGAATCTTGTTGCCCAAGGCATCTTTGTGCAACTCCACCAACTGCTTGTCTTCAAGCAACGCAAGCTGGATTTCGTTTTCGGATGCTGATACTATTAATTCTTTGTTCATTACTCTTATAAACAAAACAAATTACACAACTCGGAAGAATTCCCTCCGTTGTGTAATTTGTTTTAGATGTTAGATTTGTTAACGAGACCTGAAGAGGTATACCTTACTTCTTCTTATGTCTATTCTTGCGCAGGCGTTTTTTGCGCTTGTGGGTAGACATCTTGTGTCTCTTGTGTTTCTTTCCGTTAGGCATTTTAAAACAACAATTTTATTATTTTACACTCTTTTTAACGTCGTTGACGAAAGTCTTGGCAGGCTTGAAAGAAGGAATATTGTGTGCGGGGATGATGATGGTGGTGTTCTTGGAGATGTTACGACCAGTCTTCTCAGCACGCTTTTTGATAATGAAGCTACCAAAGCCACGGAGGTAGACGTTCTCGCCTTCGGAGAGAGACTCCTTAACAACATTCATGAACTCTTCAACGGTAGCCTGGATGGCGACCTTTTCGATACCGGTTTTTTGTGCAATCTGTGCAACAATTTCTGCCTTTGTCATATTGTATATTTCTTTAAGATTAGTTATTCAATTATGTCTATTATACACTTTTGAAACAGGTTGCAAAATTACTAAAAAATATTTGAATACAAAACATTTTTTTTTCTTTCCCTTTTCTTTTCATATTAAATATTTACACATCAACCTTATTATCAATAATTTATCTACACCCTTTTTCTTTTTATTTTTTGGATAAGAAGTTGAATAATAGCGTATCGGGCTATTGTTTCGCTTGCCGTTTCGACGGCTTTTTCACGAAATAAACGATAAAGAGAAGCAGTGCCGCGAGGGTGCACAGCAGCACCGTAAGCCACGGAAGACGCAGGGGCTCGGCAGGGGACATCGAGAGCACCCCGGTATGATATAGGTAATACATTACCACGACCATGGCGTTATTGAAGAAATGCGCACAGACATTTACCACCATAGAGCCCGATAGGAAGAAAAGATAGCCCAACACAAGACCAAGCAGGAAACGCGGCACGAGGCCGTAGGCATCGCCGTGCACAAGCGAGAAGAACAGGGCTGTGACAAGTATTGCCGCATGGACATTGCCAAACCAGCGTTGAAGAGTTTGCTGAATCGCCCCCCTGAAAAAGAATTCCTCGCACAGGGCAGGTATCAAAGCCACAACAAGCAGCTGCAGCAGCAGGTCGCCCGTAGTGGTGAGCGACAGCAGTTTCTCGACCGTGCCTGCAGCAGCGTCGGCGTAACTGCGAAGTAAGTTCTCCAGCGCCCCGAAATGCCAGCTGCCGTTCCACCATGTAAGGAAATCGTTCAAGGGCATCAACAGCAGAAAAACGACAACGGCAATCAGTCCCAGGAGCCAGAACCTGCCGTCGGCATAAAGTTTATGGAACGAGGCTGCACCGCCGTGAAACAGCACGGCAAAAAGCCACGCCGGGAGGAAAAACATGAGCAACTGGGAACAAGCCTGAAAGGCAAGCTGTCCCCGGATAGCGGACGGAGTCTCTCCGCCTACGGGAATAATACTCTGCGCTCCGCCTACAACGATAAGGCCCAGTAGAAAAAGAAAGAAAAGCCCAACAAGTTGGGCTAAAGGTTTAGAGTCTTTGAAAAAAAAAGAAATATTTTTCATGTTGTGACCCCGGCGGGATTCAAACCCACGACTTTCGGAACCGGAATCCGACGTTCTATTCAGCTGAACTACGGGGCCTCGTGTTTACAAAAACAGTCCTAATAACTTTCTTTTGCTTGAATTATTGTGTGCAAAAGATATTTTTTTTGCCTTTTCTTTTTCTTCTGCGGGCAATCGTCTATTGCTCAGGGTAGTGAAGATTGGAATAAGTGATTTTTTCCAATACTTCGTGGAGATACTTTGCCGACTCCCATTTGGCCATGGGGAGGTCGTGCAGCAGATAGTTGCCGCAGTCTTTCGGGGCAGCACCCGGCACCTCGCCCTCGAAGTCGGCCACAAACCGGAAAGTCTCTTTCATTAATTCCACAATATCCTCCGACTGCAGGTCGCCGCGCATGAGCAGATAGTTGCCCGTCAGGCAGCCCATGGGACCCCAATAGATGATACGGTCTGCCCACTGTGGATTGTTGCGCAAATAGGTGGCAGCAAGATGCTCTATGGTATGGATGGCACCCTGACCGAGTACAGGCTCACGGTTGGGTTCTTTCATTCGGATGTCAAAAGTGGTGACCACCTCACCACCCACTTGGTCTTTGCGCGAAACATAGATGCCACGCAGCAGGTGTATATGATCTATTGTGAAACTGGGTATTGTCTTCATTTTATGTTATTATTAATTTTTATACCGTTCATATTCCCAAGAATAATCACTGTCACTAAAGAACAACGTATCGTTTCGGTATTCAACACGTCCCCTGCAATAGACAAAGGTGTCTGACAATATAGTTATTGTATCGTTCTCTATGTAATAGGTACACCACAGAGAGGGGTCTACCCAAAACAGAGAATCGTTGTCCCCAATATACAAAATACTATTGCCTGTTTCTGAATCAGTTCCCCAACACCCTTTTATCGAATCGTAGGGGAAATCACTCTGGTGGGGCGTAACAGACTCTTGTGTCAGACTGTCAGCATCACTTGTTGCCTTTTGCCCACAGCCAACGAATAGAAATACCACGAGGATTAGAATAATGTGTTTCATTTGTGATTTATTAAAAATGTGACGGCAAGCATCCCAAATACTGCTGCATGAAAAGGAACGAGCGTTCACCCATGGAGGCAAGGAACTCATCCCACTGTTGCTGGTGATTATCGGTATTGCCTGGAGTGTCGCTGATTACCCTGATACTCATGAAGGGGATGCCATAGATATGACACGAGTGAGCGATGGCGGCAGACTCCATCTCACACGCCAACCCATCGGGGAAACGACTTTTAATGCGTGACAGAGCCTCACGATCGGTGATGAACTGGTCACCCGTGCATATCAAACCTTGCTTGACTTGCATCGCCTCGCTGTCTGCAATGCCTTCGACACACTGCAGCAGCACGGGATGGGCATCAAAACGCTCGGGCATGCCCTGCACCTGACCGTAAGCATTGCCCATACCACACCACACGTCGTGATAGACCGTCTGGCTACCCACCACCACATCCATCACGCCAAGGCTGTTGTCAATACCGCCAGCCAGCCCTGTGCTCAGGATACAGTCGGGATGGTGCTCCTGCACCAGGCGGGCAGTTCCTATCGCCGCATTGACTTTTCCTATTCCGCATTGCCACAGAACGACATCATTGCCGCCGATGCGACCCTGGGGGTTACCCCCAAGCACATCGAGCATCCTGCGGTATTCGACATCCATTGCTATTATTATACCTATCTTCATGTTCTATATAAAGTATACTATTTTACTGAGGCTGTGCTGGCATAACAGCCACCCACAAGCACTGAACATTTTGCAAAGATAGGATTTTTTTCTTAATTATTGAGGCCCGACAAAATTTTTCCCTTTTAATGCCGTTATTGTTTTAATATAATTTTGCAGCATGAAACGACGTTTTCTCATATTGCTTTCCACCATATTCGCACTCGCGGCCATTGGGCTGGTCATTATCCAGATTACCCAAACCAAGCAGTCTGCCAAGATGAGCGACAATCTTTTCAACATCAGCGTAAACAACGCCATAGACGAGGTTTTCAACCAGCTGGAGCAGATGAAAGTGGAAGACTATGTGTCGCAAAAAGAGCGCTACCGCCTGCTGCGCTACCGCCGCATTGACGACATGAACGAAAAGATGCAGGACATCATCAGGCAGAACAGTGACCTCTTCTACGATGAGCAGCGCATCAGTTTCGGTGTCTCCACACAGGACAGTGCCTTCCCCCTGCCCAACGCCCGCCTCTCCCCTGCCGAAGAGAACAGCATCACCCAGTACAATACCCTCCTCAACGCCCGCAACAGATTGGTCAGCAGCATCGACAAAGCATCCTATGCCAAATCGAATTCCATTGGCATAACCAGTGCCATCGAAGCCTCCAAGTTCAACTTCCCACTGCTCGACTCCCTCATCCGGGAAGAGCTCATCATCAACGGCGTAGATATTACACCCGCCATCGGGGTGCTCCGGTCCGATGCCGACACACTTCTCTATTGCAGCGAAGGAGCCAACCCTGACGACCTGCACACCACCGCGTTCAAATACACTTTCAACCCCCATGGCATTGCATCCGACGAGAACCTCTACCTGGTACTATCCTTCCCACCCTCGCCCATCATCCTCAGCAGCGACACCAACCTCTACACCATCATCAGCATCTGCATGATAGTGCTAATATCCGCCCTCTTTGTGTTTTCCATCCGCACCATTCTGGCCCAGCATAAACTCGACGAGATGAAGACCGACTTCATCAACAACATGACCCACGAGATAAAAACGCCCATCGCCACCATAGGACTTGCCTGCGAGATGCTGAAAGATGAGAGTGTCACCAGCGACCTGCCCACCCGGCGCAACTTCGTCAACATCATCAGCGACGAGAACCGCCGTATGCGTGTGTTGATAGAGACCCTTTTGCAAAGTGCCAAGATGTCGGGCAAAAAGTTCTCCATCCAGCCAAAAGAAATCGACCTGAACAGCATTGTCAGAGAGTCGGCACAGAGTTTCCAGCTCACCATCAAGAACCGACATGGAAGCCTCACCACGAACCTCTCCCCTATCAACGGCATCCTGTTTGCCGACGACCTGCACATATCCAACATGGTGCACAACCTCATTGACAACGCCATCAAATACTCCGAGCAGGAGCCTCGTGTCACAGTCACCACCTACTCCGAAGCAGGCTATGCCATCCTTCAGGTTTCCGACAACGGCATCGGCATCGCCAAAGAAGACCAGAAACACATCTTCGAGAAATTCTACCGAGTTTCCACCGGCGACATCCACAACGTAAAAGGCTTTGGCATCGGCCTCAGCTATGTATCGCAAGTTGTCGCTCTGCACAAAGGGAAGATTAGTGTCACCAGCGAACCCGGACAGGGCAGCACCTTCACCATCTCGCTCCCTCTGGAATAGGACCTACTTGCAATCACGCACCAAGCGTACCGACTGCCCGAAATGAGGCGTGTTGTCCCAATCTACAGACAGAACACTGCCATCGAAGTGCATTGTATAGGGGCAGCCCTCTTCCTTTGTCGTGGACGACCAGTACAGGCCTTGGCAGCCATCAGAGTACGGCACCTCTCCCCAACGGAAGCCCGCCGCCGGCAGAAACACAGCCCCCGCATTCTCCATCTGCTCCCATTGGCTGACAGAATAGACATTCACATCCCATCCTTTCACCTGACTAACAAACGAACACCCCAACGGCAACACCCATTCATCAGGAAGCAACAGCAAACCATGTCTGCCGTCAACCGTACCCACCGTCCGCTTATCTTCCGCGTCCTTCCGCTCAAACAAAAGGTAATGCCACTCGTCGGCAGTAAGCGTGCGCCAACCGCCCTCTACGCTTTTCCCCCAGTCCACAAAACGGAGATAGCTTTGCCAATCATCCGTGGTGTCCGTCGGCCTGTCGCCTGTTCCCCAGCCAAACAGACCGCCATATTCCCATTGGTGCTCAACAAACCCGTGTCCATCCTCCGAAAGATTTCCCGGTGCAAACACCACCTGTTTGTCCGCACTTACCGAGAACATCATACCACCATCCGACAAATCACCTGCACAACCAGTAAGCAGACTTAGAGACAGCATAAACAACACCCAAATATAGCTCTTTCCCATCATATGCTATTTTAATATTTCTATCTTAGTATTGCACATTTCAACATTCTCTTACAATAGAACTTTTCCATGTCATCATACCATTATAGTGGGCATTATTCTCTTTACCAAAGAATCATGACTCGCCGGATAAAACCTCTGCTATCCTATCTATCACCTCTATCGGCTCTATCCCCTTCAGGCAAGGATAATCCCCTTTGCGGCAAGGCTTGTTGCCATACTTGGAACAGGGACGGCAGTCCATCTCTCTCTGCACTGCCCACGACGGGTCTTGCCTCCAGCCATAAAAACCCCTGCAGGGATGGGTAGCACCCCATATACTGACTACCGGCACACCCACACACGAAGCAAAGTGCATATTGGCAGAATCCATACTCACCATCACATCCAACGCGGCAATCCGCTCCAATTCCTCTTCAAAGCCAAACCGTCCAGCAAGCGATTCAACCCCTGCATACTTCCCAGCCCACGGCTCCAACACCTTTGCCTCGTCAGCGCTGCCAAACAGCAGCACCTTATACCCCCTTTCCGAAAGCATTGAAACCAGCTGTTCCATCTTCTCTAACGGCCAGATTTTCCCTTTATGCTGGGCAAAAGGAGCCACGCCCACAGTCAGCACACCCCCGGCGGCACCTTTCACTTTCCAATATTCCCCCTCGGACACTTTTCCCCTCAGCCCACAGCGGTCAAACACACGGTCGTAGCGCCTCCACGTGGCCAACCCGCGAGAGCAGCGTTTCTTGATACTGTACACCCTCACACCACTCAACCTGAACATCCAGTCCACTCCGATTGTCCGAAGCACATGGTGCATATCTGCCACCACATCAGGCTTCAGGGACGACAGCTGCCTGTACAGCTCTCGAGGCTTCTGCCTCTTCTCGGTAGGGATATATTGCACATTTGCCACGCCCCGGAAAAGAGATGCCAGCCGTGGCGGTCCTGCCATCAGAAAAAGAACATCGGGATTGGCCCCAGCCCGTTGCTTCAGCACCGGCTGCAGGATGGCTACATCGCCCAACGCCGAGAGCCGGACAACCAGCACACGCCTGCTATATTCCTGCCCGTTCACTTCTTGTTATACAACATGGGATTCAGCATCGGGTCGTTGTACATCTTCATCTGGCGGTATAGTTTCATTCTCTTCCGCCCATCAGCCAACTCCTGCAGCAGGTCATCAATGGCCTGCATCAGGTCGGCCCTCTGCTCCAGCAGCGTATTGTACTTGGCAAGACAGCGGGCGTGTTGGGCTTCGTCCACATCCGTCCGCGCCACCTCTATGCCGAAATGATAAATCTTAAGTGCCAATATCGACAGGCGGTCGATGGCCCATGCCGGAGTCTCCGTGTTAATCTTGGCATCCGGACGTGCCTCCACCGCTGCAAACTGCCGCATATAATGGTCGTCAATCTGCTCAACCATGTCTGTGCGTCGCTGGTTGGAGCGGTCTATCCACCTCTTCAGCCGCAAAGCCTCCACGGGGTCCACATCCTCGGGACGGATTAGGTCCTCCAAATGCCACTGCACTGTATCCACATAGCTTTTCTCCCACAGCAAATGCTCAAACGTGTCGGTGCCATAGGGGTTGTGTGTCGGTGCATCAACCGAATCTGTTTTATGATAATCAATAATTTGCCTTTCAAACAGGGCGAACATGTCTTTTGTGTCCATGGTGCAAAGATACACTTTTTTTTTCACATACCGCAACTTCTGCTGCCCCAGCCTTCCGCTTCCCGGCCACAGGGGACAAAAGAAAGAGGACTGTCAAACAGCCCTCCTTCCAAACTATAATGCCATAAAAAAATAGTTTCTTAGATATCCCTAACCAGTCGCACAGCACGACCGAAATGGCGGTAAGCATAGCTCTGCGGCACAATCTTGTCGCTTGTGAAGTGCAGACCCAATGCCGTACTCGGACGCTGGGCAGTGGAAGACCAGTAGTTGCCGACTTGCGTGCCGTGGAAATCAAAGCCATCAACAGTCTTGCCATTGCGATACCCTGTCACGGGCAGAAACACAGCGCCCGTCTCTTCCATTTTTTGCCAGTCTTCTTCCGAATACCAATTTATATTATAATCCTGAGTGCCTACTCGGGGATTCAATCCGGAAATAAACTTGACATTGGTGTCGGCTGGAGGTGTCCAGTTGTCCGGCAAAAGTATCAAACCATGATTTGCCAGGACTGCACCCACGCCCAGTTTTGCCTCGGCATTGGGACGTCCTTTGATGAGATACTCCCACTCTTCCGATGTGAGCACACGCCATGCCCCTGGCAGCATGCCACCGTTCATTATGGGATTGTTGCGTCCCCAATCGGCTTTCATGCACGTACCTGTCAAGTTGTTCTTGGCGTCGCCGCCCGGCCAGTAGTCGCTGTTGGTGGTGCTGAACGAATAAGGCTGATAAGCCACTGCGCCGCTTTCCCAGCCACTGGTACCCCATCCGAAAAGATCTATTGCATTGGTATTGGCTGCACCGATTGCGGAGTTGCCGCTGCCGATGGCTTCATACTGTGTGCTGGCAAAGTTCCATACAACAGTTTTTGTTGCAACGTCGGTTATCAGACATTGCAGATTCCCTTTGGAGAAACGAACTTTTTTCTCCGGGCTGACTGAGAATTCGCCTTTCAGCATTCCATCGCCAACTGCCACTAATGCGGGGTCTTCCTTCTTGCACGAGACCATTGTGGCCAAAGCCGTGACCAATATCGAAAGTATGACTAATGTTCTTTTCATTGATACCGTTTTATCGTTATTATTGAGACTGCAAAAATACACATTTTTTTTTACATGCAGACTTTTTTCCAAAAAATAATGCTGGAGCCCTGCCGTCATGTCACTTGCCAAACACCTTGGCGGCCTCGTCCATCTTCTGCGGCACATCCACTCCAAAGGGGCAGCGTGTCATGCAGCTGCCGCAGTGGGTGCACTCCGAGGCATGATGCGGAAGAGCATCGTATTGTGCCTGCAACTCCGGTGTCATTCCCTCGTTCTGCGACTTGTCCAGCAGTTCGTTCACCTTGGCAATGGGGATGCCCTGCGGGCAGGGCGAGCAATGGTTGCAATAGGTGCAGTCGCCTCCCTTGTCGGCCTTGGCGGGCTGCATCACGGCAGTATAGTCTTTCTCGGCCTCGGTGGCACGCAGATAGTGCAAGTCGGCCTTCAGCTCGTCAAGGTTGTCCACACCCAGGATGCAAGTGCTGATACAGGGTTTGGCCAGACAGTAGGCAATGCACTGCTCGGGCGTGAAAGCAACGCCCAAGGGCGAAGTCTTCTCGTCCAGCAAACGGCCTCCGCCGCCGAATGTTTTCATCACAGTAACGCCGATGTGGTGCGAAGCGCAATAGTCATAAAACTCCACGCGTACCGGGTCAATGCCGACCTGCAGGTTGTCCATAGCCCCTTTCTCCCACGGGATGGCGCCGCCACGCAGACGGTCGAAGGCGGGATTGAGCGAGAACATAATCACCTCTATCCACCCGCTCTTGGCGGCCATCAGTGCAACCTCGGCATTGTGGCTGCTCACACCTATGTGTTTTATCTTGCCCTCTTTTTTCAACTGAAAGACATACTCCAGGAAGGGGCTTCCCTCCAGCTCGTTCCACTCTTCCGGGCTGTCGGTGATGTGTATCATACCCACCTCAATATGGTCGGTGCCCAGGCGTTGCAGCAAATCCTCAAAGCCCTGCCGGGTCTCTTCCACATCGCGGGTGCGGGTATGCTGACCATCCTTGAAGATAGTACCGATATGCCCCTGTATTATCATGCGGTCGCGACGGCCTTTCAGTGCGATACCGATGTTCGAGCGGGTCACTGGATTGGCATCGTAAATGTCAATGTAGTTCATGCCGCTGTCAAGCGCCATATCCATCAAAGCAATGGAGCCTGCCGAGTCCAGCTTCTCAAAGCCTCCGCAGCCAATACTAATCTCACTCACTTCCAAACCCGTGTTGCCAAGGGGACGGTAAGTCATTACATTATTTGGTGCCTGATGGCATCCCATTGCCAACAGCGACACCGTCAGCATCAAAAAATAAAACTTCTTCATGTGCAATATATTTTTTCATCGTAACGCGGCTTTGCTTTTTTTATTGTACAACTCACATTTTTCCTATACAATTTGCAAAAAAGTATTTATATCAAAAAAAGTTTGTATCTTTGCATTTCATTTTGAAATAATAAACTATCAATACATCAATAAATTATAGCAAAAAGATGAATATCTCAAGAGAAAATTTAGGGGAATTGGACCTCAGAATCAGGATTGATATTACAGAAAACGACTATGCCGAGAAGGTTGCCAAACAGTTAAAAGAATACCAGCACAAGGCCACCGTTCCCGGATTTCGCAAAGGTATGGCCCCTATGGCCCTAATCCAGCGCATCTATAAGTCTGCCATCGTTGCCGACGCCGTTCAAGACCTCCTGGGTGAGTCTCTTTACAAATACCTCGATGACGAGAAACTCGACATCATCGGCTCTCCTCTCTCCAACGAGGAGATGACCGGCACCCCCGACTTTGCCAAAGACAAAGACTACACCTTCTATTTCGACGCCGCCCTCTTCCCCGAAGTGAACATCGAATGGGAGAAAATCGACACCAAGCTCTGCTCCATCAAGACCACCGCAAAGGACATCGACACCCAAATCGAGGACATCACCGAGCGCTACGGCAAGTTTGAATCCCCCGAGACCGTCGTTGAGGGCTCCCACATCTACGGCAAGGCCATCGAATTGACCAAAGAAGGCACCGACAAGGAAGGCGGCGTTTCCACCTTCTGCTCCTTCAAGTTAGACGACATAAAAGACCCCGAAATCACCGCTCTCTTCATCGGCAAGAAAGCTCAGGACGCCGTCGTCTTCAACCCCTCCAAAGCCTTCACACCTTCCCAAATTGAGAAAATCTTCCGTCTCGAAAACGCCGAGGCCAAGAAATTCAAGAGCGACGTGCGCTTCGAGCTGAGCGGCTGCTCCCACATCACCCCTGCCGAGCTCAACGAAGAGCTCTTCGAGAAAGTCTTCCCCGGACAAGGCATCAAGGAACTCGACAAATTCCGCAAAGCCATCTCCGCCCAGATTGACAAAGCCAACAACGAGCAGTGCCAGATACTCTTTGTCAACCAGGTGCGCAAACAACTCCTCGACAACTTCTCCGCCACCATGCCCGAGGCCTTCCTCAAACGCTGGATCCTCTCCCGCAACAACGACAAGAACGTCACTGCCGAGACCATAGAGAAAGACTGGGCCGAGACCTACGTCCCCTCGCTGAAATGGGAATTCATCGACAACGCCCTTAACAAAATCCAGTCCATCGAGCCCACCCAAAACGAGATAGTGGATTACGTCAAAGACGTCCTCCGTCGCTCCGGCTCCAAACAGGAAGACGAAGACGATGCCAAATACGAAGAACGTCTGGAGCAGTCTGCACGCACCATTGCACAAGACCGCAACAACGTCCGTCAAATCGTTGACAAACTCACCATCGACAAGACCTTCGCCCTCTTCAAAGAGAAACTCAACCCCGAAGTGGAGAAAGTCACCGCCAAGGAATTCGGCGAGCGCGCCACCCAGCAATAATCCGCAACACCACGGGCTTCTACAGCCCTATACATACAAGAGAGGCCACCAATCGGCGACCTCTCTTGTGCTATAGATGAGGGCGTCTTCACGACAAGGCTACTCCACTGCCAGTTTCTTGGTGGCAATGCCCTGCGGGGTGTCCACCCTCACGGCATAGATGCCGCGCGGCAGGGCTTTCACGTCAAACGTCACGTTCCGTGGCAGGGCAGGGTATGAATGCCTGACAATGGTGCGTCCCGCCATGTCCACCACCTCGATGCTGCGGATGCCGGCCTCCGTGGCTACCGTCGCCTGCTCTGTGGCAGGATTGGGGGTCAGCAGCACCTCGAAAGTCTCTCCACCCTCAACCGTCGGGACTGCCGTGGTTCCCTCCGGCACCAATATCGGGAAAATCCACTGTACATATAAAGATTTTGTTCCTTCAAGTTCAATGTCGGGTGCAGGCAGTCCTGTCGTATCGCAATAAATCGTCAAAACAGGAGTCTCTTCTGTTTTACAATTAACTCCAATTAATTTTTGATCCTCCTTACTTATGTATGCCTCATAACCGGTTACTTCGGTTCTTTGTAAATAATGCCAATCAAGTCCAGTAGAATCGGAGCTAATGGAGGCAGTGGCAAAAAAAGTGCCGGTAACGCTGACTGGTTC
>JAEEGG010021120.1_pt1 | contig 12953 bp, 14 predicted proteins | sample 9134161 | NCBI WGS metagenome assembly JAEEGG01 (sample SAMN16246543, study PRJNA631951) | gut metagenome | biome: gut microbiome; feature: rumen; material: CR-attached | host: Bos | place: Iran: Karaj | collected 2018-10
TCGCCCATTAAAGCGGTACGCGAGCTGGGTTCAGAACGTCGTGAGACAGTTCGGTCCCTATCCGGCGTAGGCGAAGGATATTTGAGAGGAGCTGCCCTTAGTACGAGAGGACCGGGGTGGACGGACCTCCGGTGCATCTGTTGCATACCAAGTGCATAGCAGAGTAGCCGTGTCCGGCAGGGATAAACGCTGAAGGCATCTAAGCGTGAAGCCCCCCTCAAGATGAGATATCCCTGTGAGTGATCACGTAAGACCCCTTGAAGACGACGAGGTAGATAGGTCCGAGGTGTAAGTGCAGTAATGTACTAAGCTGACGGTTACTAATAGGTCGAGAGCTTCACTAATTAGAAATCAGTAATTCCGCAGGAATTGCTGACAGAAACGAAAAGGTTTAGTTTCGTTTCTGCACGGAGTGTTTCGCCATTGATCTGGTGTTTCACAGATCAATGGTAAGTGAATATAGCCGTAAAATAGATAAGAGGTTATCCCTCGGTATCTTCTGTTCTGTATTAAGTAGTCAAGAACTACAATACGCGAGATTGTAAAACAATTGCTTTGTGAACTACCAAAGCAATTGCGGAACGCTTCGCGTCGCAACTCAATTAAAGCTTTGAGTTACGATCACAAATCAAAGATTTGTGATTCCTTATGGCTCCGTGGTCAAGCGGTTAAGACATCGCCCTTTCACGGCGGTAACACGAGTTCGATTCTCGTCGGAGTCACTTTTCCTCGATAGCTCAGCGGTAGAGCATCCGGCTGTTAACCGGAGGGTCGTAGGTTCAAACCCTACTCGGGGAGCTATTTTTTTATAGTAATATATTAGGTGCGATAGCCAAGTGGTAAGGCCCCGGTCTGCAACACCGTTATCCGCCGGTTCAAATCCGGCTCGCACCTCTGAAGCCTAAAGATTGTTTCTTTGGGCTTTTTCTTTTCTTAAAGTGATTGTTCCCTCTAAACGCTTCGCGTTTATCGGTCGCGACAAGTTTGACTGCCCATTTATTGACAAGTACACATAAACGTGTTAATGTCAATACATGAGGAGATGTTATGAAAGACTATTATACTGTTACTGAATTTTCAAAATTGACCGGAAAAGATCCGGGGAATATTAGAAGGATGTTAATTAATAAGGAAATTCATGGCGAGAAACTTGGTTCGCAATGGATTATTCCAAAGCAAACAATATTGCCTGCAGATAAGAGGGTCAAATCAGGAGAATATAGAAATTGGCGTAGGCGCAAAATAGTTAATGACGGATCACCTAGTTTATTAAAAACTTTGACAGACATGTCCCGCAGATTAAAGATTATATATGGCGATTCACTTGAACGCATAGTTCTTTATGGTTCGTATGCCAGAGGAGAACAGATGGAAGGATCTGATGTAGATATTGCTATTCTATTAAAAAATGGCAATACAGACGAGATGCATGATGCGATGATAGATGTTGTTGTCGACTATGAACTTGATCTTGGTCTGACCTTATCTGTCATTCCAATAGAATACGATAATTATATCAAGTGGATTAATGTGTTGCCATTTTATAAAAACATAGATAAAGAGGGTATAGTATTATGGAAGGCAGTATAAAAGAACTCTCAGCATATCGTTATGAAACAGCAAAAGAAAACCTGCAGGATGCCAGAATAATGTATGATAACGGAAGATATAAGAATGCTCTTAATCGTGCGTATTATGCGATTTTTCATTCAGTTAGAGCGGTTATAGCACTCGATGGATTTGACAGTAGTAAACATAGTGGTGTTATCGCATTCTTTAATCAGAACTACGTAAAAAATGGCACTTTCACGAAAGATCTTTCTAGGATTATTAGAGAGGCCTCTGAAAAAAGAGAGAAAGCGGATTATTTGGATTTCTATGTGGCATCAAAAGATGAAGCAGAAAAGCAGATTTTGCGGGCAGAATATTTTTTAAAGAGAATTGAGCAGTACTTGATTACAGAACATATTATAGAAAAATGATTTTTTCAGATTCAATCCGCCCTTATAAGCTCGAAGATATACTTCTTCGGGCTTTTTATAATAAATGTGAATAATCTACCTTAAGTAGAGTGACTTAAAGGATGTCGAAATGATATCGTTAAGCAGTCGAAGAAAGGAGGCAACATGAAGAAGAATACAAGAAGTGTAAGCATTATTTTATTTATTGCTTTTTTGATTTTGGGTTTATTATTATCGACAATATTTTTTACATCAGGAAAAAAATACATCAGGTTTTTTATTTTTTGTAACCAATCGTGATTTTTTACGGGATATATAATGAGGGCCCAAAACAGATAAGTACTGCAAGGAGAATGGTATAAATCAATGTCAGATAATGAATTGCTTGAACTGTATCTAAAAGGAGATGAAAGTGCAATCTCAGAGACAAAGAAAAAGTATCATAATTATCTTCATAAGATCTGTTATCAGATACTGGGAGTCAATGAGGATATAGATGAATGTCTTAATGATACCTATTTTGCTGCGTGGAAATCGATTCCGTCAGACAAACCGACAGATATCCATTCTTATTTAAGGAAGATCGCAAGACAGAAATCTATAGATATTCTGCGAAAAAGGATTGCCGGAAAACGAGTTGATTCGGAATATTGTTTGTCAATTGATGAACTGAGTGATGTAATCTCAAATAATAAAACACCCGAATCGGAATTGGAAAGCAAGGAACTTAATCGTGCAATTGAGGAATTTGTGGGGATGCTTCCAAAAACGGAAAGGAGTCTGTTTTTGGGAAGATATTACTTTTTCGATCCAATCAAAGATATTGCAGGTTATCTTGGATTAAGCGAAAGCAAGGTTAAAACAGGCTTATTTCGAATTCGTAAAAAGCTTAGAGAGTATTTAAAGAAGGAGGGCTTTATCATATGAAAATTGAACAATTGATGGATTCAATAAATGAGATTAACGATGTTTATATCAGCGAAGTGGATGAACTCAGACACTCCGGAATGGCAAAAAGAAAACCCGTAAAGGCAAAAAAGATGCTGCTTATACCGTTAGTTGCCGTATTGATGCTGTTGCTAGTTGGTTTTACGGCATATACTTTCTTTGGCGGTAAGATTTTGCTTTTCCCGGGAAAAACAGGAAACCTGACTGATGCAAGAGTATATTTTGAACGAGATGATTCACTGATTGAATCATCTGAGATAAAGGGCAGTATAAATGAGTTATCAGATGTTATTGTGAAACAGTACAAGGAAATGGGAAAACCTTCTGATACTGATTTCGTACCTGTTGATATGCATCCCGGACACTGTAATGTTACTTTAAAGACATGTGAAGAGGCAGAAAAGTATATAAGTTATGATGGGCTAAAGATTCCCAGGATGAATATATCCGGATATAGTGAAGGAACCAGTATTGATATATTGGGTGATGAAAATGGTAACATTGAAAACATTTCAGTGACGACAGAATATTATGCTATGGATTCGGAAGATTTTACTGTTCAACTTATCGAAACACTGTTTACGGATAAACAAATGGAGTCTGAAGACGGAACTGTGTCAATATGGTTCTCTTATACTGATGATACCGATCTCAAGCAAGAGAAAATGGTTGCTAACGGGAGAGAATTCTTGATAATACGCGATGATCTGATCACAATAACTGATGATATGATCCAAGTTCCCTCTTACGAGACAGATTATGTAATAGTCAATGATAATGTGGAACGTGCCACTAAAAATGTTTTCTGGCAAGAAAATAAAGTAATCTATATGTTTGGAATATCTTATCCTAAATCACGGGAAAAAGAGGCGGATAAGCTGATTCGAGAGTGGATGAATTCGTTCTGAAGATAATGAAGTATCACCTATCTTAAAGTCATTATTCCCTCAAAAGCCTGAAGATTAATTTCTTCAGGTTTTTTTAATTTGTCTTAAACTGCAATGTGAGATAAAATGTGGTAAACGAGGTGGGGACATGAATAAAACTATACGGAAGATCATTTTAATACTGTTAAGTGTTTCGTTGTATCTGTTTCTTTTTGCCGGATGCAGTGACAGGCCGAGCAAAGAAGACGTTGAAAGGATACTGAGTGCCTCTGAGCCGATCCTTATTGAGAGTCTTAAGTCTTCCTACGGGCTTAATGAAGGCGATTATACTCTGTCAGAGGGGAATGTCGCTTATTCCCGTATGGCTAAATATACTTTCACCGTAGACGGGGAAAAGCATGAAGCGGTTGTCGTGATATATAAAGATGTATGCAGTCTTCCCAAGTTTGAGGATGATATAGAGGTATTTACCGATTACTATTCCAAAGATTTCAGATCGGAAGTTCAAAAGCGGGTCGAGGAATCTGTAAAAGCGAGCGATGTCTTTTCAGGATGTGATTACGATATAGATGTTCTTCACTACGGTGATATAAAGCCCGAAGAAAATTCGGTTCGAGCCAATGATACGACAGATCTTTTGCCCGATTGGGTTAATCCCGACAATATGCTTGATTATCTGGACGGCAATGAAACCCCGTCTGTTTTCTTAAACTTGGAAATGAGTTATTACGGTTCAACCGATATGGTTTCCGATGATAAAATTAATGAATTTAAGCAAGACTTAAGTTGGGCAAAAGACAGGATCAGGATAAAGCATTACGGTTCAAAAGAGACTAAAAAGGAATATGGCATATTAGACGAAGATTTTATTTCTGATGATTCCGCAATAAGTCATTGTAATTATGCACATCATGAAGTGATCGAAGGTGTAGAGCTTAGATTCGGAATGTACGATGAAGATGACAATTCCTTCGGTCAAATGGAGCAGTTTGATCAAAGTTTTGAAAACGGTATTCTCTATATAAAGCAGGAATCAAATAATCTTTGCGAGTTGATCTTTAAAGATCAAAGCAAGATTCCCGATAACGGAAAGATCTATGAGATCTATTATGATTCCAAAGGTAAAAAGAAACAGTCCGAAAAAACCGTACGTAACGGAATGGTTTACAATATATACGGAGAATATGAGATTCATATAGGTGGAAATTGATCAAATGAGAAAGCTTGCAGTTATTTTCCCGGGAATCGGTTACACATGTGATAAACCGCTTCTGTTTTATGCAGAAAAGCTTGCGATAAAGAGCGGGTATGAAATAAAGCGGATAGCCTACTCTTTACCGGGCGACAGAAAGATCCGCGGGGATAAGAAAAAGATCGAGGAAGCGTTTAGGTTTCTTTATACCTGTACGGAGGATAATCTTTCGGACACAGATCTTAGCCAATACGATGAGATCTTATTTATATCAAAGAGCATAGGGACCGCGATAGCCTCCTCTTATGCAGATAAGTACAAAGAAAACACTGTCCGCCACGTGTTGTATACGCCGCTTGAGGCAACTTTTGGTTTCAAACCCCAAAATGCCATCAGTTTTCTGGGAACAAAAGACCCATGGTCGGTTCCTGAGGATGTGATAAGGCTCGCAAAAGAGGCGGGAGTGCCGATGCATGTCTATGAAAATGCCAACCATTCGCTTGAAACGGGAGACGTTTTAAAAGATATAGACATCCTAAAGGATGTAATGGAGAAAACAGAAAGGTTTATCGGATGAAAAGAAAAGTATTGTTTGGTATATTACCGATCGTATTGATGTGCGCATGCGGTACTCCGAAGGTTACGGAATCCGTCTTGCCGGAAACGAGCGTGTCTGAAACTTCGGCGGATGATGCGATCTTATCGGAAGAGATAAGTGAAGAAGTATCGCCGAGTACAGAAGATGATTCTAAAGAAAAACTGATCCCTTTACATTCTGCGACCGTAGAGGCTCTCGAAGCATCAAAGGTGTACACATATCAGGATTTGTATAGCGATGAAGTCTATTCCGACTATTTCTTTGCAGGGAATTTTGATGGATCTGACGCCGAATTGTATGCACTCACCAATTATGTGGGATACATAGTAAGGGTCGGCGACGATCTTTACCCGATAGAAGTAAGCGTTGATATTAACGAACCTCACTATATGATCGCGGATGATTTCGATAAGGACGGTGAAACGGAATATGGCTTTACCGTATGTGACGGCAGAGGAACAAGCTTCTTTACGGAAAAACTTGTTATAGCGGACCCGGGGGAGAAAGAAAAAACTGCGATATTCGGAATTGATGATCTGAAGGTCAAGAACGGCGATTTCTTTGAATGTGTAAAAACAGATGTCGATGAGGAGAACAATGCGTTTGATTATCATTTGGAGGTCGACGGAAGAGTCTCCGATAAGGGTCGCGTGGAACTGATTGAAGAGATAACCGACGATCATAAGCTGGAGGGGCTCTATTTCGGCGATATTTTTTATATTTACTACACGGGTGATATGTGGTCTTTTGACGCAAACGGTGGAACGGTTTGGAGCGACATGGCAGTTCCTCATTATGATGATTCCGTTCACATGATCAGTAAACTCATCTATAAGGACGGAGAGATCACTTTTAGCAAAACCGGCGGTGTACGTCTTGTGCCGGAATGGGCATATGTTTTTGAAAATGAAAAAACAGGGCCGTTGGAATACGGCGGATTCACTCAGGACTTTTTGATCTACGGTTCGGGCGGATACTATTTCTATTCCGACAACTACGAAGAACCCAAACACGGTGAAGGCGTTCCTGAGGGATGGCTAAGTCTTGGCGGATCCGGAAAATGTATAAATCCGACATCTTCGGAACCTGCAAACCATGAAGTCTTTGAGGACGGTCGACTCGTTGAATGCACTTGGGTAGACAATCATACCTCCACAAGAAAGATCACCGACTTTACTTTTAATGATTATTCGGCAGTAGTTTACCAATATTGTTTCGATCTTTATACGGCTCCTGAATTAATGGAGAAAGAAGACGATTTGCCTGAATGTTCAAATTATTGGGTGATATTCTATACCAAAGGCGAGGGAGAAACACTTTATTTTAAATTCTTTAATTGCGACTACTTCACCGAAGAAGAAGCTAAAAACAGCGTAAAATACTGATAGAATATATAGCAAAACACAAAAACCACAAATTTTGTGACAAAAATCCCTTGTTTAGTCACAAATTTTGTGGTTTAATCATTTTAAGAGATGAACATCAGGAAAGACAGGGCAAAAATATGGCTGACCAGTATGTTATTCAAAAAAGCATAACCGGAAAAGATATAAAAAGGCTCAGAGAATTACTCGATATGACTCAAAAAGAATTTGCGGAGTTTGCCAATTGTTCAAAAAGAACGGTTGAAAATTGGGAGAGTAAAGACGAGAACATAACGGGGCCCATCGTTACGCTTGTTGATATACTTACGAGAAAACCCGAATATGTCGATAAACTTAAACTTCCGAAGGACAAATTAAAACTTAGGTTATTCTATATGTTTAACAATACGGTTTGCACGGTTATCGATGTCGACGAACTTACGAGACAGATATTAATACATAACTATATTGATAACCCTTTATATAGGGCATTCGGAACAAATCTTGAACCTACATATGAAGATTATGAGGAATTTCTGCGATCAAGATGCTTTCCGGAAACAAGGGACAAGATCAAACTTGAATTAAAGCGATTGGATATTCCGTTTTACGATCCTGTTATGATCATAGAAAAGACGGAAGGGCGAATGGCAGATGACGATTTTTGGATAAAGATCGAGAGGTAGATACATGGTTAAACTCTTTGAAGAGGATAAACGTGAACAAGGCAGACAATCTTCGAAAGGCAATCAGCTAAAATTCGAAAGAGAAGGCATTTGGTATAAGGCTGATTACTTAGGCTATGAAGGCTTGGCCGAATATGTGGTTTCAAAACTTCTTGCCCATAGTTCGCTTAAAGAAGACGAGTATGTTGATTACGATCTTGAACAGATAGAATATAACGACAATATCTATAACGGATGTAAAAGCAAAGACTTTGCAAACGGCTGGCAATTGATCACTCTCGAGAGATTGTTTAAGCAGCTTAACGGACAGGGTCTCAACAAAATGATCTATTCAATAAACGATCATTCAAGCAGATTAAAAACTTTGGTCGATGAGGTTGAGCGTGCAACAGGTATAAAAGATTTCGGTATATACATGAGTAAACTTCTGACAGTTGACGCTTTCATTTTGAATGATGACCGTCATACTCACAATATCGCGGTTTTATCTAAGAACATGAAAGATTTCAAAATCTCACCCATCTTTGATAATGCCGCAGGGCTGCTGTCCGATACCATGATGGACTACCCATTGCATAAAGAAACCGTTTCGCTTATCGATACGGCCAAACCGAAAACCTTTTGCGACAGTTTTGATGAGCAGCTTGATATAGCCGAGCAACTGTACGGATATAACGTGAAATTCACCTTCACATACGAAGATGTTAAAAACATCATAGATAACGTTGACATATACTCGGATGAGATCAAAAAAAGAGTAACGGATGTCGTAATGCAGATGCGAAGGAAATATGACTATTTGTTTTAGAGATTCAGATTGGTTTGAATTGTAAAGACAGAGGATTTGGGATGAAGAGAACACTGTTGACAATAGCTTTTCTGTGTTTATTGCTTTTATCTGCCTGTGAAAAAGAAGAACAAAACATTTCATCTATTAATATATCGCCGGTTTTGTTTGAGGAACGATTATTGGTGGAATCTCCAAATTATTCCGTTGATCATTCCGATAATGACGAAGCTGACAATAGTATTTCCTATGAGGATATAATCGACGCTGCAAGCACAATGTATAACGGCTTAAGTGATAAGAGAATCATATCCGATGACATCGAGATAAGCAGTGAATGCCAAGGCATGAATCGAGATTATCAGGAACTTGGATATGCAACAACCGATATCAACGGAGATGGTATCGATGAACTGATATTTGGTGTAAATCCTGTACCCGGTAATTCTGATTGGAAAGGATATGTATACGATATTTACACAATGGTTGACAATCGAATTGTTCAGCTGGCTGATGGGGCAGCAAGAAATCATTGGTTCATATGTAGTAACAATATGCTTGCTTATGAGATTTCATCAGATGGTTTTTCAATCGGATGGGAGTATTGGGCCATGAGTAAAGATGGGGACATGATGTTAAAAGAAACCGTTATCAAACAGAATGTCCTTGATGAAAATCAAAAATCAAAAACACTTTGGCTTTATTCCGATCAATTGGATTATACATATCATAATAACTATGATTTGTTTGATATCATAACGGAAGAAAAAGCCAGCGAGATTAAAGAAAAATATGAGTATGTTTATTTGGAATTTACGCCGTTTTAGAGAAGTATTTGATAGTATTAAAGGATATTGAACCCGGAATTATCCGGGTTTTTCTATGAACACCATTAATCATCACCAAACGAAAGCAGAGTTTTTATATCGTTATCTTCAATATCCGCGTAGATTTTTTCTTTTATCAATATTACCTCTCGGCACAGGGCTTTGTTCGCTTCATTGAAATAATCCATGTTGTTTTCAATGAATTGATGTCCAAACATCTCAACATTAAGTTTGGCTTTATTCGTAGAATCTGTTTTGGGATCAAACTTGGTACACTGATATTCGTCGAGAAAACATTCTATTCCATCGTCGCTTCTGATGATCTCATTGTACAAATTGGAGTCTGAAAGAAAATCCAAAAAGCAATCTTTGTCCGAATAATCAAAATCAACAGACGAATCAAACAGAGGATATTGAATCATTAGCTTAGCCATTTTTTGATAGGATATATAGTGAAGCATTTCCTTGGGTGGATTAAGAACGTCCTTGGCTTCAGACAGTGGGAATTTTCCGGCTATTTCGGTAGTTAAAGGATAATCCATCGTCTCAAACCATTTCCTATCCCAGTCCGAGTATTCTCTTATCCCGTTATTTAATGCCACCTCTTCACTGATCTTGTCAAATATAACAAACTTATCTTCTAACCATTCGGTATTAACTTTAAGGTAGATGATATCATCAAACTTTGGATCCAAATATATTTTTCCGGTGGCTTTAAATGAGGATGCAAATTCTCTGTCTTTCTTCGGAAGATCGGAACGAGTCCTTTTAATCTTCCCATAATAGATCATACCTTTTTCTTTTTCCCAATCCGGCTCTTCATCCGCAAATTGCCTGTAAAGAATAGCATTTCCGTTTCGCCATTCATAATACTCCCCATTTACGAGTACTGTTGGATTGATTCTGCCAAGGGTGTCTCCTATATCGCCCAAATTTGGTTCTCTCATGTGACTTCTTATGAAATACCGCGCAATTAACCCGACTATCAGGATGAACAATACTACCAGAAGAAAAATGATTGAATGGATATTGTCAGCTACAAATTGTCTCAGAGATTTTTTCATAGTTACCCCCAAACGATCTCATAACTTATATCTTGATCTTAGTCCACTTTCCCTGCTTAAATCTTACGGAGCCAAAGATGAAACGTGACACCTGGTCTGCGAGGATGCCCATCCAGACACCGTTTATACCAAAGCCCAACGCATATCCGAAAAGATAAGAGAATGCCGTTCTGATGACCGTTACGCTGATGATGGATGCAAGTGCGGTGTATCCGGTATCGCCTGCGCCTCGCAAACAACCCATGTAGATTACCTGAGAAACCTGGAATATAACGACTATTATAATGATCCTCGTTATATCCACACCTATCTTAACGATCTCGGGCTCTTCGAAGAATGCCGACATGAGCGCATGCCCTCCGAAGAAATAAAAGCATGCAAGGAAAAACGAGATTATCAATCCAAGCATTCGGCATGTGCGACCGTATTCTTTGGCAAGTTCTTCGTCCTTTTGTCCGAGGCTTCGACCTATCAATGCAACAGCGGTAGCCTGAAGACCGTCACCGAAAGAAAAGGACAGACCCATTATGTTCATTCCGACCTGATGAGCCGCCATCTGCGCTGTTCCGAGATTGGCTGCCATGATGGCTGTTGCCATAAAGCCGACTCTCATTAAAAGCTGCTCAAAGAAAACGGAATAGCCGACTTTAATAAGTGATTTAAACGATTCAAGTTTAGGCAGTATCCTGTTCTTGAATATGAAAGGCAAGCTGACAAAGCAGTCTTTCTCAAACAACGACATAACGCTCATGATACTTGCCACAACAGTTCCGAGTACCGTTGCGAGGGCCGCACCCTTAACACCCAGTGCCGGAAAACCGAGTTTTCCACCGATAAGAAGGTAATTAAAGATGATATTCACAGTATTGGATGTGAGATTGGTACGCATTGTGATCTTTGTATTACCCGCTCCTCGCTGAGCTGAGTTAATACCCATTTGGATACAGTTAAAGATCATACCGCCCATGATTATCTTAAAATACAGCGTCGCCGCATCATGGGTATCGCTGTTGGAACCGCAGAATCTTATGATGTCACTTGCAAAGAACACAAGGGACGTAGAAATGACCAATGCCGCCAGCAGTATAAAGAAAAGTCCCGATACAAGTATCCGGTTCGCATCGTCCTTTCTTTCTTCTCCTTTTCTTCTTGCCACAAGTGCCGACAAAGAAACGTTTATCGCAAAAAACATCGAAAGGCCCATAAACTTGGGCTGCGTAGTCAAACCCACAGCCGCAACGGCATTACTGCCAAGTCCGCTAACCATGTAAGAATCAACCAAACCGACAAAGGCGGTGAAGAAAGACTCTATCACCGCCGGCCAGGCTATATTTACCGTTTCTTTTATGAGCTTTTTATCAAACGCTTTCATAACGTCTATAATTATAGCTATTTTTAATTATGAAAAAAAGAAAATCTTCCTTAACAATTTGTATAAATATATGATATTTACGCTTTTCTAAAAGGGCTTATGACAATATATGCATCCGAAAGCGTTCCTTCTTTGCTCTCTTCCACAGGACGGACATATTACCGTATCCGCATTGGCTTCTGTAGGCGATAGGATTTTACCTACTTCAGGACTCGATGTTTCGCTCTGTGACTGATTATTCGAAGCAGATGTAGTATTACCGACCGGAGCGATTATATTAATCTTTCCCTGTTTGATGTCATTGAGAATATTCGATAATTCGCTCACTTTGTACGTAAGTCGTTCATTTTGCTCCATTATACTGGCCAGTGCAAAATAAAAAATGGCAACCATCGCTATGGCAAACGCTGATACGCAGATCATTACAAGAAAAGCCAAAAAACTGAATCCGTATCCGCTTCGTGCATAAACAATGGAGGCTATCAAAGCTACAATAGATGCCAATATTATATATACGGTACCAAATTGTCTCAATCTATATTTCATTCTTTATTCCTCTCAATTATCTGTATCTGTCCGCAAGGTTTTCTGTGGTTGTTGCGGTTCCTGCTGCTCTTTGTCTGTCGATGCGCTTATTTCTGATCGAATCTGCTACGCTGTCAACTCCTCTGTAGACCATTCTTTTGATCGCATAATAGACTGCTCCGATTCCGAAAATAACCAATAATGCCAAAACTGTACTCATAGTGCCCCTCCTTAGTATGTGCTTGTTTATGGTTGCACTATAACAGAATCGGTATAAAGAAAAATCACATGATGATGTAGTTATCACATGTCTCTATACAATAGACGCAAGATTTTCTTAAAATGTGACAAAGTTGCTTCGCAGATTTTCGAAAAAGTAATAGTTTTTTAAGAATATAGACATTGTGGGATATTTCTTTGTCTTGTATAATCTAAACTACATAATGCAAATGTCGAGTGCTTGTAAAAGCAGCGGAAGAACCAATTTAATGGGGCGTATCCGGAAACGGAAGGCTACCTCAGCCCAGCCCGTCAGCTAATTTCGTCAGGCAGAGGGATTGCAGTTTAGGAATACTGCTTTTCTTTCGTGCCACCTTTTTTAGGTGGTTTTTGCGTTTAAGATTGAAAGGAGAAGCAATATGAAGAAAATCAACATCTCTGAATATTCTGTTCAGAAAAAGGGTCTTTGTCTGGAAAACGACAACATTTCCGAAGATCTTTATCAAAAGTACAGTGTAAATCG
>JAEEGG010021125.1_pt1 | contig 12952 bp, 9 predicted proteins | sample 9134161 | NCBI WGS metagenome assembly JAEEGG01 (sample SAMN16246543, study PRJNA631951) | gut metagenome | biome: gut microbiome; feature: rumen; material: CR-attached | host: Bos | place: Iran: Karaj | collected 2018-10
CTGCGGCATCGCAGATGCCGTATGTTAAGAGTTTGTTTGGTGTCGCGCGACGATTGTATCAATGACTGTTTGCGCGTTGTGCAAACGGTCGCACTGGAGTGCGACCCTCTCGCGCCGCAAGCGGAACCACCTCCGAAAAACGAAAAACTCCGTAATTCGTTGGAATTACGGAGTTTCATATTGGTAGCGGGAGTAGGATTTGAACCTACGACCTTCAGGTTATGGGCCTGACGAGCTGCCGGGCTGCTCCATCCCGCAATCATGATTTGGTAGCGGGAGTAGGATTTGAACCTACGACCTTCAGGTTATGGGCCTGACGAGCTGCCGGGCTGCTCCATCCCGCAATCGTGAATGCATACTATTAAGATATATCTACTTTCTGAAAAAGCAAGTTTTTACAGGAAGTTTTTCTTTAACGCCCAGAGGCCGAGGGCAGGGTTGCTGATGTAGAAGATCTCCTCTCCGTCGGGCAATGTGTTGAAGCCGTCTTTCAGCGTTTCTGGATTGTATCGCTTCGCCATTTTGTCGTAGTCTTCCACAAGGAAACCGACGTTTGCAACCTCTTCTTTTGTAATGTTTTTGCCTGGACAGTAGGTGATGCGGAAACGACCTTCGCTGGAGCCGTGGATGAGATGGGCGGCGGCACCAAGATTTTGGCGGAGGTCTTCGTTTTCGGCGACGGCCTTCAGCGTGGCGGGCGTGCCTTTATAGCCATATTTGCGGATGAGTTTGTCGTTCGTCGGATCTTCGCCGAACTGCTTGAGGCCGGGGGCGAGAATGATCAAATCGCCGTCGTCCGCAATCATCATGCGTGTGCGATAAACTGCCTTGTTTCCAAGCCATGTGGAGCGGAATTCCTCTGGATCCAGATAGACGACGACCTTTTTTACGGGCGCGTCCATCAGGTCGAGATTGGTCTGCTGGGAGAGCTTCACGCCCTGTGCGTAGGTAGCGTCGTCATCACCGATGAAGAGGCCTTTCATTTCCATTTGGCCTGTTTCATGATTCTTCGCCATAACCGTTAGAAGATAGACGATGGGAAGATCCTTTAAGTATGTGTGGACACCGTAGTTGAAAAGCTTGCGGACAGGCGTGTCCGCAAGGCCCATAAGGCGTTCCAAACCATAGGACGCGCCGAGAAAATGCGATTTATTAATCATGTCCGGACCGCCGACGCCGACCATGATGTTTTTCGTGTAGTTCGCCATGCCGACGACTTCATGCGGAACGATTTGACCGACGGACAGAATGAGATCGTAGTTGTTGAACAGCAACTTGTTGCATTGTACGTTCACGCTGTAGTCCAGCTTGCCTTCCGACCATTCTTTGATGAGCGAACCGGGGACTTCTCCGAGCGTAACAACGTCGTTGCGCCAGTCATGGACTTTGAAGGCGTCCAGCGGAATGTCTTCTCCGAACATGGTCTTGATTTCCTGCTCCGTCATGGGGAAATGCGTTCCAAGGGCGGGCATGATATCGACGTGAGCGGCTGGCGTGAGGAGCTTGTAGAGGATATTGGTGAGGACGCCGGCGTTGGAGTTGAAGCGTGTGAAGTCGGGGGGAAGGATGAGAACTTTCTTCAACGGGCGGTTGATTTTGTCAAGAGCAGATTTGATGAGGGCGACTTTATCGTCCAACGTCAATGCGAGATCGATTCCACCTTTACAGGCATAAGTTGTCATGGAATGTCCTGGGTTGAGTTAATGTTCAAGCGGCTTATTACTATTAACATAAGTGATATTTTTATATATTCCAGTTATTTCCGCTACATGCTGCTCAATTGAGAAAGCCTGGGCAGTGCAGATGGCTTTCGGAGCGATGGCTTGGCGTTTTTCTGCCGGAAACCATTGCAGAACGGCATCATGGAGCTTTTCTGGCGGGACGGCGGAAAATGCAGGGCAATCAGCAAGAAGTGCGTCCAATCCGCCGCCGTGGCAAGCGGCGACTGGCTTGCCGAGGGCAAGGGCTTCGACGATGGTGCGGCCGAAAGGTTCGCCGTCAGAACAGGAGACGACGACATCAGCGGCGGCAATTTCCGGCAGGGCGGATTCGTCTGCCGTGTTGAAGGTCAATATATCGTCCAATCCAAGCTTGGAAGCTGTTTGTTTTAAATCATTTAGAAGCCGTTCTCCTTGTTGGTCTCGGATGCGGCCTTTGATGACGGCTTTCATGTTTGAAATCTGTGGTTTCAGCTTTGCTAACAGGGAAAGAAAACGGTCATGGCGTTTCCATGGGGAGAAATCGGCGATTTGTAGGAGCCGGAACATCGCGGAATCGTTTTTCATGGCGGGTGGCACGGCAGCGATGGCGTTCAGATCAAATCCATTCGGAACGATATGGATGCAGTCGTCTGGCAAAAGTGACCGCCATTTGTCCGCAACTAGCGGTGAGATGGCGACGATGTGCAGATTTTGAAAACGGTTGGCGAGAAGGCGGGTGATGAAAAACGGAAAAGCACCGTCACGGTCATGGAGAAGAATGGGCAGACGGCAATCTGATGGGATGAGCAGGGCGGAACGGATGCAGTTGGCATGGATAATGGCTGGTTGGAAATCTGCGACCGTTTTGTCGAATAGCGGTTCAAAGCGACGGCTGTCTTGATAGTATTGGAGCAGGCCTTTGAGGCTTGCAGGCCAATGCCGCGCAGTAAAAGGTCGATATGGAAAAGATTGCAGGGCAGCGCGTTCCGCAAGGCCGTTCGGTGTAGCGTCGGCGGTCATGAGCAACGGACGGCAGACGTCTGGCGGCAGATGTGTCGCCAATGTCCAAAAGCTTTCCTGCGCGCCACCAGTGAAGGGGGCGCAGTCGATGAGTAGGATGTTCAATTGTTCAGTCACGTTGGATTTTTTAGAAAAAGTGTAAAAACAACCACAATAAGATGATGTTTCTTTCGTGATAATCAAGGAATCAAACGAAAGATGGTTTATAGTAAAATAGGAAAGTTTTCATCATTTATGGAGAATACACGTGGAACATTTTGAGATATCGGCTGAATGGCGAGACGCATTGGAAAAAGCAGGCTTGGGGACGTTGCAGTCCTGTCTGGCCTTTCAGGAAGGGAAGTGCCTTTCAAGCCATCTTCGTGGCGATACGCGGAAAGTGACGCTGACGGATGGTCGGATTGTGTTTTTGAAGCGTGATTTCTTCACCTTCAAAAAGGAGATCGCGAAGGATTTGCTACGTTTCAAAAAGCCGCAACCGAAGACGGAGAAGGAACGGCTGGCATTTGCCATGGCCCGCGAAGCGGGCTTCATCGCTCCAGAAGTCATCGCGTGGGGGCAGACGCGACGTTGCGGTTTTCCCGACAAGGCATGCCTTATCATGTTGCCGTTGGATGGCATCGATTTGGATAAATATCTGAAGGCCGAAACGGATGAAGCAAATCGCAAGTCGTTCATTGAGAAGGCTGAACAGACATTGGCGGCGTTGCAGAAGAAAGGCTTTGACTGGCCCGACCACAAGCCAGAGCATTTTTTCGTGATGAATGACGGATCGATTGGTCTGATCGATTTGGAACGGCTACGGTACGTCGGCCATCCGTTGTCTGAAGCGAAGTGCGCGGCGCAATTGGCTCGATTCCGTAAGCTGTTGCCGCATAATTGAGAGGGATTTTGAGTCATGTCGTCAAGAGAATTTAAATTACATACGGAATACCAGCCTGCGGGCGATCAGCCGCAGGCGATAGAGGCGTTGTATCAAGGCATATTGCGTGGCGAACGCGTCCAGACTCTGTTGGGCGTGACGGGCTCCGGCAAGACGTTCACGATGGCGAATCTCATTGAGAAATGCCAACGTCCGACGTTGGTTGTTTCGCACAACAAGACGCTTGCGGCGCAGTTGTATGGTGAACTGAAGGCGTTTTTTCCGGAAAACGCCGTGGAGTATTTTGTCAGTTATTATGACTATTACCAGCCGGAAGCGTATATCCCGCAGACAGATACGTATATCGCTAAGGATTCGTTGATCAACGATGGTTTGGAACGGTTGCGTCTTTCGGCGACTGGTTCGTTGTTGGAACGGCGGGATGTCATCGTCGTCAGCTCCGTGTCATGTTTATATGGTTTGGGATCGCCTGACGATTTCGACGCGATGAAGGCGAAAGTGACGGTCGACGAAGACATGTCACGCGAAAAACTGTTGCGGCAACTTGTTGATATTCAATATACTCGGAATGATATTGCTCCAGAACGCGGCCAGTTCCGCTGCGCGGGAGACAGCGTGGAAATCTATCTGTCCCACCGCGATGATTTCGTCCGCGTGGAGTTTTGGGGCGATACGGTCGAACGGATCACGCGGCATGATTTGGTGACACGGGAAGTAATTGACGAACTGACGGATGTCGTAGTGTTTCCTGCTAAACACTTTGTGATGCCGCAGGATCGCATTAAAATGGCGAAGGAAAACATTTTGGCGGAGATGGATGAGCAAATCGCCAAATTCGAACGCGCCAACCAGCTGGTGGAGGCGCAACGCATCTACCAACGGACGACGTATGACATGGACATGCTGATGGAAATCGGTTATTGCCAAGGCATTGAGAATTATTCGCGCCATTTGGCGGGCCGTGCTCCTGGTTCGCGGCCCTATACGCTGATGGATTTCTTTCCCGACGACTTTCTGACGATTGTCGATGAATCCCATGCGACGCTGCCGCAGATTCGCGCGATGCATCGCGCGGATCGTAATCGGAAGCAAGTGTTGGTGGACAATGGCTTCCGCCTGCCGTCCGCGTTGGATAATCGGCCGTTGACGTTTGAGGAGTTCGACGAATTGCAGAATCAAATGGTTTTCGTTTCCGCAACGCCTGGCGACTATGAATTGAGCCTTTGCACGCCTGTGGAGCAGGTGGTTCGGCCGACAGGACTGTTGGATCCGCGCATTGAAGTCCGTCCGTTGGAAGGGCAGGTTGATGATGTCATCAACGAAATCCGTGAACGGGCGGCTCGTGGCGAGCGGACATTGGTGACGACGTTGACAAAACGAATGGCGGAGGAGCTTTCCGAATATCTTCGCGGGCTGGATATCCGAGCGCGGTACATGCATTCGGAACTCGATGCGGTGGAACGAGTTGACATCCTTCGAAGCTTGCGTTCAGGGGAGTTCGACTGTCTGGTTGGAATCAATCTTCTGCGTGAAGGTCTCGATCTTCCGGAAGTCTCACTGGTGGCCGTCATGGACGCGGACAAGGAGGGATTCCTCCGCAGCGAACGGTCGCTTGTGCAGACGGCGGGACGCGCGGCGCGAAACGTCGATGGTCTCGTCATTCTATATGCGGACAATCTGACGGATAGCATCCGGAAGGTTTTGGACATGACAGAGACGCGGCGAAACAAGCAAATGGCTTATAATGAAGAACATGGCATTACGCCGAAGACTGTGAAGAGCCGCATACAGGAGAGTTTGCGTGAAGAGCAGAAAGCAGAACAGATTGTCGAAAGCTTTACGCGGGAGGAGGATGGCGATTACGATGTTGTGGAAACGATCCGTCAGATTGAAGCGGAAATGATGGCCGCGGCGGAAGCGTTGGAATTCGAACGAGCGGCGATGTTGCGCGATCAACTGTACAAGTTGCAGGGCAAAACTGGCAGCAAGATGGACGCAGGCAACAAGCCGAAATCGTCGCCTCCGAAGCCGAGTCTCCGCCATCAGCCGTCTGTTTCCGCAAAGAAAAAGCGGAAAGGCGGTTCGGAAGGGCAGATAATTTCAAAAGACAGCCCGTTTTTCCTGTAACGTATTGATTTTGAGATTATATTATAGAAGAGGTCATCATTGGCCGAGTGATATAACAAAAGAAAGGAATGTCCCATGCTACCATTATTGTGCCCAGAGGGCTATCGTCCACTTTTGGACGAACTGACGACAGAGAAGGCCATCCGCAAAATCAAGGATGAGTTCCAGAATAATCTGGCGTTCGAGCTTAAGCTCCAACGAGTTACAGCTCCGCTTTTTGTTTTGGGCGGTCGCGGGATCAATGATGATTTGAATGGCGTCGAACGGCCTGTCAGCTTCCCGATAAAGGACATCCATGACGAGCGGGCGGAAATCGTCCATTCGCTGGCGAAATGGAAGCGAATGAAGCTTGCAAAGCTTGGCTGTGCTCCGGACACGGGTATTTATACCGATATGAACGCGATACGGGCGGACGAAGAGTTAGACAACCTCCATTCGCTGTATGTTGATCAGTGGGACTGGGAAAAGACTATCACTGCTGAAATGCGCACGCTTGTCTATTTGAAGGCGACAGTGCGCAAAATCTACTACGCGATGCGTCGTACGGAAGCGGCCATTTGTTCGGATTATCCGCAGCTGAAACCGTTCCTGCCGGAAGATATTGTGTTCATCCACACGGAGGATTTGGAAGCGGAATATCCTTCGTTGACGCCAGTTGAGCGTGAAACGGAAGCGACGAAAAGGTACGGCGCGGTGTTTTTGATCGGTATCGGTGGTGATTTGCCGTTGAGCGGACAGAAACATGACGGACGGGCGCCCGACTACGACGACTGGTCAACGCCGTCGGACGAACGGCATATGGGCCTTAACGGCGATATTCTGATCTACAATCCCGTGTTGAAGCGCACGTTCGAAGTGTCATCCATGGGCATCCGTGTCGATAAAGCTGCGTTGCTAAAGCAACTGAAGCTTCGTGGACAGGAGAAGCGATTGGAATTGCAGTTCCACAAGATGCTGATGAATGGTGAGTTGCCATTGTCAATCGGCGGTGGCATTGGCCAAAGCCGTCTGTGCATGCTGTTTTTGCAAAAAGCACATATCGGCGAAATTCAAGCGTCGATATGGCCGGACGCAATGTTGGCGGAGTGCCAACGTCACAACATCCCGTTGCTGTGAACGCATCATAGAACTGCATGAAAAAAGCCCCGTCGTCTGGCGGGGCTTTTTGTTATGGCGGATAGGAATAAAATGGCTGTCTCAGCCTTTGAAGAGCAGTTCGAGTGTGCGACGGATTTTGGATTCGTTGGCCTCGATGCTACGGCAGAGCTGGACTTGGACGCGTGCGCGGTGCAGATTCTGCCCGTCGTATTTCGTCTTGAAATAGACATCTCCTGCGAGATAGTCCGCGAAGAAACGGAGCGCTAATTCGTAGGTGATGAGGCGGGCCGCATCGTAGATATGCTCTTTGTCAAAATCTGTGAGAGAGCCTTTGCAGTGCTGCTGGTAGCCGTTGAGCAGGGCAAAGCAGAAATCGACGTCGAAATAGATTTTCGTAAAGTCTGTGCATTCCTCTCCGGCGGGATTGCAGCATGAGCGGAGACAATCGCCGATGTCATAGAGGACGAGGCCTGGTTTGACGGTATCGAGATCGATGATGGCGGTGCCTTTAGAGGTTGCGTCGTCAATCATGACGTTGGCGGTCTTGGGGTCGCCGTGAATCGGGCGGAGTTGTACTTCACCACGGGCTTTGGCGTCTTCTAGGAAACTGGACCATCCACGACGCAAGTCAATGAATTTCATGACGTTTTTGGCGACTTGTGAGCTTTGGAGCCGTGCCTTGCCAGCTGGTGTGGCGAGTGCTTCGTCCAGTTTTTTGAAATACTGCGGCGTGATATGGAAGCCGGGCAGAGTGTCGTACAACTGGTCACAGGGGAGATCTGAAAGAATGTGGTGGAAATTGCCGAGAACGGAGCCGATTTCGAGGGCGTGGTTGATATTCTGGACGGCGTCATAGGAGTGAGCGGAGGCGATACGTGTGATGGCCCGCCAGTATTCACCTTGGTCGTCGATGATGTAGTCCTTTCCTGATTTGCTTGGTATGACTTTCGGCAACTGCCAGATTCGTTCCGCATCGTCATGCTCTTCTCTGAGTCGCTGATGGGCATGCTCCGTCACCAAATGCATGTTCTGCATCAGTTCCACAGGATTGGTGAATACGGTTTTATTGATGCGTTGGATGACAACCTTGTGCTCATCGAAGACGGTACGGAAGATGGCGATATACGTGTCGTTGACGTTGCCACTGCCGAGTGGTTCGACGCTGACAAGATAGCCTTCGATATCGAATTGCTGGGCGATGATTGCTGAGATCATATTCTGCTATCCATGGTTAATGGTATCGACTAAAGAGGCGAGCCATCGGCAACAAGAATACAGTGATATTGGAAATCACTTGATTCCAAGAAGTTGCGCTGGCGTGTCATGGGAGATGAGCGTCCAGACGTCTTCTCCGAATGCGTCCATGATTCTTTTCCGTGCGTCAAGCAGGCCGGCGGGGCGGTATTCAGGGTGGTGTGCGTCCGAGCCGATGATGACCTGTTCCTTGTTGTATTCAATGAGTTTGAGAATGGCCTTCGGAATGGAGTTGTGAAGGAAGCCGCCTTTAAAGTTGTTGGAGTTGAACTGTAGATACAATCCCTTGTCCATCAAGTCCTTCAGAAAATCAATCTTCTTCAGGAAGCCGTCATAGCGTTCCGGATGCGCGAGAATCAGCGTGACGTTTTTGATTTGGGCGTTGAAAAGAAGGTTGGCCGCAAAATCGAGATTGACGGTGAACGGAAGTTCGACAAGCATCGGGCGATTTTGTACGTCCGGATTGCCGCAACGGCATTCTGGCGTCGCCAACGCGGAGTCCGAAGAATGACCGTCCGCCGAATATTCAAGGCCTGGAAGCACCGTCAACGGAATCTGTTCATCTTGAAGGCGTTGACGGAATTCCATAATCAACTTGTCTCGTTTTGGCAGAAGTGCGGCGAGATCTGCGCCGGAACCATGCGGTGTCGCCACGAGATGGGTGATGCCGAAATCCGCACTTTGGCGGGCAAGCTTCATCGTCTCGTCCCAGTTTTGCGATCCGTCGTCGATGCCGGGGAGGATGTGGATGTGGAAATCTATCATGCCGAATGAAGGTTATTTTTTATTGGCGGGAGGAGCGGCATTGTCCGCGTTATCCGTTTTTTCCGCTTCGGTATTCGGGACAGTGAGCTTGCGATCGCTGTAACGGCTTCCTTTTCCGTAGCCATATCCATAGCCATATCCATAACCATAGCCATAGCCATAGCCGTAACCGTACTTGTAGCCATAACCATAGCCATACTTGGAGTAGGACGACTTGGGAACGTCAACATTGTTGCAAACCAAACCGGCGAGTTTGATATTCAACTGGAGCAGGCGGTTGCGCAGATGCATGAGAACCGGCTTCGGCAGATAGAAGAGGCGGGACACAAGGATGAGCGAGACGTTTGGCTGCGCGATGAGCAACGTGTCGGAAACGGCGACGACAGGCGGTGTGTCGATGAAGGTAATGTCGTATTCAGCCTGGACTTTTTCAAGCAGCTTTTGGAAACTGACACTGCCGATGAGTTCGTTGGGGTTCGGGGGCAGAGGACCAGCGAGTGCGACATCGATCTTCAGTTGGTCAATATGGATGACGACATCCTCCAGCTTGCAGTCGCCGACGAGAACGTTACTGACGCCTTGACGTTTCTTGACGTCTTCGGGCAGGAAGTCTTTCAGCAGGCGATGGAGACGCGGCTTGCGGAGGTCGAGTTCAAGGAGGAGAATGCGTTTGTTGTCACGCGCGAAGCTTCTTGCGAGGTTGCATGTCATGAAGGTCTTACCTTCATGGGGCAGGGCGCTTGTGACGGCGATAATCTTCGTATTGCGTGTCATCATGGAGAGGTTCAAGCTGGTTCGAATATCTCGGAAGACTTCGTCCACAGGCTCTTCACCATTACTTTGCAGCAACTTGCCTTCAGGATCGCTGAAGAGCGGGATGGAACCGAAGACCGGAACGCTTTCGTTGAAGGCCTGAGTGATCTGGCTGACATCCGTGACCTTGTTGTTGATGGAGACCAGAATGAAGGAGATAAGCGCCGCGAACGCGAGACCGCCGAGGAAGGCAAGTCCGAGGACTTTCTTGGGCTGCGGGAAGACAGGCTTCTTGTTCGGTTTTGCGTCGTTGATTTTGCTGATGTTGTAGTTGCCGATGGTCGTGGCGTCCGCGATCTGCAGTTCGTTGATACGGCTGGTGATCATGGTGATGGTTTCGTCCAGCTTGTCGCAGGCGGCTTCACGCATGCGATAGTCACCGCCGATCTTGTCCAGCTTGATGAGTTCCTGCTCTTTGTCATTGATTTGAGCCTGGAGAGAATCGCAACGTCTTTGGATGCGCTGGAGTTTGAGTTTCAGGCCGTTGAGACTGACATCGACCTGCGCTTCGGAGGCGTCTTTGATCATTTGCTTGACTTCCTCATGGACCTTGACGGCCTTATGTTCCATACTATAATTAGTAAGGAGTTCCGGAAGTTTCATCTGATGGGTCAGCAAGAGATTCTGAAGCGTGGAGAGGTTGCTGTTGCCGTCTGGAATCAAATAGGGGAGCATGACAACGGCATTGGAACGGTTGTTGTTGACTTCTTCCAGCGTGGTGGAGATTTCTTCGCAGTCCATTTTGGCGTCGAAGAGTTTTGTCTCCAGTTCGTTTCGCTGATTGACAAGATTGTTGTAGCTTTGTTTCAGATCATAGATACCATGTTCTTCCTTGAATTTCAGGAGGTCTTCCATGGCCTTGTCACGGTTGATTTGGACTTCTTTCAACTGGTCGCGGAGCAGGTTGGCGCCAGTGCTGGAAATCGTGATTTTCCGTCTGTACATGAAATCGACATAGACTTCCGCGACGGTGTTAGCAAATTTTGCGGCCGATTCCGGATTGAGGGATTTTACAGTAATATTCACAAGATTCGTGCCGGGAATACGGACGATTGTCGGGATTTGGCAGTTGTTTGCTTCTTCGCCGAGGCGTTCATAGACTTTGGAGAGGACTTCGCTTGACTGGATGACCTGGATTTGAGTCTTGATGAATGCTTCGCCAGCTATGCCGTAGGACGGGTCGGCGATGCCTTTGACATCCAATGCGCGCATTTCATTACTGGCGATCATCATTTCAGCGGTGGAGCTGTAAATAGGCGTCGCCGTTCGCAGGAACAAAATACCGCCGGCAAGGAATAGAATCACAGCGGTCGGATATAGCCACATATATGGGCGGACAAATGTCGCGAAATATCCAAACAACGTCTGGAGAATGTTGTCCTCATTCTCGATGGAGGGCATTTGCTGTTGAATTTGCTGTGGTTGCTGTTCTGACATCGATGGCTCTTTGCTGTTCGTACGGTATGGTGAATCGTTAAAACCAGTAAAATGAAAGATTGCGGAAAACTACCAAATGGACTCCTGGACGAAGATGATGTCGCCGTTGCGGAGTGTTTCGTCACGTTCCATGTTTTCGATGGAAGTGTAGAGTTTCTTCAAGTTGAGTTTTCTGATTTCCTTGTTGCGGATAAGCGTGATGTCGTTCTGCTTAGCGACTTGCGTGAAGCCGCCGGCGAGGGCGATGGCTTGGGAGGCGGTGATGGTCTTGTCCGGCGGGAGGGTGAGTGGGCCGGGCTTTCTGACTTCGCCGAGAACGTAAATCTGTTCGGCGGTGCCGACGAGCACATAGTCACCGGGGGCAATGCGGACGTCATTCTCATAACTGCCAAGCACTTGCGACTTGAGAGATGCGGGAATTATATCGCGTTCGCCTTTGGCATTTGTGCGGATGATGCAGATATTGCCGGCATCCGCGCCTGGTTTCATGCTACCGGCTCGGATGATGAGTTCGGAGAGAAGCGGAGGACGCTGCGTGTCGATGAAAATGGTGGTGGGGTTGTTGACTTCGCCAGCGATGAAGACCGGCGGGGCTTTCGGGACGATGAGCGTGTCTTCCGGAAGAAGTTTGAAATCGTCGCCGCCGGACTGGCGGGAGACGAGGGCGCTGACATCGATCTTGTGGCGGACAAGCTTGTCATTGGAGCGTCTGAGAACGGCGACATTGTTGAGGTCCGCGCTTTCCGTGAAACCGCCGGCCGCGCTGAGGGCCTGCAAGGCAGTCATGCGGCCGTAGGTGGGAAGTTCCATTGATTGCGAAGATTTGACTTCGCCAAGGATGTAGATGCGGCGGGGACCCCACTCTTGAACGAAGACGTCAACGTGCGGATCCTGAACCTGTTTGGCGTTCGCAAGCTCTTTTTCCAGTTTTTCGGCGATTGTGCGAGCCGTGAGGCCGCTAGCCTTGATAGTGCCGCAGAACGGATAACGGAACGTTCCGTCTTCCTCAATGCGGATGACCTTGCTGAATTCCGCGACACGGAATACTTGGATGGAGAGTACATCCCCTGGCTGTAGAGTGGAGGCTTTCCAGTCATCGACATTCTGGGCCAAGGCGAAACAAGAGATAAGAAGCAGGACGAGTGTCAGGTTACGCATGATTGTTGTTCGTGTATTTTTGATGTCGTTTTATAATGAGGACAGAAGTTTTTAGTAGGTGAATTTAACTCCGAGCCAGATTTCATTGACTTCGTAGTCTCTGTTGCGGCGGTACTTGTATTTGGTATGTTCGTACTCGTAGCCCAGATAGGTGGAGAAATGTTTGTTGATTCTGTAGTCCAGATTGGCGAAGGCGGAGTATTCTGTGGAGTCATAGATGGAGTTCCGTTCGTCCTGGATTCTCATGCTCACGCCAGGGGAGAAGGAGATTCGATGTGTCAACTGCCACGTGGCGCGGAGGGAGTTGTAGTAGGACATGCGTCCGCCGCGTCCTGAACCCGTATCTTCCCATTCGATATTGGAAATGTAGGTGAGGAAGAAATTGGTAACGGGGTAGTAACGGAAGGTCAGGCTAGCGACTGGTTCCCAATCGCCGTCGCCATTGGTGCCTTTTGAACGACCTTGGTATTCAGTGCGTGACAGACCAGCGGCGAGATGAGTGGAGAATTTGTTGCTTTGGCGGTAGTCGATGAACGGCGCGATTTCGTAGGTCTTGGAGTCGTCATGCGACTTGTTGTTTCTGTACGTGCGTTCTCTGTAGGAATTATTGATACCAAGTTTGATTTTTGAGGTCACATTGTAATATGGAGCGACTCCGAATCTGTATTGCTGATAGGATTTATCCCTATAGTCGGAG
>JAEEGG010021128.1_pt1 | contig 12952 bp, 6 predicted proteins | sample 9134161 | NCBI WGS metagenome assembly JAEEGG01 (sample SAMN16246543, study PRJNA631951) | gut metagenome | biome: gut microbiome; feature: rumen; material: CR-attached | host: Bos | place: Iran: Karaj | collected 2018-10
CAGACAATGAAACTCGGTCTGGACAACGAGAACAAGAAAATCGTGCTTGACATAGAGAAAAAGAAGGCTACAAGAGCCAAGAAGAAAGACACAAAGGAAGAAAAAGAATAACGGCGGCCACGCCACAAGCGACAAAGGCAACGGAGAAATCTGTTGCCTTTGTGCTTTTTAGGGTTTTGAATTATCTTTGCGCTGTAACAACACACAAAAACGGTATGGAATTAGACTTCATCATAAGACTGTTAGTGGCATCGATTCTCGGGGCATTCATAGGACTTGACCGCGAATACAGGACAAAAGCCGCCGGCTTCCGCACCCACTTTCTCGTGGCGTTGGGCTCGGCGCTGTTCATGATTATCTCAGTGCACGGCTTTGACTATCTGCCAAAGGACCAGATGACATTGCGCATGGACCCTGCAAGAATCGCGGCGCAAGTGGTCACCGGAATCGGATTCATAGGCGCAGGCACTATCCTTCTGAATAAAAACGTCATACGCGGACTGACAACCGCCGCCGGACTTTGGGTGACCGCCGCGATAGGCATGGCATGCGGTGTCGGTATGTTCGCGCTGGCGTCGGTCTGCACTATTCTTGTGATAATATGCTTCGAGGCCTTCAATGGGCCATTAAAGAAGATGAGAGAAAAGCAGACACAGCAACCCAACAATGAAAATGAAACAGAAGAAGATATAGAAGAATAAAGAAAAACGCCTTCGATAACGAAGGCGTTTTCTATTTCCAATCTTGACTGAAGAATCAATTGAACATGTTCTTCACTCTTCTTATGAACTCGTCCTTGGCTGAAGAAGTCGGCTTCATATTGTCGGACTCCTGCAGTTTCTCCACCATCTTCTTCTCGTCACGACTCAGGCTCTCTGGTATATAGACAGAGACATTGACCAGCAAATCGCCAGAACCGTAGCCGTTGAGGATTGGCAGGCCCTTGCCACGAAGGCGGAGCATCTTGCCTGGCTGTGTTCCTGCTGCGATTTTCATCTTCACCTTGCCATCGACAGTAGGAATCTCCACACTGCCGCCGAGTATTGCTGTCGGAAGGTCAAGCAACAGGTTGTATATCAAGTCATTCTCATCGCGGATAAGCTCTGCGTGAGGCTCTTCCTGGATAAGCACCAGAAGGTCGCCGTTCACACCGCCACGACGTGCCGCGTTGCCTTTGCCGCTGACATTCAGCTGCATGCCGTCGGCCACTCCGGCTGGTATGCGGAAAGAAACCTCTTCCTCGCCAAGCACCACGCCTTCGCCGTTGCAGTGCGGACACTTGTTCTTTATCGTCTTGCCCTCGCCGCCGCAATCAGGACAAACAGACTGAGTCTGCATACGTCCCAAAATCGTGGACTGCACACGAGTCACATAACCAGAGCCGTGACAAGTAGAACAAGTATCGGTAGCGCCATCCTTTGAGCCAGAGCCGTTGCAATGAGTACACTGAACGTATTTCTTTATCTTGATGCGCTTCTCCACGCCAGTGGCAATCTCCTTGAGCGACAACTTCACCTTGACACGGAGGTCAGCGCCTCTGTTCACACGGCTCGCTCTTGTACGTCCGCCGCCGAAGCCACCGAATCCGCCAAAACCGCCGCCGAAATGTCCGCCGAAGATGTCGCCGAACTGGCTGAATATGTCGTCCATAGAGCCGCTCCACTGCGCTCCGCCTCCAGCTCCGCCGTTCACGCCAGCGTGTCCGAACTGGTCGTAGCGCTGACGCTTGTCAGGATTGCTCAGCACCTCGTAAGCCTCAGCCGCCTCCTTGAACTTATCCTCTGCCTCTTTGTCGCCAGGGTTCTTGTCCGGGTGGTACTGTATGGCTTTCTTTCTGTAAGCCTTCTTTATCTCATCGGCACTGGCGGTCTTGCTTACCCCCAGCACTTCATAATAATCTCTTTTTTCCATAAAAACACCTCCTGCGTCTAAAAAAATTACTGAGCGACAACGACTTTCGCGTATCTAATGACCTTGTCGTTCAAAGTGTATCCCTTTTGAACACAGTCAATGATTTTGCCCTTCTGGTCGTCGGACTGAGCAGGCACCGCTGTTATAGCTTCGTGGAAATCAGTGTCGAAGGGCTTGTCCTTCGTGTCTATTTCCTTGACATTGTTCTGCTCGAGGAACTTAACGAACTTATCATAAATAAGCATCATGCCCTCTTTGATAGAGTCAACATCAGGCGCTTTCTCGGCAGCCTGTATTCCACGCTCGAAATCGTCGATGAGAGGAATGATATTCATGAACACGCCTTCGCTCGCGCTTTTTATCAACTCCGCCTTCTCCTTTATTGTTCTCTTCTTGTAATTGTCGAACTCTGCTCTCAAACGAAGATGAGCGTCCTGAATCTCAGCTATTTGCTCTTTCAGTTTATCGACTTCGGAATCTGCGGCAGCCTCATCCTGAACGTCTGCAGCAGCTTCTGTCTCCTCGTTTACATTAGCATTATCCAATGTCTCTTCCACTTCGTTCTCTTTAGTTTCTTTGTTGTTACTCATTATATGATTTCTTTTAAATTCGTTTTTTTAAGCCAAAACCCTACTCTGCAAAATGTTTGCCATTGAGGAAAAGCGCTTCAGTTATGACAAATGCGTCATAATGAATGACTATTTGTCAGTAAAATTCCGAAATCCGGTCTTCAGCCAATCCGAGAATTTCTTTATATCCTCGTCGTATGAATATGTAACGTTCAGCGCATTGCCGTCAGTGTCGGTAAGCACATAAAGCGGCTGTGTGTTGGCATTCCAGCGCACACGCTCCAGCCAGCTCCACTTGTCGCCCACAGTCTCGAGCTCTATGAATCCGCCGTTTTCGGGAACTTTGAGGCGAACCGGCAGATGTTCTCTGTCATCGACATAAAGCCTGATGACAACGTATCGGGACATGATGGACTTAACCTCGTCGTCGGTCATGACCTTGCCTTCCATCTTGCGGCAATTGACACAGCCCCAGCCTGTGAAATCTATGAAAACCGGTTTCTTGGACAACCTCGCCGCCTCGTATCCGGAATCAAGGTCGGTGTAAACCTGAGACTCAGGCTCTGCTGGCGGAAGGAAGGCAGATACCTCCTTCAGACTGTTGCCTAAGAAGCCGGAGAACATATAAACCGAGAAACTGAGCGACAATGCCATAACAAACACATCGACGCCCCTGCCCCACGCTACGTTCTTCTGACGCCTCTCCACGATAATCTTGCGCAGCAGGACAATGGCAAGCGCCAGTCCGATGACTCCCCACAAAGCTATCATAAGCCAGCGAGGAAGAATGCCCCAGCCCATAGTGAGGTCGGCCACCGACAGGAACTTAAGAGCGAACAAGCACTCCACGGCCGCGAGGAAATATTTTATGGTCTGCATCCATGAGCCAGACTTAGGCAGCGAGTTCATCCAACGAGGGAACATGGCGAAGACTGCGAAAGGCAGTCCGATGGCCAACGCAAAGCCCGACATACCGATGAGCGGATTGAGTATGGAATCGCCGACAGCCAGTTCCACAAGCAAAGTGCCGACGATAGGTCCGGTGCATGAGAATGACACGATGACAAGCACGCTCGCCATGAACAGTATGCCGAGATAGCCGCCTTTATGCGACTCCGCCTGCTTGTTCAAGGCATTGCTCCACGAAGAAGGCAATTCAATCTCAAACAGTCCGACAAACGACAATGCAAAGGCCACAAGAATGACAAACAGCGCAATGTTGACCCAAGCGTTCGTCGCAAGTCCGTTCAACGAGTCGGCGCCGAACAAGACGGTTATGACCATTCCCAAAATCATGTAAATAAGGAAAATGGACAAGCCGTAAAGCACCGCGTCACGCTTGCCGCCGCCTTTCTTGAGGAAGAAACCGACCGTCATAGGAATGACAGGCCAGACACATGGCGTGAGTATGGAGAGCAGTCCGGCGATAATTCCAGTCAGGAAAACCATGAGCAAATAGCGCCATCCGTACTGCTCAACGACGGTAGCCTTTTGCGGCTCGACTTTCTCTGTATTCCCTGCGAACCAATATGACGGAAACTGCCGCTCAATCCAGCCGCTGTCCTTAGCCTGCTCGTAATAGACGATGTTTCCGGACAATGCCGCAACGCTTGTGTCTTTATTCGCAGAAGCCTCATCGTCAGCGAACTGTACTGGGTCCGGAGGTATCACACAGCACATCGGCGCTACAACTAATAACGCATTCAAATGAAAAGAGAAGCTCTCGGTGGAAGGCGGCAGACAACTCTCGTCGTTGCAGCACATGTAACGAACCGTTATGACCGCATCAAAAGGCAATGAATCCACCAAAGCGAAGTTCTGCGTGAACTCCATTCTGGACACATACCATTCTATGTGCATCATGAATGTGTCGTCGTAGCCCGACTCTAATGTACGGTCAGAAATCCGCACCTTGCCCATAGGCTTGCCGCCAGAGACCGACTTAACCTTAAACTCCGTGGCGACAGGACCGCCCTCTGGAATATCAGTCCCATAGATATGCCAGCCGGCATCAATAGTCGCAACAACCTTGACTTGCGCAGTGCTATCGTCTATGCGCGTCACAGACGACTTCCACTTGACCGGGCGCTGAATCTCCGCCATGAGCGCAGGAGACAGAAAGAAGGCCGTCAGCAATGCCAAAACGTGTAAACGCGTGTCGCGGAATATGTGCCAGTAAGACTTCATCATACGCTATCTTGTCAATAAGAGTTTGAGACTTATACCGAAGTTGTGGTTTGATGTCGGATACGAAGACGAGATGAGAGGCTCGCTGCTCTCCCAGGCGTAATAGAACTTGATGTTCAGTTTAGAGCTGAAGATGTACTCCGCCGAGAACTGTATTCCGTATGACTTCTCACCCGAAGTGGCCTGCGCAACGCTCTCGTCGTCGAGTTTTCTTATCAACGCGCTTGTGTTCTTGGTCGAGAAGTCGAGGCGCAGATTCAGGTCGTTGTTCACCTTGTTCTCCTTGTCGTTCTTCAGACGCAGAATAACATCGAAGTCCGACAGACGGTAGCCGATACCAAACACATACTCGCTGTTGCCCGACTCGATGAGCTGCTCACTCGCCACGTTGAGCGACATTGTGCGTCCGCGGCGGTACTCGGTGCTGAAGGTCAGACTGTTCTTCAATGTGGCGTCAACACGGATGAGCGGACTGAAGTTCTCGGTTATGGAAACCGCCGCTATGTCATATTTCGACGAAGGCTTAGGCATGCCTGTCGCCACATCCGGTATGAAGCCGTAGTCGCCGTCCATGTCTATGTAATTAGCATAAGACGAGAACGCGCCGATGTTATATTTACAAACGTACGAATGCGAGAGGTTGACGCTCTTGAAATAGCGCTTGATGAACGGAATGCGCGACAATCCGTCGTAAGTGATGCGCCAGTTAGGAAGCATACGCAGTATCGACGGTATTATCTCGCTCTGGCTCAATGACGTTCCTGTGTAAGCATTAAGGAAGGCCGGGATAAGCACCTCAGCAGAGTTCTGCGAGAACGTTCCGTTAGCCGGGTCGAACTGCTTGCCTGCCAACGCCACAGCGCCCTCCTCCGCCATGAATCCACGGTAAGGATATGTCTTTCCCTCATACTTGCGCTCAAGACCTGCTATGACTTTCGCACGGTTGGCCTTGAACTTGTCGAACACTTCGCTGTGATAGTTGTTGTCGGCATTTCCGGAGCTCTTGAACAATGTTCCTATGGCAATTGTAGTCATGCTGAATGTTCCTGTGAACGTCTTCGGCATGCCGTCATACTGATACTGTATCTGAGTGTTCTTAGCGTAATTTCTTGCGACGCCAAGGTCCACCTTGAAGCCATTGAATGGCTCGAGAGTCATCTTTATCTGCAAGTCCTCGGTGTGCGTACGGTTCACGGAGCTGATTGTGGAGTCGCCCTTCACGAGCCAGTCTTTGTCCCACGCGTTCTGCAGCCAGCCCGGCTCCTGAATACCGATGGCGAACAATGCGCCCGGCGCGCTGCCGTCCTGTCCGAAAATGCCGCTGCCAGGCGAGAATCCCGCCAACGCCATTCCATTGGAAGTGCTGTAGTTGAACGTCAGGTTACGCACCAGCATCAAACCGCGAGCCGCAGCCTGAAGCACCGCTCCAGCGCCAGTCGGATTCTCGTTAGGGTTCTTGCCGTTCACAGTCACGGTGAGCGTTTTGTCCTCCTTTGGGTCTATCTCGATGGTATTCTTGTCGATGACCTTGAACTTGAGTTTATACTCGCCGCTGTCGGAATCCAGCGCCTTGAGCTTGACGTTTGTCGTGTTCAGGCGGTGGGTGAATCTCTTCTTCACGCCCTTCTTAAGAACTATCTTCTGTGTCTTGACAAGAGGCTTGTTCGACTGCTTGGCGTTCTTCTTCGCCGAGTTTCTCGACGAGAAACGCTGGTTGGCGCGTTTAAGGTAAGGTGACTTGTTATACAGCTGCTCGAAGTTCAATCGTCCGTCCCACTGGAATGTTCCGAGGCTCGTGATGTTGTTGCCCATGCTTGAGTATTTGCGGCCCGCCTCCTCGTCCTCAGCCGTCAGCGCGCCACGGTCCCAGGTGTAATTACCGGTGTACATGGCGTTGGATGTAATCCAGCTGAAGATAGGAATCTTGTTGAGCGGCGATGTGAAGTTAGCAGTGAATGTCTGCTGATAAGCCAAAGGCTGACCGCCATGCAGAAGGCTTCTCATGACTGTGTCCTTCCAGTTTTCGTACTCCGTTGGAAACAACTCCTTATTGACTGGCGCATACCTCGTCTCGTCTATCTGCGAGTTTGCAGAGCATGTGAACGAGAAGCGCAGCTCCTTGCTGAAGTCATACTTTATGTCGAAGTCGTGAGTCCAGAGGAAATCCTTGCTAACCGTCAGCAGCGAGTTGTCTGGGTCTTTGTAGTCTATGCCAGCGCCTGTCAAAGCACGCTCCTGCTCTTCCTCGTACTGGCGTCTGAGTGTCGTCGCGTAATTGACAGAAGAAGGCAGATAATAGATATTTATGTCCTTGATAATACGGAACATAGGCTTACTCAGCGACTTGAATTTCTTGAAAGGCTCCCAAGGCTTAGGCTGAATATTGTACTGGTACATGAACGTTCACTTGTGGTCTCTTGTGACGCTGCGCAGCACGTCAGGGTTATGCTCGTCGGCCTCGGTGTAGGCATAACTCAGCGAGAAATTCGCAGGGTCGTAAGGCATAGGGAATTTCTTGCTCTTGATGTCCACTTTGAGGTTCGTTATGTTGAAACTCTTGGTTGTGTACACAGTCTTGGCGAGGTCTTCGAGCGAATCTCTCTCGTGTCCTGTCTCCAGTGTCTCAAGGCTTTCCTTGAGCAGAAGGTCGGTGTTCGTAGGGTCATACTTAGGCTTCGAAACCTCCTTTCCATAAGCATAATAAACAGGAATGCTGACCTTGGCTTTCTCTGGGAAGAACTTGCCGAGCTGAGCGTTCGTAGAGACATTGAACTGAGTGTAGTCGTCCATTCTGCGGTCCTGTACATTATCCTCGATGCCGCCGAATCCAGCAGTCTCCACACGTCCAGCCACATTCACACTGGCGAAGTCGGAAAGGTTCAACGTGGCGTTACCCATGGCAGCCCAACCGCCGTCCTCATTGAAACCGGTCATTCTCAACTCATTGACCCAGATTTCTCCTGACTTCACATCGCTTGACTTGTTGCGGATACCGATCATAATGTTCTGCACATCGCCAAGCGTAGGATTACCCTTGATGGTTATCTTGTTGTGGTTGTTGTTCGGGTCATACTCCGAGTACTCCTGTCCGTACGTCACGCCGGCAAGGCCGTTTCTCTTAGCCTTGTTGCGGTTCTTCTTGAGGTCGGTGAGTATCGAGAACGGGAAGTTTATGTTGTTGCTTTCCGGCCATACGATTGCCCTGTCGGACGAGTTTTCATCCTGGCTGTACAGTCCGTGAGGAGTGAGCGCCAGCGGCACCTCGTACTCGTAGTAATTCTCGCTCAAGTCGCTACCGAGACGTATGAAGCACGCCAAGTCGGAGTTGTTCAGATTGGTGACATCGTCGATAAACTTCTCGGCATGCACAAACATCTGAAGGCGCTTGTATTGACGCATATCGAACCGCGTCTTCTTATAGACTCCTCGCGCGTCGTTTGGCGAGAGGTCGGTTATGCGCATCTGCAGCGACTGCTCGTTCTCCTGGCGCACCTGAGTCTGGCTCGGGTCGCGTTCACGCTCGACGCCCGGAGGCAGGATATAATTGACTGGAGTCTTGTTGGCATTCTCCTCCACATTCACAACCGACATTTCCAGCATAGTCGAAGTCGTCGTTGGCGGCAATGCCGGGTCGTACAGTTCCTTTTTGTACTTGCGCCAATCGCCACGGACGAGTTCTAATGTACCGAAACGCAGATTCACTGTGTCCTCGAAGTTGGTGAGGAACATACGCATGAATCTTATTGACTTGAAGTTGTTTATCGTGCCGTAGCTCTGGTCGTAATCCTTCACTGGAATCTTGAACTGATACCATGTCACCTGCTCGGTCTTGCCGTTCTTCAGTGTCACATTCACCGAGAGCTTGTCGGAAATGTAATTCTTGCCGACTTGCATATCCTCAGGACGCAGAGAGACTTTGTATTCGAAATACTTCTCATACTCGTTCATGTTGTTGTCCTGGTTTATGTCCTCGACGTTAGGTATGTTCGTTGCCGAGTTGGTGTACGACTCGGAAGACGTTGACACAGGCGAGTTGCCCTCCATGCCGTTGTATCTCTTGTATCGGTTGAGGATATCTGTCTGTGCGTCATCGTAGTCACTGCCCTGGTAGTAATGGTAGTTATCGCCGGCAGGGTCGTTGATTGGAGAGAACGGATCTTTCTCCATCTCGCTTATGTACTCGGGAGCCACCTTGGCTCTGAACTTTTCAACGAAGTCGCTGTACGTCGGGAACGTCAGCTCATCTGCAGTTGACAATCCGTCTATACCTATATCCTGGTATTTACGCGCGCTTTCGTCGTTATCGAAGGCATTGACTGTCGATTGCGTCTTTGGTATGCGTCCCCACACCGAAGTCACGGTCTGAGTCGTGTCGCCCGATGCTGAATAACCATTCTCGAACGACTTCTTGCCGTCCTTGAGTATATCCTCGGAGATTTCTCCCAAATCGAAATACAAGTCACCGCCCTTGGCTGTCTTCTTGTACACGAACGGATCCATCATCCAAAACTCGATGTACTCGATATTCGACGCCTCGAAGTCGGTCACGTCCAGCTTTCTCATGATACCGCCCCAACGTGACGATGGGTTAAGCAGCGTACCGTCCGAAGCTATGTTGTCAACATCAAGGTTGTATGGTCCTCTCTCTCTTGGATAATACGCCAAGTTCAACACTGTCAGTGTATTAGACTGACCGCTTATAGGCTCGCGGTTAGGGAATATCTCCTGCTCCGATATTTCACGCACGAAGTGGTTGGACAACTGGTTCACGTCCTTGCGGATGTGCGAAGGTGTCGTCGATGTGCTGCGTGTGAAGAGCGGGTCGATGGTAAACCATGAGAGCAACGCACGGTTCTTGCCGTAAGCGATGTCGTTGATGAGCTTGCCTTCGTTGAACATGCCTTGCGGTGTGCTCGCCAAGAACCATGAGTACGGATACAGGATGTTAATGGATGTCTTGGATGCCTCGAAGTCATCGATGTACGCATATCCGGCATCACCAATCGCTTTCTGGTGGCCAGGTATCAGCTGCGCGAACTCGCCGTTTATTATGAACGACGATGGCGCCTTAGCCTCAAGGAACGGTATCTTGTCGAGCAGATTGGTTATCATCTGGCTCTCACGCTTATATGCGATATTCGCGCCCCAGATTGTGTTGGAAATCGGCTCCTCGCCTGCCGAGACCTTAGTCGTGAGCGGTTTCTCGCTCAGGTGCATCACTGTCGCGCCCACGCTGAAGTCCTTGCTGAATGCGTACTCAAGGTGAGTTCCAAGCAACGTCTTGCGCTGCATGCTGAACAACGACTGGCTCTCGAGCGAGACATCGATTGATGTTCCCGACTCGATAATGGACTGATTCAGGATTGTCACCGTACCCATTGTGTAATCGACGGTGTAATCGACATTCTCTGTAAGCGTGACTCCGCCTGCCGTTACACTGACCGAACCCTTTGGCACGTTCATCGCCCCAAGGCTTATCTCCGAGTTTGAGCTGCCCTTGCACTCGCCTCGCATAGTGAATTTATTGTGCTCTGAGTATTCCTCGGCATCGGTTTTTGTGTATTCATACAGCTCCTGGAAAACGTATTTCTTGGCTATGGCGTCGTTGCCTATCTTAGACGCAAGGTAGCTTCCGAACGGCTCCAGCACAGGGAATATGATGCGTCCGGTGGAAGGGATTATCGTGAATCCATCCACATAGTCGAAGTTGCCGTCAGGACGAAGACGGTTTCTCTTGTCCAGACGGTCAAGCCCCATCACCTGAATGAGAGGCTTGTTCTGCACGTTTCCTTCTGGTATGGAGTTTATGTAAACGCCGGACGAGTCGCTCTGGTAGAGCACGTTGAAGTCGAAATCGTCCGCCTGTATCTGCGATGTTCCCAATGAATAGACGTTCTTCATCATCAGATCCCAGTTAGGAAGTTCTGGCGAGAACGCAGTTCCTTTTATAAGTTTAAGCACCAAGGCGTTAGGCGTTTCTACGCCGTCTGATGAGAACTCACCGACCTGATAGACCTTGCCGCCGTATGTATATTCGAACGCGACAGCCAAGACCTCATCGGCATTGAGCTGGCTACGCAGCGAAATATATCCGAGCTGCTTGTTCACGATGAACTCGTTGTCGTTCAGTCGTCTTGCACTCTCGAGTTTCTCATAATCCTCGCCTCCAACGACATCGGTCGACGACTCCGGATAAGCGACCTGCATCACAGAATTGAACTTGTCGATGTCGCGCAATCCGTCAAGCGCCACGACATCCTCATACAATGAGTTCGCTTTATTGGAAGGCAATCCGGGAGTCTTCACTGTCCAGACAGTGTTCTTTATTTTGTCGGTCTCGCCGAGGTCAAGAAACGCCACGACGTTGCGGCTTTGGTCGAAATTGGCAGTTTTGTTGGTTATCCAAACCTCCACCCTGTTTATCTCGACACCTGTCGAGACATAAGGCAGCTTGCTCATGCCTTTCTCGTAATTGTCTCTGAAGTACTGCGACAAGAAGAAATGGCGGTTCTCGTCATAATCAAGAGCGTCCACCTCGAAAGCCGTTTTCTGCGCGCCATTCTTCAGGCTTATGGTCTTGCTTTCGCTCTCCTGCTGGCTGACCACCGCATTGACGCTCAGTTTGCCGAACTGCAGGTCGGCACGAATACCAAACAGCGCCGAGCTTCCGCGTATGAGTGACGTGTTCAGCGGCAACGACACGTTACCTGCCTCCAGTTTCTTTATGATGTCGTCCTCCTTGCCTTCATAGGCGAGTTTCACTTTGGACTGGTCAAAGTCAAAAGATGCCTCGGTATTGTAGTTCAGACCGAAATTCACACGGTCGCCCACTTTTCCTGTCACGTTCAGCTGGATTTTCTCGTCGAAGTCGAATACCGGAGACGGTTTTCTCAATCTTTCGGACAATGCCGGGTTCTGTATTCTGTTGATTTTGAATCCGAACAGCAATTCCGCCGACCCCTGCATTTTAAGCTGCACACCACCCGGACCGAAGACCTTCTCCGCCTTTCCGAGTCCGAAGTGTATGTCGCTCAATGAGAATTTCTTGCTCTTTTCCCTGTTTGTTTCCTCGCTTATGCGGTCGCGCCAATAGTCGCGCATGGACTGCTTTGTGCTGTAGTCCATGTACTCGTCCTCGGTCATCGAGAACGGAGTGACGAGGTCCTCGTCGCCAACTTTTGTGCGGAAGAAATACAGTCCCGTGGTCGGGTCGAACTCAATGCCAGAGCTCACGCCGCTTGGGTCTGGCACGTCAATAGGATATTTCTCGTCCATTGATTCGGACGTAATTTCTGACGTGTTCTTGACGCCATAGCGCGATGCAGACGGTTTGTCATCTGTTTCGTAATCGTCTTCGGAAGTCAATGAAATGTCGGACCCAGCAGGACGTGAATACACTCCCACTGCGGTTGTCAGAGCGACAATGGCCGCCAAAGCGATGATTATTTTCTTAAAGTAGTTCAAGCCCTGCTCAAGAAAGTAATTTAAATCATTTTCAACGCCAACTTCACCAACTGACCAACAGGAACATCTGGGGATTGCTCGCTCGCCTTTTCTACTGCCTTCTTTGCCTGCTGAGCGCCGAATCCCAGCATCACAAGCGCCTGGACAGCCTCTTCCATTTCCTCGCTCGACTTGCTTATGCTACCAACTGCCTGAATATCCGCTATCTCGAGCTTGTCGAGTTTGTCCTTTATGTCAACGATTATTCTTTCCGCCGTCTTGGCGCCTATGCCTTTGACCGACTTCAATGCCTTGACATCGCCAGCGAGTATGACACTTTTGACTTCAGGCGAAGTCATAGACGACATGATGATGCGCGCCGTGTTTGCGCCGACACCCGACACCGACAGCAGCAACAGAAAGAGTTTTCTGTCCGTCTTGTTTTCGAATCCGTAGAGAAGATGGGCATCCTCTCTTATGGCCTCATAGATATAGAGCTTCGTCTCCTTCACACCGGAAAGAGCCGAATATGTCTGCAAAGTTATGTTCACACTGTAACCGATACCGCCCTGCTCTATCACGGCCTCGGTTGGCGAGAGCTCTACAAGAGTTCCCTTTATATAGTCTATCATTTACGTGTCTTTTTGGTTGTAAATAGCAAAGTTATCATTTACAAACCTAATAGGCAAATAAATAGACATTACATAATCATTTTTTAGTCTTTTAACAAGAGATTTAGCACGCTTGAAAAATGTGCCTTGACCGCTACTTTATGATTCCGTTTCTACGCAGAAGAGCATCGGTCTTAGGTTTTCGACCCATGAATTTCTTGTAAAGCGCCA
>JAEEGG010021129.1_pt1 | contig 12951 bp, 10 predicted proteins | sample 9134161 | NCBI WGS metagenome assembly JAEEGG01 (sample SAMN16246543, study PRJNA631951) | gut metagenome | biome: gut microbiome; feature: rumen; material: CR-attached | host: Bos | place: Iran: Karaj | collected 2018-10
TGCCGACCGCTACCTGCCAATCGACAAGGTCAGCATCCCATTCGGCGAAAAGGCTCCTGTCGAGGGCACTCCCTTCGACTTCCGCACTCCTCACCTCGTTGGCGAGCGCATCAATGATGATAACGAGCAGCTTCGCAACGGCTCCGGATACGACCACTCGTTCGCCATCAATCAGGACAAGCCAGGCGAACTTTGCCTCGCTACTGTCTTCGAGGATCTCAAGAGCGGCCGCGTCATGAAGACCTATACCACCGAGCCAGGCATCCAGGTATATACCGGCAACTTCCTCACCGGCTTCAAGGGCAAGCATGGCTACGTCTTTCCACGTCGTTCGGGCATCTGCTTCGAGTCGCAGCATCACCCCGATTCGCCCAACAAACCTCAGTTCGAGCAGGCTACGTTGGCTCCCGGTGAAGTTTATCACCAGCTCACCATCTACGCCTTCTCAACCAAATGAGATAAATCATCAACCAATTAAATAATTCTAAAAAAATGGCAAAATCAGAAAAGAAGCGCAGGAAGGTCTTTGGCTTCCACACGCCTTTCAACAAGGCTACTAAGGAGCAGAAGGCCAACGCCGCCGCCATGGCAGCTTATCTTGCAAAGAAGGACTAAACTCCTACAAAGGGGCACACTAATTGTGTGCCCTTTTCTACATTTATATAACCCTATTTTTAGTTCCATTCATAAAACATTATTAATATCATGGACAGTCAAACTATTCTCGAGAAATTCACCAAGCATCTTGGAGGTCAGGCAACTGCAATTTATGCTTCTCCAGGCCGTATCAACCTTATCGGCGAGCACACCGACTACAATGGCGGCTTCGTTTTTCCAGGCGCTGTGGAGCAGGGCATGATTTGTGCATTCCGTCCCAATGGCACCCGTGTTATCCGCGCCTACAGTGCAGACCTGAAGGATTATGACGAGTTCTCAATCGACGATCCCGCCGGTCCTCACGCCAGCCATTTCCGCTATGTCTTTGGCGTAGCACGCGAGATGATGAAGCGCGGCGTTGACGTACAGGGATTTGATACCGCCTTTGCAGGCGATGTACCCCTTGGCGCCGGTATGTCATCGAGTGCAGCCCTCGAGAGCACATTCGCATTTGCTATCAACGACCAGTTTGGTGACAACAAGATCGAGAAGATGGAGCTTGCCAAGGTTGGACAGGCTACCGAACACAATTATATCGGCGTGAACTGCGGCATCATGGACCAGTTTGCCTCTGTATTTGGTAAGAAGGGCAACCTCATGCGCCTCGACTGCCGCAGCGGCGAGTTCCAGTATTTCCCCTGGAATCCCAAGGAGTACCGCCTCGTCCTCATCAACAGCCGCGTAAAGCACGAGCTGGTAGGCAGCCCCTACAACGATCGTCGCCGCAGCTGCGAGAACGTCGTGGCCGCCATCAATGCCAAGTTCCCCGAACTGAAGGCCGAGACTCTGCGCGACTGCACATGGGATCATCTGGAGGCTGTCAAAGACACCTGCGACCCCGTCGACATCAAGCGTGCCAAGTTCGTCCTCGGTGAGGTCGATCGCGTGCTTGCCGTTTCTGACGCTTTGGAGCGTGGTGACTACGAGACCGTTGGACAGAAGATGTACGAGACCCACTATGGCCTTTCGCGCGACTATGAGGTAAGCTGTGAGGAGCTTGACTTCCTCAACGACGTTGCCTTCGACTGCGGCGTGACAGGTTCTCGCATCATGGGCGGTGGCTTCGGCGGCTGCACCATTAACCTCGTTCGCAACAACCTCTACGAGCTCTTCACCACCACCGTGGTTGAGCGCTTCGCCGAGAAGTATGGCAAGAAGCCCGTTGTCATCCCCGTTGTCATCGGTGATGGCTCACGCCGTCTCGCTTAATTGTTAATTATTAATTGTTAATTGTTAATTAGCAATTGAGATATTTCATCTATCTTCAATATGATGGAACCTCCTACCACGGATGGCAGACGCAGCCCAACTGCGTCACCGTGCAGGAGACCATCGAACAAAAGCTCTCGCTGCTCTTGCGGCGAGAGCTCTTTATCGTAGGTGCCGGGCGCACCGACACGGGTGTCCATGCCCGATTGATGGTGGCACATTTCGAGATTGACCACGAGGTGGATTGCGAGCAGCTCACCTTCAAGCTCAATGGTCTGTTGCCTCCCGACATCGCCATCCTCCGCATCGTGCCCGTCACGCCCGATGCCCATGCCCGGTTCAGTGCACTCAGCCGGACCTACCGCTATTACATCACTACGCGCAAGACGCCGTTCGACCATCTCTACACGATGCGCACCTATCGCACGCTCGATGTCGAGCTGATGAACGAGGCCGCCAGTCACCTCTTCGACTACATCGACTTCACCTCGTTTGCCAAGCTCCACACTGACGTCAAGACCAACAACTGCCGCATCATGTACGCCCATTGGGAACAGACTGCCGACGGCTTTGTCTTCTGCATCAAGGCCGACCGCTTCCTGCGCAACATGGTTCGCGCCATCGTCGGCACGCTCATCGACGTGGGTCGTGGCCGACTCTCGGTAGCCCAGTTCTGCGAAACCATCGAAAAGAAAGACCGCTGCTCAGCTGGCGACAGTGTCCCCGCCTCAGGCCTTTTCCTCGAGGACATCGAGTATCCCAAGGAGCTCTATCTTTAATCTTTTTATTACTTTTCCGAAATAACGAAATACCGGAATAACGGAATACCGGTATTTCGTGATTCCGAAATTCCGAAATCCCGATATTCCGGAAACCCGAAACCCGAAAAAACGCCCTCCCGGAAACTGGTCGGCCGCACCCCATCTTACTCCATGAAACGTCTTCTCCTCCCCCTCCTCCTGTTTGCACAAATCGCCTCGGCGCAAGTCACCGAACAGATACCTACTGCCAAAGAAGTAGGTGCCAAGGTCTGTCCGGCTGAGATTGCGCCCATCGGTGCCACCTTCGAAGGCATGCCGCAACTCCAGCGCCCCGTTTTTCCCGAGCGCACGCTCAGCATCAGCAAGACCAAGGGCAACATCCAGCGGGCCATCGACCAGTTGGTCAAGCGTGGTGGAGGTCACGTCATCGTGCCTGCAGGCGACTGGAAGTCGGGACGCATCACGCTGCGCGACAACATCGACCTGCACCTCGAAGCAGGCGCCAGCATCCATTTCTCAGACAAGGTCGAGGACTACCAGCCTGCCGTCTTCACACGCAACGAGGGTGTGGAACTCTATTCCCTCGGTGCCTTGATCTATGCCTACAATGCCCGTAACATTGCCGTGACGGGCGCTGGCTTCGATGCTGAAGGCAAGCCCCTCTCCCGCCTCATCGGACCGGGCAAGGAGAACGAGATCTATGCCCGTCGCATGGATGGCCTCGTGGTCGAGGATTTCCTCGACCTGCAGAGTCCCGTCGAGGAACGCAAGTTCGATGGCACAGCCCTTCCCACCTCAGTGTTGGGACCGAAACTGCTTGCCAACGATTCGTTGATGCAGCTCAATGCCCACTGCATTTTCCTACCGATGTTCTTCGCGCCCGTTCTTTGCAACAATGTGCTGCTCGAAGGCGTGGAATTCGAGGAACCTCTCTTCTGGAACATCACTCCCGTCTATTGCGACTCGGTCATCATTCGTGGCTGTGCTGTCAACAGCTATGGCGGACGCACCGACGGCATCGACATCGAATCGACACGCAACGTACTAATAGAATACTGCACCTTGGCATGCGGTGACGACTGCTTCACGCTCAAGGCAGGACGTGCCGAGGACGGACTACGTGTGGGCCGTCCCACCGAGAATGTCGTTATCCGCTATTGTCTTGCCGAACGTGGACCTGGCGGCGTCACCTTCGGCTCAGAGACAGCTGGCATGATACGCCGCGTCTATATGCACGACTGCGTATTCACTTCGCCCAGCAACGGCTTCTACTTCAAGTCGCGCCGCAATCGCGGTGGCGGCGGCGAGGACCTCACATTCCGCCGCATCCGCATGAAGTCGCCCGGCCGCGCCTTCTACTTCGACATGCTCGGCTCCACATTCTATGTGGGCGAACTCGCCAACCGACTGCCGGTGCGCCCCATCACACCCCTCACTCCCGTCTTCCGCCGCATCACGATGGACCAGGTGCTCGTCGAGTCGTGCAAGGAGCTGATTCTCCTCAAGGGTCTGCCCGAAAGCCCGGTCGAAAACCTCACCATCTCTCACCTCGAAGCCACCACTCGCGAACGCGACCTCAAGGTGCAGGATGCGCTCGGCCTCATCATGACCCACTGCATCCTGAAGCCATAAACTTCGGGGTACAATCCCTTTCAGCCGTCTATGCGACACACATTATTCCTCACTCTTCTTCTCTTCCTCTCTTCGTGTGCCGACAGTAATCTCTCTTCTGTCATGAACCGTGCCGAAGCCCTTTGCGACTCCCATCCCGAAGAGTCGCTGGCGCTCATGCAGACTATCGACACGCGCAAACTGTCTGGCAAAAAACGACATGCACGCTATGGATTGCTCTATACTCAGGCGTGCTACAAAAATTACGTGCCGAGTGTGAGTGACTCGCTTATTCTCGCCTCAGCGAATTATTACGAAGACCACGGCACAGAAGCAGAGCGGTTCTATGCTTATTTTTACTTGGGAGCCGTCCAGTTGGACCTTGGTCATCACGATGAGGCATCACGTTCTCTGATGAAAGCGCTGAAGCATTCCGACGGCATAGACAGCCATTTCTACCGAGGCCAAGTTTATAGTCATTTGGCCAAGGTGAACGCTCGGCTTCATTGTTCTGACAATCAAACATACGCACGACAAGCATATCAAGAGTATCGCAAAGGCGGATATGAAGATTACATTCCCAATGCCATGTTGCTGATGGCCGAAGCCAAATATCATGCCCTCGACTTCGATTCATGCAAGATATGGGCGGACTCAGCCTTGCTGCTCTCCACTTTATCTGGCGATACAGCATCGATTCTCGATGGCATACGCCATAAGATTGATTGCGCCATCCATGAAAGATCATTCGTCGAAGCGGATAGTCTGTACCAGCTCTCCTTCAACCGCTATAAGCTACAAGCTTCGGGGCAAGATCTGTCGCTCTTAGCCCTGATAGCAGCTCACAAGCCCGATGTTGCCAAGGCTGAACATCTGCTAGACATGGCTTCTAGGATGCGTTTCAACCATAACGACTCAGTCTTCTTTTATGCCAATGCCTATCGAGTTCATAAATATCTTAACAACTTCGACAAGCAACTTGCTTATCAGGATTCCCTGCTCATCTGCGAAGACCAATTTTTGAAGGAAGCCCTGCGTCACACCTCCCTTGCTGCCGAAAGAGACTATGCACTAATGCAGCAAAAGCAAGCGGAATTTCAGAAACAACGACTCTTGTGGATAGTCCTTCTCTGTTTCATCGTCTTATTCTTCATTCTATGTTCGATGTACTTCTACATCAAGAAGCAGAAGACACAGATGAAGCTCCAGGAAGAGAGGTTGAAGAATCTCGAGATCAAGTTAGCACAAAACAAGGAGGCCATCGCAGGAGGATTGGCCCGATTGAAGTCTTCCCCGATCTTTGCAGCCGTGAACAGCTGCAAGGATCATAACCTCAATTTGAAAGCAGACGTGTGGGAGGACCTTGCACAAGGGTTTCGGCTTTATCTGCCCGCTTTCGAAAAGACGATTACCGATTTTCATCAGCTTTCCGAGACAGAATGGAAAGTGTGCATGCTGCTGAAACTGGGCTTTTCACCCAGCGACCTTTCCATTCTCATCGGCAAATCCCCCAGTGGAATATCCTCCATTCGCAGCAGATTGTACGAAAAAGCATTTCACAAAAAAGGTGCTCCCACTGACTGGGATGCCTTTATCTATTCGATATAGCATTTCTCCCATCAACGTAAATCTCTGAAAATCAACTTCGCGAAATTTTTGCAAACACATTGCGAAATTTTGCGAAGTTATTTTTTTGGTTATTTTTGACGAAGTATTTATCTTTGTGGCTGAAATGAATCATTATAAGCATTTCCAATAAAAAAGAACTGATCAGTACAAACATTATACAAGCAGACCACACTGACAAAAAGGCGCGGAAATCGAAAAGCGAGATGAGTAGAAGCTATTAACTAATAACAAACATTATGAAACTAAAAGTTTTATTATTATCTGCATTATTTACAATCCTTGCCATCCTGACATCATCATGTAAGGATGAAGCTAGCGACTTATCTCAAACTTCCGTTTTTACAGAATCGGAATATGTTCGGTATCAAATCGATTCTCTAAACATTTCACTCTTCCCTGATCAATTTGATCCAACACGAGGATGGAAGCAATGGTTTAAGAAAATAGCTGCAATTGCCGTTATTGATGCTGTCGGCGCTATTATGGGAACATATTATTCGTCCAGCCCAGCTATTGGAGCAGGTGTCGCCATTGTTGCATCTGCTGTAGCCACTTTTATTCCAGCCAACAATATCGGATTTTTGGCTCCAACCAGAACTGGTAGTGAAAACTCGTTAATAATAGGATCTTTGTCTCCAATGAATCCATCTGACATTTCTTTAGTCAATCTTGTTCCAGAAGATGAATTTGGTTCTGGGCCTCAATTGGCTGATAGTATAGGTTATTACCACAATTTAATATTGCTAGATATTAACAATATTATAGATTCGATAGGCCATACTTCAATGGAAGCGATTATCGACAGCATTTCAGAAAGAATAAGTATTTACTATGACATACAAGTAAGTGAGGTGCAACAGGCCATTGAAAATCAAGATTCATTAATCTCCTTTATATTGACAAATAGGAACTTACTTAATAGCGATATAGGAAATGAACATATATTTAGCATTTTAGGGACACAATTTCCAACACACGCACAAAATTTTTCAATAATGCAATCCTTTTTTACTGGTCTTAACAATCTAAATGTTCAAGGTAATGATGCCACATATCTTAGGTATACATTAAATATGATTCATTCTTCAAATCTGTCTTCCTCTATGAAACAGCAGCTTAGTAATGCTTTTATCGTCGGAAACGCAAGTTATCAATTGTGGTGTATAGAAGAATAAATACTAAACTAATTGAAACATATTATTATGAAACGGAATACAATTTTTAAAAGATTATCCATGATGGTTGTGACAGTATTTTTTGTCACGAATACCTTTACCTCCAATGCACAAAACACAACTGTTTCTCCTTCTAAACTCCAAGATCTACATATAGAGGCCCGTCTTGGCATTTGTGCCCCTGCACAATCGATGATACCAGAAGACATTACTATCAGTGCTCTCTATCAAATATCGCCAAGATTCTCCGCTCAAATTCTCACAGCAGGTCAATATTTCATGCCTAAGGAAGGAATGACAAACAAGTACAATCATGCCTTCGGGTTGGGCGGAGGTATCGGCTTTTCCCCCTTTCCCATAGAACCTGGCGACTTTGGAATATATGAAATCAGAGTTAATATGACAGCGCCAATCGGTAATTCTGATTACAAAAATATGGGCTATGGACTAGGCATGTATTGGAGGGGAAACGTCCAAGCAACGCATCGTAGGATTGTGCCATTAGCAGGCGTAGAATACCGCATTCACGACTTTATAACAGAAGGATTTAATACTTTCAAAGGTTTTTATGCTACATTTGGACTGCGGTTTTAAAATAAGAAACATTTCAATACTATGCTGGAGATAAAGACTACGAACTTGAAAGATATTTCTCTACTCCGAGGAATGACTAAAAGATATTATCCTTTTTACAAAAAGATCAAATAAAAAACAAAAATTATGATAAAAATAAGATACATCATAATCATAGCTATGTTGCTAATCGCTCCTTTTGCAATTAGCGAGAATGATGAAGAGCTAACGATCGCTATAGCTACTAGTACAGGGACACCCGTCAAGCGCTCCCCGATAATTTGCGATATCATTCTGCATATCGAATTGAATGGTGTCATCATCGAGTTCAATGGCGATTATGGTGAAGGTTATGCAGAACTGCGCAACCAGACAACTGGAGAATCCATTTCAAGTAACATTTATGCGCAAAATGGGGGAACAGAACAATTGTATCTCAACATGTCTTCCTCCTCTTCCTATGAGCTGTCAATTACGTTTGATGACGGAAGATATGGAAGTATCGCTTGGTGACAAGCTATCCTGATTGGAAGTATTGAAATAGTCCGCCCTTTCTCGCTCTTTTCTCTGAGGGCATAACCAATCCTGGCCAAAACTGGTTATTCTTCGACAGAAGCATGACCTTTCTTGGCCAAGATTGGTTATGCTGTGTCTGGACCATGACCATTCTTGGCCAAGATTGGGTATGCCACGATTGGATAGAACACTCTAACGGCCGACAGATTGCTTGCTCCCGTTGGAGCATGACCTTTCTTGGCCAAGATTGGTTATTCTGCGTCTAGACCATAACCATTCTTAGCTAAGATTGGTTATGCCGCGATTGGATAGAGTACTCTGACGGCCGACAGAATGTTTGCTCCCATTGGGGCATAACCATTCTTGGCCAAGTTTGGTTATTCTTCGTTCGTCGCATACCCTTTTTTGGCCAAGATTGGTTATTCTCCGTTCGCACCATAACCATTCTTGGCCGAAATTGGTCATACTTCCGTCTAAGAAAGATTATTTCTCATTCCAAATAATCTTTATTTGCTTATAATTGCAAAGTCCACTTAAAAACACTTGCATTTCGTCGGTCGAAAAAAGGATTATCTCAAATATTGTATGCTTTTCTTGGATTTTAAAATATCATTCCTTATTTTTGTACCAAAGAATGAATAAAAATAAACAATAAAAACATTCTAAGCATGCAATCAAGTTATATCTCGTCAATCAAGAATACTGTTTCCGACAAAAACTTTGGGCTTGTTGTTTGGATTTCAGCAGGAGTCGGCTTGTTCACTTATTTAATCGCAACCGCAATTTGGTTTGTAATTGCTGGGGTCAACTGGTTCACATTCCCCATAATTGGTTTGTTTTGTATTGTCCCATTTGTATTAGGAACGTTGATAGCGGCTCCATTCATAAAAACAAAGAAATCGTCAGCATTCTTTTTGCTCTACATTGCCATCATCATTTCGTTCATTTTCATTATGCTCCCATCTTATTTAATGTCGGACGCTTCAACGGAAGCCTGGGTATTATTGTTTATAATCGGGTGGTGCATTATCACGGTATTACCTGTCTATATCCTTTGTTATTTTGCAAAGAAGTTGCTAAAATAACTCGAAACACAAATGCAAAACTCATAGTTATTGACCCCATTCGACTGTATTACTATAGGTAGAATACCAACCTGTGGAGATCTCGAACACAATAGAATTATGAAAGGGAAAAGGGGAAAAACTGAAGCAAAAGGAAAATAAAGAAGATCGATGCAAAAAAACAGGGCATTTTGTACCATCATATTGAAAAAACACGTATCTTTGCCCTGCATTTCGACACATGCCCTTTTGACACACTATGAAGCAGAAACCACTCATCCTTCTTATCATCGTCGCCCTATTGGCCATCGGTTACATTGCTGTGCAGGTGCTGACGCGAAGTACCACGCCGCGCCGCGTACTTTTCGACAGCGACTGGTACTTCATCGAAGGTTCCCACCCTGAGGCAATAAACTACGATGCAAGTCATTACGACACACTGGGTTGGCAGCGCATCTCGCTGCCTCATGACTTTGCCTCCCTGCCGCGAGATCGCCGAATCAACAACGTGCCCGACACGATGCAAGTCATCGGACCCTTTGCACAGACGTCTCCGGGCAAGGCCTCAACAGGATGGACACTGGGTGGAGAAGGGTGGTATGTCAAGAAACTACAGCTTCAGAACCAGCGCTATAGCATCAACAGCAACCAGCGTGTGGAACTATACTTCGAAGGTGCCTACAACCAGACTCGCCTTTGGGTGAATGGCCAGGAGGTGGGCAGCAATATGTACGGCTACTCCACTTTCCGCTTCGATATCACCGACTATCTGCTTCGCGATGCCAAGGGACACTATAACGGCGAAAAGGACAACATCATCCTCGTTCAGGTAGTCAACGAAGGTCGCAACTCGCGCTGGTATGCCGGAGCCGGCATCTATCGCCATGTATGGCTCATCATCACCGATCCCCTGAAACTCGATACGTGGCAAACCTTTGCACACACCACCAGCATCAGCGGTATCAGCCCCGATTATCAGATGGCTGAGGAAGGCGAAATCGATGTCACCGCAAACATCACCAATTTCATGCCCGAAGAAATGCTGGGCGAAGAGATGATACGCTACACCATCGAACTCATCGCCCCCGATGGCAACACCATCGTAGCTCAAGAAGAAGACAGGATTGTGGCCGAGGATAATGCCGCCTCGATCAGCAAGAAGCTCAAGGTGCAGAATGTCTATCTCTGGAGTTGCGAACATCCCGTCCTCTATACCTTGCGCATCGCGGCACGCCATGGTTCCAATGCCGACGAAATCAAGATTCCCATCGGCATCCGCACCATCGAATTCAATGCCGAAGACGGCTTCCTGCTCAATGGCCGCAAGACGCTTCTACGTGGCGCCTGTGTGCATCACGACAACGGCCTGCTCGGTGCCCGCGCCTACGACCGCGCCGAACAGCGGAAGGTGGAACTGCTCAAGCAGGCGGGGTTCAACGCTATCCGTGGCAGCCATAACCCAATGTCCGAATCGCTGATGAACGAATGTGACCGACAGGGCATGCTCGTTATTGATGAGGCTTTCGACATGTGGCACCGCACGAAGAACAAGCAGGACTATCACCTCTACTTCGACAGCCTTTCGACCCACGACATGCAGAGCCTGGTGCGTCGCGACCGCAATCATCCATCGGTCATCATGTACTCCATCGGCAACGAGATACCCGAGCGCGCCGACTCGCTCGGCATCGTCATCGCAGCCCGTCTGCGTGCCGCCATCCTCGACCTCGACGATACACGTCCTGTGACCATGGGTATCAATTCCATCTGGAACAAGGATCGCACCGCTCGTCTCTCCATCGAGCCAGCTACCCGTTCACTCGACGTGTCGGGCTACAATTATCGTGTCTGGAACTATGAGCCCGAGCATCATGAGGCACCTCGTCGCGTGATGTACGGCTCCGAAACGGTGGTCTGCGAACTTGCCTCTGACTGGCGTCGATGCGAAGACCTGCCCTGGGTCATCGGCGACTTCATCTGGACCGGCATGGACTACATCGGTGAGGCCGGCATCGCCAACTGTCTCACCAAGGATGCGCAGGAGAATGTTCACTTCTTCATGCCCTGGCCGTGGTTCAACGGATGGTGCGGTGACCTGGACCTCATCGGGCAACGCAAGCCGCAAAGCTACTACCACGATGTGGTGTGCGGCGACTACCCTCTGGCCATCAACGTGGAACCTTCGCGCAAAGGAGGTGAACGTCCCAGTATCAGCTATTGGGGCTGGATGGACGAAGAGCACCAGTGGTACCAGCCCGGTTGCGAGGGTGACAGCGTGCGCGTCAATGTATATAGCCGCGACTCCCTTGTCTCGCTCTTCTTGGGCGATAGTCTCGTAGCCGAAGTGGCCATCAACGACACCACCTACATGGGACATACCATGGTGAAATATAAGCCAGGCAAGCTTCACGCACGCAACCGCAACAAGGCTAGCCTCGTGCGCGGCGACTCCGCCCACTATTCTCACAGCAGCCATCACGGACTCTCTCCCGCCACACTCATCACTCCTGGGCGTCCCGTCGAACTACGGCTCACACCCAGTAGGACCACGCTCAAGGCCGACGGGCAGGACCTCTGCTACGTGCTCATCGAACTCGTCGATGCACAAGGTCGCCTCGTCCCTGAGACGGGAAGACGCATCACCCTCCAACCTTCGCCCGCCCAGCAACTGGTAGGCAGTGGAAACGCCCAACCCGATGATATGGAATCTTTCGGAAGTCTCACTCCTCAACTGTTCCGCGGACAGGCCATGGCAATACTAAAGGCCACTGAAACCCCTGGCAATTCGTTGCTGAAGGTGTCATCTGACGGGCTTAAGGACCAATCTATCACAATAATTTGCCAATAAATTTGGACATCTCGCAGTTTTTGATTATATTTGCGCCCGTAATTGTAATGTTTTGAATGAAAAATATCCGCAACTTCTGTATCATCGCACACATTGACCACGGCAAATCCACCCTGGCAGATCGTCTGCTGGAGTGCACAAAGACTGTGGCCGAGCGTGACATGCAGGCGCAGATTCTCGACAATATGGATCTGGAGCGCGAGCGTGGCATCACCATCAAGAGCCACGCCATCCAGATGGACTACAACTATGAGCCACGCAACGTCGATGACCCGCTGCGCATCGGCAAGCCAGCTCCCGCCGGCAAATACATCCTCAACCTCATCGACACTCCTGGTCACGTTGACTTCAGCTACGAAGTGAGCCGTTCCATTGCTGCCTGCGAAGGCGCACTGCTAATTGTCGATGGAACGCAGGGAATCCAGGCACAGACCATCTCGAACCTCTATATGGCCATCGACCACAACCTCGAGATCATCCCTGTGATCAACAAATGCGACCTCGACAGCGCTATGCCTGAACTTGTGGAAGATGAAATTGTGGAACTCCTCGGCTGCGACCGCGACGAGATACTGCGCGCATCGGGCAAAACGGGAATGGGTGTTCCCGAAATCCTGGAGGCCATCGTTGAGCGCATCCCCGCTCCTACCGGCGATCCCGATGCCCCACTGCAGGCACTCATCTTCGACTCGGTCTATAACAGCTACAAGGGCGTCATCGGCTACTTCAAGGTTGTCAATGGTTCGATACGCAAGGGCGACAAGGTGAAGTTTGTGAGCACCGACCGCGAGTATGATGCCGACGAAGTGGGCATCCTGCGCATGGACATGGAGCCACGCGCTGAGGTCGGTTGTGGCGATGTAGGCTACATCTGCTCGGGCATCAAGACCTCGACCGAGGTGCGTGTG
>JAEEGG010021132.1_pt1 | contig 12951 bp, 13 predicted proteins | sample 9134161 | NCBI WGS metagenome assembly JAEEGG01 (sample SAMN16246543, study PRJNA631951) | gut metagenome | biome: gut microbiome; feature: rumen; material: CR-attached | host: Bos | place: Iran: Karaj | collected 2018-10
CCAATCCAGCAAGCAAACAGGTTTTGCCAGTACCAGTATTGCCTAAAAAATAGACATCTGTACACTCTTCTGCAACTCTGTAATACCGTTCAGTGATGATAGAAAAAGGGTTAGGTAACTTGTTATATGCTTCAAGTGATTTCTGCAACGAACAGGTTAATAATCCCCGAGCCATTAACTCTTTTTCGGTGCAAACTCTGTTCGCAACGAGTTTTTCTATGTCTTCCAAAGAATAATTTAGAGGCTTTTCTAATATTTTGGCCATTTCTTGGAGGGCATAAATATTGATTTCCTTGTTATCTGACTTAAAGGTGTCAGGAAAACAAATATTTTCAGAAGTCCAACCCTCCTTCAAAAAAGAGTATGAAAAACTCGTAACACCTTCAGGTATCTTAAAATGTTTCAAATAAATTACAGGATATTTATTCCAATAATTTGTAGTTGTTCTGGTAATGAAATTGCCACTCAAATCAGGATAAAATCTCAATAGCGTTCCGTCTTCATCACATTCAAAATATCCAGAACAAGTCTTGTAAAACTTCCGCCTAAATGTATGCGTCAAGTCTTCATATACATTATTGTCAGTAAAACTATCATTATAATTGACATATATATAAAGACCGTGATCTTGCAAGAAATCAAGTAACTTTGCTACAAACGAAATAATTGACAAAGGAAATTTTGGAATGATAATCTGGGAGCCTATACCTTGCCTCAGCCCTTCCAAAGCACCCAATATTTCATAAGTATTTCTATACCCATGCCCTATATTGCTGTAAAAGACTATGCAATGCAGCAATCCTACCCAACTTATTGATTCTTGATTCCACCTTTCATTAGGGTCTTTCGCCTCAGGAACATGATAATGACCAAAATCATGTTCCTTGGCCTCAAGGCCAAATTTTTCACAAACCATTCTGTCAACTTCGTCAGGGTCTGAAACAACATGAGTTTTCACCCACCTTATATCGAAACTATCAAAACAATAACTCATGCTATTCCTCCCTATAAATAATTCTTGCATTGGGTCCCATAATTGTATTGAGAAAATTTAATTCCCGTTCTTTTTCATGCCAAGACTTCGGCAATTCAATATAATCAACAATTTGGATGGGCTTGCGTACACACGACAAGCCAGCGCATAGCGACAGAGAATTAACCTGATCGGGAATGACCAAATGCTCTAAATATATCCGTGTACTATCTTGTGAAGCCACAATATTAGTCGCATTAGGGAAAAAATCGCCAAACCCAACATCAAAAAGGCCAGACTTACTCATGTACAAAGAAGACCCTCTACCTACAAAATAATTTGTATCAGCAGGTATCTTGTTTTGTCTTAATGTCATAGAATTAATACCATCAAAACACACTACCAACCCTTTCGACTCAAAAAAATCCAATAGCCTAGAAATGAATGAGACAGAGGATGGAGGGAAGGGCATAGCAAATTCTCTCAATTCATGCAGTGCACCAAGGATTTCAAATTTATTTTTTCTTCCAAAGCGAATGCCACTGAAATGAGCAATGCACTTCAACAAAGCTACCCATGAAATGGACTTTTGGCCATCATGAATTCCTTTACCCTGTCGTTCAGGAAAAACAAACTCCCCAAATGGTTCAAACATTTGATTGGAATAATCAAGTTGAAACTCTTCGGACAGCATTTTGTCAACTTCCATTAAATCACAGTCTTTATGGCTATTTTTATCGTATATCCAGATTATACTTGACATAGCTTCATCTCATTAGCGAATAATACCATTTTAATCAGTCATTCGTTGAACATTCCTCATCGTTTACAGCAGATAATTACAATTTGCAAAGATAATCATTTTTCCGACACTTTTTTTTGTCATCCATTTTTTATCTCTTATTTTTGAAACTCTTGTAAAAACAAGTTGTAAACCAACGTGTCCCCTTCTCTTGTGATACAATATACATCCTTCCATCCCTTTGTTTTAGGCTTTATCTGGCTGTATTGGCACGGTAGAAGCTCGTGATAACGGTCGCGGATGCCAAACTGTCCTCGTGAATAAGTGTACATCAAGCCAAAATCCTCATCGTCGTCGTTAAATGCCCCCGTAGTGTATTTGCAGTTCCTAAGTCGTTCTGCATTCATACAGCAATAGATATTGTAACCGAGTGTCATTGAGGGAACCACAAAAGCTAAGGCAAGAAACACAGTCATGGCTAACATCATTCGTTTTGTCTTGGCAAACATCCATACGGTGACAGCCATGACCAATGCTGCACTGATGGTCAAATGAATGATACGCTCATTATTGCATTGGTACTGTGCTCTGTTGAAAGCATACATCGCTACAAACAACAACACATACTCTGCCCAATGTGCCTTTCGTCCAATGTATCGGTTCACCAGATAATAGGTTCCCAACACCAAACCAAACATAACATAACATAACATAACAAGACAAACCGAAATCCATCACCCTTCCGACAAGATAGGAACAGGATGCCATGCCCGACAACACCATGAACATTCGTCCGGCCTTGTCGTGAAACACGGCCAGACCCGCCAAACTAGTCCATTTTGTGTCTCTCTTTTCTATCTTTTTGGTGCAAAACAAAAATCCGTATGTCACCAAAGGCATAAGCCAAGTCCATACAAAGATAGCCTCAAACAACCATTCGATGTCAAGCGAGTGTCGTTGACTCACTGCAATGGCGGTCAACTTATCCATACCATACCACACATTCTCAAAACCGCCAAAAAAGAAATACAAACCAAACATCACCGTAAAAACCACTATTGGCCATATTGTATGTTTTTCTGTACGATAGAGCAAAAAGGTGATGTTGGTTCGAAGCAACAACAGGTAGTCAAGCAAGAGAAAGAGCCATAGATAGCGAAAGCCATTAGCCGTGACATGAATCAAAGAAATCGTGGTGATGCCCAGCATCAGCAAGTCAAAGACATAGAAGGCTTTTCTGAAATTAGTGTTTTTCATAATCTAAGTTTATTCTTCTTCTTTTTCCTTTTTATATCCAATGGATACGACACCTGCATCCGATTCCGACACACACATTTTCCCTATTGTTTCCTTATCTTCCCAACGGAAGAAATGAAAGATATTGTCATCATCATCCTTTTTGCCGGCGTAGGTCAGGTTCTCGTAGATGATTTCTGTCACTAATTTAGCATTTCGGAAATCATAAACGCAACCCTTGCCCTCTTGGAACACAATGCCGAAAGGATATTCTGAGAGATTTCCGTACATAATGCTATCATATTGATGCAATGCAACTTCGATTTTCACCCTGTCAAAGTCTAAATATTCAGGTGTAGGTTGCACGGTGATGGTGTCAATTGATTGGGCTGAGGCGGCAAGTGCCATCATCAGCAAAACTGTTACTAATGTTGTTTTCATACGATTCTGTTTTTATTCAATACTTTACACTTCTTAAAATCAGGCTGCAAAACCGCCCCCACGGCCTTGCAGCCCTTCAAAATATCATAATCTTTACAGTTTCTCCCCACATTCGTTCCCCTTACTATCCAAAATCACCGAACCGTCGGGACCGTTGCAATGGTAACGGTCGGGGCCAATAGCCGTGATGCTGGAATATGATGGTAGCGTAATCATGTTGCCATTCCTGTCCATCAAACCATAATTCCAGTCAATGGTGCGGTATCTTAAACAATTGGCCGTAGCAGATTTAAGATTACCTTCCTCGTCATACTCATCGGTGGAATACTCCATTTTCTCGACCTCATCGAAGTTGCATGGATTGATGATGTTGCATTCAAAGTCCAGCACCTGGTTGAGATGGTCAAGTCGACGTACAAAGATACAGCTGTCCTCATGGTGGATGGTGATGTCGTCATACTCGATGGGCAGAAGCATCTGACCTTTTGCATCGAGCAGACCATAGTTCCACTCGCGGTCTTGAACCAGCCAAAAGCCTCTCGTATCGTACGTCATTTGATAGTATACGGGATCAACAACCCAATTGCCCTGCTTGTCGATGAGACCTATACGGTTGTCGTCTCCTAACATCTGGCACAAACCGTTGTGGAAGCAATAGTCATCGATGCGTTCCGTGTAAGGGAACACCTTATCCATCAAGGTTTGTCCTTTGTGGTCAATGAAGTGGAGGGTCCCCTTATCATAGACACAGGCCACACCTTCGGAGAAGATCCAAGCTTTATCGTATTGTGCTGGGATGACTACCTCTCCTGTGAAGCGATTGAAATAGCCGCGCTTGCGCTCTTCATTGGTGCAATACACCGCAATTCTGTCTCCATCCGAAGACTTACAGATCCATTGGACACCCGTTATGGTTCGACGGCCTGTTTTCACATTATAGAGGTAGCTGGGGTACCAATCATGAAAGACGACATAAGGACTGACATACTCGTTGCTGAAGTCATGCAAATAAGTCGAATCATGATCCTTACGGTGATACTTGTAGTCGCTGATGGCATAGCCTGCTTCATTGACAATCTCGATGGTGAGTGCCACAGCCAAATACAATGCCACGAGGGCTGCGCTTGTGGCGAACACATACCACACGCAGCGTGCAAATCTGTTCTCGGCCTTGTAGCCGAACATTTTGGCCACCCAGTGGGCGGCTTGCTTGATGTCTCTACCGAAAATGGCGAGGACTGAATCTGATTTACTCTTCATGTTTTTGATAGTTTTAATGCATTTCGGGATGCAAAACTAACAATCACAGAAAAGTCTGTCAACCGATTCTCTGGGTTATTGTATGAAATGACACCTCTGTGTATGAAATGATTTTAGGAATATAATTTCTCTTCTCAATCTTTATTCCTCATCACTAAATAGCTGATGTTTTCCCACTTCTTTTTTGGCGGGTCGGGATTACCGAATTCATGGCGGTGCCCTTCGGCATCGGTAGCCCAACCGTATGCGATGCCACCCAACAAATAGATGGCTTGGTCAACACCCAAATCGGCCAATGCCTGAGCAAAATCATGAAGTGATTCGGAAGAAAGCGTCTCCACAATGAGAATCTCTCCCCCTCGGTCGCATAAGGCTCGACGAATGTTCTTGCCTTTCATCTCGTTCTCCACTATCTTTCCATTGTCCACCAAAGGAAACTGACGGAAGAAGTAGCCCTCTTTCTCAGTAGCCTCTTCAAAAAGCGGCGAGTTCTCAGCCACTCCCACCGTCACCGTGTCATTGATGATGGCACAATAACCTTTCTTTGATTGTCCCCAAGCCAAAGGTTCTCCTTTCAGAATAAATGCCCCCACAATGCCCCCATTATCTGCGCGGACATCTGCCGCCTGGGTTGCAAAAAGAATGCTTTTGTCCGTGCGGTCAATGGCACCCACATATAGTGACATGCTTACCTGATGGGGAAGATAAAGCCTCATGGGAACATCGTTGATAACCGTGTCGGCCATTTCGATGAAACCATATCCAGTCTCAGCAGCCCGGGCAAGTGGTTGTTTGACCAAAGGCGGAGATGCCTTCCAATCTCTAGTAGACGATTGGATAATTGAACCAATAGAGTCGAGACGATTCTTTTCGCGTATAGCATATTCTTCCCATTCTCGAAGTTTTTTCTTCATTGAATAACGCTGCAAACCCAATAAAAGCAACACCCCAAAAAGGACAATAACAATCGGGACAGCGATTTTCACCGCCAAAGAGGAACGTGATTTCGGGCGTGGAGCAGCAGCCTTGTTGTAACGAATCTCGCTTTTGTTCCCAAGCACTCTAATCTCGTCATCACCTATATCATATTTATTATTATTCATAGGCTTCCCCTTTAAAAATCCCATCAATGCGTTCTTTCAAACTTTTCAGAGCCTCTTTCGAGGGATTCAGCGTGTACTTGAAGGTGGCCATATCGGAAAGGACGAGTTCCTTTTTTTGCACTTTGATGTGGTAAATATAGTGCCGATTGATGATGTAGCTTTTCCCGATACGGATAAAGATGCGTGCCTCGTCGCCCAACTGGGTGTCGATTTCCTCCTCCACCTTGCCCAACTGAAGCACAAGCACATTCTTGTTCTTGTCCACCTGATAGAACTCGCTATAGTTGCCGTCGGCCAGAATATAGACAATCTTATCCGGCACAAAACGAACCGATTCCGTAGGGGTGGATATGGTTAGATACTTCTTGGGCATGACGGGGCAAAGATAAGAATAATATTCAAAATATGATATTTGCTTGGTAATGTTTAGAAATCCGACCTAAATAATGTGTATTTGCAATTGCATAATTCAGTACAATTGTTCCACAAACATCGCTAACCATAACCTATAAAATGACATTCTGATATCAATTTGCCAGGCCAAATCTCATAAAGGCCAATAGATACAACTTTAAGGGTAAACGGCACGAAGTTTGACAAAACAAGATTCTTAATTCGATCTATTTTTCCATGATCTTTACTTATACAAAGAGTTATGTGAGGATCATTCTTTCCTAGGATGTATTTATCATTGCCTGTAATAGTATACATCTCAAATTGCAATAAATCCATTTCCGCAGAAGGTGCAACTTCGAAACAGAGCACCTGACTATCATTTTTGCCCTGCATAACATTAAGCCCCGCTATCATTATATTAAAAGGAGAAAACCTGAATTCCTGTAACGCTGACATCAAACGATCCAAAGGCCCCATTGATGAAGAAACAGTAATATGATAAGGCAGCGTGTCTACTTGATAACGTAAGTTGTCATCAACCCTACCATACGGTACACGGCATATTTTCTCATCGGCAATAACCGATAGAATAGAATGCAGTTTTTTATACCCTTCTGCATCAAAATGTGTTACAAGCGTATATACCATTTTTAACTGAATCGTTTTTAGCAAAATCCTTCTAATTACTTGCAGTATTATATTCTCTTCTTTCGAAGGAAGTGAATAGACACGTTTCAAAAAAAGTTATTTTTCAACACCAAGAAGGCTCTACTTTATACTATAATATATTGCCTCCCATAGCATTTTTGGATAAACATCCTCGCTTGGCACATAGCATTGTTCTCCCGTTTCTGTTCTATGAAAATAACCTGAAGAAAATGGGACAAAACGGCAATTGTATTTTTTAAACAATCGAGTAAATGGATTCTTATTCTCAAACGGCGTAAATATCCCAGGGTATTCGTCTTTAACACGCTTAAATATATAAATCTGTTCTCTATATGTTTGTCTATTAACAACTTGATCCATCTTGTTGCAAATAAAAAATACTTTATCATTAGATTTCAAAACATCAGAAACGTATGAATGAACTAATTTGATGTAGTCATTTCGATCTGACACATGTTGATGAGTACCATATTCAACCATAAATCCCCAAATTTTTGGATTGGGAGCTAAAGATAGTTGTTTTTTAACATATGTGTCTTCAAATCGACTACCAGACAAATCTAGAAAACAAAACTCTTTGCCTCCTCCTCGATCATGAACTCTTAACAGAATTGTTTCATTATCAAAAGTAGTGCACGTGCCCAATCTATTATCATGAACATATCGAACCAAACGTTGCATAAGCATTGTCTTGCCTATTCCTGTATAACCAAACGGAATGAACACTGGTACATGTAAATTAGATATTTTCATCTTACACTAACGGATATGGAACTGTATTAATGACGCACCCCGCCAATGAATTTATCATCGACAAAGAAAAGAAACTTATAGTACTTACCAGAATCCAGCTGTCTTGAAAGATTCAAGGTAAAATTATTTGTTCCCTGATAAATATAAACACGAGTATAGTAGGAATTAATGAGTGAATCGTTGCGAGAAAGCAAAACATTAGTATATAATTCCACCCATTTATCCACTGAAGAATAATAGTTAACATACAATTCTCCTCTTGACCAATAAAAAGTGCTATTCAAAATGTGAAAAGGCTTGTCCTCCCTAAGAATATCAAATTCTTGTTTGTGATAACGGGTCATAAGACTATCTACACTATCAATAATGAGTGCATTGCGAGTTGATAGAGAATCGATTGTCCAAGACTGCTCACGTACTAGTGTCTGGCTTTCCCGAAGCCGATCTCGCGTCAATCCCAAATACAAACTAGTATCTGACAATTGCTTACGGGTACTATTAAGATAGTATGTCGTATCCGATAATTGTTGCATGGTTTCATTCAAGTCCCGATTAAGCGAGTCCCCGATAAAGTATGCAACAGATACGCATGCCAACAACAAAATAGCAAGAACAATCACCCATGTCAAATTCTTCTGCTTGGCTTTTAATTTCGAGTATTGTGATGTCAGCGATTCTATTTCTTTGTTTTTAGCATCAATCAATGATGATACGGCTGTAACCCGATGTAATTCCTTGTCTTTCCGTGTAATGTAAACATGTGAATACTGTGACAACGAAAATAATAGCTCATTTTGATTGTCTTCGAGACTATGCCGAGCCACCAAAACATTGGAAATGCTAAGGTTTACTGGAGGCAACACTTCAAATCCTATTTTCAAGAATTTGTCCGCCAAGATACGGCACCTTGCATCCAACTCATTCATTTCAGACACAAGATCCGTCGTATCAATAATCAATTTCCCTTTATCATTGATTCTCAATACTATTCCTTTTTCAACTAAATCTTCAAACATCGTCGAAAAAATAGCAAAAAGAGAATCCATCCTACGGCATACCTTGTCATATGCAATACAAATACCCAGTGTCCGATGCCCTTCCGAAAAACGTCGTAGGTAGCAATAATAAAGCAGATTACCGTTCCTGTAAACAATAATCTGCTCCTCATTCTCGTCTTGGTTGACTATTTCCTTGAATATTGCAGCGGAATAATCACCTGGGTATTGTGTAAGGCCATTGCCAAGATTTCCAAAAAAATATACAAGGGGAACCATTCTATTCGAAATGCAGGATGTTTTTGGAGTCGTCAATAGTAATCAGGTTAGACAAACTAGCAAAGACGGCATTGCCTACAAGTGCTGAAGCGTTCAAATCATCTACGACAGCGGCATCAACGGATGTAACATGCTCTTTTCCATTATTATCAACCAATGATACCTGAAGACGCACTTGCGGATATTGCTTTGTTTCCCCATCAGCATTGGTAAAATAACCTGATGAGAGATCTGACTCCGAAACGGTTCCTTGCTTAATCAACTGCTGTAATTCTAGTTTTGAAATAAGCATCGAAGAACATCCGCTATCAAATATAGCTTTAACGCCTGTCACTCCATTTAAATTTACCATGATGGTCCTAACCCCATTTTCTTGCTCAAATGAGACATCGAAACCTTTTGTATTCGTTTGCTCTGTGGGATTGTATTTGTAAGGATCGTAACGTTTTTTCTTTTTGTCATTACAACCTACCAACAGACATGCAACAAGAAGAACCAATAATACTTTTTTCATAATAGTCATTGTTTTTGGATTGGGTATTTACGATGATTACATTGTTTGTTGAAATCTACGTCTTTGTCATCTTTATGGCAATACCAAACACATACGAAATCAGCATCATCTACTACTACAATCCTTTTATTATTTCCAATAAAATGAGCTCCACTGACATAAAACTCATGCCCTTCCTTGGAAGTATTCAGAGATAAATCCAATGTATCATCAACAGCCACATAATCGCCCTTTTTAAAGCTTTCTTTGCCCCTACATTTTACTCCAATACCAACATCATAAGTCTTCCCAAATTTCGGTTGATCTTCTGCATTATCATTTGAGGTGCCAGAAGAACCTTCAATAGACTGTGTTATCTGATTAAGTCTTTCTTGTACAGCATTTGGGTCATTTTGTTGATTTACGACTTGGTTATCTTGAGAATTTACAACCTGGTTATTTTGCCCTTTGTCAACATCAGTCCCATCAACATTACTTGTCTGGTTATTTGTTGATTGACTATCTGTTACGGTTTCCGTTTTCGGGATAGTCTTTTTCCCTTCATCGCCATTCCTCAACTCTTTCAGATTAGCCCTCACGAAAAAAAAGAGCAAACATAAGAGAATAAGATTGACGAGAGACAACACAGTCAGTGCTCGCAACCAAATTTTAGTTCTATTATCAGAATCAGAATTGATTGAACTAGTGAAAGAATTACTGCCTTCTGATTTCTTCTTCAATTCCTTCAGTTCTTCCTTCACATTTAAAACTTGATTTTTCAAGTCAGCAAATTCTTTAAGTTTGACTTTATCCTCTTTCTCCTTCTGCTCCTTCTGCTTGGTCTTTTGTTGTTCCTCTTCCTTCTTCTTTTTTTCGGTTATTGTAAGAAACTCTGAACTGACATAGGCTCTGCCAGCGTCAGCCAAGGATTCAACAAAACAATCCTCATTGATGTCTTTAGGATTAAATTGACCGATATTCTCTTCATTCTTATTAAGGATAATAGATGAAATATCATACATTTCCCCACATTGCTCACTAATGGCATTAGAGAAATATTTTGATAAGCTATTGAGTTCAGCCTTAACGGTATCAAAACTATCAGATTTGATACTTTGATTTCCTGAAATGACATTAAAATCAATCAGCTTATTATGCACTATTTTATATAAATCAAATAGTTTTTTTCTATCAGACGGTATTACCCCATGAATAATTGTAGTGACTGCCACAAAACCACCTAGTCTTCCTGTTGTATCCTTGGCAGGAATGAAATGAGTAAACACGCTGTACAGATTATCTTGCCAACGCCTTAATTCCGCAACCATCATAGGCTTGGAACTAATGCGAGCAAACTCCGATGACGATTCAAACACCTTTTTCTTTATGTTTTCCACAAAATCTATAGGTGCTTTGATGCCGTCTTCCAAACTCACCGTATCACGGAGTTTGCCGTGATAAAAGACATCAATGATTCCCATCTTTTATTTATTTTATTATTATTATTATTCAAATTAAATTAATATTAAAAGCGGCGCATAATTTCTGTCCAAAGCCTTTGAGGATAGATATCATTAGAAACGCTATATCTCTTTATAGGATTACCCTCATCATCTTGTTCGTTTGAGTATGAACCTGTACAGAAAGGCATATATACATAGTTGCGGAGTGTTATGAATCCTCCAAGATATTTCTTGTGCATATCAGGGCTTGTAAACAAATCCTTATAATTATCGAAGGCATCTTTGTGAGCCCCTTTCTCATTCTTAACTCCATTGATAGTTCCATAAGATGTAAGATCTATCTTATTGTAAAGCAAAATAAAGCGATCTTTCTTTTCATCGCTAAGTGGAAGAATTACATTTAGCAATCGTTTAGTGTAACTATCTCGAAGATCAGGATTATTTCTAAAACGAAGTTCTTTATGAGCTACACCTTTATCATCTATTGGATACGAATCCAGATCAAGCAAATAAACGAAACATTTACGATTGGGAACTCCGCCACTGCAAATATGCTGCAAATAGGCAGGCACTTCTCTGTCTGGGTTTAGTGAATTAAAGTAATGTTCGCCAGGTGCTTCAAGAAACTGACATATTCTATTGTTGTTTTTATCACGTACCTCGACCAACAAATCTGTGACGTTACCTGGCATCGCAAAATTAGAATTGAGATGATCCATAAATTCTTTACAATCCTGAAGGTATTTGGCTGTGTTAATGTACGAAGTATCTGCTTGTACAGAATAACCATGTTTATGAAGGTACTTAGCGATACGAACCAACACCATGCTTTTGCCGCACGATGCAGGACCAACCATAATGACGATAGGAGTTTGTTGGTCTGTAATGTTGTATTGAATAGGATTAGGCATGCTATTTTGATTTAAATGTTATTATTTTGTATTTTAATTATGTCGCTTAAAAAGGATTGGATGATTGTCTGCGTGCAAGATAGAAAAGAATGAAAGCCACAACATCTACAAGCAGTGAAAGGAGAATCCATTGAATAATACGCATATATCCAGGTGTATATCCTTTTAGGATGTCGTTCCAAACGGTGAATGTATCAAACATGTGCTTGGAGGGGTAAACTATATAACTCTCCATTTTTTTCACTTGAACGTCGTTGCCTTGCCCATCTGTTTTAGTCTTAGTTTTGTATTCCACACATGATTCGTTAAAATCCTGAGGCATTTTGTCAACCAATGCGCCATTCTGCTTTCCATAGTAACCATAATAGGCTTGAACAGAACCATCTTGCAACACTTCAGGCATGTCTTTTTCCTCAAGGTTATAAGCAACTGTGAGCAAATCGCCCCATTGGTCGTTTTCGCTTATTTTACGGTTATAAAATGCATCATAAACAGAGAGTTTCTTTTTGAGACTTTCTATTACACGTGTAGAAAACGTAGTGTAAATAGCATTACGCTCATTTTTAGTTTTTCCCTTGCCTCTATATCCAGCATCTCGCTCATCATCATATATTACATATGTGTTCTGATCTTTATAGGTTTCCTTGTCGAGATTAAACTCATCCTCAATTCCTTTAAGTATAAGTATGCAATCTCCTGCAAAACCTTTTTCTTTTAATTCTTCCAGTTCGCGGCTGAAAGCTTCTAGCTTTGTAGTAATAGAGGCTGTACGAGCCTGTTTCAATGCATCCCGTTCCGCTTCAATCTTTAACTTTGTTTCCTTCGTGTTTGCTTCCAAATATGTTTTGCATGCAACAAGTTCTTGGTTAAGCACAGTATATCCATGTTTCTGTACAAAGAAATAGTGGACATTGGTGGCGAAACTCACTCCCCAAAAAAGAATGAAACCAATGAGCGTTAATGCTGTAACCGCTTTGGAAGGCATAGGGGATTGCAGTTGCTTGATAAATTCCGTAAGGCAAAAACCAGCAAGGACAGCTATGACAAACACCATAACAAAGATAAGCCAAAAAGCGGTTCCTTGCATAAGATTGAGCGATAATGATGTAGCCGTAAAGTACGCACTAAAGAAGGCAAATAAGGTATAATAGACAAAAATGGTTGGTGAGATATAATGTAAATCACTGACAATAAGACGCATAAAAGCGATATAAAGCAGTTAGATGAAAGCGTTTTC
>JAEEGG010021142.1_pt1 | contig 12946 bp, 10 predicted proteins | sample 9134161 | NCBI WGS metagenome assembly JAEEGG01 (sample SAMN16246543, study PRJNA631951) | gut metagenome | biome: gut microbiome; feature: rumen; material: CR-attached | host: Bos | place: Iran: Karaj | collected 2018-10
AAAATTTTTGGTCCTGGTGGTGTACGTGTCAAGACGCAGGGTACTGCCGAACTGAAGTTAGGTGCTAATTTCAAGAACGTCGATAATCCCTCTCTGCCAGAGCGCAACCGTAAAACCAAGGCCGTCGATTTCGATGAGAAGATTAACATCAATGTGACCGGTAAGGTGGGTGACAAGGTTAATATGTCGTTGAACTACAATACCGATGCCACTGTCGACTGGGATGCCAAGAACCTGAAGCTGCGCTACGAGGGTAAGGAGGACGAGATTATCAAACTCGTGGAGGCCGGTAACGTCACATTCCCCTCCAACAACTCGCTCGTTAAGGGTGCCAGCAGTCTGTTTGGTGTTCGTACCGATATGCAGTTTGGCAAGCTGAAGCTGCAGACCGTCTTGTCGCAGAAGAACTCCACCAGCAAGAGCGTGTCGTCAAAGGGCGGTACCCAGCTGACACCTTTCGAACTCAATGTTGCTAACTACGAGGAGAACCGCCACTTCTTCCTCTCCCAATATTTCCGTGAGCGCTACGATGCCGCTATGCAGCAGATTCCTACGCTGACCACGGGTGTCAACATCACCCGTATCGAAGTGTGGGTCACCAACAAGTCGGGTACGACCAGTAACTCCCGCAATATCCTTGCCTTTGCAGACCTTGCTGAGAGTTCCTCAGTGAAGTGGGGTGGTGGTGCCACACCATCGGCAGTGCCCGACAACAGTGTCAATAGCGAGTATGAGGCCCTGACGACCACCTACGACGCTGCCCGCGACATTGACCAGGCGATGTCTGTCCTTTCCGGTGTTATGACTGGTGGCACAGAGTTTGAGAAACTCTCGGCAGCCCGTCTGCTGACCTCTTCGGAATATACGTTAAACTCCGCCTTAGGATATATCTCGCTGAAGACCGCCCTGCAGACCGACCAGGTGCTGGCCGTGGCCTATGAGTTTACCTATGGTGGCAAGACCTACCGCGTCGGTGAGTTTGCTGCCGACCATACCGCCGCTCAGGAAGCCCTCTATGTCAAGGCCCTGAAGAATACGTCGAACAATCCCCAGCAGCCTAACTGGGCGCTCATGATGAAGAACGTCTATTATTTGGCGACGAATGTCGAGAAGCAGAAGTTCCGTCTTGACATCAAGTACCAGAGCGATACCACGGGCGTGTATGTTACCTATATCCCTGAGCAGCAGACCAAGGATGTCATCCTGTTGCGTGCTTTGGGTTGCGACCGCCTGGACAACAACCAGAAGGCACACCCCAATGGCTATTTCGACTACATCGAGGGCTATACTGTCAGCAATGGCCGTGTGTTCTTCCCGTCCGTCGAACCCTTTGGCGCCACGTTGGAGAGTTTCCTCCTGCGTCGTGGCCTCGACAAGGAGACGGCAGCGAAGTATGTCTTCCACGAACTCTACGATACCACTCGCACGGCCGCCCTCCAGATGACCGACAAGAATAAGTTCCTGTTGGTGGGACAGTTCAAGGGCTCGTCGGCCAACGTCATCTCGCTTGGTGCTTCCTATGTGCCACAGGGCTCTGTCGTTGTGACGGCTGGTGGTGTGAAGCTGACGGAGGGCAGCGACTATACCGTCGACTACTCTGCAGGCGAGGTGACCATCCTCAACCAAAGTATCATTGATGCAGGTACCAATGTCAATGTCTCGCTGGAGTCCAACAACGACTATGGCATGCAGCGCAAGCGAATGCTGGGTGTCAACTGGGAGTACGACTTCTCCAAGGATTTCCAGATAGGCGGTACCCTGCAACACCTGAGTGAACAGCCGTTGACGTCGAAGGTCACCATGGGTTCTGAACCCCTGAAAAACACGTTGTGGGGTCTGCATGTCAACTGGAAAACCGAGAGTCAGTGGCTGACGAACATGCTCAACAAACTGCCGCTGCTACACTGCACACAGCCGTCGCAGATTACCTTTACCGGTGAGTTTGCCCACCTGATAGCGGGTACGGCCAGTGGTACGCAGGACGATGCCTCTTACATCGACGACTTCGAGAATGCCAAGAGTGGTCTGAGCGTCCTGGAGCCCTCCCAGTGGGTCATCTCCAGTGTCCCCAGCATGTTCCCGGAGAGCAAGGACAGAGAGACGGTCTCCAGCGGCTATAACCGTGCCTTGCTGTCGTGGTACACCATTGACCCGCTGTTCACCTACCGTTCCAGCAGTCTCACGCCTAGCCATATCAAGAGCGACATCGAACAGCTCTCCAACCACTATGTGCGTGCTGTCTATGTCAACGAGCTCTATCCCAACCGCGACCAGTCAACCTATAGCGGAGCAACCAATACGTTGCCCGTCATGAACCTCGCCTTCTATCCCCAGGAGCGTGGTCCTTATAATCTCAGCACCAATGTGAGCTACGATGGTCGTCTCAACAATCCCACCGACCATTGGGGCGGTATGATGTGCAAGCTCAACACCAACGACTTCGAACAGGCCAACATCGAGTATATCGAGTTCTGGCTGATGGATCCCTTTATATATACTAATAAGGTGCAGGAGGAGGGTAGTGCCAGCTTGGGTGGCGACCTCTACTTCAACCTTGGCGAGATCAGCGAGGACATCCTGCGCGACGGTAAGAAGTTCTATGAGAGCGGTATGCCCGTGGGTGGTACAGGCTCGGTGACAGAGACACAGTGGGGTAAGATTCCCTTGCAGCCCACCCAGACCTACGCCTTTGCCACCACCAGTGGCTCGCGCGCCTTGCAGGACGTGGGACTTAATGGTCTGAACGACGAAGAGGAGCGTCTCTTCCCTGCCTATGTCGACTTCCTGCAGCAGGTCAACGTCAACGACAGTGTGCGCCAGGCATGGACCAACGACCCTGCCAACGATGACTACCACTATTTCCGTGGTTCCGACTTCGACGAAGCCAAGACCAGCATCCTGGACCGTTACAAGCGCATCAACATGCCACAGGGTAACTCTCCCGACAACGACCAGCAGACGGAGAGCTACGATACCAGCTACAAGACCTATCCCGATGTGGAGGATATCAATCAGGACTACACGCTCAACGAGTATGAGCGCTACTATCAGTATAAGGTAAGCATCCGTCCGGAGGACATGGTCATCGGACAGAACTTTATCACCGACATCCGCGAGGCTTCCGTGTCCTTGCGCAATGGCAGCCGCGAAACGGTGAAGTGGTACCAGTTCCGCATCCCGCTGAACCAGTATTCCGGCAAGGAAGGCTCCATCTCCGACTTCACCAGCATACGTTTCATGCGTATGTTCCTGACCAACTTCCAGCAGCCCATCGTGCTCCGCTTCGGTTCGCTCGACCTCATGCGTGGCGAATGGCGCGTCTACAATCAGCCGCTTTCTACGGGCAGCAGCAGTGGAACCCTGGAGGTCAGTGCCGTCAATATCGAGGAGAACAACAACAAATACCCCGTCAACTACGTGCTGCCACCGGGCATCTCGCGTGTCACCGACCCCTCACAGCCACAGCTGACTGAGGCCAACGAGCAGTCGCTCTGCATGGTCGTCAAGAACCTGTCGTCGGGTGAGTCGAAGGCCGTCTATCGTAATACCGTCCTCGACCTGCGCCAGTACAAGCACCTGCAGATGTTCGTGCATGCCAACCATCTCGTCAACGATGCCACAGCGCTGCAGGACGACCAGCTGGCACTCTTCATCCGCATGGGTAGCGACTACAAGAACAACTACTACGAGTATGTCATCCCCCTGAAGCTGACGCCCGACCGCAACGACTATAACAAGTACAATCTGGACGACTGTCGCGCCGTATGGCCTGCAGCCAACATGCTCGATGTGGACCTCAGCGTCTTCACACAGCTCAAGAAAGCACGTAACAAGGCACGCGGACTGGGTACGGCCAGCTATACGACGCCCTTCTCCGACTACGACCCCGACCAGCCCAATAACCGTATCACCGTGATGGGTAACCCCACGCTGGGCGAGGTGAAGACCATGATGATTGGTGTGCGCAACCTGTCGGGCAGTGTCAAGTCAGGCGAGGTGTGGGTCAACGAGCTGCGCCTGCAGGATGTTGTCAATAGCGGCGGTTGGGCTGCATCGGGCGCACTGAACATGCAACTGTCGGATGTCGGTACGCTGAATCTCACCGGAAAAATCATCACCGAGGGCTTCGGTGGTCTGGAAGACGGTGTGGCAGCACGTACCACCGACAACTACAAGACTTACTCGCTGACGACGACCATCGAGCTGGGTAAGTTCTTCCCCGACAAGGCGAAGGTGTCGGCACCGCTCTATTACTCGGTGACCAAGGAGATTACCAAGCCCAAGTATAACCCGCTGGATACGGATATGAATCTCGACGATGCCCTCGATGGTGCTGCCAATAGCCAGGAGCGCGACTCGATAGAGAGCATTGCCGTCATGAAGACCACCTCCACCAACTTCTCGCTGTCCAACGTGCGTGTGGGCATTAAGACCAAGCGTCACCCTATGCCTTACGACCCTGCCAACTTCTCTTTCAGCTATAGTCACTCCCATCGTCATTCGTCGGGCAAGACCACCGTCTATGAGAACGATGACCAGTGGCGTGGCTCGCTGAACTACAGCTATACACCGGTCTATAAAGCGTGGGAACCCTTCAAGAAGTCGAAGAGCAAGTCCAAGTGGATGGCCCTGCCCAAGGCCTTCGCACTGAACTGGCTGCCGCAGAACATCGCGTTCAACACGGATATCTCGCGTACCTATTATGAATTGCAGGAGCGCGACATGGACGACCTCAATGGCTCGTCGCTGCCTGTCACCTTCAACTCTCAGATTCTGTGGAACCGCGACTTCTCCATGCGCTGGGACCTCACCAAGAACCTCCACATGAACTTCCAGTCGGGTACACAGGCAGAAATCGAGGAGCCCTACAGCGACAAACCCATCAACAAAGACCTCTATCCCGACCGCTACGAAGCATGGAAAGACTCTGTCTGGACCAGCATCAAGCACTTCGGTCGTCCGCTGGACTACCGTCAGACGTTCACGGCCTCCTATCAGGTGCCTCTGAACAAGTTGCCCATCTTCGACTGGCTCAATGCCGATGCCAGCTACACCGCAACCTATAACTGGGTGCGTGGTCGTGAGAGAGAGGACGGCACATCGTTGGGCAACACCATTTCGAACAACCGTCAGGTCTCCATCAACAGCACGCTCAACATGGAGACGCTCTACAACCATTTCCCCTTCCTCAAGAAGGCCAACGAGCGCTTCAAGAAGGCTATTGCCAAGCCCGACCCGAAAAAGAAAGCCGCCGCCAAGAATAGCAAGACGGCTGCCAAGGACGGCAAGGACGGCAAGACTGCGCCCGGCAGTTCCGCTGCCGGGAAGAAGGAAGCCGCCCAGCTCCCCAAGAACAAGAACGCCTTCCAGAAGGAGCTGAAACTCCTGCCCGACACCACCATCACCGTGGCGCACAACAAGAAGTCGAAGCGCCTCATGGTGTCTGCCAAGACCAAGGATGGCCGCTCATATCCTCTAAAGTATAAGGTAGTTGACCAGAACAAGATCAGCATCAAGGGACTCGACTCAACGACCATCATGCTCTCTGTCGTTGCCAAGCCACCCCTCGACGATGAACGCTGGTATAAGACGGCTCAGTCGGCCGCCCGTTTCCTCATGATGGTGCGTTCCATTGGCATCTCCTACCGCAACCAGTACGCCTTGTCGGTACCGGGCTTCATGCCAGAGATTGGCGATGCCTTCGGACAGCGCACGGGTGGGGTGATGGCTCCTGGCTTGGCTTTCGCCTTCGGACTGACGGACGACTCGTTCATCGATAAGGCCATCGACAATAAGTGGCTGCTCATGGCCGACAGCATCGCTACACCGGCATCCAGCAACCAGACCATCGACCTGCAACTGCGGGCTACCCTGGAACCCATCCGCGACCTGAAGATTGACCTCAATGCCTCGCGTACGGAGAGCAAGTCGCGCAGCATCCAGTATATGTATGCCAACAAACCCACTACCCAGTCGGGAACGTTCAACATGACCACCATCTCCATCTCCTCGTCACTGGAGTCGATGGGCGATGCCAACAACGGTTATCCCTCAGCGGCCTTCGATCGCTTCTGCGATGCGTTGCCCCGTTTCCAGGAGAAGGCGTCGGCCCACTATGGCACACCTGTCGACCAGTATAGCGCAGCGGTCATGATTCCTGCCTTCCTCGACAGCTATACGTGGAGCGGTGGTGGTAGCCTCGACCTCATTCCGGCACTCACCAGACTCCTCCCCAACTGGACCATCCGCTACTCAGGACTCTCGAAGCTGAAGTGGTTCAACGAACACTTTAAGTCGGTCAACCTCAACCACTCCTACAAGAGCGTCTTCGCGCTCGGCAGCTATACCAGCAGCAGCGAGACGGCCTCCGTCCTGGGCTGGAACGTGCCCACCGTCAGCATCAACGAGTCGTTCTCGCCATTGATCGGTGCCGACGTCACCTTCCTCAACAACCTCACCCTCAAGGCTGAGTACCGTCGCACGCGTGTGCTGAACCTCTCCATGACCAGCGTGCAGATCAACGAGAGCCGCTCCAACGACATCGTCATCGGTGTTGGCTACAAGATTAGCGACTTCCGTCTCTTTGGTTCTGGCACCAGCCGCAAAATCAAGAAGGCACAGGGCGGCAGCAAGAAAAACAATGACAAGAGTGCGTCCAGCAGTTCCACTGCTGGAAAGAAGTCTGGTGTCAACCACGACCTGAACATGCGTCTCGACATCTCTTGGCGCGACCAGGCCGCCATCACCCGCGACATCGCCACCCGCACCTCTTCGGCCAGCAGTGGCAATGCTGCCTTCAAGATGTCGTTCATGGCCGACTACACCCTGTCGCGCCTGCTCACCATGTCTGCTTATTACGAGCGCCAGACCAACACACCGCTCCTCTCCAGCAGCAGCTATCCCACCACCACTCACGACTTCGGCTTCAGCATGAAGTTCTCGCTGACGAGATAAAAAAAGGACTCAAGGGGTAATCCCCTGAGTCCTTCACTTTTCACTCTTCACTATTCACTCTTCACTAGCGAAGCGTTTCACTAGGGCGAAGCCCGCTAAAATGGTCCGTGTCCCATGCAACTGGTGGTTCCCAGTGCCGTGAGGAAGGCTGTGAGTGCGGCTACTATGACCTTCACCGCAATCTCAACGAAACTTTGTTTCTTCATCGTTTCAAGTTTTTAGTTTTCAAAGTTTTAAGAAGTGAGGGCTTCAGCCTTCAGACCTCGGCCCTCAAACTTCATCAGTTGGTGTCACCGGCATCGTCGTCGCCGTCGCCACCGCCATTGTCATCGCCACCGGTGCTGGGCGTTACGGTACCCGTGCCGCCACCGTTCTCACTCGAACCGCCACCATTTTCGTTCTGGTTTTGGTTTTCGTTCGAACCGTTTTCGTTCGAACCACCGTTTTCGTTGTCCTCAATCTCGCCGCTGTCGCCGCTGGTGACGCGCTTCAGCACGTTGCCGTCCTCGTCCAGACAGGTAATCTGGATGCTGGTATTCTTCAGCTCGTCCTTCACGTCCACCGATGGTGTGAACACGATGCGGCGGGTACTGATAAGCGAGGTCTTTACGTCCTCCAGCTTCTCTACCGCCTTCGAGCGAACGCTGAAGCGCATGGTGCCCAGACCGGGCAGGGGTACGCTATGACCCTCGGTGGCCCATGTGCGGATGACTTCACCTGCGGCATCCCAAGCCGCCTTGATCACTCCTGCAGGGATTCCACTGTGGGTGCTGGCCTCTGAGAACACCTTCTTCTCCTGGATGGGGCTGTAAAGGTCCGGACGCATCACGAACTTCTTTCCAGGATTCTTACCAAGCTTTACTTCACGTCGCTGTGCAATTACTTTAATAGCCATAATTCAAAACTTTAATCTTTTAATCTTTCAATTCTTCAATTTTTCAATTCTTCAATTTTTCAATTCTTCAATTTTTCAATTTTTCAATTAAGGATTTCAATTGCTACAATTAATGCGCGCAATTTCTAGATTTAAATCTCGCAATTTCTATCCTTGCAGACCGACTGTCCGCTTCTTTGGTTTGACGATGCAAAGTTACAACGAGCCAGCTTGGCGCTTTCCCGTTTCTGCACGATTGTGCACGATTCTGCCTGATAATGCACGATTCTGCACTTTTTATCTGCGAGATCCGCGAAATCTGCGAGAAATTTCTTGGTCTAAGGAATCTGGGAATTTAGGAATATTATTTCCTTGATTCCTTAATTCCTTAGAAAAAATACCCGTTGTCGTCAGATGCAGAATTGGTCCTTCATGAACTGGACGATCTTTGGCGGCAGCAGCTTCATGGTGGGCCTGTAGCCCATGGCTGTGAGTTCCTTCATGTAGGGCTTGCACCAGTTGTTCAGCGTCCTACGGCTGACGCCGGCCTCGCGGGCCAGCTCTGACTTTAGCATTGACTTCATTCTTTGTCTCCATCTCTCGAATTTTTTAGTGCCAGCCACTCTTCATGACTGACGGCGTTTCGCTTGCTCTCTTCAATCGCCTGGAAAAGGCGGTCGTTGGCGTCGCTGCGCTCGGCGGCTGCCTGCTGCTGTTGTTTGGCGGTGTCCACTTCCTTGGTCTTGCCCTTCTTGGCTTTCTCCAGACGGAGCGCAGCAGCAGTGTTGTCCGACGAGTATTTGTTTTTCATCCATCGCTTCAGTCGGCGCTCGGTGCTCCAGTGGCGCTCGTCTTCGTAGCGCATCCGTCCCGTTTTCGGATTCTCTTCGCTCCAGTAGTTGTAGAAGTCGCTAAGTCGCTCATTATCGTACTCATCGACATACCCCAAACACTCTTGATGAAAGGTTTCGCGGCGTGCCGCAAAAGAAAAAATTTTCTGGTCTTTTAACTGCCCTTCTTTTACTTTAATAGGGGGTTTGGGGGGAATGTTTCTTTTTCTTCCCTTCCTTTTTCCCTCTTTTAAATTGCATTTTGTCACAAAAAAAGGCGACAGCTGCTGTTGTATGCGACCAATCAGCGCGCGCTGCTCTTCGGTCATCAGGTGGAACATGGTGGCGGCGGTGTAAAGGCGGTGCAGGAACTGTCTTAGCAGCTCCTTGTCACCCTTACAGAATCCGTTGACCTCCAGCACCTGGTCAACGTAGCGTTCTATGACTTCAATCTGCATCATGCGCCTCCTGCTCGTCGTCTTTGATAAGCTTGTCGAAGACATCGCAGAGGAAGTTCCTGACGTCCTTGCTGACGGGTCCGCTCTCGCGCCCCATCTGTCCTGTCTGGCGCAGGAAGTCGTAGATGTGGTAGTTACACTTCCAGAACACCATCCTCACCCGGTAGTCCATCTGCTGAACGATGTCCAGCGCAATGAGGTGGTTCAATATGCTGTCGAGCACCTGCAGACGCTCCTCCTTGCTCTTCAACTCGGCAAAAGCCTCCCTCAGCTTCTGCTCCAATATTCCTAAATTCCCAGATTCCTTAGACATAAAAATATTCGTTTTATTCGAAGAACCTGTTACACTCCCACTGGCGGCGCCTGACGAGGCCTGGCAGGCGCTTGCCGGCGGCAAACACCCAGCGCATCCACTCCTTCTGGATTTCCTCCTTCGGCTTCTTTAGCATGATAAGCCGACGGAGCGTGGAATACTGCCAGCGCTTGATGCCGAGGTTAAACACGAACGACACCACCGCGTCCAACTGCTGCTGTGTCATGTGCAGCACCTCCGGGTCGTGCAACTCCGAGAGCTGTCGCTCCACATTCTCCAGGTCTTCGCGCAGCATGTCGTCAGCATACCACCTCGAAATCCGGTCGCCCTGGCGCACGTTATACGTATGGCCGTAGCCGATGGTCCAGACGCCCGCAGCGTCCTGATAAGCCTGCAACTTGCAGCCCTCAAACTCCTTGATTTTCTCAATTGCAATCTTACTAATGTTCATAATTTTAATGCTTAATTCTTAATGCTTAATGCTTAATTTTTCACTGTTCACTATTCACTATTCACTAGGGCAAAGCCCGCTTCTGTACCGCTTGCCACATGCTATCGCCCAGTAAAATGCCTCGTAGGGATTGAGGAAAGTAAACCGCCGCCCTTGTATCTTTGTCCGATATTTACGGCCAATTTTTTCAATGCCTGCAACTCCAGCAGCATTATTGGGTTCCCACGGTAGTAGCGTGTTCAGTCGATTTTCCGACATGCTGACTTCACGCAGGTTCTCTATGTGGTTGTCCTGCCTGTTGCCATTGATGTGGTCAACAGTCTTTTCGGGTAGCTCGTTGTAGCACAGCGCCCAGACAATGCGATGAGCAGGAGAGCAATACATGTTACCATTAAAATAAATCGTAAATCTGAGGTAGCCATTACGCTTTTTACCTCCCTGCACCCTTCTTCCCGTCCGTCGGTTCACGATGCCGCCGTCCTCATACCTGTACGTTTTTTTTAAGTAAGCGAGCAGTGCAGGCAGCTCACTTTCCGGTACTCCAATTCTGTTCATACACATTCTTTTTTTCTTTTCGGATAATAAATCGCTTTTAGCAGCGCAATCTCCTCGTCCTCGTCCAACGCCTGGTTGTACGGTGCATCGGGGTCGTGTGCAGCCCCCGCGGGATAATTATCCATAGCTTCTCACCTCTCATGAATACAGTTCACGATCGACACCGCCTTGATACGTACCAGTCGCGACGCCTTCCACGTACGGAACGCCTGCTTGTCCAAGTCCCAGTACGTGAACACCTCCGTAGGCCACTGGTCAGCCTTCTTGCGGCTACCCTTACACACGTACTCGTCGAACTGTTTCGACATGCCCTTGCACAGCGTGCCGCAGGCCGATCGCAGTGTGCCGTCCTCCTTCAAGTATTCAAACCACACGCGCCCACTGCCCAGGTGCATTATCAGTTCACGGTTCAGGTGTGCCAGCTCCATCGCTCTTTTCCGCTCCATCTCGTACTCACTCTGCAGGTGTGCTGCCAGTTCCATTGTCCACCGGCACAGCAGTCGCTGTATCTCCGGCATCTCAAATTCCTTCTTCTTTGTTTTTTGTGCCATAATCATTTTTCGTTTTCTTTTTCATTTACTTTTTCGTTGTCCGGACGGTGCAAAGGACAGTCTGAGGTGCAGCCTGTTCTCGCTGAATTCGTCAGCAAAGTTAGAAACAAAATCAGGGTCTAAGAAGAGAAAAAATGGGCAATTCTAAAGTCAGAAACCTTTAGAAACTAATAGAAACTTTTAGAAACCTTTCAGAAACCTCGGCCAGAAACTTTTGACCTGAAAATCTGCGTTATCAGCGTCATCTGCGAGAAATATACACATGCCAGCGAGAACAGGAATCTCTCGCAGATTTCACAGATCTCGCAGATGTCGAGTATGCAAAAAGGAGAGTCAATATACTCTCCTGTTCCAATTTTGTCTTGATTTGGTATATAGCCCCGCATCATTGAGCATAGTCCATAAATCCCCCTTTCGACTATTCCCGTAGTTAGAGATGCGTTTCTCCTTGACCCATCTGTTCACAAGGTCAGTGATGTCGTTGGGCGACATACCCTTTATTTCTTTCAAGAAAATCTCTACGTCATCCTCGTTGTTATAGAATATAGGTTTGAGCCTCTCCGTCAAGTCCTCATTGTCAATATCGTCACCAAGTACTCCTTTCTCCTTTTCCAACCGCTCTATCTCTTCATGAATCTGCTTCATCTGGATGTCGTATTCATACATCTTGACATGCTGCTCACAAGTCAGCTTGCCAAACACACGGAATAAGTATTTCCGCAGCAAGTGGTAGTCAATGATAAATCTGTCACCCTCCCAGTGGGAGTAGCGGCGCAGTTTGGCACACTCCCGGATGAAATCATCAGTTATTATGCTTTTATCAGTTAGTTTCAGCGCCAGCTTATCCTTGTCGACATTCTGAACATCCTCGCCATTGGGTGTCTCTGCATCCTTCAGTATACCACTTAGCAACATGTCTGCTGTCAGGTCAACTTGGTAAGTTACAAGTCTTTCTATCGTTATTTGGGATTGTTGTGCTTTCCATAGTTCAAATTTCGTTATTCTTCTCTTTCGGTATGCCCTTTTTATTCGCTCAAAGAACCTCTTCGCATACTCCTCATCTACATTCACAATCTTCAGCACCAGCTCGTTCAGCAACTCCACCATCTGCTCTACCTTCTCCCGCAGCACTCGGCTTTCGGCTCGCGGCAAGTCGCTGAACAACCTGCATCCCAGCCAGTGCTCCGTTTTTGTCATGGTTTCAAAGTTGGCCACCAGCACATTTCTGCAGCTCATCCGCACCTCGCTCACCACCAGCCTCTCCAGTCTGCCATTGATTTCGTCCACCAGCTTCTCCGTGCATACCCCTTGAAAATGCGTCAGGTTAGCATCCTTGATGTTCATGGCATCGTACGTCTTCATCATGTTCTCCAGCATGATCAGTTGATTCAGCTTAGCCATACCGTCAGCCCTCCTTTCTCGCAGTTAATAGTAACACACTCGTTCATTCTTTGGAAACCCAGGCTACTGCAAGCGTAGGTTTCCTTGCCTTGGGGCCAACAAGCCCCTTTCATGCTCTTTTTGTTCATAGTTGTTTTAGTTAATAAATTGTTTATGATTAAGTTAATAAAAAGAGACATGGTACATCAATAATAAACGATAGCCTACAAGGTGTCTGGTAACCTCTCGTATAACCGAATACTACCAATGCCCACGCCTCTATTTGGTGTGAGCGGTAGCCTTCGTATCGAGATTAATAAGTTTACCAGACTTTGTAGGCTCGAAAACCGTTGGCTCTTTTCCGCGATGTCTTTATTTCGAGGTGCGAAGGTAATAAATTTTCCTTACAACACCAAATTATTCGTTATGTTTTATTCATCATAGGTGCACAAAGGGGTCTCTAAGTTTGCACTCGATATAGAATATCAGTGAAGAATTTGCTCAATACCGGCCAAATCCTTACCTTTGTTGTTAAAAGGAGGAAAAGGCCGACAGGAAAGGGAAACTATCACGGGGTCAA